>Ga0315903_10004053_pt1 | contig 19825 bp, 18 predicted proteins | sample LakEriMetagenome_7_FD_203524 | JGI IMG/M metagenome (GOLD analysis project Ga0315903, IMG submission 203524) | Freshwater fungal communities from buoy surface, Lake Erie, Ohio, United States - Buoy 2 MA119 | ecosystem: Environmental > Aquatic > Freshwater > Lake | place: USA: Lake Erie, Ohio... | reverse complement strand
TTTTCTGATCAGCATCCAAAGGGCTGCGATCGCGAAGAAATCCATCTAGTTGCGGCATCAGCTAACTCTTAAGCCATTGTGGAAGGGCCGCCGAAATTTCTTGGGTGGCAAACCAGGTCAACTCATCACCATCTGGTGAGACTAAAAAGGCACACTGCACATCTTCCCAGCGGCCATTCTCTTTCAGATTAACGAAGTTTTCACCGTGTTCGGCAACTTGCGAATCAGATATTTCTAAAGCCAGTAAGAATGCGCTACTTGTGCCGTCCTCGCGCATTTCCAGCGCTTCATCAGCAGCGAGCATTGATAATAGATACTCACCTTGTTCTTCATCTAAGTCATTGTTGGCGGTTAAGAATTTTATTGTTGGAGCATATAGCGGACCACATTCCATAGAACCGGAACGGAGAAAGGATGAGATCTCTTCCGCCGTAACTGGTAGATATCCGCGCATAGCGCTTAGGGTATAAGAAATGTGCCCTAGGTTGTAATTTGCAATGCGATTGTAGCGATTGCCTTACGAAGGGGTGCCTTTGCGTTTACTTCCGAGAGAGTTGTCCGCTCCTTGCGCGCTGCGGCACACAGCTTTGAATCCACAGGAAGATACTGAACATCGCGAATAGAAAAAGGTTGAAAATCTGCCACTTGAATCCTCTCTCTTTTGCTTCTCTGATCGGTAGGCGTTATAAAAAGTGATATCTCGGCTGGCAGTTTCACATCAGCTAAATCATCACAGAGTTCTCTCAATCGCTTTGCTTGCAAAAGATCCGAACCAGAAGAGATAAAAATAGAGTGAGCAAAGCGACTGACCCAGATTTTAACTTGCGATGACCATCTGCGATCTGATAAATCATTAGAGATATTCTGAAGCGACCCGAGATCTACGATTACAAAATCAAAGTAGGCGGCGGCTTCGGTAGCCCTAATTGGGAAATCTGCAATTTTGCTCTGGGTAATTTCTGCCACCGAGAAATTCTCAGAAAGATCACGCCATCTATCTTCATCAGCAATTTTACGTAGATCTAGAAGTGTCGCGATTGCAGAAGCTTGAAAGTTAGCATCGATGAGCAAGGTCTTTTTCTCCAATAGCGCTAATTCTTGCGCTAGATTTAAAGCCAGCGTTGTTGCGCCCGTGTAGTGCCCCGCCGATCCAATACCGATGATCTTGGCCTTAAATTTTTCCTTGGACTGTAACAATGGGATGCGCAATAACGGCGAACGGACATTTCCACGTATATACGCTAATAATTCCTCAGAACTAGTCGGACGCTGAGAGATTTCTCCATGGCACCGCGCAGAACCGGATGCATCTGCAAAACCAAAGAAGGAGAAATTTAGCGGTGCCAATTTCTTTAACTTTGCATCAGTTAATCCTGGCAGATCTACAGAGTAGATAACCAGTAAATTCCTATTTGTTGCCTCATTGAGGTTCTTATCTAGCGTGGCAAAATCTAGAGGTCGTGCAATTACGCTCCATCCACTTTCAAAGAGGGCGCTCGATACCATTCCTTCAAACTCTGCGTCCGCGATCGCTGTAATGACACTTGGTTGAACAAAATCATCCATTTGAGCGAACGACCACTAATCTTCCTGAAGCGGTTGCTCTTAAGAGGGAGAATATCTCGCTATTTTGTACGGAAACAGTTAGTGAAATATCGCTCCCGAAATTGCCTGCTTTGCGATTGATTGAATTAAGGAATGCACCAGAAATGGCAAGCTGAGGCATTTGCGGGTTCTCCATACCCACGGCGTCTGGGACCCAGTAAATATCTATCACTTCACCCAATTCGATATCTTCAGGTAGGTCACTGGTGCGAATAGAAATAGGCACCTGGCCGGATTTTGAAACGTTTGGAGTATCGCTTACTGAGCTAATGGAAATCAATTCACCCTTCTGAATTGAACGTAATACGTATGTTCCGGCAACTAATGCGCTTTTTGAAAGATATCGACCATTTGCTTCCCCGAGTGAAACTTCAATTTCTGCCAAATCGCCTTCAGTTATCTGGGTACCAGGAATTAGTGATTCACCTGCAACCCAGTATGTATCGCTCTGATTACCCAACGCGGTAAGCGCCATTGCAGAAATGACTGCGGCGGCAAATAAGGAGATTGCGACAACTAATCGAGTCTGAGCTGCTTTATCTGATTTGTTCATAGTGGAGTACTAAATGGCATAACCTGAGATTTCCTAGATTCTCTTCCACAGCCATTCTTCAGGATGAGAATTTCTCAACCCTTCGGTGGAAGAGGTCTCATAAAAGTTAGTCAAAAGTGGCGCAATGGAAACAGAATTGAAAGCGCGCACCCAACTTCGTACCCTGGAATTGATCTCAAGTAATGAAGATCCAGAGATGTGGAACCATCCCCAATTAGATCTTTACTCACTCTCAGAATTGGCTGCAAATCGCCCAGTTGAGAAACTTCCTGAACAGCGCGCCAAGCTTTATCTCATACCTAGTACTTTCGGTGAAGAGTTTGAGCCAGGTTTCGAACCGATGCCAACCTCAGCGAGTGAATTACCCGAACTCCATGCTTGGACGATGAAGTTCGCAGTCAGTGTCCTTGAAATTTGGGCTGGCCGCCGTCAGCCAGCCCAGTTAATTTCTAAGTTCCATCGGCAGATTTATATGAATTTGCTAAAGCAAGTTGGAAGCCAGAAGGAGATCGGCAGGATCAGAAGCATCCATCAATGCCAACCGTTAGACGGGATTTGTGAATCAACAATTACCGTTCGCTTTGGAGACCGGCTGCGGGCTATGGTTATTCGCTTCGAGGGCGTTGATCAGAGATGGTTGTGTACTGAATTGCGATTAATTTAAGCGCCACCATGGCAACGCTTATACTTCTTTCCTGATCCACAAGGACACTGGCTATTTCGCGAGACTTCGCCCTTTGTTGAGACGCCAGATTCATCACTCGCGGTGTACTGCAAACCTGTAACCTCGGCTGGCTTCTCAGTAATTCCGGCAGCCTTTACCTGCGAACCATCACCTTCAACCGTAACTTGCACGTTAAAGACCAAGCTAGCTAGCTCTTCTTTAATTCCATCCATCATTGCAGCAAAGAGTTCATAGCCTTCACGTTGGTATTCGACCAATGGGTCGCGTTGAGCCATAGCGCGCAGCCCAATTCCTTCTTGTAAGTAATCCATTTCGTAAAGATGCTCACGCCACTTGCGATCCAAAACTGAAAGCAAAACTTTCCGCTCGAGTTCTCGCAGAACTTCTGCGCCAAGATCTGATTGACGCTTGTCGTAGGCTAGCGTTGCATCTTCTAAAATCTGAGCTGTTAAGTACTCAGCATCAATTGCAGAAGCTGAACCGACCTTCGCGATTAGCTCTTCTGGAGTGAATGAAATTGGATAAACAAGTTTAAGCGCTTGCCATAAACGATCCAGATCCCAATCTTCGCCATACCCCTGTGTAGTTTCTGCATTTACATACGCAACCAAGGTGTCGGCAACAAATGTCTGAACTTGAGGGGAGATATCTTCGCCTTCGAGCACGAGTCGACGTTCCCCATAAATAACTTCGCGCTGCCGGTTCATAACGTCGTCATATTTCAAAACATTCTTACGGATTTCGAAGTTCTGTGCTTCTACTTGGGTCTGCGCTGAGCGAATGGCATTACTGACCATCTTTGACTCAATTGGTTCGTCATCTGGGAGCCCGGCGGCAGATAAGAAGCGTTCCACCAATCCAGAGTTAAAGCGGCGCATTAACTCATCTTGCAGCGAAAGATAGAAACGTGATTCACCCGGATCGCCTTGGCGTCCAGAACGACCTCGCAACTGATTATCTATGCGGCGTGATTCGTGACGCTCGGTACCAAGGACATAGAGTCCACCAAGTGCGACTACTTCTTCATGGCCTTTAGCAACTGCCGCCTTCTGTTTAGCAATTTCCTCCGGCCAAGCCGCCTCGTATTCAGTGGCGTTATCAACCGGCGATAAACCGCGACGTTGAAGTTCAAAATCTGCCATAAATTCTGGATTGCCACCTAGCATGATGTCGGTTCCGCGACCTGCCATATTTGTAGCCACTGTTACTGCGCCTCTTACACCCGCTCTTGCAATGATCGATGCCTCACGTTCATGATGCTTGGCGTTAAGAACTTCATGCGGAACTCCAGATTTTTTCAAGAGTGCAGATAGTTCTTCAGACTTTTCAACAGAGACGGTACCGACTAGAACTGGTTGACCTTTGCGGTGACGTTCAACAATATCTTTTGTAACTGCCATGAATTTTCCAAGTTCAGATTTATAGACCAAATCTGCCTGGTCGATACGTTGCATTGGGCGATTAGTTGGAATGGGTACAACGCCGAGTTTATAGATTTGATGAAATTCAGATGCTTCGGTCATCGCTGTACCGGTCATGCCGGAGATTGTTTCGTAGAGTCTGAAATAGTTCTGTAAAGTAATTGTGGCAAGCGTTTGATTCTCATCCTGAATATCAATGCGCTCTTTCGCTTCTAGAGCCTGGTGCAGTCCGTCGCTGTAGCGCCGCCCAGCCAACATTCGACCAGTGTGTTCATCAACGATTAGAAGCTCACCATTCATTACTACGTAATCTTTATCGCGCTTAAACAACTCTTTTGCGCGCACCGAGTTGTTTAAATAGCCAATTAAAGTGGTATTTGCTGCTTCATATAGGTTTTCAATTTTTAGAAGTTCTTCAACCTTGGTGACACCCACTTCTAGAATTCCGATGGTCTTCTTCTTCTCATCGACTTCATAGTGTTTATCTCGCTCTAATTTACCTGCAATGTTGGCAAATTCGACATACCACTTGGTTGCCTTGTCAGCTGGTCCACTGATGATTAAAGGTGTTCTAGCTTCATCGATCAAGATTGAGTCAACTTCATCCACGACCGCGAAGAAGTGATCACGTTGAACGCAGTCTTCAAGTGACCAAGCCATGTTGTCGCGTAGGTAGTCGAAACCAAATTCATTATTTGTTCCGTATGTAATGTCAGAGTTATATGCCGCACGACGTTCTGCTGGGGTCATGCTGTTTACGATTACGCCAACTGATAGTCCAAGGAAGCGATGGATGCGTCCCATCCACTCACTGTCACGTTCTGCCAAATAATCATTTACCGTTACTACGTGAACTCCACGTCCTGCCAGAGCGTTTAAGTAAGAAGGAAGTGTTGCGACAAGAGTCTTACCTTCACCTGTACGCATTTCTGCGATATTGCCGCGGTGCATTGCCGCTCCACCCATTATTTGTACGTCATAGTGACGCTGACCGAGTGTCCGCTTAGCGGCTTCACGAACTACTGCAAAAGCTTCAGGGAGTAGTTCGTCCAAAGATTCACCGGATGCGAATCGAGATTTAAACTCATTGGTTTTCTCACGCAACTGAGCATCGCTCAGTGGGGATATGGCAGCCTCAAATGAGTTGACTTGATCTACAACTTTGCTGAGATCGCGAAGGATTTTTCCTTCACCCGCCCGCATTATGCGATCAAAAATCTTTGCCATTTATATGCCCTTTCGAAAATCAACCCCCTAATCGTAAGGGTTAGCGACAGCGCCTGTAACCGCGCCAAGTACTGGAAAACCTGCTGCGCGTAAGGCCCGTATAGCCTCGGTAAGGGTCGCCCCTGTGGTTACAAGATCATCAACAATAATTAGTGGGCCTATATTCCCCGAGTCCCGCGCTTCGGCCTGTTTATAGGATGTCGAGAAAGCCCCTGCAATATTGCGACTTCGCTGCTGTGAGTTCAATTGCGATTGGTCTCTTACAGCTCTCTGGTGCTGCAAAATTTGCAGTGATTTAATTGATTCAATCTTTGCGACAGAGTCAGTGATCTCTTGCATAAAATCACGCCCTCTCTTTCGAGTCGCAGATCTTCGCGAAGGAATTGCAACTAAATCTCCAAAGCCAAAATTTCTCAGAAAATACCGCAGAGCGTGAGACACGGCGTTGATGAGCAATTGGTCGGCGGCCTCTTGATTTGCTTCTTTTGCTCTCATTAATACGCGAGATGCAATCGGCGAGTATTCGATTGCAGAAATTACTGGGTAGGACCGATCCAACACATTTATATTGCGCTGATAGATATGCGAATGCCAACTCTTTCGACAAACCGAACAGATAGATACACCGAGTTGTGAACATCCGATACATCTTGAAGGGAAGATCAACTCGGTCAGACTTTTCATTAGGCGATTTTCTATCGCCTAACAAACCACAGAAATTTAATTAAGGAGTCTGGGGATAATTCTCAGGTTGTGGGCGAATTGGTCGGCCTGCTATTTGCTGTCCTGCGATTCTTGGCAGAGTTAGAACAAAATGCGCTCCGTGTCCGGGCGCACCCCAAGCATCAAGTTCTCCATTATGTAAACGGGCATCTTCTAGCGCGATTGAAAGGCCAAGCCCCGTGCCACCGCGCACTCGAGCGCGAGAAGGATCTGCTCTCCAAAATCGATCAAAGATACGAGATAACGCGGAAGGTTCTATTCCAGTTCCAAAATCTCTTACACCAACAGCGGCTTCAGTTCGGGTCGAAATTACAGTAACTTGAATCGGTTTCTCTTCGGCATGGTCAAGGGCATTAGATAACAAGTTACGCATAATGCGCTCCACGCGTCGAATATCGGCATTAATCATTACAGATTCTGTGTCGTGTTCGATAGATATCGAAATCATGTGATCGTGCGCATTTGCACGTACGTCTTCAATACATCGCTCAATCAAGTTGATTAGATCAAAGTCCACTGGCTCCAATACCGCAACTTCCGCATCAAATCGACTTACTTCTAGAAGATCTTCCAATAGCCGTTCAAATCGATCCAATTGAGCAACAAGAAGTTCCGAACTTCGTGAGACTTTCGGATCGAAACTCTCTTTCTGGCTATGAATAACTTCGGAAGCCATACGTAACGTTGTCAATGGTGTTCTGAGCTCGTGAGAAACATCAGAGACAAATCTTTGCTGTACGCGCGATAAATTCTCTAAGCGAGATATCTGCGACTTTAGCGACAAAGCCATCTCGTTAAATGCCGTACCAAGCGTCGCTATTTCATCGGAACTCTCGACCTTCATTCGCTGCGAGAAATCTCCTTGGGTAAATCTCTGTGCAATCGTCGCTGCTTCGCGAACCGGCCTTACGACTTGACGCACTACAAGCCAAGTGATTAATCCGATTAGAAATAGAAGCGCAAAACCAGTAAAAAACAGCGCATTCTTAATTATTGAGAGCGTGCGATTCTGGTTATTAAGCGAATAGACCAAATACATCTCGTAATTTCCGGATTTAGGGATGGCAATTTTGCGACCTGCAATCAAAACATTAGCATCTTCACGATCCCGGTAACTCATTTTCGTATACTCATATTCAACTAATTCACTGGAGCGAACTCGTTCGCGCAGTTCTTCCGGAAAGGACGAAATGTCTAAACCATCTGTGGATGTGGTGTAGTCAGGTGACTCAACCTTGAGAGAAAACTTGAATGGAGTACCGAATCTACTTAAGAAAATTGATTTTCTATCTTGATCAAGACTGACGGCTGTGGCAGACACAATAAAATCCTGAACGGTCTTTGTTATGACCGAACTTTCAGCGCTTTGCTTTAGCAAAAATTGATATTGTGCGTCAAAAAATGAAGATCTCGCTTCAGCGAGAGAACTCTCGAGATTAACTTCTTTGACGCCGGCTGAAAGTTGCGAGTAAAGCGCTGAGCCGGTCAACCACACGACTCCAAGTGAGAGAAGAACTGTAGAGACAATTACCTTCGAGGCAAGTGAATTTCTTAACTTTTCAGAGAATCGGTTCATTCTAGGAACCGCCCATCACTCCAGCTTTGTAGCCAACTCCACGCACTGTCATCACAATTTCAGGATGTTCTGGATCATGCTCTACTTTTGAGCGTAAACGCTGAACATGCACATTTACCAAGCGCGTATCGGTTGAATGTCGATATCCCCAAACCTCACCGAGCAAGGCATCGCGCGTAAAAACGCGGCCTGGTTCTTTGGCAAGTGCGACCAATAAATCGAATTCCAAACGGGTGAGGGCAATTTTTTTTCCGCCACGACTTACTTCGTGCGCAGTTACATCTATTGAGAGATCACCGATTGTGAGCAGTCCCAAAACATCAGCATTTGTGCGACGTAATCTGGTCCTAATTCGTGCGATTAATTCTGAAGGATGTCTAAATGGTTTCACCATGTAATCATCAGCGCCTGCTTCAAGGCCGCTGACGATGTCGTGGGTATCACCTTTAGCGCTCAGCATCACGATTGGAACCATTGACTCGGCGCGTATTAATTTACAGACTTCAATTCCATCTAAGCCAGGAAGCATTACATCTAGCAGCACGAGATCTGGTGGATTATTCCTAAATACTTCCAGTACCTCATCGCCACGACTTACTAGATCCACGTCGATGCCGGCACCGGTTAAGACGATGCCGAGCATCTCCGCAAGATCCTGGTCGTCATCGACGACCATAACTAAAGGCATTAGCTACCGTGCTCCCAAGAGTTCAAGTACATGTCTTGCGCAGGCGTCAAAGTGTCAATGCGCCCACCCATAGAAATTAACTTCAGGCTGGCAACTTCCTTGTCGATATATGTTGGAACGTTGTGAACTCCCGCTGGAAGATTTTTAGCTTCCTTGACTAGATACTCTGCAGTTAACGCTTGATCTGAGAATGACATATCCATAACAGATGCTGGGTGACCTTCGGCTGCGCCTAGGTTCACAAGGCGACCTTCAGCAAGAAGTAGCAAGCGGCGGCCATCAGCAAGAACATACTCATCTGTTTGGTGGCGCATCTTTGCGTTCTTCTTCTTAGAGTTTTGCTCTAGCCAAGCCACATCAATTTCAATATCGAAGTGACCAGAGTTAGCCATTATTGCGCCATCTTTCATAACAGCGAAGTGCTCATCACGCAGTACATCACGGTTACCTGTAACGGTGATAAATACATCGCCCACTTTGGCAGCATCAAGCATTGGCATAACGCGGAATCCTTGCATCATTGCATCTAGTGCTTTCGTTGGATCAATTTCGGTAACAACTACGTCAGCACCCATACCCTTGGCGCGTTCTGCAACACCTTTACCGCAGTAACCAAATCCTGCTACTACGACGATGCGCCCGGCAAGAAGGAAGTTTGTTGCACGGAATACGGCGTCGAGCGTTGATTGACCTGTTCCGTAACGATTGTCAAACATGTGCTTGGTGTCAGTGTCATTGACAGCGATCATTGGGAATGTAAGAGCACCATCTTTAGCCATTTGATTGAGGCGAATAACACCAGTTGTTGTCTCTTCGCAACCACCAGCGATATTTGGAAGGAGTTCTTTGCGGGTCGTGTGAAGTGTATTTACGAGATCGCAACCATCATCAAAAACTTGATGTGGTTCAATATCTAGCGCAGCGTTGATATGTGAGTAATAACCGTCACGATCCACTGCGTTGCGCGCGAATACTGAGATTCCATACTCGTGCACTAGTGCAGCTGCAGTGTCATCTTGAGTAGAAAGTGGATTCGAGGCACAGAGTGCGATCTCTGCTCCTCCTGCTTTTAATACGCGCATTAGATTCGCAGTCTCGGTTGTGACGTGCATGCACGCGGCGATTCTTACTCCTGTAAAAGGCTTTGACTTCTCGAAGCGTTCACGGATCTGCGCGAGCACTGGCATGTTGCGTTCTGCCCACTCGATTTTCTTGCGCCCTTCGGCTGCTAGCGATGCATCTGCAATGTCGTGGCGTGGGAGTGTTGATGTAACTGGTGAATTCATGGTGTTCTCCTTAAATGGTAATAAAAACAGTTGATTGGACTGTGCTTACCTAAGGCGTAGGGCTCTACTTTGCTAGGCGGCTCTGTGCATAGGTTAGCGCCCACGGAGCCCTGCTGGCTATTTAGACGCTAGCCACGGATTGTGGCGAGCACCTCATCTCGAATTTTCTCCATGCGTGCTTGCGTTTTTGCTTCTACATTTAATCTCAAGAGCGGCTCAGTGTTCGAAGCACGGACGTTAAACCACCAAGTATCGCCATTAACTGTTAAGCCATCGAGATGATCCAACTCAATGCCAGCGGTCGCACCAAATTTCGCTTCGATCTCTGCCATTGAACTTTGTGCATCAGCAACTTGGGAATTAATTTCGCCGCTAGAAATATAACGGCTATATGGTTTGAGTAATTTTGAGAGTGAAGTGCTAACTTCCCCAAGAGCTGAAATCGCATGTAGGGCTGCCAACATTCCAGAATCTGCCCGCCAGAAATCACGGAAATAGAAATGACCTGAGTGCTCGCCACCGAATACCGCGCCAGTTTCTGCCATCAATTTCTTGATATATGAATGACCGACTCGTGAGCGGATCGCCTTGCCACCACTTTCTTCCACGATCTCTACTACTGCGCGTGAAGAAATCAAATTATAAATAATATTAGCGCCAGGATTTTTTTCTAACTCGCGATCTGCAATAAGCGCTGTCAGGGTAGAAGGGTTTACTAGCTCACCATTTTCATCAACTAAGAAACAACGATCGGCATCGCCATCGAAAGCGAGGCCAATATCAGCGCTATGTTTCCTGACCGCTTTCTGAAGATCCTTTAAGTTTTTAGCATCAATTGGATTTGCTTCGTGATTTGGGAAAGTTCCATCTAATTCAAAAAATAGAGGGATTACTTCGCAGTTTTAGCGAGCAAAAACCGCCGGGGCGGTATGTCCAGCCATTCCATTTCCAGCATCAATAACAATCTTAAGTGGACGAATCTCGGACAAATCTACGAGAGATAACAAGTGATCAACGTAGGCGCTCAACATATCTTCATCACGCTCTTTGCCAACGCTTCTAAAGTCGATCGGTGAGCCTTCGGCAACAAATCTTTCAATAGTTAGCAACCCAGATTCTTTACCTATCGGTCTAGCACCACTTAAGCAGAGTTTAATTCCGTTATATTCGGCTGGATTATGGCTTGCGGTGAACATTGCCCCAGGAAAATTCAATTTTCCGGCTGCAAAATAAAGAAGATCGGTGGAGGCCAAGCCAATACGGATTACATTCAAACCTTGCGATGTTACGCCCGCAGAAAAGGCATCGGCGAATACCGGTGATGAGGGACGCATATCTTCACCGATAACGACAGTTCCGGGTTCACGCTCGCTTTGAAGAAAACGCGCAAATGCAACTCCTGTGGCGAAACAAAAATCGGCAGTGATTTCTACATCCACTAAACCGCGAATGTCATACGCTTTAAATATTGAAATATTTAACTTCTCTCATTAGCAAGTAAAGACATTGATCCAGAATAATTTTAGGAGGGGACGGCCCGCAAGTGGCCACGGCGACCAATCTGTCCATCTTGGCTATTGACATTCGTAGTCGCGTTTTCAGCGCCAGAACTGGTCGAAGACATATTCAAATTTGCTACTTCGCGCACCGCATCGGCTATTGCCATCAAATCATCATCGCTCGGACCAACATCCGTTAGCGAGCTTTCTTCTTTGATAACGCTCCAGCCATTTGGAACTGTAAGACGCTTACCGTGCGTTTCGCAAAGATCATATGAATGAGGCTCAGAGAAAGTTGCTAAGGGGCCAAGGACTGCAGTTGAGTCGGCATAAATATAAGTAAGAGTCATGGACGCAAGACTTCTGCAACTCACTCGCGAACAGCTACGTCCTGTTCTAGCCAACTTACTCATGAGCACAAGGCTAGTGGGAGTATGGGTAAAAATCTGGGATTGTCACGGAGTTAAGACTCGAATATTTGAAAGGGGTACAGAAGATTTAGTTAGAACACTTCCTGGCGCGAGAGGGAAATATCCATAACCGCTCTTGGTAGCAATCAAACCTGCACCATAAATACCCTTACCCACTGTTAAAAATGTGATTGACCGAACTCCATCAGGAATTTTTACGGTCGCAATTTCGTCACCTCTTACTTCCACAACTTTTCGCTTTCCTTTATCAAGCGTGAGCTCAATATCAAGACTTATTACTCCCCCAATAAAAACCAACAGGGGAGATAGCCCAGAAGTTGCCAAGGATATTTGGGTTAACTCTGGAGATGATGTACTCCAAATAAAGTCGGTTTTCTTCTGCGCAAATGTTGGAGAATATACCGATGCAACAAGTGGCTCATCTGAGGAAATGTGTAAACCAAATTTGCTATTTGGCAGGTTAGGTTTAAGTGGTAACGACACGACCGAACCAGCTTTAACCAACTTATTTTCAAACCCTGATGGAATAAAACTTCCATCAGTAGAAATTACCTTAACTGTGACGCGCGCATCGAGTTCACCTGGCACCAGTAGGCGCAATGCGTGCGCAAGCGCTACGGGCTTATTGCTGACTTTGCGCACCGTTTGTGGCACGGCAGGAATGAAAACTTCTTTAGTGGCCTTTGCAGAAAAGTTCACAATATCTCCGCCGAGCGCCTTTAAGCCTCGTCCGCGCTCATCCAGCAAATAGCTAGTAACGCGACCTGACCTAGTTAGCGAGCGAATTACAATTTCACGAGAACCCGGAGCGAGGGAATCTAAGCCAAGTTCGCGATACGAGTTGGCTTTCAAAGTAATTGGTTTAGTTGGTTGCGCACCCAGTTCATTCCAAATTTGTAAATCTACAATCGCAGAACTCAATCCGCTATTTACTATAAAAAGCTTTCCCTTGCTTGTTACATCAGCCGTACCGCCGACAAACCACTGTTCGTTTTGAAGAGATGAGCAAATAGTTGCGCCAGCCCATATCCCTTTACGAATTTGCCAAACAATTGGTGTGGAACCTTGAGATTCGACAATGACAGGGGCTTGGGTTTGTGTATACCTAAGGGTTTGTGAAGGGACGAAAGAAAGGGATTTAGTCCCCGTTTTTCGCAATGGTGTTTTAGTCGAAGGAAGTGAGATTGCTGTTGTCATTTTTGTGGGTGTGGGTGGGCACGCAACTGCAGGAAAGTTTGTTGAATACTCACTCTCAGAAAGGCCAACATTTAGGGCATTAGCGGCTAAAACGGCCGCTAATGCAGAAACCACAATAAGAGTTGGGCGTTTAAATCTCATGCCAACTCCGCATCTTCAATTTCGCGGCGACGGCGACCTCCAGGTAACGCGAGTATCACAACGGTGACTAACACAATGGTTTGAAATGAAACCCAAGCGCGACGTGAAGTTCCGTCAAACAATAAAGTTACTAACCCTGGTTCGGTTACTGTAAACACTGGCATGCCATTCACACTTGGTTTACGTTCTAAGCGAGCCCCTTCCTGCATCGCTCTCCAGCCTCGACTGTAATTTTCAGTCAGGGTCATCTCACCAGGTTCATTGACTGTAATTCCTAATTTGCCCTGTTGCAACACCGAACTCTTACCAGAGGTGTTGGTAAAGAGGATTGATCCAGTATTTACTGAAATTTTCCATACTATCCCTGCATTTGTAGAAGATGCTCTAGAAAATCCGCCTAAGCCATCAATTACGCGTGCAAAATTTTCATCAACTGGACTCTTCAAGAAAAGATACTTGATGCCATGCACAGCAAATGTAGTGCTTGCAGTCAATCCGGTGCCATCAGCTAACTCTTGTACCGCTGCGGAGATTTGCTCTCGATCAGCTGGTGCCAAATCCGGTTGCGCCAAAGTGGCATCTCCGCCGCGAGCAAGATAGTAATTTAGCGTTACTTCTTGATTATCTGATCGTGGGCGAATAACCATAGTTTTTGCATCAGTTTCAACAGCGAGAAATGCCGGTAGAACTACATCTTTACCTGTCTGTAGCGGAGAATTAGCGCCGCTGGTTACTACCCAAGAGATTGATGTAACGGTATATAAGGCTGCAAATATTAAAAGCACCCCGGCAGATATGTGTCGGAAATTTATATTCGATGCAATGAGCCGCTCGCGTAATTTATCAAGCATAATCACCGATGCGCTTATCGCTGCGAGTGTAGTGAGGGTTAGAAGTGAACCGGCATAGATTGGGGTCGCAATAGAAGTTCCATTGCCTGTAATTGAGGCTGTGCTCAGTAAAATTGCAGCAAGAAGTGAGATAAAGCCGAGTTCAGCAACTAATCGCGCTCTGGTTGAAGAAAAAAGTGAAATTGCGAGCACGAGCGTTAATGGACTCACAATAAAGAATGGCAATGATCCAGGTCCACCCGGGTTTCCAAGTAAAGCTAAGTTTGGACCTCCTCCTGGTAGTAAAAATCCTGAATCAATGAAGAAACGTTTCGGTTGAACCAACAACTCGAAACTCCAGGGTGCGCAGATCAAAACCGGTGTAATAAGTAGTACTAGGCGTCGATAAAGTCGATTGTTAAATAACTCAGCGTTTACCCCGCGATCACTTGCCACGTAGTCGCTGTATATAGCAAAAATATTAAATAAGACGCCGGCAATGAACAAGATCGGTGAGAAAGCAAAGAGAACAGAGCCTAAAAGGGATAGGCCAAATATGCGACGCCAAGTGAGTTGATCTAGAGTAAAAATTCCGTGGGCAGCGCTAATGAAGAGCGGTAACAAGATAAGTACTATTAGTGTGCTTAATCGACCTGAATTTATGGCAGACACTGCAACCGGTGAAATTGCATAAAGTAAGGATGCGCTAACGGTTAGCCAGCGATTATTTGATAGCCGGCGTAGCAGTAAATATCCGGTTCCTGCAATCAACAGCGGTGCCATTAAAAATAGAAATGTCACAAAGAGTTTTAAACTTCCTAAAAATGGAGTTGCAAGAACACCAATAATTGCTAACCACGTGGGCGCCGCTGCGGAAGTTCCCATCCCAATCGAGTGCCACCCGCTGAAGTATGTATTCCATATATCTCTTACCCCAGCTGGCTGTTCGGGTAGCGCTCCTCCAAATATGGATCCATAGCGATTACGGGACCAAATTAGTGTCAAGATAAATAGAAAGACCGGCAATGCAATCAACGGACGTTTGATTAGCGAAAACCAATTGCGATTTGAAGCTGGAGTTAACAAATCTTCTTCATCTAAATTCTCATCCAAGATTGAAATATCGCGAACTTCGCTAATTTCATCGGGAAAGATTTGAGATCGTATCCATTCCGCTGATCTAGAAAGTGATAAGCGGATCTGGGACCAGCGGGATGGTATGAATTTAAGTGCGATACCCGCGGGCACTAATCGCTGAGATCGCCTAACTTTGCGAGCTTGAAGTAATTCGCCGGGATGTATAAATAAAGTTCCAACGGCCAATATTTCATCGCTGGCATAACCCGGCAATTTTGCAAAAAGGAATCCAATTGCACGAAGAATCGAGCCTGTGAGAAGTTGCAGGGTTAGTAGGGGCAAACGCCACCACGAAGAGTTGGATAAGAGCACATATGCGGCATTGCGCCGATCCAAGAGAAGTGGGCGGTGTAAGAAAGCTTCTGCAACATCTACTGTGCGGCGTTCGTTTGCTGATGCTTCCGCATGAAATGCGACAGCGTTAGATACTGCGATTGCGGCATAACCTGCCGAATAAAGGCGCCATCCAAAATCTACATCATCGCGGAATAGATCAAGATTTGGATCAAAGCCACCTAATTGTTCGAATACATCTCGTCGAATTAGCGCACCGGCGGTGCTAACCGCAAGAACTTCGTGCACTCCATCTCGCTGTCCTTGGTCATACTCGGCTGTCTCAAGACCGGTCCAGCGATTTCCATTGGCGGCGATGCTTATTCCAATTTCTAATAAATGTGTGCGATCGTGCCAACCTAAGAGTTTGGGTCCAGCCATTGCCACATTCGGACGGATCTTTACCTCTGCAATTAAATTCGCTAAAGCTTTGCGGTGCACCGATAAATCATCGTGAATGATCCAAAGCCATTCTTGTTCTGGATCAGTTATAGCTGGCAACGTTGAAACAGCGTGCAAGATCGCTTCACCAAAACCTGCTTCACGATCCAGTGGTAAGACTGGTATTCGCGCACCTTTTACTAATTTTGCAGATGAATCTTTTGATCCAGTATCAACTGCAACTATTTGCTCTATTGGGTGAGTTTGGGAAGTAAGGGAAGCAACAACTTCCGGCAGCCAAGTTGCGCCGTCGTGAAGTACAAGAATCGCGGTGACGCGATGTGAACTCATGAGAGTTACGCTGGGCGGCGCTTCAAACGGCGGCGCTCACGTTCGGAGAGTCCGCCCCAGATACCAAAGCGCTCATCGTGTGCGAGCGCGTATTCCAAACATTCTTGGCGAACATCGCAAGAAAGGCAGACGCGCTTTGCTTCACGGGTTGAGCCACCCTTTTCAGGAAAGAATGCTTCTGGATCTGTTTGCGCGCAAAGTGCCCGCTCTTGCCAGGAGAGTTCAATGTTCTCTCCGTTTGCTAATTTGATTGATGGTCCAGCAGTAGGGGCTGTTGGATTGCCAGTAGGTGTAGCTTCTGGACGAATCGGCATCGACTAATCTCCTCAAGACCTTCGGGGTCACGTTCAGATGCGAACGCAACTTCTCTAGAACGAATTACACGCTTGTAATCCCTATTAGTCAAGTCCAAGCCCTGGGTTTATACCTGTAAATCACGCTCATTTTCACGGATTTATCGACTTATTGGAGAGAAATCGGCAGATTTTCTTTCGGGGAAATGTATTTTCCAATGATTTTTGAGTTATCTCCGATTTGTGAATCATGAAGAATAAATGAGTCTTCGATAGTGCAGTCATCACCAATTTGCACGCCATCGCCAATGATTGAATTGTTGATCTTGCAGTTAGCACCGATCCTGGATCGCTGACCTATTGAAGTCCCGCCAGCGATGACCGAATTATCGCCAATTTTACTACCTGTACCAGCTAGAAATCCTTCGCCGACAATATCGCGTGAGCCTTTGAAGAGGGCTGCTGGGGTACCAATATCGAGCCAATAAGACTGCTCGTTATAGCCAAAAACCGGTCGACCACTTTTAACTAATTGCGGAAAAGTTTCGCGTTCGATGCTGACAACTTTCCCCGCGGGAATCTGCGAAATCACAGATGCGTTAAAAACATAGCATCCAGCATTGATTGAATTAGTGACCGGATTTTCCATCTTCTCCAGAAAATCTAAAACTTTTCCGTTTGAATCAGTTGGAACGCAACCAAAAGCTCGCGCATCAGTAACGTCAATCAAATGAAGTGTGACATCTGCCTGATTCGCTCTATGAAAATCAAGCTGCGCTGCAATGTTGTGGCCACTTAGTACATCTCCGTTGAATATTACGAATTCTTCATTTGTGCCAGCAAAGTCAACCAGGGATGCTGCGTTGCGTATTGCGCCACCTGTGCCAAGTGGTTCATTTTCTTCTGCATAGAGCAACTTCATATCCCATTTCGAACCATCGCCGAAATAAGGCGTGAATACTTCAGCGAGATAAGAGGTGGCTAAAACAACAGTGTTAATGCCAGCCTTCTTTGCCGCGAGCAATTGATGTTCTGTTACCGGTAAACCACCTACCGGCAACATAGGTTTAGGAGTCTCATTGGTGAGTGGTTTTAAGCGGGTACCAAATCCACCCACCAGCAAAATTCCGATCGCCACTATTTAATCGCCTCTCGGATTCGCGCTGCTGCTTCTGCGATTTGTGCATCAGTGGCAGTCATTGCGACGCGTATATGTGAGGCCCCGAGAGGACCATAAAAAGTTCCGGGGGTCGCCAAAATTCCAAGGCTGGCTAACCAATCTACCGATTTCCAAGAATCTTCCGATCGTGTGCACCAGATGTAAAGCCCTGCGGCAGAGTCATCAATCTGAAAACCAGCTTCTTGTAAAGCTGGTGCAAGAATTGCACGACGCGAGTTATATCGCGCACGCTGTTCTTCTACATGCTTTTCATCGCCAAGTGCTGCGACCATTGAATTTTGAATTGGCAGTGGAACCATCATTCCTGCGTGTTTTCTGATTTCGCGTATTTTTGCAATTAGCTTCGAATCGCCAATCAGGAATGCACCCCGGTAGCCAGCCATTGATGAGCGCTTTGATAAGGAATGCACAACTAAAATATTTGAATTATCTCCATCTGAATATTTCAGAAGTGATGTTGGAACCGTTGAGTCCCCGAAATCTATGTAGCATTCATCGCAGACTAAAACTGAGTTGTTGTTGCGCACCCAAGCAATTGCCGCTCGCAGTTCTGCCTCGGAATGAACGCGCCCTGTTGGATTCGCTGGCGTATTTATCCAAGCAAAATCAGCGTTTGGCCAAGTTTTCGCATCAACGCCTACAGCGATTGGTTGAGATTGCGCCAAGAGCGCACCAACTAAATATGTTGGATAGGCCACTTCTGGATAGATGACCTGCTTACTTTCCAAAACCGTTGGTAACCACGCGACTAACTCTTTAGAACCAATTACGGGAAGTACATCAAAGTCTCCAGTTGCGCCAAGATGGCTAATTGCCCAATTACGAATTGCCGTTTGCAATTCTTTTGTGCCCGCCGTAACCGGATAACGTGGTGAATCAGAACTTGCGCGAAGTGCACTTTGAATTAACTCAGGTGTTGCATCAACCGGAGTGCCTTGAGAAAGATCGATAATTCCCGCTGTATGTGCGCGGGCTTTATCTGCATAAGGACCAAGTGCATCCCACGGAAAATCCGGCAATGGTTTGCGCATGGTCCGATGCCAGACAGGCTTTATTAAATTTATTCTTTAGGCGGAAGTGCAGCGATTATTGGATGATCGCTATTTGTTAGTCCAACCTTGGCTGCGCCGCCTGGAGAACCGAGTTCAACAAAGAACTCAGTATTAATCTTGGGTGAGTCTTTCCATTGTGATGGAATGTCATCTTCGTAATAAATCGCTTCGACCGGGCAAACTGGTTCGCAGGCGCCGCAATCTACGCATTCATCAGGCTGGATATACAGTGCACGACCGCCTTCATAGATGCAGTCAACTGGGCACTCTTCGATGCAAGATTTATCTTTAACATCAACGCACGGTTGGGCAATTACATAAGTCACGAGCTAACCTCCAAAGTTAATAGCGCTCGAAAGGCGATCCTTACGATGGCGCTTATTCTAACCATGCGCAGGCGGCGTTGCCCGATTAAAGTAGCAACATGACCGAGGCGGCACAAGATTCCATACCGTCACTACTTGGGGCGATCGGCAAACGAGTCACAATTCGTCTACGCGAACCAGGTGGTGGTTTCCGGGATATTGTCGGCATTTTGCAGAACGAGCGGGAATTAATTAATTCTAAATCTAAGTTGATCTCCTTCTCACCAGATGAGATCGCAATCTGGCGCGAAATTAAACCGCTCCCAGATTTAGCCGGTAAAGGTGCGCCACTTTCGCTAAGAATCATTGAGTTAGAAAAACTCTCAGACCTTACTTGGCCTGCACTCGAGATTATCGAATACGGAGAATGGCGACTTCGAATCTCCGATGGATTTAGTATGCGCGCTAACTCAGTTCTGCCGATTGGTGAACCACCGATCGATCTTGCTTCCGCAGTCGATGAGGTAACAAGTATCTACCGTGAGAATAATCTCAAGCCAACCTTTAGTATCCCTCTGCCAATATTTGATGAATTAGATAGATATTTAGAGCAGCGAGGTTGGAATATAAAGATAGATGCTAATTTCTTAATTAGAGATATAGGCGCGATAGAAGTCTCTGGCCATCCGCAATTTTCCATTGAAATTTTGGATTACCCTTCAAAAGAGTGGTTAGAAGTAAATTCAGATCAGCCGCTTGAAAAGATAATGCGGCGATATCCAGCTAGATATGGAGCTATAAAGAGTGGCGAGGAGGTTATTGCCGTAGGTCGAATTGCCACACTTGGTAGTTGGTCGATCGTTACTAGACTATTTGTGAATCCTTCTTTCCGGGGTAAAGGTTTGGCAAAAGCTTTGATGAACAACTTGCT
>Ga0315903_10004052_pt1 | contig 19830 bp, 14 predicted proteins | sample LakEriMetagenome_7_FD_203524 | JGI IMG/M metagenome (GOLD analysis project Ga0315903, IMG submission 203524) | Freshwater fungal communities from buoy surface, Lake Erie, Ohio, United States - Buoy 2 MA119 | ecosystem: Environmental > Aquatic > Freshwater > Lake | place: USA: Lake Erie, Ohio... | reverse complement strand
TCGCCCGCCTGCTTCATCGCCTGGGCGATCTTGCCGATCTCCTTGAACATCGCAGTCAACTCTCGGGGGTTTCTTCCGCGACCGGCGGTGGCGCCTCCAGACGCTCCACCCGCATCACCGTGGCTCCAAACGTCGCCATCGCCCGCTGAACATACGGATCGGTGGGGGTCTGGGAAGGACGACGCTCGACTTCGCGAGCGGCACGGGGGGGAGAGGCAGCCGACGTTCCTGGCTTTTGGGCCTGGTTGTCGAACCCGACGGTCACCCGCACGGGACGCCCCACCACCCGCTCAACCACCCCCTCCAGCTCGCGCAGCTGTTCGGGTGAACGGTCGAGTTTCTCCTTAAAAGTAGAATACCACGTGGGTAGAAGTACGACTAGATGGTTTGGTCCGGAAATTGCAGGGCGCGAACCGGCCCAGAATTTCTGGCGTGGCGAATCGGGCAGCCGTCCCAACACCGCCTTCCAGATCGACTCTTCCTGGCCGGACTCAAAGGGGATCGCCGGTTCGGGGGCACCGGACGGATCCTGTTCCGCTGGACCGGCATCTGACGGCACCGTCGCCGCCAGGTGGGGGCTGGCGAGGGGGAAGGGATCCCCGGTTGTGGCGGGGGTTCCTGACTCCCCTTCGGAGAGCTCCGGAATCGGTCCTGCAGGGTTGGCTGGGGGGAGCGGGAGCTGGGCCGGCTCTGCACTCGTCTGTTCCCGAGGGGGGCTGGACAGCCCCTGAGCGGGGGGACTCAACCCGGGGAGGGGAGCTGAGTCATTTTTTTTTTCGAGTCCCGGAGGGGGAGCCGCGACGGTCGCCCCCGGACCAGGGAGCGGCAAAGGGGTTGCTGTCGCTCCTCCTCCCGCTCCAACCACCACAGGACCGGCCGGGACCTTGCCCGATTTGAGCAAGGCCATGGTCTCGGCCAGCAATTCGAGGTCGGCCAGTGAGGCGATTCGGACAAGAGCCAGTTCCACCGCAATCCGGCCGTAGCTGATGTACTTCATCCGCTGTTTGGCGTCGGCCAGGATCTGCAGGGCGGCCAGGATCGACTGCAATCCCCATTGCCGGCCGAGTTCGATCAGTTCCGGGCGGGCATCCTCCCCAACCGCCAGCAGCGGCGCCTCGGTGGCTCCGGCGGTCAGCACCATCAGGTCGCGGGTGCAGGCGATGAGCTGGTCGATGAATTCTCCCAACTGAGTCCCGTGGGTGAGGGTGCCGTCGAGCTGGGTGAGGACCAGCGCCTTGTCGCGCGTGGCGAGGGCCCGGACCATGTCGACCAACCGGCTGTCGGGTGCGGTTCCCAGCAAACGGTGGACGTCGGCCGTTCCCACCTTGGGGCCACCAAACGCCAGCAACTGGTCGAACAGCGACTGGCTGTCGCGCATCGAACCGTTGGCCCGCCGGGCGACCAGGTCGATGGCGGCGGGGTCCACCTCGACCCCCTCGGCCCGGGCGATTTCCGACAGCCGTTCGCGGATACGGTGGGTTTCGATGGTGCCGAAATCGAACCGCTGGCAGCGCGAGAGAATGGTCTCGGGAAGTTTCTGGGGGTCGGTGGTGGCGAAGATGAACTTGACGTTGGGCGGGGGCTCTTCGAGGGTCTTCAACAGGGCGTTGAAGGCCTCCTTGGTGAGCATGTGCACTTCGTCGATGATGTAGATCTTGTACGGGCACCGCATGGGGCGCACGTTGACATTGGCCCGCAGCGTGCGGATTTCGTCGATCCCGCGGTTCGAGGCGCCGTCGATTTCAATGACGTCGACATCGCCCCCCTCTGAGACCGCCCGGCAGACATCACACTGGTTGCAGGGATTTCCCCCCTGAGTGTGCGGGCAGTTGAGGGTCTTGGCGAGGATGCGGGCGGTGGAGGTCTTCCCGACGCCGCGGGCTCCTGTGAAGAGATAGGCGTGGGCCACGCGGCCGGCGGCGATGGCGTTCTGCAGCGCCTGGGCGATCGCCTCTTGCCCCACGACTTCCCCGAAAGCCTGAGGCCGAAACCGGCGGGCGAGGACCGTGTATTCCATGAGACGTCGCTCGTTCAGAAGGAAGGGGAGACTGGAGGAGGGGAGATGGCAGGACGATTTTCCGAATGGAGTCCTCGGCGTCCCCGGCGCTTGGGGAGACACAAAAAAAACGCCCGGTTTCCAAACGAAACCGGGCGGGAGACCGCAAGGAGGCCACCTGGCGAGTGGGGCCCGGTCAGACCGAAAAACGTGTTGAGAGCGTGAAAGGATCGGGGGCCGCCAGAGAGTTGGGCGAAACCCACGGAGACAACGGGGAAGAATCCGAAGCGGAATTCAGTCCAGGCCAGTCGAGAGTGACCGGTGACAGAAACGACCAGATGGGAATTCCGCTGCCGACTCGGGCTCCGGTCTCGGTCACCGAAACGCGGGAGACAGATTCCCACCCGGACCGGGGGCGACAGGCTGTCTCCGCATGCACATGGGAGACGGTTGCTTAAGGCTGCTTCGGTTAAGACCTGACCTGGTTCACAAGTCCCCATTGCACTTGGAGACAGCCTGTCGACCCCGGAAGGGGGAGCCCGGCGGGAACGGATGTTCCGCGGCAGGCCAATGATCTCATTATCGGGGGTGCTGCGAGAACGTCAAGGAACCGCGGGGGAGTTGGCTGGTGTTTCTTCCGGATCGGCGCGGGATGGTTCAAGCCGGGATGGGGGTTTCTCCCGCTGCGGGGCCTGCGCTGACGCGATCCGCAGGAAGGGGCGGAGTTCGTCGAGTCGCCGACGGCTCAGCCCCCGCACCCGCAACAGGTCATCGACCGACTCAAACGGGCGGTGTTTGCGCTCTTCCACAATCCGCTGGGCCAGTCTCTCGCCAATTCCCTGCAACTGAGACCATTCGACCCAGTCCGCCTGGTTGATGTCGATCTCGTACTGGTATTCGGCCTGCGGGAGATGCTCGATATCGATCGGGTTGTGACCCCAACCCGAGATCCGCAACCAGTAGAGGGTCAGCATCAGCAGTCCCAGGCCAGCCAGTCCGCCGACGAACAGGCGGTCGCCGCGACGCAGCCAGAGCCGGGCGGTGAGATTGTCAGCCAGATCGAACGCCGTCCCCGATTCCCCAGAAGGGGTGGAGCTTTCAGCGGAATCACCGGAAGGGGCGCTGGGAGGTTCCCCGTTTCCCCCCGAGGGGTTGGGGCTCAGCCAGACACCTTCCGGGTATTCCACAGCCATGGAGGACGGGACTTGAAGATCGCGAGAGGGAGCAGAGTGGAGACAGCCGGCACGATTCCCACCGCACAGGGTCGGCCCATTGGCCACCGCAGCGAATCGGGAACCACCCGCCGCCGGACGGTCAGCGGGCGGTTTCGATGTGACGGGTCTCGCGCAGCACGTTGACTTTGATTTCCCCCGGGTAGGTCAGGCTCTCCTCGATCGCCTGGGCGATGTCTCGACAGAGCCTGGCTGCTTCGCGGTCGTTGATTTGCCGGGGGTTAACCACGACGCGGATTTCCCGGCCGGCCTGGACGGCGAAGGCCTGTTCGACCCCCGGGAATCCACAGGCGAGGGCCTCGAGATCCTCCAGACGCTTGATGTAGCGTTCGAGGCTTTCGCGGCGGGCTCCAGGGCGGGCCGCCGAGATGGCGTCGGCGGCGGCCACCAGCACAGTGTAGATGTAGTCGACGCGGATATCGTCGTGGTGCCCCCGGGCGGCGTGCACCACCTCGGCCCGCTCTCCATACCGCTTGAGCAGTTCGGCCCCCACGGTGGGATGGCCCCCTTCCATCTCGTGGTCGGCCGCCTTGCCGATGTCATGCAGGAAGCCGCACCGGCGGGCGAGGTTGCCGTCGAGGTTCAACTGCTCGGCCAACAGCCCGGTCAGGAAGGCCACTTCGATCGAGTGCCGCAGAACGTTCTGGCTGTAGCTGGTCCGGAAACTCAGCCGTCCCATCAGCTCGATCAGCTTTTCGTGCAGACCGTGGACTCCCACTTCCTGGGCCCCTTCGCGGCCGGCCCGGCGGATCTGGGCTTCGATTTCCTTTTGGGTCTCAGCGACGATCTCTTCGATACGGGTGGGGTGGATGCGGCCGTCCTGGATCAGCTTGACCAGCGACAGCCGGGCCACTTCCCGACGGACCGCGTCGAAGGCCGAGACAATGACCACGCCGGGAGTATCATCGACGATCACGTCGACCCCGGTGGTTTTCTCGAAGGCCCGGATGTTCCGTCCTTCGCGGCCGATGATGCGTCCCTTCATCTCGTCGTTGGGGATGTCGACCGAAGAGACGGTTGTCTCCGAGGTGTGGGCGGCGGCGTAACGCTGCACCGCCATGCCGATGATCTCGCGGGCCAGGCGGTCGGCGTTCTGCTTGAGCTCCTGCTCGTGCTTGAGGATCATCGCGCCGGTTTCACCCTTGAGCTCCTGCTCAAGCCGGGTGAAGAGCTGGTCGCGAGCCTGATCGGCGGTCAATCCCGAGATGCGGAAGAGCTGGTCCTGCTGCTGGCGGAGCGTCTGCTGCAGTTCGGTATCGCGGGCGTCGGCCTGTTCGAGTTTTTCGGCGAGTTTCTTCTGGGTGATCTCGACCATCCGCTCTTTTTTTGCCATATCCTGCTGCTGCTCGGTCAGCAGGGTATCGCGGCGGTCCAGGCGGCGTTCCTGGTCACGCAGTTCATCGCGGACCTCGCCCAGTTCGCGCTCCAGCGCCTCACGGCGTTTCAGCAGGTCTTCCTTGGCGGCAAGGTCCTGCGATTTGCGGAGCGTCTCGGCATCGGCCCGGGCCTGCGAGAGAATCTGATCCCGCTGCTGGTAAGCCGCGCCGCGGATCAGGCGCTCGAGAAGCCAGCCGGCGGCCAGGCCGACCAGGGCGGAGACAAGGGTTACAAACAACCAGCCAGTGGTAGTCATCGATGGAGATGTCCAGTCTTGCGCCAAAAGGCGCGCAGGAGAACATCCGCACCGGGGTGTGTGTCACCCCGTTGAGCCCTCTTCGATGTCCAGGGCTGGACCCCGCAGGGGTCGCGCCAATTGTCTCACGCCACCCCGATGATTGCTGCCCAACTGTTCTGATGATTCTTCGCCCCCGGCGGGGAATCAGGCCAGATGGCTCCCGAGAGCCACCAACGCTCCCCTCTCCACAGCCGCGATTGGAAGTTGGCATCCCACCGTGCAATGACCCCTCCCTCCCCACGCGGGAGAGTGCACCAACCGGCGGCCTCACAACTCCCACCGGTGGACCGGAGGGAAGGGGGAGATTTCCCCTGGGCAGCCTTGGTTCGAACGGCCGCTCCGCAGGCGCGAAGCAGGGCCCAGAGTCCACACAGGACAGACCAGAGCGCGTTCGAGAAGAGATTCACAGCCGGCAATCCAGAACAGGCAGTCACAAACCCGAGGTCACGTGAGACAACTCCTTCCTGTCCCAACCGGGCGGCAGATGCCACCGCACGATTCGCAGGGCGAGGAGGGAACTGTCATCTTCCGGAAGAGAACTCGACCGGATGTCCCCCTGAGATCCTCCGGAACGGGTGCTGTCAGGCACCACCCCGGAGGGTTGTGTCAGTGGGGTGTGTTGAGCGAGATTCGGCCTCCTTCAGAAGCCAGCAGGCTCCTCTCCCACCATCCTGGCGGAACGCCCTTCCGGTGGCTGTTTCCGGCGGGCCGATTCTTGGACTCTCACCTTATCAAACGCTTACACTGAGTCAACCATGAGCCCCCCGCTTTCCCTGCCTGGACCGCTTTCAAGAGCCGTAGCGCAGGCCCTGGGGCAGAGGCCCCGGCCGGGAGAACGCTGGTTGGCGGCTGTCTCGGGAGGAGCCGACAGTGTCGCCCTGTTGGCCGCTCTGCGCGAGCAACTGCCGGCCGGACGGCTCGTGGTCGCCCATCTCAACCACAACTTGCGGGGTGCCGAATCGGACGCCGACGCCGCCTGGGTGGCGGAACTCTGCACCAGGTGGGGCCTCCCCCTGATCGCCGAGTCGCTTCCGGTGGCCAGCCTCTCGGCCGCATGGGGTGTGGGGTGCGAAGAAGGGGCCCGGCGGGCCCGGTACGAGTTTCTTGAGCGGACGGCCCGGGAGGCGGCCTGTGCGGTCGTGGCCCTCGCCCACACCGCCTCCGATCAGGCCGAAACGGTTTTGCATCACCTGCTGCGGGGGACCGGCCTGGCCGGCCTGCGGGGGATTCCCGAACAGCGTCCCCTGGGGGCGGCCACCCTTGTCCGCCCCCTGCTGGGGGTCACCCGGGAAGAGATCGCCGACTATCTCTCCCGACTGGGGCAAGACTACCGGACCGACCGCAGCAACCAGGAGCGCGATGCGACCCGGAACCGCTTGCGACTCGACCTGCTGCCCCAGTTGCGGGCGGAATACAACCCCCAGATCGATCGGGCGCTGACCCGGCTCGCCCGGCAGGTTACGGAAGTTCAGGCAATGGTGGTGGAGATGGCGGGACAACTCGTCACCCGCGCTTGCGAATCGACCGACTCGACGGCCTGTATTCTGGCCTGGCAGAAGCTGACCGACGCTCCGCAACACCTGCTGCGCGAGATGTTTGTGCTGATCTGGCAAAAACACGATTGGCCCCGCCAGGGGATGGGGTTCGACCATTGGAATCGGTTGGCCGAATTGGTGCACCGGGGGGGGCGGCTCGATCTGCCGGGGGGGGTGGTGGCCCGCAGGGAGGGGCGGACGCTGGTGGTCGCACGCCCAGCCGGTGGATCCGGCACTGGCGAACCCCCCTCGCAGGGGCCAGAGGGGACGGGGTACTTGCCCGCTGAGGGGTAGAACCTGTAAAACCACTTTTTACTTTCACCACGTAGGCCGGAAGGACCGGGTGGCCGGAAGATGGACTTCCAGGCCGCCCCTTTCGCAGCTGTGTGGGGCCACCAGCGAAGAGCGACGCCTCGCCGCCGGGATTTGTTCCTGGCGGCTTTGTTGTTCGAGGCAGACTGGACTGCGGCGATGCGGCATATCGAATCGATGTTTCGGTTGTCTGTTGACGACTGCCGGGCGATTCTGCGGATTTCGAAGCTGGCCAAGGCCCGCTGGGCCGTAGGGGACCGCCCCGCGCTGTTGCCCGGGCGCATGATGACCCTGGTCTTCGAGAAACCTTCGCTGCGGACCCGGGTGAGTTTTGAGTCGGCTGTGGCCCATCTGGGGGGGCGCAGTGTGTTCCTCACCGCGGCCGAGGCGGGGCTGAATGGCCGCGAAAGTGTGGCCGATGTCGCCCGCGTGCTGGGCAGCTATTCCGACTGGATTGTCCTGCGCACGTTTTCCCAGCAGCTGGTGGAAGATTTCGCCCGCTATGCCGGCTGTGCCGTGATCAACGGCCTGTCCGACTCGTCGCATCCCTGCCAGGCGCTGTCCGATGTCTTCACGATGACCGAAGTCTTCGGCTCGCTCGAAGGACGGTCGCTGGCCTACATCGGCGATGGCAACAATGTCGCCCGGTCACTCGCGGTCACCTGCGGCCTGTTGGGGCTGGGGTTCACGATTGCCTCGCCGTTGGGGTACGAGTTGTCGGACGAATTCGTCAGCCGGCTGCGGCAGGTGTTCCCCCAGGGACGCTTTCAATTCACCTCCGATCCCCGCAGTGCGGTGAGCCACGCCGACGTGGTCTATACCGATGTCTGGGCCAGTATGGGGCAGGAGGCCGAGCAGGACTTGCGGAAGCGGGCGTTCGCTCCCTACCAGGTGAATGCCGAGTTGATGAAGCGGGCCCCGGCCCATGCCCGGTTCATGCACTGTCTCCCCGCCAAGCGGGGTCTGGAAGTGACCGACGAGGTGCTCGACGGACCTCAAAGCATCGCGATCCCCCAGGCCGAGAACCGGATGCATGTGGCCAAGGGAATTCTCCTGTGGCAGCAGGGAATCGAGGACGTCTGACCCGGTCTGGCTGTGACGCGGGTCAGTCGGGCCGCGATGCGGTCCGGCGGGCATTCTCCGGGTCGAGACCATCCGGCTCATCGGCCCTGTCGTCTGTGCCCACCCCCTGTGCGTGTGTCTCTGGCAGTTCGTCCCGGTCAAAGATTGCGGGCCCGGTTGTCTTTGGTCTGGTCGGCCCTGGACTGTCCGGAAGTGCAAGGTCCGCCGAGGGCCTGTGGTGACTGTCACGGGACCGCTGTGCCGGACCGTTCGGCCAGAGGCGACAGGAGGCCCGGTTTCCCTTCAACAATGTTTGCTCAGCCCCCCACGACACAGCCCCGCGGGAAGCTGGGCTGGGATTTCTTTCAGGAGCCAGCATGAATTCCTCCCCAGGTCCCGAGCCCGTCAGTCCGCCCCGTCGCGATGGCCGCCAGCCGCGTGAATTGCGGCCTCTCACGATTCAGCGCGGGTTCACCCGCACCTCGCCCGGAAGTGTGCTGATCCGGGCCGGGGAGACTATGGTGTTGTGTACGGCATCGGTCGAGAATTCGCTTCCCCCCTGGATGCGCGATCAGACCCGGGGTTGGGTGACCGCCGAATACAACATGCTCCCGGGCAGCACCACTCCTCGGAAAGCGCGCGAGCGGTCGGGGAAGGTGGATGGACGGACAACCGAGATCCAGCGGCTCATTGGCCGCAGCCTGCGGTCGGTTATTGACCTGGCGGCTTTGGGGCCCCGGCAGATCACCGTTGACTGCGATGTGTTGCAGGCCGATGGCGGCACCCGCACCTTGTCGATCACCGGGGGGTTCATCGCATTGGTGGATGCCGTCCGCTCGCTCCCTCCGGTGGAAGGGAGCCCCCCGCGTCCGGTCTTTCTATCGAGCGTCGCGGCGGTCAGCCTGGGACTGGTGGGGGGGAGACTGCTGCTCGATCTCGACTATTCGGAAGACAGTCGGGCCGAGGTTGACTCGAACATCATCATGACGGGGGCGGGAGAATTCGTGGAGGTGCAGGGGACAGCCGAGGGGCGTCCCTTCACCCGGGCGCAACTCGACGCCCAGCTCGAACTGGCGGCCGAGGGAATCGCCCAGCTGCAGGCCCGCCAGCGAGCCGCCCTGGGAGAGCACTGGCCCGTCGAACTGGGCTGAGTCGACCCGGGCTGACCGTACTGCAACCGACCTTCCGCTCGCCGCACCCGCCCGTACGGGGCAGGAGGAAGCCTGCGATCGGTCCGGCAAGCGGCGTTGCTACTCGGCCAGCAGGCTGCGGAGGGCGGCCACGATGTCGGCTGTCTTGGGGACGACCGTACCTTCCAGCGAGGGGCTGTAGGGAGTGGGGGTGAAGACGCCATTCAGACGCCGCACCGGGGCGTCGAGGTCGTCGAAGCCCCGGTCGGCCACCAGTGCGGCAACTTCGCCCCCGAAACCAAATGGAGCGAACGCTTCGTCCACCACCAACAGCCGCCCCGTGCGGGCCACCGAGTTGAGAATCAGATCGCCATCGAGCGGCAGCACGGTGCGGGGATCGATGACCTCGACCGAGATTCCCTCGCCGGCCAACTGGTCAGCCGCCTCCACCGCCAGGTGCACCATGCGGGCCAGAGCGACCACGGTCACGTCGCGACCCTGCCGAACAACGGTTCCCTTGCCGAACGGAATCTCGTAGTCCCCCTCGGGAACCGGTCCCTTGAACTGCAGAATCTCGCGGTGTTCGAGAAACATCACCGGGTCATCGCAGCGCAGGGCGTGCTTGAACAGCCCCTTGGCGTCGTACGGGGTCGAGGGAACCACCACCCGCAAGCCGGGGATGTTCGCGTACATCGGGTAGTAGTTTCCCGAGTGGTGCGTTGCGGCACTGTGTCCGATACCAATGCAGCCCCGTAGCAGGATCGGCATTTTCAGCCGGCCACTGCTCATGTACTGCATCTTGGCAATCTGGTTCACAACCTCGCCGACCGAGTCCAGGATGAAGTCGGCGAACATGAAGTCGATGACGGGCCGGGTGCCAGTCATGGCCGCCCCGCCCCCCAGGCCGACAAACCCCCGTTCGGCAATCGGGGTGTCGCACAGCCGCACCGGGCCATACAGGTCGTACAGTCCATCGGTGGTTTTGAAGTTCCCCCCTCGTTTGCCAATCCCTTCCCCCAGGACAAAGATCCGGGGATTGGTCGCCATCTCTTCGGCGAGCGCTTCGTGGGTCGCCTTGATGAACGTCAACTGCCGAACCCCGGCCGGCGCCGGCTGCCCCCGCGACGGGAGCGTGGGTGAGGGAACGTTTGGTTCGGTCACCACCCGCGGGGGAGCGTAGATGTGCTCGGAGGCGGTGGCGGGGTCAGGCCAGGGGCCCGCTTCGGCAAAGGCCTGTGCCTCGGCAATCTGTGTTTCAACCTCGCGGACAATCTCGTCGAGCTCTCCCTGCGTGGCGAGCCGCTGTTCGATCAGCCACCGCGCGAAACGCTGGATTGGGCACTTTTGCTTCCATTCCTCCACCTCTTCCCGGGTGCGGTAGGTGAAGTCCCCCATGCCTTCGGCATGAGCCCGGGTACGGTAGGTGCGGCATTCGATGAGGGTGGGACCTTCGCCGGCGCGGGCGCGGGCCACCGCCTCGCCCGCCGTCTGGAAGACGGCCCGCAGATCATTTCCGTCGACGGTCTGCCCGGGCATGCCATAGGCGCTGCCCCGCTCTCCCACGTTGGGATTTCCCGCCGAGTACCAGAAGGGGACTTCCGTGGCGAACTGGTTGTTCTCGCAGATGAACAACACCGGGAGCTTCCAGATGCTGGCGAGATTCAGCCCCTCGTGAAACGCGCCGTTGTTGACGGCTCCGTCGCCGAAAAAGGCGACTCCCACCTGGTCGGTCTGCAGCAGCTTGAAGCTGTAGCCCGCCCCGGCCGCCTGCAGAATGCAGGGGCCCACGATGCCGCTGGTGCCCATCATCCCCACTTCGGGAGAGAACAGGTGCATGCTGCCGCCGCGTCCCAGCGAGCAACCGGTCGACCGGCCAAACAATTCGGCCATCAACTGCCGGGGGGGGACCCCTTTGGCGAGGGCGTGACCATGTCCGCGGTGGGTGCTGAAGACAACATCCCGCCGGGTGAGATGGGCGCAGACCCCGGTGGCGATCGCCTCTTCCCCGACATAGGTGTGGCAGGCCCCGTGCACCAGCCCGCGTTGGTGCGAGCGGGCCAACTGTTCTTCACACTGGCGAATGACCTGCATTCGGCGGTAGAGGTCGAGAGCCTGGTCACGATGCAGGTGGGGAACAGACATGGACGGTGGCGGGGGCGAGACGGGGGAGCGGGAGGGGTCACAGCAGGCCCCCCCGGAATCTCTCCGGGAGCGCCAGGGTTGCAGTATCTCTCCCGTGCAGACAGAGGGCAACAACCGCGAGTCCCGGCCGTCCGTCCGAAGCGGGCAGTCTCTTGCCCCACACTCCCGAGACGAGCAGCCAGCCAAGGCGCCGCCCCTGTGGCAGCAGCTCAACTCAGACTCCGCTCCCGGCTTCAGGGACCATCCCGGTGCAAATCAAACTGGCAGCCGCACGTTCAACCTGAATGCCGAGAGAATTTCACTTTGTTTATGCCTGCTGAGATGAATATTTACGGGTGTTTTTTGAACAGTCATAAGGTGGAAGTGTGATCATGTGGGGACTCTGATCGAATGCAGAGGGAATCAGCAGTCGCTGCGATTCCAGGAGGCATACCGAGAGAGTCCAGCAGGCTCTCAGAAAGAGAGTTTAAACAACAACTTTGGCAGCCGGCGGTACGGCTTCGAGGGATGACGACGTGGTCCGCCGACTGCCTCAGTTGTTGAATACGCGTGGGTGGTCCGTCCCCACGCGTATCTTATATACGATGTCGACGACTTTTACTAAGGAAATCATGAAGATTTTGATGTTTTCCACGGAACCATATTGAGGAACTGTAAGGGTAAAAAAGCGTTCGCTGGACACTTTGGTTTTTTGCGCCAGAGTTTTTTCGCTTGGCCGTACAATCGTTACCTTCGTTTTAATCGCTATTTCAGGACTTTCAACGAAAAGGGCCGGTCGTCTCAGCAACGACCGGCCCCCACGAACTCAGCTCTACTTCAGATGCTACTTTTTGTTGGGTGCCCAGCGGTACGCAACCAGAGCCTTGCGTTCACGTACGAACAGTTCATCTCCACAGACTGCCAGGTGTGCCCAGGCATCATCCTCGCTGATCTGTCGCGAGTCCAGTTGCTCAAACTTTTCGGGGTTTGCCTTGAACAGCACCAGGATACCCCGCTCGTCCAGCCCGAGGATCTTGTCTCCATTTGCCACCAGGCTCATGTACTTGCCGTAGGGTGTGGTGGTCCACTGCGACTTCCCATCCCGCAAATCGATGCAGGTCAGCCGTTGGTTCTTGAGATGCAGATACACAAAGTCACCAATGATCACGGGCGTTGACATGTAGCCCTCAACCTTGTTCGTCCAGGCGGTTTCCACCCTGGTTTTGTCCCCCCCCGAGACCGGCCGGTACAGGAACGATTTCCCCCCGTAACTGCTGGTGAAAATGCCATCGTTCCAGACCAGCGGAGTCAGGATATTCATTCCCCGGAAAGCGGGAACTTCTTGCTCCCAGTTCACGGATCCCGTCTGGGGGTCGACGCTCGCCAGCCTGGTCCGGGTTTGAACCAGCAGCTGTTCGACTCCTCCAACGGTCGCCAGGGTGGGAGACGAGAAGGCACTGCCGTTCATTCCTCCACCATCATTCAGCGATTTCCAGATTTCCTTGCCCGTCTGGCGCTCGAGTTTGAAGAAGGCCGCCCCCGCCTGAACGTAGACCGCCTCACCCACCACCAGGGGCGAACAGACGAATCCAAACGCCGGAAGAGAACTCTTGTACCGCTTGGGGAAGTCCACCCGCCACTTTTCGGCCCCCGTCTTCCCATCCAGGCACACCAGGACGTCGCGAATCCCGGCGACGTAGAGGTTTTCGCCATCGTACGCAGGAGTCGCCCGAATCCAATCGCCGTTCGCTTTTGCGAAAAACGGCATGCTCATCGCCCCGGGCCAGGAGACCTCCCACAGCAACTTGCCAGTCTGGCGGTCGAGAGCCCGCACCACCTCTTCTTTTTCATTCCGGGTTTCGGTTGTGAAGACCCGGTCTTCCGCGACGATCGGGCCGGAATAACTGGGGCCGAGGGGCAACTTCCAGACCTGCTGCAGACTCTCTCCCGACAACGTGTCGGGCCAGATGCTGCCAGCGGGAATCTGCCCATCCCGCGATGGACCTCGCCACTGGGGCCAGGTCGCGACGGGAGACTTGTCTCCGGCCAGCAGGCTCCCCGCACAGCAACCCCACACCACCGCAGCCGTCCACCAGCGAGTTCCAGCCATGCGTTTGTCTCCAAAATGAGAAAATTCGTTCACAACGTTCATGTTAGGAGATGAGTCAACCATTTTTTGGGGAAATTCACGGGCGGGATGTTTTGGGCGGTTAAACTGACGCGAGTTTGGCACGCTTCGACGTGTTTTCCTCCGGTTCGGATCTCCCCGCCCCGTTTGGCCTGAGTCCGTATGACTGCCCCGTTGACGTTGATTCTGGCGGGAGGGGGGACCGGGGGCCATCTGACCCCGGGACTGGCGGTCGCGACCGAGCTTCGCGAGCGCGCACCAGACGCCCGGGTCGTGTTTGTTGGCAGCGACCGTCCCATCGACCAGCGGCTCCTGGCTGGCCAGGAACGGCGGGTGCTGTCTCCCCTGCCGCTGCGGAGCGCGTGGCGGTCCCCCGCCCGGTTTGCCTGGGCGTGGTGGCAGGCCCATCGCCAGGCCCGCGCCCTGCTGGCGGAGGTGGGGCCCCACGTTGTCTGTGGCCTCGGGGGCCTGGCCTCAATTCCTCTGATCCGGGCGGCCTGTCAGGCCGGTCTTCCCACGCTGCTGTTGGAGCAAAATGTCATTCCGGGGCGGGCCAACCGCTGGCTGGCGCGGTCGGCTCACCGGGTCTGTGTCAGCTTTCGCGAGACGATCGACTTGCTGCCACATCCCGACCGGTGTCGCCTGACGGGGAACCCCGTCCGTCCCGCGTTCGCCTCGCTGGCCAAAGTCGGATCGGGACCCGTGACAAATCCCTCGACCGTCTTGATCCTGGGGGGGAGCCAGGGAGCCCAGCCGCTGAACAACGCGCTGTTGGCACAACTGCCTGAGTCTCCTGCCGTCTGGAAGAACTTTCACTGGGTGCACCAGACGGGCGATACCGCCACCGACGAGTTGCGGGACGCCTATCTGCGGGCGGGCCTCTCGGCCGAGGTGGCCGCTTTTTTTCCGGACCTGGAGCGGCGACTCCCCCAGGCCGCTGTGGTGGTTACTCGCGCGGGGGCCACCACCCTGGCGGAATTGGCCTGTGCCGGTGTGGCCAGCCTCCTCGTCCCGTATCCGCAAGCCGCCGACGACCATCAGCGGGCGAATGCCCGGGCCTACAGCGTCCAGCGCGCGGCTGTCGTGGTGGAACAGGAGGGGGCCAAGCCGTTCCCCCGGCGTTTGGCCGAGACGCTGACCGATTTACTCACGGACCCCGAGGCCCGGAAAGAACTCGCCGGCCATCTGAGACAGCTCGCGCACCCGCAGGCGGCCGCCCGGGTGGTGGACGAACTCTGCCTGGCGGCTGGCCGGAGCTGAGCCCCAATTCGCAGTTTCTTCCCGGGGCTCACCAGCCTGAAGGTTGGGGACCACGCTGTGGAAGAGGCTCTCAGCCTGCAGTGTGCAACCTGCTTTCTCAATCCCGCCACGTCATTGCAACTCACGCCGTCCCCCCACGCTGGTGACTGACAAACCTGGGGGTTTGTCACCACCAGTGATTATCGCGAGCGGCGCCACCAGAGCAGCGCGGCCAGCGGAGGGCACAAGAGCCACAGCCCCGCCTGGAAATTCCACGCCATCGCCTGTTCCACGAAGAGCAGATACAGCAGCAGATACAACAGCGGTCGGGTCAGCCCCCCGGCAGCCGGCCGGAACGCCGAGGATGATTGCACTTCAGGTTCAACCGCCGTCCGTCCCAGAGTCACATCGAGACCCGCGAGGGGGCCTTCGCGCAGTTCCTCGGGGGTGAAGTTGGCCAACCGGCTTTCGGACGTGTCGAAATTCACCGCGAACAGTTCCGTCTTCAACGACGGCGGGGGAATGCGCGCTTCGTAGATCCCAGGTTCGACGGCGGGGCCGAACACAAACCCCGCCTCCGTCCCTGCGACCGTCGCCCGCACCTGGTCCCGCTCTCCTCCGGGACGCTGGATCTCGATCGAGGCATCCCCCACCGCCACGGGGACGGCGGCATCGAGGCTGTCTCCCACCAGTCTCCCACGCTGTCCTCCCCGCCCCATCGAGGCAACCTGCGTGATCTCCTGCACAAGCGGGACGAAACTCGGCCACAGGGGCCAGAGTGACCATTGCTCGTCGAGCGAAGTCGTCACCAGAATCACCCGACCCAGTCCCACGGGCTTCTCGACGATGGCGGGGACTCCGTCATCGAACCGCAGGGCCACCCGGCCACCGGCCTGTTCCCAGCCGGTCACAGCAAGCCGTGCGTACGAAATCGTGCTCTCCAGCCCCGCATCCGGATTTCCCTGGAAGGCCCCCACGATGGGGTGGGCAAAGTCACCCGGGTCAAATCGCGAAATACTGTCGCGCAGGGTGGGATCTCCCCGCCGGTCTCCCAATCGGGCGGGAAGCAGCCCTTTACCGTCCCGATACAACAGATCGTTGTAATCGCGCACCTGAACCTGGTCTCCCATGCCGAAGACCACTCCGCCCCCCTGTCGGACGAACACCTCCAGCAGGGAGATTTCACGCTCGGTCAGTCGCCGTACATCGCAGAACCAGACACAGTCGAACAACGAGAGGTCTTGTCCTCCGAAGTCGGTGTCGTTGATGATCACCGGCTCGAGCACGCTGCGTTCGCCCGAGGTCAGCCCTCCCCGCCGGGTCTGTGGAGACAGGGCCAGTTGCAGGTAGTCGGTCCCCTTCCCGGTGCCCCGGCCGCTTCCCCGGCCATTCACGCACAGCACCCGCACCCGGTCTTTCACCGTCAGGGTCAGCCAGCGGCGGTTGTCGAACGGCAGGGAGTCGTCCGCCAGCCGGACTTCGACCCGGTGCGGCCCGGCACTGTCAACCAGTGGTGTGAACAGTTCCGAGGTCTCGGCCCCCGCCGCCAGCGAGATGATGCGGCGGTCGACCAGGCGGTCATCCACCAGCAACTGCAGGTCGCGGTCAGACACCGCCTCACTGCCGAAATTCCGCAGGCTGACCCGCACCCGCACGGGACGATTCACAATCGGCACCGCTTCCAGCGATTCGATCCCGGTGATCCCCACGTTCGGCAGGCCCGGTTCGCCGGTGTCGATCAGCACGAGTTCGGCTGCATCGCCAATTTTTTTCAGGACTCCCCGCAATCGGGCTCCGTCGTCCCCCGCCCCCAGGTCCCAGGTGGCCCGCTGGAAGTCGCTCAGCAGGTACACTTCCTTGCGTGAGATTTCGGGGGCTGACTTCAACAGTGGGAGGGTCTCTTCCAGCCCAGCCAGCAGCCCGGCGGATGCAGGAGAGACCTGCAGTCGGTCAAGCTCTTCCAGCACCGAGGCCGAGCTGAACGAGGGGGTCTGCACGATGACACGCGGCGGCAGACTCGACAACCGCACGAGGTTGAGCGCATCGCCGGGCTTCGACCGCTCGATGATTTCCCGCGCGAGCCGCCGGGCACGCGCGAACAGTTCTTCGTCCCCGGCCTGCGCTCCCAGGCTGGCCGAGGCGTCGAGCACCAGCACCCGGTGGACAGGCAGCCCGGCCTGGAAGAAGTTCCCAGCCTGTTTCACGAGTGGTTCAGCCAGGGCCAGCACCGCCAGCAGGATCAGCAGCATCCGCAGGGCCAACAGCAGCAGTTGCTCAAGACGCAGCCGGCGGGCATTCTTGCGGGCCGCCTCCAGCAGAAACCTCATCGCCGCCCAGGGGGTTTCTCGGAACTTCCGGCGGTACAGCAGGTGAATCACCAGCGGCGCACCAGCCAGCCCCACCCACCACAAGAGCGAGGGAGAAGCGAACAGGTTGGCGAGCCAGGGAAACATCGCGGGAAACTTTCTCGCCTAGCGGGCGGCTGACCGGCGCCGCGCGCGGGCCGAGAGAAACGTACGCAACGCCAGATCGAGCGGCTGATCGGTCCGCAGCAGCACGTGGTCCATCTGCAGATCGCGGCACAGTGCTCCCGCCTCGCCGAGGAAGCCCTCGAACTCGCGCTGATACGCCTCACGCAGCGACCGGGGTTCGGTCATCAGCTCGGGGAGCCCTTCGAGACCTTTGAACAGCGTGGGATCGGCGAAGGGAAAATCCTGTTCGGCCGGATCGATCACCTGCAGCACAATCACTTCCTGCCGACGGTGTCGCAGATGCTTCAGTCCCAGCCGCAGCGCCTCGACATCATCAAACAGGTCGCTCAACAGAACCACCACCCCGCGCTGGCGGATCCGTTCGGCCAGTTCATGCAGAATGGGACCGAGGGCGGTATCGTCCCCTGTACCGTCGGCCTCCATCACATGGCAGAGCTGCTTCAGGTGCGTTGGCTGGGCGGCGGCCCGCACGAAGCTGCGCACGCCGCGGTCAAAGGTTGCCAGGCCCACGGCATCCTGCTGGTTGAGCACGAGATAAGCGAGGGCCGCCGCAACATGACGGGCGTAATCGAGTTTCGACAGCGACGCGCCGTCGGACCGATAACTCATCGACTCGCTGGTGTCGAGCAGGAACCAGCAGGCGAAGTTGGTTTCTTCTTCATACTGCTTGAGATAGATGCGGTCCGACTTGCCGAAGACTTTCCAGTCGACGTAACGCAGGTCGTCTCCGGGAACGTACTCGCGGTGCTCGGCGAATTCGATTGAAAAACCGCGGAACGGGCTTTTATGCAGACCGGAAACGTACCCTTCCACAATAAGCCGGGCCTTCAGGTCGAGGCCATTCAGCTTCGCGAGGGTCGCGGGGTCGAGATACCGCTGGTGGGCTTCCATCAACCGTCAGGCCGTCTTGAAGACCGGTTCGAACGACTTGCCCGGTGCCAGCGACTGGGGATCCTGGGGGATCATCGCGGCGAGGCGGGCGACGATGTCGTCGGGGCGAATTCCCTCGGCCTCGGCATTGAAGTTGGTCATCAGACGGTGGCGCAGAACGGGGGCGGCGACTGCCCGTACGTCTTCGGTCCCGGCGTAAGGACGGCCATGCAGCACAGCGCGGGCCTTGGCCCCCAACACGAGGTATTGGCTGGCCCGCGGGCCGGCCCCCCAGCTCACGTATTTCTTCACGAAGTCGGGCACTTCAGGACCGCGGTTGCGGGTCAGCCGGGTGAACTGCATGGCGTAGCGGATCACATGGTCGGCAACCGGCACCCGACGCACAAAATGTTGCAGGGCCCCGATCTCCTTTTGAGACAGGGTTTTCGAGGTGCGGGGAGCGAGGTCGGCGGTCGTCTGCCGAACGATCTGGAACTCCTCGTCTTCGCTGGGGTAATCGACCTGCACGTTGAACATGAAGCGGTCGAGTTGCGCCTCGGGGAGGGGGTAGGTTCCCTCCTGCTCGATGGGGTTCTGCGTGGCGAGCACGAAGAACGGCTCGGGCAGTTGGTGCCGCTTGCCGCCGACCGTCACCTGATGCTCCTGCATCGCCTCGAGCAGGGCGGCCTGGGTCTTGGGGGGAGTGCGGTTGATTTCGTCAGCCAGCACCACGTTGGCGAAGATCGGGCCCGGGAGGAACCGGAAGGCACGGGTCCCGCTGGTCTTGTCCTCCTGGATGACTTCGGTTCCGGTGATGTCGGCCGGCATGAGATCGGGGGTGAACTGGACCCGGCTGAACGACAGGTCGAGGCAGTCGGCCAGGGTGCGGATCAGCAAGGTCTTGGCCAGCCCGGGCACACCGACCAGCAGGCAGTGTCCCCCGGCGAACATGGCGATGAGGATTTCCTCAATCACCTGCTGCTGCCCCACGATGACCTTGCCGACTTCCGAGTGGATTCGCTGGTAGGCCTCACCCAGGCGGCGGACGGAATCGAGATCGGCCTCGGCGGGGGGGGCCAGGGAAGAATCGGCGTCGCTCACGAGCCAGGACTCCGGGTGCGGGGGACTGCGGATTGCGGGGAAGCAGCATCTTGACACCCCCCCGTCAAACTTGTCAAACAGCGGTTTGTCGTCGGGAGCCCGTTGCAACCGGGTCGCTGCGGACAGTCGGTCGGCGTTGAGTTGTTCCCGGCACCCATTATCATAGACCTTCACCCAGTCTTCATCCGCCGGTTGTTGTTTACGAATGTCTTCTTCCGACGCTCTCCCGTCCTCCGCGGGGGGTCCGCGCCCCCTGGCGTTTCAGTCGCCCCAGGGAGATCTGGCGTTGCTCGCTGGCTCGGCCAGCCCTCTGTTGGCCCAGGCCATTGCCCGCGAATTGGGGGTCCCCCTCTCGCCGGGACAGGCCCAGTACTTCAGCGAGGGGAACGTCTTCGTCCGTGTGCTCGAAAACGTGCGCGGGCGGGATGTGTTCGTCATTCAGGGGGTGCATTACCCCGTCAACGACAACTTCATGGAACTGCTCTTCTGGATCGACGCCCTGCGGCGGGCCAGTGCCCAGCAGGTGACGGCGGTCATCCCGTTCTTCTCCTATGCCAAGGGAGACAAGAAAGACGAGCCCCGGGTGTCGATTCGGGCGCGGGTCTGTGCCGACGCCCTCGAGGCGGCCGGCTGCGACCGCGTGCTGACCATGGACCTGCACAGTCCGCAGATCCAGGGGTTCTTCCGGATCCCGGTCGACCATCTCTACAGCCGGAATGTGCTGTGCGAGCACATCAAGTCGCTGGGCATTCCCGATCTGGTGGTGTGCAGTCCCGACATTGGCTTCGCCAAAGACGCGGCGGCGTTCGCGAATCTGCTGGGGGTGCCGATGGCGATTGGGCACAAGACCCGCCCGGCCCACGACGAGAAGGCGGTGGTGCTGGAGCTGATCGGCGACGTGCGCGGCAAGAACGTGTTGTTGGTGGACGACTTCACC
>Ga0315903_10004048_pt1 | contig 19838 bp, 37 predicted proteins | sample LakEriMetagenome_7_FD_203524 | JGI IMG/M metagenome (GOLD analysis project Ga0315903, IMG submission 203524) | Freshwater fungal communities from buoy surface, Lake Erie, Ohio, United States - Buoy 2 MA119 | ecosystem: Environmental > Aquatic > Freshwater > Lake | place: USA: Lake Erie, Ohio... | reverse complement strand
GCTCCAGAAAGCCGCCAACTTCGCCGCCTCGGCCGCTGCCCATGTCGCCGCAGGGATGCCTCGGGCCAGCGAGGAGGAGGTCGCCCGACGCTTCGCCATCTGCCAGGGCTGCGAGTTCTTCGACGGCCGCGCCTGCACGAAGTGCGGCTGCCCCGTCGTGCGGGAGAAGGCGTTCGTGAGCAAGTTGGCATGGGCCAACGAACGCTGCCCGGTCGGCAAGTGGGGCCCGGTCGAGAGTTGACAGCCCTGCCATGGTGTAAGGCATGGGCACGCAGGACCACCACTTCCGGCTCAACGGCGACGAGACGTGGCTCATTCGGTTCACCGAACTCAAGGGCCAGGCGTATGGCATCACCTACACCCGCAAGAGCAAGCGGCCCCGCATCGTGATTCACGACGCCCTTCGCGGGCGGCATCGGTTGACCATCCTGCTCCACGAACTACTGCACGCGATTTTCCCGCAGGCCGATGAGTCAGTCATTGAGCAGGCGGGCAAGGATTTGTCCAAGGTCATCACGACGCTCTACACGATTCAGCCGAAGGAGTGACGCATGGGAAAGGCGACGGCACCAAGCCTGCTCGATGACGTACTTACAAGCGTTGAGAACCACAAGCCAGGCACACGCACATGGTTCGACAAGCTGCCGCCCGAGGCGCAACAGGAGTTGCTGGCGGTTCGCCATGCGTATGACCCGACACTGCATCAAAAGCGGGCGTTTTACAAGGCACTGAAAACCGCAGCGGAGAAACGTGGATGGCAACTCGTGGGCGAAAAGCAGTTCGGCGATTGGCTACGCCAACGCTAGCGGAAGACGTTGCCGAGCAGATGGCGACGGTGGACCGGCTCGCAACCGACGCGGAACTCGCGCGGCTGCGGTCTGACGTGGCGTCGTACCAAAAACGGTACAAGGCCGCCCTCCAGCAGATTGACCGCGAGCGGGAGCGGGCCGATGCACTTGTCGCACTGCGGGGCATAACGGCGACACGGCCGCCGCAGCGTGTTGCGCGTAGCGACAAGAAGCACGACGCCACGATGGTGGTGCTGCTGTCTGACATCCACTGCGAAGAGACGGTGCGACCCGAGACGGTGAACGGGCTCAACGCGTTTGACCTCGACGTGTGCGACGCCCGGCTTGCGGAACTCCAGCGGCGGTTCCTTGCCATGCTGGAACACGAGCGGCAACTGGCTCGCGTGGACCGCGTCGTGTTGTGGATGGGCGGCGACCTCATTAGCGGCATGATTCACCCCGAGCTCGCGGAGGAGAACAGCCTGCACCCGCTGGCGGCGATTCGCTGGATTGGCGAACGGCTGCGGGGATTCATCGACGCTGCGGCTGACAATGCGAAAGAAATCGTGGTAGCAACTTCTTGCGGAAATCACGGCCGCACGACCGAGAAGCTGCGGACGAATGAGGCCGACACGAGCTACGAGCATCACCTGTATCTGACGATGCGAGCGGCCGAGACGCGGCGGAACGTCTCATGGCAGATTGGCGAGGGGCATCTCAATTACCTCGACCTCAATGGCTTCAAGATTCGGTTCTGTCATGGTCATGCCATCCGGCATCAAGGGGGCATCGGTGGTATTCATGTGCCGCTCAACAAAGCGATAGCCGCGTGGGATGTGAGCGAGCGTGCCCATCTGACGTGCATCGGCCACTGGCATCAGTTTTCGTGGAGCCGCATCGGGCGGTACGTGACGAACGGCTCGGTGATTGGACACAGTGCCTACGCTGTGCGAATCAAAGTTCCCGGTGCGGAGCCGCCATGCCAAGCCGCCATCGTCATCGACCACGGGCGACGCGAGGTGACGAAGGCGTATCCATTGTTTTGCGACCACGACTTGCGAAAGGAAACCAATGACCGCAGCCCTGCTTGACGCCGCCAACGAAGCCCTGCGAAACGCCGTGCGTGACCGCCTGGACGCGACGCCTGCCGATGACCCGAAGATGCGGGGCTACACGCCGCCGCTCGCGGGATGCCAGCCCGCCCAAGAGTGTGCCGCCCAGGTGCTCGCGGATGCGTGGCGTGGGGAATCGTGCTGCGATGGCGGGAGATGCCAGCCGAAGACGGTGGTGGTCGGCCAGGACGTGCTGAACGAGTGGGCCGAGTTCGAGCGTGACGAGCCCCGGCAGACCGGCGACGGCGTGATGGGCGACGCATCCGCCGGCACGACGGCGAAGTTCGGCACCGGGGCAATCCGCTCCGACACGTTCGAGGAGTTTCGCTATGACCTCGTTTCGCCCATCGGGCTCCGCGAGGTAGCAAGGGCGTGTGCTGAAGGTGCCGCAAAGTACGGAGATTGGAACTGGGAGAAGGGCATGCCGGTGCACGACCTTCTCAACCATGCCATCGCCCACATCTACGGCTTCCTGTCTGGCGACCGAAGCGAGCCGCACTTAGGGCACGCCGCGTGGAACCTGCTGGCGGCGATCCATTCGCATGAACTGTGGCCGCACCTGAACGACGGAACCCTTAGGGATTATGGTTGCCAAGCCCCACTGGAGGAGAAAGCCTGATGACGCTCGTGACACCCGGAACCGGATTGGCCGCACGCATCTGCAAAGCCCTCGGGCTTGAGCGTGCCAGGGCAGTAAGCATCCACCTAGACGTGAATGACTTGGCTAGAGTCGAGGTCGACTACTTCCCGAACGCCGAGCAAATCGCAGGCGTGGCGGAAGAACTGGAAACGAAGCGGTACGTGCTGCTGGAGGAGAAGGGCGACGATGCCTGATCCCCTCACCGACGCCTACCTTCAGGAGTGCGAGTTTCGCGCCCGTGCGTTCTCGGGAGCCTACGTTGGCACCGCTGGTACGCTCGCTGCCGACGTGCTGCGGTTGCTCGCGGAGTTGAGCCGAGTGAAGGGCAAGCTGGCCGTGGTCATCGCACAGCGTGACGAGCGGCCGTGCCTGAGCCACATTCGCGGAGATTGAGCCGGGCGGCGGGTTGAGCGGCGTGGTTTCATCCTTTCCCACGCCGCTCCCCGCTTGCTCGGGCTCACTCTTGCGGCTGTCCCTTGCTCAACAGATGGTCGATGGCCGTCTTGGCGTTGTGCACAATCATGTCGCCAGCCATCGGCTCGACCATCACTTCGTCGAGAATCTGCACGCTCGACTGAACCTTGCGACCGTCAGGCAGTCGCGTGGTCAGCGTGAACGTCGCCGCGTTCTCTCGCGGATGCCAAGTGCCTTCCTCGTCGAAGTGACCCGCTGCCCTGATTGTGATGATGCGGCTCGGGTGTTTGTGCAGCCACTCGACTACGGATTCCCAGTTGGTCATCACGTCACGTCATTCCATTCGATGCACCCTGGCGGCAGTGTTGGCTTTTTGTAGCCGGCGTGCTCCAGGCGGTAGACCTTCTCGCCGTCCTTGGCGTAGCACCGCATCTCATATCGATGCTCGCCGAACAGCGTGAATACTTCGTTCCGCTCGGGGTCGTACCCAGTGATGCGGTCAGCGGCGTCGGGAACCAGCACGGCCTTGGCCGTTGTCCACTCGTAGTCCTGCCCATCCATCGGGCCACCTACAAACGGCACTCGCTCTTGGCGGCTCACTTCGTCACCTCCGGTGGCTCGGGTAGCGGCATCCAGTGCGTGACGTGGAACCACCCACCATGCTCCGTAGACCAGTTGCCTTTGCCGACGTGGACGGCTTCTCCGACAATTGGGTTTGGGCAGTAGGGCTGTGGGGGAAAGTACGCGAGCACTTCTTCACCGTGTTCCGGCAACCGCTCCTCGACGGGAATCCATCTCGCAGCCACCGTCAATGCGTACTCCAGCGCGGCCCTGACAGCGTCATCGCCACCCTGGCGGATGCGACGGTCGAAGTCTTTCATGTGGCCCATCGGCAGTTCCTCCTCGTCGCCAAGTCTACTGCTCCGCGTCAAGCCGTGGCAGCAGATCGCACGGGGCTGGCCCGCGATCCGTGAGCCGCCGGTCAAGATACCAGCGATGCGTGATGCGTGGGCTGGAGTGGTCGAGCAGTTGCACCGGGTCGCCGCCGAGCGATGCGTAGTGGCTGGCCGCCGACCGACGCAGGGCGTGGAACGACAGGTGCCGTCCTCGTCCCAGCCCGGCGCGGGCCACGATGTCGGCGTACTTCGCCCACAAGAGCGTGTGAGACAGGGGCCATTCAAGCAGTGCCCTCTTACCGCACGCTTGACGCAGCAGGTCGCACGTGCGGCTCGATAGCCGATAGACCCGGTCCCGCTTCCCGCCTTTGCGATACTCGGCCCGCACGTGCAGCGTCTGCCCGTCGAAGTCTTCTGGGCGGCAGGACAGCACGGCTCCGATACGCTCGGCCGACTCCCACAGAACCGAGACGAGGGCGGAATACCAAATCCCCGCCGGCACCGTGCCGACGTAGCCTCGCGTAGCGGCAGCAGCCCGATAGATCGAGCCGAGTTCGCAAAGCGACCACGCACGCGGCACGCGGTCGGGCAACGGCGCGGGCGGAACTTCCGGCCGCGTCGTGACGATGCCCCTGTCGGCGGCGAACCGCCACAGGCTGCACAACTGCGACCGCTCTTTCTCGGCGGTGTAGGGGCTGCGGGTTGCTGCCCGGTGGTCGAGGTACTGCGACAGCGTGAGATCCGTCAGGTCATCGACGGTCGGCTGGTAGCCGAGCCACTTCCCGAACGCACGGATCGTGCAGCCGTAGAGTCGGGTTGTGTTGATCGAGCGGCCCCGAAGCCGAAGCGGACGGTAGTAGGTCGTGAAGAGTTGGTGAAGTGTCATGGTGTGGTCCTCCGGCGAAGAAGATAGGTCACACCTCCATGCTTGGCTTTGGGCTCCTGCCTGTGACGATTGCGACGATTAGCCGAGACACCGTTGGTCCGTCTTGACTAATCCTGCCCCCGCCATTCGACCCCGGTCTCCCGAGAGGGGGGCCGGGGCGTCTGTTGTTCGGAATACTTCAGGAGCCGGAACAATGCAACGCCCCCCCGAATGGATTTCAGTGCCACAGGCGGCGGAAACCCTTGGCTGCTCTGACGTTTGGATCATTCGCATGATTCATCGCGGGGAGCTTGAAGGGTTCCGTTTGAACAGCCGCGCGTGGGCCGTCAGCCGCGCCTCGGTGGAAAAGAACCTCAAGGCATATCTCGCTCGCGGCGACTCAGCGGCTGGACGTCCGCGATCCAAGCTCGCCTGACTTATTGACTGACGGCGTCACGCAACCTACGATCACGGAGGAACGGACAGATGGGAGACGAGAACGTGGTGTATCTGTCAATGGAAAGCGCGGCGAAGCGACTCGGCTGCTCACCGCCAACGGTGCGGCGGATTGCGAAGAGCAGGCGTATCGGCATCTTCGCCGATGGCACGCGGATCGTGGCGGTGTCGGTTCACGACCTGCCGCTGCTCAAGCCGCACATCCATGAGACCAGCGGCAACCCCGTCTGGATCGCGGCCGGCAAGACGGCGAAACGCCGCAAGCGGAAGCCCGCCTAGGTATATAGGGAAATCGCAAGGGGCCAAAATGGCCTCGCGGCGTCGCGTTTTCGCGGCGACCTTGCCTAACCCGTTGCGCTGCAACGGGTTTGCTGTCCGCGAAAACGCCCGCGAAAACCTGTTTTGCCGCGAGAACTTTTGGGCTGGACGGGGGGGCGTGCGCTTTTTGGGTCCCTGGGGCATCGAGGAGCCCCTAAATAATAAAGGGGGAGACCCGGCCGACCCCCGTTTTCTCCGGGGAAAAGCCCCCAAAAAGATTTTTTGCGAAAGCCTATTGACGCGAAAAGCCGATAGAGGGTATACTTGGGCAATCGCGGCGGACACCGCGAGACGCCAACAACGGAGAACGAGCGATGCGACTCAACGAACAACGCGACCGGCTGATCGACGGGGTTGTGGACGCCAGCACCTACGTCAAATACATGCGGACAGCCATCCAGCGAAAGATGGCCGCCCCATACGGCGACGGCTCGCGGTCGAACATGGTGAACGCCGAGACCGACGTGCTGCCCACGCTGAACGCCATCCTCGACACGCTGGCGACCACGCTGGAGGCGATCAACCGCGATCCCGACGCCGAGGCCAAGAAGCAGGCCGAAGCGGTTCGCATCTGGTGATTGTTCGGCTACCCAACCCCGCCGCACAGTGCGGCGGGGTTCCACGGACTCAAGACACAAGGAACACGACGATGACGATTGACACCACGCGGCGAGACGGATTTTGGGTTTGCTATGCCTGCCCGTTCGGGCGAGCGGTCGAGATGTTCCGCGGCAAAACGCTCGACGACTGCCGGGCGTTTGCGAAGCGGATGGGCTGGGATGGAATCGTGATCGGCTCCCCCTCGGTGCCGTGGGCTTGCTGACGATTGTTCGGATACCCGTGCTGCGAGCGTTTCGCAGCACGGGCGGGACGATGGGACTCAAACGGAGGACGGGACGATGACCAACAGACAGCGAACGGTGGCGGCGGTCGAGACGTACGCGAGCAAGCGGCTCCGCGACGAGATCGCCTACTACCTCGACACCTATTCCGACGCGGAGTGGTACGACGAGGCCGACGCGTTGAACGATGCACTCAACAACGCCGAGGCGAACTACGACCGGGCGATGGTGCGGGACTGCATCGACCTGCTGATCGTGGTCGGCTTCTACCAGCCGCGCGACGGCGAGGTGGTGGTGATGGGCCGCGACCGGGCACCGACTCGCGGCGGCGTGAAATACGACTGCGTGGATTCGTGGTACGAGTGGATCCAGGCTTGATTGTTCGGGAACACCAACAACGGAGGACGGGACGATGATTCACTGGCAAAGGTACGGGCTGCTGCACGTCGGCACGACCGACTGCGGCCTGCGGTTTGAGGTGCGGCGACGCCCCGGCGAGCGCTGCTACTCGCTCACGACCTGCGACGAGCGCGGCAGGGCAATCGAGCATGCGGTGGGCTACGAGTCCACGGCGGCGGCAAAGGCGGCGGCGGCGATCACGGCGGCTGGGATGCAGAAGGAGACGCAGTCATGAATCGCAAGGACATTCACGACCGGCTGATGCACGCGACGTGGCTGGCAACAACCGCCTGCTGCACCGCCCTGCACGACATTGGCTTCGACGCCGAGGAGATCGCGGAGATCATGCCCGACGCGATGAAGCACCTCGGAGACGAGATCGTCGAGCAGTGCTACCTCGGCAGCCAGGCTGACTCGCTTCGGTTTATCGCACGAATCGAAGGGATGCTGGCTGGCGATGCAATCCGATTCGGGCAGGAACACGCCGAGCGGCTCGCAGCTTCGCGGGCGGGGGTGCAGTCGTGACCGCCACGCACACCGTCACCTACCGCATCGTCGAGACGCTCGACCCGCGACGCCCAGGCGAGCGGTGGTTTGAGGTCTGGGGTGGCAACCCGGCAACTGGCTACGAGTGGCAGATCGCGGTGTACGACACCCGCGAGCGGGCCGAGGAGTTGGTCAAGCACTGGGAGGAGGCGAAGGCATGAACGGCGACAAAGAGTGGATCGAGAAGAAGGTGGCTGCGATGCTGGCCGACCTTCGCCGCAGCGGGTTCTTTCAATCTGGCATCGACGACGCTCGCGACTTGCAGCGACGGTACGGCTACGCCTGGGATGTCGCCCTGGCGATCTCCTGCAACTACTGGTGCAGCCACTGGATGAGGGAAGGGGGCCAGCGATGATCCGCGACCTCGTCCGCACCGCTTGCGTGATCGCTGCGATGGCGGTCGCCTGCTCGCTGCTCGTCGAGACGCGGGAGCGGCTGGCCGTGATCGACCTCGCTCACCGGCAGGCCCTCGGCACAGTGGCCCCGGTCGGCTACGTGCCAGCCCCTACGGGGCAGGCACCGGAGCCCCCCGGCCCGCTGGCCCGGCTGGGCCGGGCGACCGTGGGCTGGGCCGACGCGGCCCTGGGGGTGGTCCGGTGAAGACCCCCGAAAACACCGGGAAAAACAGGGCAAAAATATTTTCAGAAAGCCTATTGACGGGAAAAGCCAATAGGGTATAATGGGGGCATGACGCGGCGGACACCGCGAGGCACAAAGAAACGGAGACGAGACGATGAACGCAGCCCAAATGATCGACACGAGCAAGTACGAGTTCAGCCACGGCCGCAAGCCGCGAGGCAAAGGATACTGGGGTTTTCACTTCTGCGACCACAAGAGCGATAAGACGCGAGTTGAGTTCGCTCACGGCTTTATCAAGTACACAGAGGCTCGTCGGTGGGCGATCGAGCGTGCAGAGGCTACCGACTCGACTGTGATTTCTGTTGCGACCTGACCGATTGTTCGGACTTCCAATCAACCACCTTCCAACGGAGACACGACGATGAACGAGTTTCAGCGGATCGCGAAGATGCTGGGCGAGGCCCAGGAAGCACTGGAGATGCTGGCCGGAGGCGAAGCCGGGATGCTCGACGAAGGCACGACGGCGGGCGACATCAGCGAACTGATCGAGGCCGTGCAGGACATGGCCGGGATGCTGGAGGACGAGCTCGGCACGCGGCTCTCGCGGGCCGGTGACCACGAGATCGAGGACATGGTTGATTGCTGGCTCGACGCCGCCGCGAAGGTTGATGCCCGACGCGGCGAGGTGGCTTGACGACATGCGGCCCGGCCGCGTTGGCCGTGCCGCTGGACTGATTGTTTAGGTTCGGAAACTAACGGAGGACTCTGACTATGAACGAGATGATCACTTGCAACGTGGCCGACCGGGTTCGTTCGGCCTTCAACTTCACCATCGACAAGTTCCCGCTCTCTGGCCCTGACGGGATGCGGACTCCCTTCTACGGGCTGTTCAAGTCCGACAACGGGCAGGCCGTGGGATACGGCTCGGTGTCGGATCGGTACACGCCGCACACGACCGACGATGTGCTGGCTCTGGTCGAGGCGGCGGGCGTGGCGTTCGACGGGGTGGCCGATGTGAAATGCCACTTCGATCACGGCCACTACGTCACGATCCAGCCGACGAAGGAGCGGCGGCTGGCGGTCTACGGCACGAAGGACAACGTGTTCCCCCGCATCGTGATCGACGCGGGCTACGGTGGGCAGGCGTTCCGAGCTTCGCTCGGGATGTACCGCGACGCCTGCCGCAACATGATGATCCTGCGGATGGCCGAGGGGACGAACGTGGCGATCCGCCACACGTCGAGCCTGCGGCTCCAGATGGACGAGTTGATCGCCACCTTCGCCGGGCTGGAGGCCGGCTGGGGCAACCTCACCACGGTCGTGCAGCAGATGCAGAACCGCGATATGCGGATGGTCGAGTTCCTCAACGCGATCTACGGCGAGCCGAAGAGCGACGAGGGCCGGTCGGTGACGATGCACCGCAACCGCACCGAGGCGATCTTCCGCCGCCTCTCTTCGGAACGGATGACCACGGGCCGAGGCCCGCTCGGCTCCGACTTCGTGGTGTCTGGCTGGGAGGCGTTCAACGCGATCCAGGGATACGTGCAGCACGACAGCATCCGTCGCGGTCGCCCGACCGAGATGGAGCGGATCGTGCGGGCTCTGCACGACAACAAAGTGGCGCAGGCCGAAAGGCTCGCGCTGACGATGGCGGTCTAGTCCCCCGCCATCGGTCGCCCCGGCGGGACGGGTTTCCTCCGTTCCCCCGCCCGCCGGGGTTTCTTTTCAACGAACGGGACGCAAGGAGCAGTGTGATGATCGCAGCAGGGACCAAGGTGTACTCGGCCTACGTCAGCACGGTGACGGGTGCGGAGAACTCGTGGATCGACGAGGGGGTGGTCACGGACCTCGTCGTGGACGGCGTGGCGTTGGTTCGCATCGGCAACCACCTCTCGCCGCTGGACCAGCGGTGGCACCAGCACCGGCACGAGGCGCAGCGTGACATCCACTTCGCGCTCGTCCGCCGCATCGGCACGCTCCAGGCCAAGGCCGACGAGATCGCCGCCGAGATCCTGCACGCGGACCTCACGCAGGAGGCCGCGTGATGGCTTGGCACGACTCGTTTGACCGGATGAAGCAGCGGCCGCACATCCTCGTGTGCTGCCCCCAGGCGGTCGCCCCAGCCTGGGGCAAGGTGGTGGCGGGCATCCGCGACGGGCTGTTCAAGGCGTGGGCTCACCAGATGGCGTTCCGCGATTGGTTCGCGGATCGGTTCGCGGGCCTGCTCGCCGCCGACATGGGCACGGGCAAGACGTTCGCGGCCCTGCTCGCCCTCGACGCGGCGAAGCATCCGCTGGTCCACGTTGACCTGTCACGCGGCACGTCGGCCCAGCGGGCCGAGCGGCTACAAAACGCGCTGGCTACGGCGTCGGGCAAGTGCCTCGTCGTAACGGTCAACTACGAGGCGGTGTGGCGGTCGCAACTGGCTCCGACGATTGAGTCAGTGAAGTGGTCGGCCATCGTGCTGGACGAGTCGCACCGCATCAAGAGCCCCGGCGGCACGGCGAGCCGGTATCTGGCGCGGCTGGCGGCGAAGCAGCAGCACGCCCGGCGGCTCTGTCTCACCGGCACGCCGATGCCGCACTCGCCGCTCGACCTCTACGGGCAGTTCCGGTTCCTCGACCCGCAGGTGTTCGGCACGTCGTTCACGCGGATGCGGGCACGGTATGCGGAGTGCGACCCGCGATTCCCGAGCAAGGTCCGCAAGTGGCGGAATCAGGATGAACTGGCGGCGAAGCTCGACGCTCATTCGTGGCGGGTCACGGCCGACGAGGTGCTGGACCTGCCCGACGCGATCCACGAGACGATCTCGGTCGAACTCTCGCCCAAGGTGCGGCGGTACATCGCCGCGATGGAGCAGGAGATGGTTGCCCAGATTGAGGCCGGCACGGTCACGGCATCGAATGCCCTGACGAAGCTGCTCCGCATGGCCCAGGCCACGGGCGGCTACGCCCGCGTGGACGATGCGGCAGGCGTGACGCCCATCGACGGCACGCCGTCGAAGCGGCTGGCGTTGCAGGACCGGCTGGAAGACCTGCCAGCGACCGAGCCGGTGGTCGTGTTCTGCCGGTTTCGTTCCGACCTCGATGACGTGGCGGCCGTGGCCCGCGAGTTGGGCCGCGAGTACGCGGAGGTCAGCGGCGAGCGGAAGGACTTGGAGCGGTGGCAGGCCGGTGACGCCGTGGTACTTGGCGTGCAGATGCAGTCGGGCGGCGTGGGCATCGACTGCTCGCGGGCCGCATACGCCTTCTACTACAGCCTTGGCTACAGCCTGGGCGACTACGAGCAAAGTCTTGCCCGGCTACGGCGACCGGGGCAGACGCGATGCGTTCGGTACTACCACCTTGTGTGCCAGGGCACGGTAGACGAACAGGTCTACGCGGCATTGAGGGAGCGTCGAAATGTTGTCGACGCCGTGCTGCAAAAACTCTCGCCGCGAAAGGAGCGGGTGGCATGAGCGTGGAGACGGCAGACAGCCAACGGCTGTCGAAGCTCTTGGAACGTGTAGCCGAGTTGCAGGCCGAGAAAGATCGGCTTGCCAACGAGGCGAAGAAGGTCAACAAGGCACTCGACGAAGCCGAGCAGATGGCCGTCGAGGTGCTGGCGGCGTCGGGCCTCGACGGCGTGCGGGCGGCGGGCAAGTCGTGGTTCACGCAGGAGTGGTTCAGCGTGTCGGTGCCGACCGAGAACCGCGACGCTGTGCTGGAGATCGCCAGCCGTGAGTGCCCCGAGTACGTCGGGGTCAACACGGCGCAGCTGAAGGCGTGGCTCAAGGAGAACCGCGTCGAGGGCAGCGAGACGCTGGCGGGCGGCACGCCGTTCGACGGCCTGTTGCGTGAGTATCGTGAGGTGCGGCTGTCGCATCGCACGTTGGGTTGATTGTTCGGGTACGTGTAGTTCTATTTCTTCACTTCAGAAAGGATTGGTGGCTGATGGCTCCGACTGGCGAACTCATCACGGGTGCGGCCGAGAGCAAGTTCCTCGCGTTGCGTCCCGACTCGGACGTGCGGGAGGCGTTGATGGCGAACCTGGGGCCGGGCGAGACGCTGCTCGCGTCCGACCTGCCCCGCGTCTCGACGCCTGCGGGCGGCGGGAAGGTTTGGTCGTGGACGGACTCGGGAAACAACGAGCAGTCCGCGAAGAGCATCGACGGCATCCTCGTCTACTACGGCGTGCGTGGCACGCTGTGGGGCAGCGAGGAGCCGCAGGGCAAGGCGTCGCCGGTGCTGGTGTCGTATGACCTGATGACTGCGGTTCGCGTCAACGAGGACATCGGCGACCTCGACGCCGACGTGCTGGAGTCGTGCCGCACGGGCGACCGCACCTATGACTGGACGCGATTGCCGTACAACCAGTACGGCACCAGCAAGAGCGGTCGCGGCAAGCGGTGCAAGGAGTCGCGCCTGCTGGCGATCCTCCGTGCCGACGAGGCGTGGCCGCTGCTGGTGACGGCGGGGCCGGGGAGCTTGAAGACGGTGACGCCGTTCGTCAAGCGGCTCGCGGTGCCGCACTACCGGGCGATGGTCAGCCTGACCCTCGACCGGGTGGAGAACGCGGGAGGCCAGCCCTACAGCCAGATCGTGCCGAAGTACCTCGGCGCGATCAGCAAGGAAGAGGGCGACATCGTGCGGCGGCTCTACACCGAGCCGCTGTCGCGGGTTGCCACGCAGATCGACGTGCCGCAGGACGCGGCGTAGTCAGGGATCGGCTCGTCGGTCGATTGCCCCCCGCCGTGTGGAGACGCGGCGGGGGGCTTCTCAAAACACACTCACACGGAGGATCGAATCATGAGCGTGGGCACGCTCGCGGCGTCGTACTGCCGCCTCGGCTGGCATCTCGTTCCGCTCTACGGCGTCGTGGAGCCGGAAGTCTGCACCTGCTGGAAAGGCAAGGACTGCGGCACGCCAGGGAAGCATCCCAGCGGCGGCGAGGCATGGCACCTGTCGGCCACGAACGACGAAGAGGAAGTCATGTCGTGGTTTGAACGGGACCGACCCGTGAACGTCGGCTTGCTGCTCGGCCCGAAGTCGGGCGTGATCGACGTGGAACTCGACGGCGACGATGCCAAGGCGGCGTGGGAAGAGTTGGGGCTGGGCGAAATCTGGACTCCGACCTACCGGGCTGGGCGTGGGCCGCACCGGCTGTTTAAGTGGCGGGAGGACTTGCCCGCCGTGGCGGTGCGGAAGGTGCTGGGTATCGAGATCCGCATCGGCAACGGCGGCAAGGCGGCGCAGTCGGTCGTGCCGCCGTCCACGCATCACACGGGCGTCCGCTACGAGTGGGTGCCGGGGCTGTCGCCTGATGACGTAGAGCTTCAGCCGTTACCGGAGCGGCTGCTGAACCTGCTCTGGAATGACGATGGCAGCGGGCAGGTGCGGGCGCAGGCCCGGTCCCCGGCCCGCGAGATGCTGCACAAGCCCGTCGCCAGCGGAGGCCGCAACAACGAACTGCATCGGTTCGCGGTCGCGGAGGCGTTTCGCTGCGGGCCGAACCTGGACAACGAGCGGGAGCAGCAAGACCTCCTGCTCAAGATACGGGCCGTCAACGCCGTGCAGTGCAAGCCGCCGCTGGAGGACGCGGAGTGCGTGCAGATTTACCGCTCGGCCATTGGCTACGTTCGGAAGAACCGCGCGGCTGGCGTCACCGCCGATGCCGCGATTGCCGCCGCCGAGGCGCAGCAGGCACCGGCATCGACGGCGGCGCGGCAGCCAGGGATCGCCGCGACCGGCTGGCAGCGGGTGTTCACGGAGACCGGGCTGGCCTACGGGCCGCTTGATCCGGCAAACCCGGACAGCGACCCGGAGTGGGGGCCGGGCGAGTGGGGTCTGACGGTCGTGCATTCGGACCCGATTGAGTACCGGCTTCATGTTCCGCACTGGCGGGAGTTGACGGCCGACCGGACGGGCAACGTCACGCTGTCGGTTGACCAATACTGCTCGGCTACGAAGGTGGCTCGGGCGGTGCTGGCGGCGACGGGCCGGGTGATGCTCGACGATGACCCGAAGCGGTGGCGGCAGATTTGGGATGGCGGCTACAAGGTGCGGGACAACGTCTCGGCCGGCGACCGGGCCACGAAGCGAAACGCCAGGGGCGTCAAGGCGAAGCTGCTCGACAACGCGGGGCAGGAGTGGCCGGGAGCATCGAGCCTGCGGTACGTGCTTCTGGCCTCCTGGCTCTACGACCGGCTGGCCCAGGCTGCCCAGCCGTCCGACGATGACATCCCTGACCCGACCGGGCGGGCGGCGTGGCGGCAGGACGGCACGCTGTGGTTCGCCTGGGGGAAGGTCTGGGAGGACATCGAGCGGCAGCACCGGGTGGAGAACGGGGAGCGGCTTGCCCTCAAGAGGCGTCTGCTTGCCCGTATGGGGGCCGCAGAGGACTTCAGGCATGCGGAACACAGGCATCTCGGAGGAGCCCGCAAATCGTACGTGGTGTGGTCTAGGAGGGAGTTTGCGGTGCTGGAGGATATGGCGGCCACGCTGACTACCTCCAGCACGCCGCCGGAATGACGGCCCTATGTATATGGAGAAATCGAATGTGCCCTCCGAGGCTTCGCGGGAGATCGTTTTCCCGGCAAAGTGCGTTTGGCACCAGAAAACAAGGGGAAAATGTGCCGGGAAAATCGACGCGAAAACCGTTTTTGCCGGGAGAACTTTTGGGAAATCGACCTGTTTCGACCGCTATCTTGCCCAGTTTAAATAACCCAGGAGTGGGGGAGTCGTGAAAATCGCCCGTCTGATCGGAGCCGCCGGGAGCGGCAAGACAACCGAACTGCTGCGGATCATGGAGGCGGCGTTGCCCAAACTAGGCGGCGACCCCCTTCGCCTTGGCTTCGCCAGTTTCACACGGGCCGCGCGGGCCGAGGCGGTGAGCCGGGCGGCGGCGGCGTGGAACGTCGCCCCGTCGATGCTCGACGGGGAAGGCTGGTTCCGCACGGTGCACTCCACGGCGAAGCGTTGCCTGGGGATCGGGCCGGGGCAACTCATCGGCAACGCCGTGGCCGACACGGAGTGGATCAGCAACGCCCTGGGGGTGAAGGTCTCGACCAGCATCGACGAGGACACCGGGCGGCAGAAGTTCGTGGGCGGGCAGGAGGGCGCGGCCCTGACCTGCTGGGACCGGGCGCGGGCCACGCTCCAGCCGCTTGACGAGGTGGTGCGGCGGATGCGGCGGCTGGATGATGACGTGCCCGACTACGCGGCAGTCGTGCGGATCGCCGACCGCTACGAGATGGCGAAGCGGATCGAGGACCGGCTGGACTTCTCCGACCTGCTGCTGCGGTTCTCGGGGTTCAAGCTGCACACGGTAGACGGCGTGCAGCGGACGGAGCCGGAAGGCGACCTGCCGCCGGTCTCGGCGTGGATATTCGATGAGCAGCAGGATGCGTCGCCGCTGCTCGACGCGGCGTGCAAGCGGCTAGTCACCGCCGATTCGGTGCAGTGGGTTTACGCCGCGGGAGATCCATTCCAGGCAGTCTTTGGCTTCGCGGGCTCGTCGGCCGACTGCTTCCTTGGTTGGCCGGCCGACAAGGAGCGCATCATGCCGAAGTCGTACCGCTGCCCGAAGCCGATTCTGGAGTTGGGCGAGGTCTGCCTGCGGCGCATGTATCGCGGGTACTTCGACCGCAAGGTGGCTCCAGCCGATCACGAAGGCCGGATTTTCGACTGCGATTTCGATTTACCGGGGAACGTCGCAAAACCGGATGAGTCGTGGTTATTTGTCGCACGCACTAACTATGAGGCATCCCGCCTGTACGCCGCCCTGCACGCTACCGGGAAGCCGGCCAAGTGGGTGACGCAGCAGGACGGGCCGAACGCCCGCAGCGAAGGGCTCGCGGCCCTCTATGCCCTGGAGAAAGGTCAGCACGTCAGCGGCAAGGAGTGGGGCCGGGCCGTCGAATTGTTGCCATGCGTGAACAAAGCCAAGGAGCCGATGCTGGACCGAGGCGTGAAGACGGGCTGGGCGAAGAAGCACGCCGACGAGTGGGACGTGATCTTCCCGAACGACCTCGCAAACGTCGGGGCCACGCAGCCGCTCATCGACCGGATTCGCACCGGCAAGTGGTGCGGGCTCGTGGATCGCGGCGAGGAGTGGCGGCGGCACGCCGAGCGGTGGGGGCCGAACTTGGTGGCGAACACGCAGATTCGCGTCGGCACGATTCACTCGGTCAAAGGCATGGAGGCCGACAACGTCGCCCTGCTCACGACCATCGGCAAGCGAGTCCAGCAGGGCCGAGAGGATTGCCACGACCAGCATGACGAGGAGTGCCGGATTGCCTACGTCGGCGTGACGCGGGCACGGCGGAATCTTTACATCGTCAACGAGGGGCGGCACGGCAAGCCGGTGCCGCGCATGGAGGTGTTGTGATGAATGGAGACCGCAAAGAACATTTTGAACGGCTTTTCGCTGGGCTGCGAGACATGAAAGCCGCGGCGGCAGACCTGGAAGCAGACCTTGGAAACGGGCCTATTGCCCACAAAGCAAGGCAGTCGCTTGCAGAGGATATAGCGTGCGCGAGAAGACTCATGTACCAAGCGATGTATGGGGATTTGCCTCCAGTTGATCTACCCGAAAACTGGGAGGGCGAGCCGTGATCGACTTCCACCCCTGCTCCGAGCCCTGCTACCGCTGCAACGCGACGGCGTGGGAGTGCATCGGCGAGTTCGCGCCGCACAAGGGCAGGCCGCAGGACGTGATCGAGTGTGCGTTCTGCGGGGTGCGGCTGCGGGTGCCGGCCGCAGTTCGCTCGCCGTCTGCGGAGTCGCAGGCCGACGCAGGCGGCGAGTTCCGCTTCCAGTTCGGTCGCTTCAAGGGCATGACGTTCGCCCAGGCCGACGCCGAGCCGAACGGGCGGCGGTACCTGGAAGTGCTGCGAGACACGAACGAAAAGCTCCGAGGGAGGATCGAGGAGTATCTTGCAACTTTTTGCTCTTGACACCCTGAAAGTGGCCCCTAGATTGTTCGGCTATCCCAACAACAGGGAGGGCACGGATGCCCCGAGAAGCCACCATCGTCGCCGCGATTGTTCGGGTAGCCGAATCACTGGGCTGGAAGCCCATCAAGATCCATGGCGGGCCGTACCAGTTGGCCGGGCTCCCCGACCTGCTCTGCCTGCAGCACGGCTGTGCCGTGTGGCTGGAGGTGAAGCAACCCGGCAAGAAGCCGACCGAGATACAGGTTCGCCGCATGGGCGAACTGGAGGCCAAGGGTGGCACACCGTGTCACGTCGTTACTAGCAAGGAAGAAGCTTATGAGTGCCTACGAACTTCTGCGGCGCGTTTCGGTTGGCCCGTTGACGATTCGCCTGTGGATCGACGCCGACGACGCCCCGTGTGAGTTCTGCGAAGAGACGGCCGACGAGGTTGCCATGTGTGCCTCGGCCCTGGCTGACGAGGAAGACGAGCCGATTGTGCTGGCCGAGAAGCTCGCCAACACGCTTCGCGGATTGGTCAAAGTCGAGGTTGTCGATGCGGCCGGCAACGGAGGGCTGGTGTATCCAGAGCATCCGTGAAACGGTGCAAGCAGTGCAGCGGCGAGATGCCTGACTCCGATTGGCTGATCTGCACCGCCTGCGAAACAAGGAACATCGACTACCGCAGGCAGTGTGATGCGTATGCACACCAAGTGCGGCAGGAGTATTCGCTGCGACCACCGAGCCGGATGATGCCAAGCGAACTGCGGCGACCTTCGGAGATGCGCGGCCGCAAGTCGCGCAGTGCCAAGATTGCGGCCGAGACGTGGGAGGACAAGGACGAATGACCATCGAGCAACTGTGCTGCGTCTGCTTCGGCATGATGGTTCAGGCCGTGACGTTCGCTCTCGGCATCGTGGTCGGCGCATCGCTCCGTAGGAGACCGCAGGATGAATCCGCCCGCTGATCGTGAGCCCCCTGCCCCGTCGCTGGTTGACGAGTACCTGTCTGCGATGTCGCTGAAGAGTTCGCCCTGGGTGCAGCAGCGGCTCCGCGAATTGAAATTGAAAGGAAGGTTGGTCAAGGGATGGACGCCACCGCTCGTTCGCGTCGTGTTTCCAAACGATTCACGGCCTTGGAGTCAGTGCGATCCATTTGCTTGACCTACGGTGTCGCTGTGTTCGATTTCACCACGGAGGGTTTCCCATGCGTTTCGTTTTGGCTCTTGTGTTGTGCTTCGCGTGCGTGCCGGCGTTTGCCGACCGCTACGTGACGCGGGTGCGAACGTCTGCGGCGGAAGACGCGGAGTTCATGGCTCGCACGGGTCGCTTCGCCCATCGCGGCACGGCGGGCTGTCGTGAGGGCATCGGCTACGGTTCGACGCCCGAGCAGGCGTTGCAGAACTGCTGCTACTACGGGCGCTACGCGGTACGCGAGAAGGCCGTCGCTCGCGGTGCGAACGGTCGCTACTACGCCGTGGTTCGGTATCACGACTGACTGACTAGGTTGCCCCGGCTGGCAGGTGTGCGTCGCATCTCCGCTCGCCTCCAGCCGGGGGCAACCGCCACGAAAGGAAGCCATGCCATACAACGTCGGAATCGACCGCGAAGAGTTCGCCCGCTTGTGGAGCGAAGGCGTGCCCAACTATCGCATCGCGGAGCATTTCGGTATCCACTCCAACACGGTGCTGCGGCTCGCGTGCGAAATGAAGCTGCCGCAACGCAAGCGGCAGGTGGACGTGCCGACGCTGTTCAGCTTGTGGGCCGACATGACGCTGACCCGCGTCGAGGTGGCCCGCAAGCTTGGCGTGACAGAAGGTAATCTGACGCGGCTCGCGGAGCGGTACGGGCTGGGTCCGCGTGGTAGACAACACCGGGCGTTCAGCATGGATGACCCGACGCCGGAAGAGATTGCCGAACGGGCGAGGGAATGCCGCGAAAGGCACTTTGCCCAGCGGCGGGCGGAAACGGCAACGGCGACCGACAGCAAACTGAGCAAGAGGAGGGCACGATGCCTGGCATGACTGACCGCGACCACTTCGCACAAGCGAAAGGACATTAGATGACCAACAAGACGCAGCCCGGAATCACAAAAGCCGACATTGCATCGTTTCGCGTACTGATCGACCTTCATCGACAAGCACATTCCGTCAGGCAGAAGGTGTGTCGCAAACTGAAATGCGACCTGTTTGACCTAGACGAATGGGCTGACCGTCTCGGCATGCGACCGACCGTCACCGACGAGGACATCTGCTTTGCGATGGGGAGGCTGACGTATGACGAGTGAGACGCTCCGCGACCACTTCGCCGCAGCGGCGTTGACGGGGCTGCTGGCCCAAGGCGACGACGGCTCATTCTCGGAGGAGTCTTATGCTCGCGGTGCCTACCGCTGGGCAGACGCGATGCTCTGCGAGCGGGAGCGAACGAATCGTGACGCCGCGCCGGCGGCGAGAGCCAGTGTGGATTCGGTCGCTCCGCAACCGACCACAGACGGCAGGGAGCGAACTGATAAATCGCCCGCCCGAACCGTCGATGGCACCGGCGAATCTGATAGGCCAAAGCCTATCGAAAGCACACCCGTCTCGCACGCTACACATAGAGAGGGCACAGAGCGGCGCGAGGGTACGGAGCCGGTGGCGTGGGCTGTCTGCACTCCCGGCGATGGCGATTGGTCGCCATGCTTTTTCCATGAGCCGCACGCACAGCGTTGCGCCAGTGCGATTTTTGGGTCGAAAAACATCGTCCCGCTCTACCGCAAGCCCACGCTCACCGACGCGGAGCGGGAGGCGGTGGAGTATTTCTCCTGTGTTGTAGACAGCAAGCACGCCGCAGCCCTCCACGGCCTGCTACAGCGGTTGAGGTAGACCACAGAACACGCAGGATCAGCGGCTCGCGACCGCTGACGAAACTACACCCGCAGACGGAATCGCGAGTCCGCTGCATCCGTTGGTTCTCAAATGCGAATCGTAGGGCTTGACGATTTCCTGTTGCTTCCAGCCGGCACGGTGTTTGCCAAATACAGGCCGCAGATATTTGACGAGTTGTGCGTCAAGGGGGACAGCATCAGCGAGTC
>Ga0315903_10004046_pt1 | contig 19845 bp, 16 predicted proteins | sample LakEriMetagenome_7_FD_203524 | JGI IMG/M metagenome (GOLD analysis project Ga0315903, IMG submission 203524) | Freshwater fungal communities from buoy surface, Lake Erie, Ohio, United States - Buoy 2 MA119 | ecosystem: Environmental > Aquatic > Freshwater > Lake | place: USA: Lake Erie, Ohio... | reverse complement strand
GAACCGAAGCGCGGTGCTCGGGGCTGGCGTCACTGCGCTGCAACTGTTCTTCCAGATGGTAAATTCGCAAGGCCATGATCGAGAGCCGGTCGATCGCACTTCCCGGAGTCTCGGTATTCAGGCGGGCATCCAGTTCCAGTGCCACCCGCGCCTGTTCCAATTGCTCGGCAATGTGGTCGTCGAGCCGCTCAATCCAGTCGTTGCGCTGCTGGTTGTAGCGGTCGATGGCTCGTTTGACGTCGGCGATTTCGCGGTCGCTCGCGACCGGGCTGCGGGCAATGTCTTCTTCATGCCACAGCAGGAAATTCCAGCGATGCTGCTCGCAAACGATCCCCAACGTTCCATCCTGGGAATTGAGCACTGGCCCCAAATGCCAACGGGCCACCATGTCTGTCTGCAAAGCCACCACTTGTTTAATATCAATCATCAGCGTTCATCCTGAACCGTGGCGAATCCTTAACGAACCGGGGATTCTAGAAAAACCTTACGTGTCGCCGCAAGACAGGTTTTAGGCCCCGGCTTGCCATCCCCACAGTGATCCCGCTTGGCCCAAGTGATCCTACTTGGCCCAAGTGATCCCACTTGTCCCAGCTGCCCCATTTCCTCGCGCGGGCGGAGCCATCAAGCGGCGGGTCGTGCGTTCTGCTTGTTGTGCGGCCTTGCCGCCTGCAAGGCTTGGCCGACTCCGGCGAGCACCTCTTCAACCGGGATGTCGCACATGGCCGTATTGGCGGCGCTGCGCCGTTGGCGGCTGGTCCCCGACTGGTACCACTTTTGAATGGCAATTTGCCTCGGCCCGTAGGCTCCGCTGTCTTGGGGGCGAGTGGGGCCATACAGGCCGACACAGGCACAGCCCATCGCCACTGCAATGTGCAAGGGACCGGTATCACCCGCGACGAAGACTTCAGCAAGACTGGCCAGTGCGGCGAGATCCGGCAGTGAGGTCGGCGGAGCCAGCCGCGCGGAATGGTTGCTTGCCGCAACCGCCTCTTGAGCCATCGCGCGCTCTGCGTCCCCTGCCCAGAGCACGACTGAGGGGAGTCCAAAAGCGCGTTCCGCTGCTTGGGCTAGGAGCCCAAAGCGGTCGGCTGGCCATTGCTTCGATGGCCAACCCGCTCCCGGATTGAGCAGCAGAAACTGCTTCAGCCCCTCAGCCTCCAGCCAACTTTGGCAGCGATCCAGCGATTCCTGGCAGACGGGCAAGTCAAATCGGACTTCGCCCGGCTCAAGCTTGATTCCCCTGAGCAGTTCCAAGGTTCGGTCGACCAGATGAGTTGAACGAGGTCGGACCAGCCGGTTGTTCAGCCAGGCCGAGCCCTCGCGCCCAAACTTGCCGCCGAAGCCGATTCGCAGGGGAGCTCCAGAGAGTCGCGCCAGCGCAGCGCTTTTGAGCAGCCCTTGAGGGTCAAAGGCAATCTCCGGTTGAAAGCTGCGAAGCTCGCCCCGCAGTTGTCGCCATGCAGCGGGCCGGCGGAGCCAACCGCGCGGAACAGGAATCAGCCGGTCGATTGCCGGATGGAGCCTCAGCAGTTTGCTCGCTGCTCCTTCAGCGGCCCAAGCGATTTGGCACTCGGGCATGTGCCGCTTCAGCTCGCAAGCGAGGGGCAACGTCAAAATGGCGTCCCCAATATGACTGAGGCGGCTGATCAAAAAGCGCGGACCAGTCGGGCTCATGATTTTCAGTCCTTTGAAAATCGAAGTTCTTATCCGATTTGAGGCCGGGCAGTCGCCAGCCAGTGAGCATGGCCACAGCGTTGGGCAAACGCCCACCCAGCCGTTCAGTTCTCGAGCGAGATCTTCTTGATCATGTCGAGTCTGGGATACTTCTTGATGATGAACTCATTCCCCTCGGCCTGAAAGCGACCTTGAACTTCAGGAGAGTTCTCGCCGTACTCGGTGTTAATTTTCTTGAGCACGTCTTCACCTTCGACCACTTTGCCAAAGGGAGTAAAGCCCATCGCATCGAGCCGATTGTTGAAGCCGAGGTTGATGAAAAACTGGACAGAGCGGCTGTTCGGCACGCCTGTCTTGGCGAACGTAATCGTCCCGAAAATGTTGGATTGGCCTGCGTCTTGGTCGTCCTTGATTTTGGCTTCACTCCAGACTTCATTCACTTTCGGGTCACCGTGGATTCCAAACTGGAACATGAAGCCTTCGATGGCTCGAAAAACAGCGATGTCCTGAAAGTAGCCAATCTTGACAAGGTTGTAGAAGCGGTCGGCGCCATTGGGAGACCAGGCCCGGTTGACTTCGATCACGAAGTCACCTTTGGTCGTTTCCACCTTCACCCGGAATTTGTCGGGAGCTTTTTCTGTGGCCTCTTCCGGAGCGGGGAGCTTGTCCTGTTCTTCAGTCAGGCCAGCCATCGGGCGGGTCTCCGCCCAACCGAGACGATTGCCACCAGCCAAGGCGGAACAACCTAACCCAAACGCGAAACAGCAACCGAGCAACAGAATTTGCTTGAACATCAGGCGATTCCTGAAAAGGACAAGTGAAATGACAAATCGAACCCAATCAGGCAGCCAGACTTTTGCGGTCCAGTGCCGCCGTGTTGGGGCGCACAAGGTCGGAGATAACTCCCAGTTTTTCCAGAACCGCCAGCGTGATGTAGGTCACATCGACTTCCCACCAGCGATGCCCATGCTGAGCAGAACGCGGGTCCGCGTGATGGTTGTTGTGCCATCCCTCGCCATTGGTAAGCAGGGCAAACAGCCAGTTGTTGCGACTGTCTTCCCGAGTCTCGTAATTTCGATAACCCCACATGTGCGCGAAGGAGTTAATCCCCCAGGTAACATGCCAAGTGAACACCGTTCGCATGATGACACCCCAGAAGAGCCATTGCAGGCCAACCTGCAAGGTCCCCGCCCCCGTGCCCGTCCAGAGCCAGCCGACCAGGAGGCCGGTGGCAAAAACAAGTACGGCGTGAGCCGCATAGAACCAGACCCAGTTCATGCCGCGCTGCAGCCAGAAGTAAAAGGGATCCCGCATCAAGTCTCGGACGTACCGCTCATAGGCTGCCGAAGTACTCAAGTCTCGGTTGTCGATAAACAGCCAACCCATGTGTGCCCAGAACGCACTGACGCGCGGCGTATGCGGATCAGGCTGATGGTCCGAATGTTGGTGGTGGACGCGATGAACCAGAACCCAGCGGGCCGGGGAGTCCTGAAAGCTGCAGACACCCAGCGCCGCCAGCAGGTACTCAAACCACTTGGGGCACTTGAAGCCGCGGTGTGTCAGCAAGCGATGATAACCCGCACCGATCCCAATCGAAGTGAAGATATAGTTTCCCAGCGGCAGGAACAGAACGCCCCACCACGAAAAAAAGTAAGGCAGGAAGGCGAGGGGAATCAGCAGGTGAAATACGATTACCGGAAGCATGTATTCCCACAAGATCCGGCTTTGACCGTCAACTTTTTCTGGTTTCGGCAGCCGCTCTCGGCCAACCCGCTCCCCGTGTTCCGTTGAGTGAATATCCTTGGCAATCGTATCTTCAGGAGTGCCGTAAGCGGGGGAACTGGTCTGCATGGACTTCATCCGGGTTCAGCTTTGTCCTCCGAGATGGATCGATCGGTTTCGATCACTCGAGAGGGAATTCGGGGCCATGGAGGGGGTGAAACCACTCCCGTCTGCGACCCCGAGGTAAACCGCCATTTTACTTCTCCTTGCCCGAAGCCGGAACCGCATTTTCTCCGCATTTGGGGCCGATTCGGTCGGTTATTCTGCCGCAGCAGCGTGGCTCCGCAGGCACACAGGGGAGCGGGCTGACGTTTGTTGCACTGCGCGAAGCGCAGCGCCAGCGAACTGATTTCTCTAAAAAGGTCTCCGCGTCATTGGCTCGCTGCCAAACCGCGGAGTGCTCAATCGCCTGTTTTCGCTACTGTTCGCGGAGACCCAAAAGCACGCGGAGGCAGACCGATCGAGGAAGCGCAGCGAGCGCTTCATTCCCTAAACCAGTATCTCCCCTCCGATCGAGTCGAGCAGGCCGGGGACTTTCGAAGCGATGATCTCCACCCGCCCCAATTGAGGCTGGTCGTGCTGCTGGACTGAAAACATCAATCGCCGGTCAACAAAGCCGCACCACTTGAGGATGTCGGAGAGCACTTTCGGACCGGTGGCGTACCACTTCAAGCCATGCACGCCGGACATCAGGTTCTCCCGACTCTCCCTGCCGCATTTGAGGTAGCCATCGGGTTCGCCCCAGACGGTCGAGGTGTTGAAAAACATCACTTCGCGGGTCAGGTCGGCGGCGATCTTCAAACCGGTCACCGGGTCGGGGAGGTGATAAAAGATTCCCTTGAACATCGTGATGTCGGCGGGCGAACATCCCCGCTCCGGCAGACGATACAGATCGCAAACCTGAAACTCGATGCGGTCGGTGGAAGCAACCGTGCGATGGCCCTGGACAAACTTGGCCTGTTTGATCCAGTGGTCGCGAACATCAAATCCGAAAGCAGACTCCATTCCCGCTTCACGGGCCCAGAAGCAGTATCCGCCCGCATTGCAAGCGCAGTCGAGAAGGGTCTTGGAGGCGACACCCGCCGGATAAAGCTGCCGCAGTTTGCCGAGGAAATAGCCGCGCAAATTCAGCAGGCTCACACCTTTGTTCCGCTCCCGATCGCGAATCGCTCCACCGCTGGCAAAGGCCTCGCCGGTAAATACCGACTCAGTGAGCTGAATGTTCATGTGCCACGGCCCGAGTTGGCGAATCTCCTCCAGCAGCAGCCTATCGGGCTCAGAAGCCGGGGCGGCCGCACTTGCAGTGGGGCTTGCGGGGACGCTGGCAGTTTCGCGGGAGGCGGGAGTAGTGGCGGGCGTCGCGCCAGCCAGCTGCACTTGGCTCCGATTTGGCTGCGACTCCAGCGGTTCAGTTTTGGGTTCAGACATCGGGCACCTCCTTGAGAAGGCGATGGTTGCATGCCGCACCAAGCAAAAAGTCAACGGGCGAAGCCGCTTTTGGTCGGCATCGAGACAATACCCACCGCAGTCTGGACCCACCGCAGTCTGGACCCACCGCAGTCTGGACCCACCGCAGTCTGGACCCACCGCAGTCTGGACCCACCGCAGTCTGGACCCACCGCAGTCTGGACCCACCGCAGTCTGGACCCACCGCAGTCTGGGGGCTATTCGCTGCTTGGTACCCGCTTCAACCTGGGGACTGACAGGTCGGTCGTTTGAAAACCGTTCGCGGACCGATCGACTTTCCTACCAGACTTGGAGGGCGAGAGCAAGTTTGATGTCCAAGCGGTCTTCGACTTGCCTCCTCACCAAATCAACCAAACGGAGAAAGTCGCTACTGCTCGCACCGGGCTTGGCGACAAAGTAATTGCAATTGCGGTCCAGAACTTCAACCTTCCCGACTTGCGTTCCCTTAAGTCCGGCCCGCTCAATCAGCGAGGCAGCACTCTCTCCTCCGTGGTCCTTGAAAACATAAGCCGCCGGTTCGCCCAATGCGGGCTGACTGGCCCGGCGCACGATCCAGTTTTTCTGCATGCGCTTTGTCAACTCGCCGGGCGATTCGCGTTCAAACGCAAACGTCGCCCGCAAAATCACCAGCTCATTGAGGCTGCTGGCGCGATACGAAAAGACCAAATCATTTCGTTCCCGAACCAATCGCTCTCCCGTTCGGGTCAACACCTCGGCCCGCACTAACCACGAGCCGATGTCAAAGCCCCCGGCTCCGGTGTTGCCGTGCAAGGCTCCGCCAATCGTTCCGGGAATTCCCACCAATTGCTCCGGCCCAGCCATCCCTTCGCGGACAGCGGTCGAAATAAAGTGGCTCAGCCGGGCACCCCCGCCGGCGTGGAGTTGGTTGCCGTTGGCCTCGATCTGACAAAAATCCGGAGCCCCGAGATGAATCACCAGCCCCGCGACCCCTTCATCGCGAACCAGAACGTTTGAGCCGCCACCAAGCAGTCGCATCGGTTGATTCGCCGCATGAAACCGGCGGACCAACTCCGTCAACTCTTCGACAGTCGTCGGCTCGGCAAAAAATTCAGCCACACCACCGATCCCCAGCGAAGTATAGGGGGCGAGCGGTTCATTCTCGCGGACGATGTGTTCCAAACCGGCAATCAGGGACGCGGCGCTCATGCTGTTGTCGTGGTTTCCAGGCAGGGACGGGGCAGTTGCTCTCCGGGGATGTCACGCCCCCCGGCGCTGTAGTGTTACTCACGGGGAGCCACAGCGCTGTTTCGCTGGGAAAGAGCCTGACTGGCGCACCGCGGAGACTTGGTTTCCGATACCGCGCTCGGTGGCCGGCCCAAGTCGTCCTCATTTTAGCGGGAATCGGGCCGAGGCGCGTAGGAGGCCGGCTGGCCGAAAGAGGCGACCGATATTTTTGGGGCGCTCAGCCCGGCAGCTTGTTCCAAGTAGCGTGCAAGCGGGCCCCTGGGGATTCCAAGCGTGAGGCAGGCAAATCGGGGGATTCGCCTTTTCATCAGGCAGCCCGCCGACGGTCCGCAGCCGCCCAACCCCGCGACAGCTCAACCCCGAATTGGCCGTCAACTCTTGAGGTGAACCCGCTGCGCTCCGCTTGCTCACTGGCCGGCAAAGCTCATTCCCATGGTTGAGGCGTTGCCCTGATTGCCGAACGCGCTCAGCGGAATGTGCGGTCGATTGATGTGTGATTTGACCAGGTGGGGCATCCACAGCGCCTTTTCTGCCAACTCCAGCAGGAGTTTGGCATCAATCGGTTTGCGAATATGAAAAGACGAACCATGCCGATGGGTTCTGAGAATCACATCCGGCAATTGAGCCCCGCAAAGAAACATGACCGGAACATCACTCCGTTCAGGCAATTGCCTGAGTTCCTCCGCAAGCGCCACGCCATCTTCGCCCCGCAGGCTGGTATCGCAGATGATCAGGTCCAGTGTTTGTTCCTGAGCAGCCTTCACTGCGGCTGCCCGGTCCGCTGCACAGTGCACCTCGAATCCGCGAGCATGCAACGTGGCGGCCAGAGCCGTCAAATTGAGCGGTTCGGCGTCAATCACCAACACGACAGGATTGGATAGGCCTTTCATCGCGAAGCACTCCGATTTCGGGGATTTCGATCTGCAGCCGCTCCGTCAGCCAGCCTTCTGGTTCGTTGGGCCTCATGCCGCCCGGCAGGCCGCGACTTGGTGATCGCAGTTCTCGCCACTTCGCTTATCGTTTACCTACACCGAAAAGTTTCCCCATTTTTCCAAGCGCCTTACAACCCGAATGCTGTGTACTCGCGTTGTAACCGCAATGATCGATTGAACCGGTGCGCCGCGTGCGCCGCGACCGGGTAAACCTGATAAAAGCCCACGCGTTCGGCCTTTCGCTCGGCAATCCCTCCATACGCTGGGGTACAGAAGTCGCTCAGCGACCGGTCAGCAGGGGGAGGACCCGCACCAGTTCACCAGCCCCATACGGCTCATTTCGCGAGGGAAAGAAAGCCAGGCAGTCCGCCGCGCCGAGACAGCGCAAATCCGAGGAACCATGCCACTGCAGGGGGTGCACGACCGCCGCGCCGAGCGGATCGTGAATCAAGTTTGCCGGCCACCATGTCGGCCGCGGTCCACGGACGGAGTGCGGCTCACCTAGCTTGGCCCAATGCGTCGTCCGCTGGGTCAGGGAGTTTCCGCTCAAGCGCTCGATCGCCACCCGTACGAAAATCTCAAAACAAACCAGGCTCGAAACCGGATTTCCGGGCAAGCCAAAAGCCCAGCGGCGGCGACCATCCCGCTCGGATATTCCAAACCAGATCGGCTTGCCGGGCTTAATCGAGACCTTGTGAAAAACTTCCTTGAAACCGCATTCCCCCAAGGCGCGCGGAACAAGATCAGCCAATCCCTCCGAGACTCCCCCAGAAAGCACGACCAACTCGGCCGATTCAGCCGCCCGGATTTTCGCGCAAAGCTCGCCCAAGTCATCGCGGGCAACACCCAGTTCCAGCACTTCCCGCGCCGAGGAACGCGCCAGGCTCGCCAGCAACGGGCCATTGCTGTTGCGAATGCACCCCGGACCGGGCCGCAATTCAGGCGCAACCAGTTCATTGCCAGTTGAGATGACTGCGACGCCCGGCCGCCGGTAGACCAAAACGTGCGTCTGTCCAATTTCGGCCAGTAACCCCAAGTCATGCGGTCGCAGCAAATGCCCGCGATCGAAGATCAGCTCGCCCGCTCGCATCGATCGTCCGCGCTTGAGCAAATGCTGGTGGGTGCTGTACTCTCCCCGCTCAATCAGCACCGCTGTTTGAACGTCTTCCGGTCCCGCGATCGGGCTTGTATTCTCCACCATCACCACGCAATCGGCGCCGATCGGAATCGGCGCTCCGGTCATGACCCGTGTCGCGGTCCCCGGCTTTACCGCCTGCTGCGGTACCTCACCGGCAGTTACGGTCTCCAGCAGTTTGAGTTCCACCGGCAGCCGCACCACATCCGCTGACCGAACCGCGTAACCATCCATCAGGCTCTTGTCGTGCGGGGGCGAATCGACATCTGCAAGCAGTGGCTCCGCCAAGCGCCGCCGAATCAGTTGCGGCAAGGAAACGTGTTCCGTCCCGATCGGGCCGGTCAGCCCAGAGACCTTTTCCAACGCTTCGGCGATCGTGATCATCCCAGCTCCTCGAGCAAATCCGCAACTAATCCCTCCAGGCCGAGTCGCTCGCTGGCGATGATCCGCGGCGCTGTCAGCGTCAATTCATCGAGGCGGATCAGATCGCCGCTTGAATCCCAGCCAACTTGCGCCACGGGAATCGCCACGTCCGCTCCGGCAACCAGCGGATGATCGCTCGAGTAAAAAACAATCCGCGGTAAACCGAGCAGCGCCTCGCGCAAAGCTGTCGGCAAATTCGGCCAAGCGATCTCTTCTTCCGCCGTCAGGCAGCAAATCAGCAGGTCGCACTCATTTCCAGCCAACAGTTTCGCAGCCGAGAATTCTGTCCGACTCCAACGAGCTTCACCCTTTCCGATACGACCGTTCCGCGCCGGCGCCTCGTCCGGGTTGTTTCCGCGCAAGTCGACACAGCGGGGAAAACCGGTGCTCCAGGTGAGCACGCTTTCAGCTCCTGCAGCGTTGCGGTCTTCACTGGCCAGAAGCAGCCATGTCTTGCACCACTCGTTGAGCTCTCGGACCAATTGATGCACTTGCAAAGCCAATGCAGGTTGTCCGGCCAACGCGGCTCCGCCAACCACTGCCACGCCCCGCGCGGTCCGCACTGCGACCAAAAACTGATCGAAAGCCTCTTTCCATCCCGGCGGACACTGCTGCGCCGGGTCTCCGATCCCCCGCACGAAGGCTCGCAACCACCAGATCAAATCATTCAATTCGTCAGCGCTGCTGCAAACGAGTTCAGTCAGAGCCGGGGCTTCCAGTCCGGGCGCGCTCTCCACGCTCAAGTCGTCGGTGCGAAAGCGCCAGCCCGAAGAGCGCTGCCAAGCGAAGCGTTCGCCCATTCGCGGATGGGTCCGCTCCGGAGCCGCTTCGATCAGCAGGCACAGGTCAGCCTGAGCGGCGACTTGCCCCAGCGTTGCCGTGATCCGGCCGGTATGCTGTAAAGCAACCAGATTTCCAGTCTGCGGAGCATGCCAATCGAGGTCGATCACGGCTCCAGTCTGCAGCGCCAGTTTCACCAGCGCCTGCTGTTCGGCCAGCGAGGCCGAGGTGAGCCCGCAAATCAGCGGACTGCGGGCCGCGAGAATCATTTCCGCCGCCCGTTGAATTGCCTCGCCTTGCGTCGCTGGCTCCCCCCCGCAGCGAATCCCCGAGGCAACTGATTGCCGTTCGGCCGCGGCCTCGCGCAGAAACCAGTCAATGCCTCGCGCGCAGCACTGTTCGGAGCAATGAATCTCGCCACGTTCGCTGATGGCGATCGTCACGTCGTCACAGAGCAACGTGCAGCCAAGGCAGACAGCCGGTGTTCGAGAGATTGGGAGCAGAGCGAGTTCCTTCATGCCGCGATTATAGCCCGTTCGATAAATCGGGACCTGCCCCCACCGGTGGTGCCAGGGGCGCCGCCCCCGCAGCGGCGAATTCGGCACACGCCGCCCCGCTGCGACTCAGGCAATTTCAATGCCCGGCTCGAGCTGTCCCGGCAATTGCAGGTCTTGTGACTCCAGCGATCCAATGGCCCAAGAGCAATAGTCGGCCGAATAGAAACCGGCCGGACGATGATTGCCGCTCAATCCGCAGCCGCCAAAAGGGAGCTTGCCGCTGGCTCCGGTGGTCTGGCGGTTCCAATTAACGACGCCTGCGCGAATCTCGTGGATGAATTGTTGCCAGGCCTCTACCTGGTCGGAAATCAATCCGGCGGATAGTCCATATCGTGTCCGATTCGCTTCAGCAATCGCCGCTTCCAGGCTGCTGACTCGCCGCACCGTCAGCAACGGCCCGAAGACCTCCTCGTCCGAAAGACCCTCGATGCCTGTCACCTCGACCAGTCCCGGCGAGAGGAGCGCCGAGTTACCGCGAAGGGGTGCCAGTGACATCAGCGGCACCGCACCCCGCGCGATGAGCTCAGTTGCCTCGCGTTCGATCCGCTGCCCCGCCTCGGGGCTGATCACGGTCCCGTAAAACGGTTCCGGCGATTCCGTCCAGTATCCAATCCGCAGCCGTTCCAGCATGCGTTTCAACCTTGCGAGCAGCTGCTCGGTGTGTGCGTCTTCGACCAGAATCAGCCTGCGGGCGCAGGTGCAGCGCTGACCGGCCGTGATGAAGGCAGAAACCAGAATCAGATAAGCGGCGGCATCGAGGTCTCCGGCCTTGTAGACTACCAGCGGATTGTTGCCGCCCATTTCCAAAGCGAGAATTTTCTGCGGATGCTCGGCGAATGCCCGGTGGAGTGCCCGCCCGCCCGCACTGCTCCCGGTGAACAGCAGTCCGTCCAGTTGCGGATGGGCCGCGACCGCTTGGCCGACCTCGCGGGCGCCTTGCAGCAAATTCAAAACTCCCGCGGGCAATCCAGCCGCTTGCCAAGCCGCAGCCATCCAAGCACCCACGGCCGGGGTCAGCTCGCTGGGCTTGAACACGACGGTGTTTCCGGCGAGCAAAGCGGGGACGATATGCCCGTTGGGCAGATGGGCCGGGAAATTAAACGGGCCGAGGACGGCCATTACACCAAAGGGATGAAATCTTGTGACGGCCTGGTAGTTTCCCAGCTCAAAGCGCTGCGTATCGCGCCTGGCATGCAAGGCTTCAATCGACAGTTCGATTTTGCCTGCGACGGTGCCGACTTCGCCCCGCGACTCCCACAGCGTCTTGCCTGACTCACGCGAAATGAGCTCGGCCAGTTCCGCGCTCCGCTCTTTTACGATCGAGGCATAGCGCCGTGCAATTGCAATGCGTTCCTCCAGTGAACGCGCCCACCAAGCGGGCTGGGCCAGCCGCGCGGCGGCGTAAGCGGCGTCTACTTGAGCCGAGGCTGCGCTCAGCCCCCTCCAGACCAGGCCGCCGTCACTGGGGCTGTGCGATAACAATTCCGGCCCATCGCCCGAAAGCCATTGGCCCTGGATCAATTGACCGGTAGGTGGAAGCGTAGGGTGCATGGAAGTTTGCGAGTAACGAGTTGTGAGTGACGAGTTGCAAAAAAGAAAATTGAGCGTTGAAAGGAAATCAGTTTCGACGAGCGGCCTGGTGACGGCCACCAGGTGACGGCCACCAGGTGACGGCCACCAGTTCGGGCGCGCAGGCCGGGCCAGATATCGGCCCATTCCACAAGCGCGGTTATCCGCTTTGGTTGCGCTGGAAAACGGGACGTTGTCTGCGATCCCGGTCAAACCCCTTGCTTGACTGGCCAACGCGACGACACCTGTTATCCATCGCTCCCCAGCAACCTGCAGCCAGCCTTAATCTTCCCCACTCCGCATTCCGCCCTCCAAAACAGCAAATCTCCCGCCCTGCTCAGCCCGGAACTCCGCTGCTGTCCGAACGCTGCGGTTTGAGGCTCGCGGCGCGAAGCGGGTCACCCACTTTCAGGTTCAGTTGCAGGGCGGTTACCTGATCAATGATCGCACCGCCTTGCTCATCGAGTCCCAACCGCCCCAGGCAGCAGCGATAATCGAGCCGCGAGTTGCTGAGCATCAACTCCGGGCCGTCGACATTTCTGGCGATTTCGGCGACTGAATGGCTGCGGCTTTCCCGAATCACACGGATTCGATCGAAATCGGCATGCATGGTCGGTCCACCATCAAAGATGTCGACCCGACTGCGAAACTCGAAGCCCTCTTTGCGGAGCATCGCGAGGGCCGGTTCGGTATTGCGATGGACCCGCCCGACCACCAGCTGGGCTTCTTCCGGCAGGAGCGGAATATAGATTGGGTGACGCGGCATCAGGTCGGCTATGAATTTCTTCGACTCGGCTGTCAAGGTTTCCGCCTTGGGAAACTCGATTTGAAAAAAGTGCGATCCAAGTGCTGACCAGAGCGGCGACTTGCCGTCAGGGTGAACCACGCCGCGCATCTCGGCGATCACTTCATCTTCGAAGCGTTCGGGGAAATCGGCCATGAAGAGAAATCGCGACATGGACAGCAGCCGCCCATGGCCTCCTCCCCAATACTCCGGTGACAGGAACAGGCTGCCAATCTCGGTTGGACCGTTGTGCTCCTGCATCAAATGCAGTGCTTCGATTTCCTTGTGTACCCCCAACTCATCCGAGTGGTGCACGCTCTTTTTGATCTCGTAGGAGTAAAAGGGTTCATAGCCCCCGACTTTGGAGTAGATCGCGCAGGTTCCGACCAGGCCCCCGCTCGCCAGGTCCTCCATCACGAACACATAGGGTTGACCGTTCGGCCGGGATTTTTTCTGGTGAAAAGCAAACAGCGATTGCTCAATCCGCTCATTCAGCCGATCCTTCGAGATCTTCAGCGTCGTCAGGCCGTATTCCGACTTCTGGATCAGTTCAAACAGCGGGTCGAGATCTTCGGCCACCACCGAGCGGACGATCAACATGCGGTCACGTGTTCCTGGTTAGCGAGCGAAAGAAATGCAAGCCGCCGGGCCCCGACATTCCGATTTCAATGGCATTCCATTTTGCTGACGACCGACTCGATCAGCTCACAGGCAAGATCGATGTGCTGGTCTTCGACGCTTCCCAGTGGGAGCAGGAATCGCAGGCGGGTCGGATTCCCACCGGCGAGGAAACACATCAGCCCTGCCTCGTACAACTTCAGGCACATCTCCTTGGCCTTCTCGGCACTGCCGCCACAGGGTGTGAAGGCAACCATCCCGCCCAGTCCATACGGTCCGGCAATGTGTTTTGGATACTTGTCGGCCAACTTCTGCAGCCCCGCAGCAAACCGACCGTGCCAACGCATGTTCAGTCCGTCGGGGCCGAAGTTGCCATTGGCCACCAGGCCACGAATGATTGCCAATCCGGCCAGAATCGACCATGTGCTTCCCGTGAACGTCTGACTGACCAAGCCCGGCTTCGGCTTATAGGTGTCAGTGAAAAGCGTGGCACAGACCTGGCTGATCTTTCCAATCGTGACCACATCGACATGCTGGTCCAAGCCAAAATGCTGAAACGCATAGGGGCGCGTCGTACGGCAGAAGGTCTGAACCTCGTCGGCGATCACGCAGAGTCCATGTTGATGAGCCACTTCCGCAAGCGCGACGAAAAAGTCGTGATGGCCCACATGGTAGCCGCCCTCACCCTGAATCAGTTCCAGCCACAACACGGCATGTTTCCCCGGAAAGCGCTCCAGGTGCTCGCGCAACTTCGCGACCGCCCGCTGAGTACTCCCGATCGGATCGGCTGCTTCATAGAACGGGATGTAGTCGACGTTCAGTACCGTTGGGAGCCCTTGCCGATAGGCAGCCTTATCGGTCAGTTGGGCGAGAGCGAGCGTGCGGCCCGCAAAACAATGCTCGAAGCAGATGACCCGGTCGGCGGGAGCGTGTTTCTGAAAGGCGATCTTCAGGCTGTTTTCGTTCGCCATCGCGCCACTGGTCGAGAGGAAGCAATGCTCCAGCTTGGCCCCCGATTCGCAGGCGAGATCCGTCAGGAGCCTCGAAAGCTCGACGCTGTACCGATCCTGTTGCAGGTTTCCCTGCATCACCGTGTCGCAGACGGCGGCGTCGATCCCCGCCGCCACCATCTCGGGATGGCTGTGGCCATAACCGTGGACGCCAATCCCGGTGATCAGATCAAGCTTCACACTTCCATCGGCCAATTCCACGAAAGGACCGTTCCCAATCCCGCTGCTCAAGTAAGGGAAATAGAGCGCGCCGCCGCGCAGCTTGCTGAACTCGTCCAGCAACTGGGCGTACTCGCCCGTCAAGGCGGGATTCGCTGGACGGACCTTCGTGAGCTGCGAGCTGTAGTCCGCAACCGCTGCCAGAATCAACCGCTTGGCCTCGGCCAACCGCGGGTCGGTATGCAACTGGTCGGCGAGCAGGGGAGGGAGTTTGGTGCTGTGGGGAGCCTCGGAAACGGTAGCCATGGAATCCGGTCTTTCAGTAGCGGGACAAACAAACACGCGGTGACTTCCGCCGCATCGATATTCTACGTCATGCCGGAAAGAGCAGGAATGCGAATGTGAAAAAGCCCGGGGAAGGTGCAAGTGTGAATCCGAATGGTCCGGAGAGGTTCGGGCAAATCGTTCGGATTCGTTGATCTACAGGAAGAAATTCGGGCCTCGTTCGGATGCTTGCCGGCCAGCTTCCGCTCAACCGCTGTCTTGCACTGCTCCCAGTTCGAAGGTTGAACCTCAAGGGCTCCTAGGCCCGCGGGCGCCTCGAGGCCAGTCGCCCCAGGGTATCGACCAGGCGCTGCAACTGCTCGCCGGAATGCAGCCAGCTCAGGCTCAGCCTCAGCCGGGCACTTCCCTCAGGCACTGCGGGGGGACGGATCGCGGGAACGAAAAGCCCCGCCTCCGCCAACTCCGCTGCTATTCTCAGAGCTTCCCCCGACGAGCCGATTCGCAGCGGAATGATCTGGCTCTCCGAGCCGCAAAGGTCCCAGCCTTGGGATTGCAACTCCGCGCGCACCCAAGCCGCCTTCTCACGCAATTCCTCTCGGCGGTGCGGTTCCCGCTGGACCATCCGCAAGGCGGCGAGACTGGCTGCAGCGATCGCTTCCGGTTGGGCTGTGGAGAAAATGTACGGTCGGGCCGCGTTGCGAATCCAGTCGATCACCAACTGCGGTCCGGCAATAAAGCCGCCGAGGCTGCCAAGGGCCTTGCTGAGCGTACCGACCCGCACCACATTTCGCAGATCGATTTGCAGCTGTTCGCAGCTGCCGCGACCTTCCGCTCCCCAGACTCCGGTCGCATGCGCCTCGTCCACCAGCAACATAGCGCCCGCACTCGCCGCAAAATCGACCAGTTGCGGCAGCGGAGCAAAATCGCCGTCCATGCTGAACAGCCCATCGGTCACAATCAAAATTCTCCGCGGCTCGGACCGTGCCTTGTAACCGGCGAGGAGTTCGGCGGCGTGTGACACTTCGCCATGCCGAAAGATGCCGACAGAGGCCCGGGCGAGTCGACATCCATCAATGATGCTGGCATGATTCAGCTCGTCGCTGAGGATCAAATCTCCCGGACCGGCCAAGGCGGTGATCGCCGCGACATTGGCGGCAAACCCGGTGGGCAGCAGCGCGCTCGCTTCGACCTGCTCGTGGGCCGCCAGCTCGCGCTCCAGGCGCCGGTGCAGCACCCCGTAACCGCTGACCAACGGGCTGGCACCACTTCCCCAGCCATACTCGCCAACCGCATGTCTGACTGCGTCGATCAAGTTGGAGTCAGCAGCCAGACCGAGATAATCATTTGAGCCAAAATCGAGCAGTTGCCGACCGTCGAGCTGAACCAGGCCCCCGCTGTGGGGGCTTTCTCGCAAACGCTGCGTTCGGCGCAATTGGACCGCCTCCAATCGTTTCAACTCATCCGCAATCCAGGCGAAAGGAGGGCTCAGTTCTGTGGTCATTGAATTCATCAGCGTGTTCCTTCCCCTGCGGCAACGATTTTTTGTCCGCAGGGAGCAAACTGGTTCCGGGAATTTCGCGCTTCTGGCCTGAGCTTGCGGGCGGAGCCTGGGCGCCTGCTGGTCTCCCCATCTCCGCAGTTTGACATTGCGGATTTTGAGTCAATTCGCTAATCCAGCTCGCGAAAACCAGCCCTCTTCAGGCTAGCAATTCACCCCTCGGGCGCGAATGGTCAGAGTTCGAACAATCGCCACAGCTCTCTTGAACGGCCTTCGCCCGCCCCGACGGCAACTCTTTGTTCGTTCCGATTGCTGGTTGCCCCCGGTCTGGCTCTGCTGGCCCTTGCTCCCGGGATTGGTGTGCTGCGGACTGGCTGGTTGCCAAACGACTCATCCCCAAACCAATTGTGTTGCCCGGGATCGATCAACCTCCCTGCCGCACCTCCAACGCCGAGAAACCGACAGCCAGCCTCAGTTCGAAGCACGAGGGCCAGTGAACACGCCGCCCAGCTTGGCCGCCGAATCAGTTAGCCGAGCCCAGCCGGGCAAGGTCCAGATTGGGGACTTCGGCCGAACACTCCGCCCATTGGTCAACCATGCCGGTTGGTCCGGCGACGAATTCCTCAAAGGCACTCGTCGCAGTTGGAGGCCAACTCTGCTGATTCGGGCAAACGATGAGCAAGCAGCAGTTTCCGCCGCGGGGCTGGAAGCTGAAGTGGAAACGGAAACTGCCTCAGTCCCGACCGCTCAATCTGACTGGTCGGGATTGGAGGGGGACCCAAACTCAGAGCTGGAGACCAAGTGGCAATGGAACCTGGACCAGCGTTCCATCAGCGACCGAAACAGGAGCCGTTAGGAGAGAGTCAAATCCGATTACGCCAATTTCTACTCCAGCAAAAGCATGCTCCAAATGGGAACGGCATTTCTCGCCGGAGCTGCCATGGCCAACACAAAATTCGATGAAATGTTCAGTCATGATCTGTATCGCGACAACGTGATAGACATCGCCAATGAGGATATCAGTCAAACGCTGCATCAGCCCAAACTGTTGGGGGATGGCTACATTTTGCTTCCGACATTGGCCGCCCTCGCTTTGGCGGAGCCGTGGCTGGAGCAAAGCGAGTGGACCAAGCCGCTCGGGGAATGGGGCGATCGCGGCGCGCGGGCCATTCTGGTCGGTGGACCCGTCGTCTTGCTCACCCAAAACCTGACCGGCTCCTCGCGGCCGAACGAATCCCCCTCGGGTTCGCATTGGGAACCTTTTCAGGACAATAACGGAGTCAGCGGGCACGCTTTTGTCGGCGCCGTTCCTTTCCTGACTGCGGGGCGAATGAGCCGCCGCCCGTGGGCCAAGGCGCTTTGGTATGGAGCGTCAACCTTACCCGCGCTCTCACGCGTCAACGACGAGGGACACTACTTCTCGCAGGCTTTTCTCGGCTGGTACCTTGCCTGGCTGGCGACGGCCGCTGTTGACAACTCCCAGCAGCAAAGGCAATTAAAACTCATCCCCACCTGGAATGAGGCGGGGCCCGGCTTGATGTTGGAGCGGAATTTCTAGTGGTTTGGCCATGCCGACAATTCAGTCCGAATCGAATGGGAGCACGAAGTTCCCATCCAACTGTGCGGCTTTGGACAGAGGGGAGTCCCTCAATGCCACCGGCGAAGCGATGCGATACCGCTGACGGAGCGCGGTGCGAGGGTCTCCAAATACTGGAAGTCCGTCGTCCCCTGAAAATCAGGTGAGCCAAGAGCCAAAGCACAAGCCGCCGTCGCGGTGGTCAATGCCCGGCTTAAAAGAGCCCTGAGATGTTCCCGGCACTGTCAATGTCGATGTGCTCTGCACTGGGAATAGCCGGCAGGCCCGGCATCCGCATCATCTCACCGGTAATCGGCACGACGAAGCCGGCTCCCGCGGCGATTTCGATTTGCCGGACGGTGACCGTAAAGCCCGTCGGCCGGCCGATCAGGTCGGGGTTGTCTGAGAGCGACTTCTGAGTCTTCGCCATGCAGACGGGAACATTCTCCAATCCGAGTTTCTTGATCAGTCGCAAATCGGACTTGGCCTTCGGCAGGTAATCGACTCCGGCGGCCCCGTAATACTTGGTGCAAATCGTCTCGATCTTTTTCTTGATCGACGAGTTCCAGTCATACAGCGGCTGGTACGGCGGCGGATTGGAGTCGGTTACGGCCGCTACAGCCCGAGCGAGCTCCTCGGCTCCCTTGCCACCCTCACCCCAAACATTGGCTACAACCGCAGCGATGCCCTTGGCGGCACAGTGCTTTTGAATCAGGGCAATCTCTTCTGCCGTGTCGGTGGTGAACTTGTTGATGGCGACCACCGGCGTCAAGCCAAACAGGCCGGCGTTTTCCAAATGCTTGTCCAGATTGGCCAGGCCAGCCTCCAGCGCGGCCAGGTTTGGTTCGGAGACCTTGTCCAGGTCGGCCCCGCCATGGTACTTCAGGGCCCGCAGCGTGGCGACAATCACCGCCGCCGCAGGGCTGATTCCGGCGACCCGGCACTTGATGTCCAAAAACTTTTCCGCGCCGAGGTCAAAGCCAAAACCTGCTTCGGTGACGACATAGTCAGAGAGGGACATCCCCATCTTGGTGGCGATGATCGAATTGGTCCCTTGCGCGATATTGGCAAACGGTCCACCGTGAATGATCGCCGGAGTTCCCTCGAGGGTCTGCACCAGATTGGGCTTGATTGCGTCTTTGAGCAGTGCGGTCATCGCACCTTGGGCTTTCAGGTCCCGGGCGTAGACCGGTTGCCCGTCGAAAGTCAGTCCCACGAAGATGTTGCCAATTCGCCGCTTCAAGTCGTCAAGGTCCGACGAGAGGCAGAGGATTGCCATGATTTCGGACGCGGCCGTAATGTCAAAACCGGTCTCGCGAGGGATCCCGCCCGCGGTTCCGCCGAGGCCGACGATCACATTCCGCAAGGCGCGATCGTTCATGTCGAAAACCCGCTTCCAGAAAATCGAGCGCGGATCGAGTCCGAGCGAGACCGCTTTGTTCTGCAGGTTGTTATCGATCAGGGCCGCGAGCAAATTGTGAGCTTTTTCGATCGCTCCAAAATCACCGGTGAAGTGCAGGTTGATGTCTTCCATCGGCAGCACTTGAGACCAGCCACCGCCGGTGGCTCCACCCTTGATTCCGAAAACCGGACCAAGCGACGGCTCGCGCAGGACCACGGTCGTCTTGCGGCCGATGCGGTTCAGCCCCTGGGTCAGCCCGATCGACATCGTCGTTTTCCCCTCGCCCGCAGGCGTAGGCGAGATCGCCGAAACGAGGACCAGTTTGCAGCGCTTGACCTTTTCCGCGTCGATCAGGTCCAGCGGAAGTTTGGCCTTGTAGTGGCCGAAGACTTCCAGTCGGTCAGTGCCAACGCCAAGTTGAGCGGCGATCTCTGCAATCGGCTTGAGTTTGATTTGACGTGCGATTTCAATATCGGTCGGCATGGTGGAGACGATTTCAGGAAAAGTGCGGGTTCAGCCAGAGCGGCGCAGCGCCTGCCCCAATCAAGGCGTCAATGATGACATCCCAACCGATGTTTGGGGAGCAGACGGCCCTCCGGTTTCGCCCCGGTGTGGCAATGTTTTTCCAGAGCAGTCAGAGAGTTATCAGGCTATGGCGGGCTGGCTGAGAGGTCTGGCCCGCAATGCCGGCCTCCAGTTCAACCGGCAGCGAAATCCCCTCGGGCAGAGCGGGATTTCGCCGGGCGGCTGTCCACCCACTTTGTCGCAGCCGCCAAAAAACGCCAAAACGGCCACCTTTTGGTGAAGGTTCCATGAAAACAGCCGGTGTGGCTGGTCAGCCTTTTGGGCGGCAATATAATCGAGGCGTTCAAGAAACTGGCAAAAGCGACCGCTTGCCGGGCCGCTTGCGGTGCGCTCGCTCAGCGAGTCGAACGCGGATGGCGGGTCTGGCTGGACGGGATGGGGTCTGTCCACTGCCGCGGTCGCT
>Ga0315903_10004045_pt1 | contig 19849 bp, 19 predicted proteins | sample LakEriMetagenome_7_FD_203524 | JGI IMG/M metagenome (GOLD analysis project Ga0315903, IMG submission 203524) | Freshwater fungal communities from buoy surface, Lake Erie, Ohio, United States - Buoy 2 MA119 | ecosystem: Environmental > Aquatic > Freshwater > Lake | place: USA: Lake Erie, Ohio... | reverse complement strand
GCACGACCTTATCTGCTTGCACAGTCAGATTTTTTCGCGAGGTGTTTTGGGATTTGATGATTTCACAGACGCCGAGCGCGCAAAGTGGGCGCCAGTGCGCCAACGTCTTGTAAGGCGGCACCCCAACACAGGTCGACTTTCGCTGTATCTGGCAAGCCATGCCGGTGGCATTGAGGGCTGGCCAATGCCAGAGGCGCGGTCTTTTTTACGTGATTTGAACGAACATGCCACTCAGCGCCAGTTTGTCTACGCGCATGTATGGCGCCCATGGGATCTGGTGATGTGGGACAACCGCGTTACGATGCACCGCGCTCGTCGCTATGATCCAAAAGAAGTTCGCGATATGCGCAGAACTACTTTGACGAATGAGGTGTCGAGTTTGGAGCAGGGGCCGATATAAGAAGGTGGATTCTCAACCTTGACCCTCAGGCTTCAGGCACGCCTTGCTGAAAGTGGGTAAGACGGGTCGTTGTACCCTGGGGTAGAAGGGTGGCCAGGCGAGACAAGTTGGTTGACAAAGTCCTCGTCTTCTTGCGTGATGGTGACTTCTAACGCGCCCCAATAGTCTTGCCATTGCGCTAATGTACGCGGACCGCCAATGACTGAAGTGACAGCGCGGTTTGCCAAGACCCAAGCCAAAGCAAAGTGAGAAAGTTGAATGCCTTTTTCTTCGCAGTGTGCGCTGAGCTTTTGAGCGATTTCTAAAGACTCTTTGCGGTACTCAGTTTCAAGGATGCGTTTGTCGCCACGTGCTAAACGGCTTTCGGGAATGGGCGCCGCTCCGGGCGCATATTTGCCCGTGAGTATGCCCCTAGCGATGGGGCTGTAGGATGCAACGCCAATGCCGTAATGGGCACACGCTTCCAGAATTTCAACTTCTGGCAGACGGTTCAGTAAGTTGTAATAAGGCTGGCACACCACAGGCGCTGGCATGTTCATTTGCTGGCACAAGCGCATGACCTCTGCAATGCGCCACCCTCTAAAGTTAGACAAACCCCAGTAACGAATTTTGCCATCGCGCAACAAGGATTCAATGGCGCGCAAGGGTTCTTCAAGGTGCATGCCATTGAAGTCACGGTGTAAGTAATAGATGTCCAAGTGGTCAGTTTGCAAGCGGCTTAAACTGTCCTCGCACGCGCGCAGCATCCAGGTGCGAGAGTATTCACGCTCGTTGACATTGTCTGACATGCTGTTGCCAACTTTGCTGGCCAAGATCCACTGGTTGCGCTTGGCTTTGATCAATTCGCCAGTCATTACTTCTGATTTACCAAAGCTGTAAACATCAGCTGTATCAATAAAGTTGCAACCATTTTCCTGGGCATGGTCAATGATATTTCGCGCCTCTGCCGTATTTGTTTGATCTGCAAACATCATGGTGCCTAGACAGATACGGGAGACTTTTAAGGGGCTGCGACCTAAGTTTTTGTAATTCATCTGATGTATCAGTTAGTGTGATGTTTTACGAGCCTTTGAGGCTGAGCACGCGGTGATTCAAGCTATGAGGCGTTGCGTGTGAGGGTAATTTATGTTGCCATCATCTTTGGCTTGTATCAAGGATGAGGCCCCCAAGGCGCAGCCAACATCAGTTGAACATTCTGCGCATGGATGAGTGGACGAATTTTTTTGGCGAATGCCATGAAGGATTCGTCAGCGAAAAGCCTTGCCCAAAAGTCTCTTCGATCGGCATCGTTGTCAAAGCGCCAGAGATGAATGAGTTGATGCAGATCGCCTGTATCGCTCACAAAATAGCCAATCAATTTGTTGTCAAAACCACCAGCGCTCAGGGCCGTCCAGCCTTCTGTTGAGTACAGTTGCTTGATCTGTTGCATCTCTCCAACTTTGACATCGTAAGTGCGTTTTTCGTAAATCACAGTCATTGATTGGGCTCCTGATGATTAATCTATTTGCTTGTTGCTTATTGAATAAGGATCATATAGAAAACTTGACCTTGCTGTTGAGTGAGTTTGAGTCATGCGCAACCAACTCAGGCTCTATACCATCTGGCAAAGGGTAATCGTCAACATTGAGAGACATGCAGACCAGGGTGTAGTAACTCATGGTTGCCATCAGGTCAACAACACCGCGCTCACCAAAATGTTTGACAACATGCTTAAAAGTTGAATCACCAACATTTCGAGTTTGAATTAACTCTGTACAAAACTCAAGCACGGCCATGACATCATCTGGCAAGCTTTTGGGGACTGGCATTTGATTCGAGATGGCTTGAACCAGGGCAACTGGGAGCCCTGCCTCTTCAGCAATTCGGCGGTGCGCCCACCATACAAATTGCGCTGTCCAATGTCGTGCGATTAATAAAATGGCCAACTCATTGAGTGCGAGTGGCAGGGAAGAGTTAAACCGCGTGTGAGCACCAAAAGCCTGAGCCAGCTGCCCAACTTCTGGACTTCTGAGCAAGACGTTGTAGGGGCCTTGCATATTGCCACGCTGCCCGCCTAAAACAGCGCGTGTCATTTGTTGTTGTTCAATCGACATGGCTTCCCACGAGAGGGGTTTAAATCGATTGCCTCTCAATAAAAACGCAGGGGCGTCGTCAGTGGCTGTTGGCTTATTGAGAGACGAATTGGACATGAATCAATTAAACAGGCTTGTCACCTTGCAACGTAATACGGTGCAAGACTCGGCGAAAACCGTGGTAGTCGTTGATAGGATTGTGCTGTGCGCATCGGTTGTCCCAAAACGCTAGAGCGTCTGGCTCCCAAGCCCAGCGGCATGTGAATTCAGGTTTGACTTGATGCTCAAACAAAAAAGACAGCAATGAAGCGCTTTCCTTGTCTGTTAAGCCTTCAATGCCAGTGGTATGGGCTGTGTTGACGAACAAAGCTTTCCGACCTGTTTCTGGATGCGTTCGAACCACAGGGTGGGAACTGCTGAAACTTTTTGGCAAAGATTCATTCCCATCAGACTTGATGCGATCTTCCCTTGTTTTAGAAACATCGGCTTTGGCAGAAGAATTGATGCCTTGCAAGCCTTCCAACAAACGTTGCATGGTGTCGGACAAGGACTCGTAAGCGGCATATTGGCAGGCAAACAATGTGTCACCGCCGTAAGGAGGAATTTCTTTGGAAAGCAACATCGATCCCATGGGTGGCTTTTCCAAATAAGTGGTGTCAGAGTGCCACACTCCACCAAAGTTAACTTTTTCGTGCTCCAACTTTTTAACTTCAATGATTTGAGGAAAGTCGTCGAAGCCTTTGACAAAAGGATACTGAATCGGTTCACCCATGGCGGTCGCAAAGTTCATGAACTGTTGCGAGGTGAGCCGTTGATTTCGCAAAAAAATGACACTATTTTTTAAAAAGACTTCTCGAATTTCTTTCGTTAAATCTGAGGACGGAGATTGCGTTAAATCTAGCCCCATAATTTCAGCGCCTAGGGCGCCGGCTATTCTTTTTATTTTCATACCAAATTATTTTGAACTCATTTAATCAGCTGTAGCGCCAGAACTTTTAACAACGGCCGCCCAAGTTTTGATATCAGCGTTGAGGATGGCTTGAAATTCTTGCGGTGTGGTCTCAAAGGGCTCTGCACCGACTGCAGCAAATCTATCCTGAACATCCTTGTCTTCCATCACCTTTTTAATGTCTGCGTTGATCTGCCTGGCTATGCTGGCAGGCGTACCCTTGGAGGCAAACAAGCCAAACCAAGGGTTGATCACAAAGCCAGGGAATCCAGATTCAGCAATGGTCGGAATGTCTTTGAACGCAGCTGAGCGCTTGGAGCCTGTAACACTTAAGCCCTTAACCGTACCTGCTCGTATGTGTTGAGCTACCGAAGGCAGGCTGGTGAACACCACTTGAATTTGTCCTGAAATTAAATCTGTCAAGGCTGGAGCCGCCCCCTTGTACGGGATGTGCTGCATTTTGGCGCCACTGGCAGTGTTGAACATTTCACCTAATAAATGGTTAACTGACCCGTTGCCTGCTGAGCCAAATGCCACAGGTTTTTGGCCTGCATAGGTTGCCAAGGCTTTCATGTTCGTAACAGGGACAGAAGCATTCACAGCTGCTACAAAGGGCACATTGGCCAAAGTGGCGACAGCCACAAAATCAGCTTCTGGATCAAACGGTAACTTGCTGTAGATGCTTGGATTGATGGCGTGTGAGCCTACATAAGACATTAACAAAGTGTGGCCATCACCAGGGGCCTTTGCAACCGCGTCCATGCCAATATTGCCGCCCGCGCCAGGCCGGTTTTCAATGACAACAGGTTGCCCCCATCTTTCAGAGAGCTTTTGACCGACGATACGCGCCAACGCATCAGATGCCCCACCTGGCGTTTGGGGCACGATGATGCGAACGGGCTTGTTGGGAAAATTGAGGGCTACCGATTGGGCAAAGGCGGCTCCCATCAAATTAGCAGTTACCAAAAAACCAAGGATCCATTTTGGTAGAGAAAGCCAATGTGCCGATTGAGTCTGTTTCATGAAAAGTTCCTGACCTGATGCTTTGAGATTTGTGACAAATTATGCACTTGAATGTGCCAAGGGGAGTCTGATCGATATTGATTGGAAAGGATTGTCTAGGTGTCTTTTTGCAAAATGCAGAACAGACCAGATATAGCTTTTCCATGATCATGACGCAACAGATCCCTATCGGCTCGAAGAATTTGAAAGCCATGGTCTGAGGCCAAGCGCTGAACATATGCCAGCGAGTGCGCGTATCGCAGGCTAGGCCGCAACACATACGCCTCTGGGCCTTCCGCCCACTCCTCCAAGCTGAACGCTAAACCGCCGCCGGCACGCAGCACCCGAGTGGCGAGTTGGAACGCACGCTCCAATGCGCCCACATAGATGAATACGTCGGCACTGACGATAAGGTCGTAAAGATCTCTTGCTCGGTAGACCTGTTCCATGGCGTCGTGAATATCGGCCTGCCAGACCCTGCTGTAATGCCCACTTTCTAGAGCTCTACTCACCATGCCGGGTGAGAGATCAACGCCGTCGACACGCAGGGAATTGCCTTTTAGGCACTGACCCACTAAGCCCGTACCACAGCCAAGATCAAGCACATTGGGCCAAGGGTTAGAAAGACAGTCCATGGCTGCCTTGACCAAGATGTCAGGCGCACGGTAGTCCAGTTGTGACAAGTGGCTGGAAAAATCGTCAGCGTAGCGGTCAAATAAATTAGCCACATAGCCCGCTGGTGGCGCGGGTGGCACTTGGGCCCAGCCGCTATCGGCATGTAGCACGGAGCCTAGCATGTAGTGCGTGAAATCATCACCTCCGCCATGTTGGTGCAACAGCTTCAGACATTGTGCCGATTCACTCCATCTGCCTAACTCCCGTAAAACCGAGGCCTTGTGTCTTAAAGCGATGAGGGTCTGTGGCTGCAATGCCAATGCCCGATCCAGCGCCTCCAAAGCCAGTGGAAATTGACCCGTTTCAGCATAAGTGGCCCCTAAATGGACCCACGTTTCAATGATTTCGGGCTCGAGCTTGGCAGCTCTCAGCAACAGGTCAATGGCGTCGGTCGTCTGACCTAGTGCGGCTTTAACAACCCCCAGGTTCAAAAGCACCGATGGGCGCTCTGGGGCTAGTTCGAGTGCCTTAGCAAAGCACGTTTCGGCTAGAGACAGTTGGCCCGACTCGAATGCTTGCACGCCTTGCTCAAAAAGAGCGCGAGCTTGATGGTGTTGTGTTGTCAAGTTCAATCAAACTCATTGACTTGAGACAATGAACCGCTCATTCCTGACCACTTTGCATATGAGCCATTTAGAAAGTTCTTAGCACGGGGAGCTTGGTGATTAAGCAATACTTCTATGCCTGCGCGCGCACTGTCTATCAGTGGAAGAGGGCAAATAGGCTGAAGTTTTTCGGCGTATCCTGCCAAACCTGCGCCTCCCAAAATAATGACGCGAACGCCATCTTTGGCGGCTCGACGACATGCTTCTCCAAGGCATTGAATGGCCATTTCTGGGTTAGCTTGTAGTTCTGAGCCACTGGGAGTGACTGTTTCAATGTGAAGCAAATGCTCGCCAAATCCAAGATTGCTTGCTAATCTTTGGATCATTGGCTTCCAACGTTCGCCACCGGTTACGACAGCAAAGGGACCTATTTGTGCTGCTTGAATAAAAGAGGCCTCAGCAAGCCCAGACACGGGCGCCGCCGACATCTCACGCAGAGCAAATAAGGCGGGGTCGCCAAAGCAAGCAATTAAAACACCTGCGAAGGGCTCAGGATTCACCAAGGTTTGGCTGGCCCATGCTTCTAAACAAGCATGTGAAGCCACCGCGTAACTGGCCTCGCATGCAATGTAATTTGCGCCAAAGCTTGCGGTTGCAAACAAAAATTTTAAATCCGTTGGCATTTGGGGCATCAGAACGTTTTGCAATCGCTCGGTAGTTAATGCGTTGGTGTTGGGATTGATAATTAAATAGTTCTTCATTCGTTAAGGTGCTCTATTTAGAAGTGTTAATTTTTTTGCGCGCGTCATGAACCAATAAAGTGCATCAAGCACTATTTTGGTGAGCCATTCAATTAAATGAACCATCGCGTTGTTTTGTTGGCAGCAACTTTTAGTCAGGAAAAAAACCGTTACAGGGGACGAACTTTTCTAACTCATTCAGTTTAAATATAAACCCTAGGCATATAAATTGCGAGCTAATGTTTTAGGTATTTACTCGGTAATTGCGCTTGTAATTCTTTGATATGCTAAATACTGATTGCTTCTCATTTTTAATCACCATCTTTGGAGTTTGTATGAAAAGGTTCAGCCTACCCATTTTTAGTTCCTCTGCACCTTCGGCCATCACCTTGGCCATCGGCGTAGGTTTGAGCGCCATGACCTTGGCCGTGCAGGCGCAAGAAAAAGTGTTGCGCATTGCCATGACCGCCGCCGATATTCCCCGCACTTTGGGTCAGCCCGACCAAGGTTTTGAGGGCAATCGTTTTACCGGCATCCCAATGTATGACGCCTTGACGCAATGGGACTTGTCCAAGAGCAACGCCCCCAGCGTCCTGATTCCCGGCTTAGCCAATTCTTGGGCGGTGAGTGCCAGCGACAAAACGAAGTGGGTCTTTAAACTGCGCCCAGGTGTGAAGTTTCACGATGGCTCAGCCGTCAACGCCGATGCGATTGTTTGGAACGTGCAAAAGGTTTTGGACAAAGACGCCGTGCACTTTGATGCCAGCCAGGTTGGTGTTACTGCTTCGCGCATGCCCACCTTGCGCAGCGCTCGCAAGATTGACGATCTAACAGTAGAACTTACCACCAGCGAACCCGATGCTTTTTTGCCTTTGAACCTGACCAATTTGTTCATTGCCTCGCCTGCACATTGGAAGAAAAAATTTGATGCTGCCGCAGGAGCTTCTCCTGCAGACAAGTCCAAAGCTGCTTGGACGGCGTTTGCAGCAGACGCATCAGGCTCTGGCCCATTCAAGATGGCTCGCTTTGTGCCGCGTGAGCGCTTGGAAGTGGTGGCCAACAAAACGTATTGGGATCCTAAGCGCGTGCCAAAGCTTGACCGCGTGGTCATGCTGCCGATGCCTGAGGCCAATGCTCGCACCGCCGCTTTGCTAGGTGGCCAGGTAGATTGGATTGAGGCTCCAGCGCCAGACGCGATGGCTCAAATTACCCAGCGTGGCTTCAAGATTGAAAGCAATGCTCAGCCCCATGTATGGCCTTGGCAGTTGTCGTTTGCCGATGGCTCTCCCTGGTTAGACAAAAGGGTGCGTCAAGCGGCCAACCTGTGTGTCGACCGCGAAGGCATCAAAACCTTGTTGGGCGGGATGATGGCTGTGCCTAAGGGTACTGTGCCCCCAGGTCACCCTTGGTGGGGCAACCCCAAGTTCGACATCAAGTACGATGTGAACGCAGGCAAAACTTTGATGTCCCAAGCAGGCCACAGCGCAGCCAAGCCGCTCAAGGTCAAGGTGCAAATTTCTGCATCGGGCTCAGGCCAAATGCAGCCCTTGCCCATGAACGAGTTTGTGCAGCAGTCGCTCAAACAGTGCTTCTTTGACGTTGAATTCGATGTGATCGAGTGGAACACCTTGTTCACCAACTGGCGCAAGGGTGCAAAGGACCCATCTGCCAATGGTGCCAATGCCATCAATGTGAGCTACGCCGCCATGGACCCCTTCTTTGGCATGGTACGTTTCACCAGCACAGGCACCTTTCCGCCAGTGTCAAACAATTGGGGCTATTTTGGCAACCCTGAATTTGACAAGCTGATTGCCGATGCGCGCACCCAGTTTGATGACAAAAGGCGCGACGAAGCTTTGTCCAAGCTGCATGCACGTATTGTGGAAGAGGCCCCCTTCGTGTGGATCGCACACGATGTCGGCCCACGCGCTATTAGCACCAAGGTTAAAGGCCTCGTTCAGGCACGCAGCTGGTTTGTCGATTTAGCCCCTATTTCGATGGATTGATACACAGTCCAGCCGGTGTGGGTGTTCTTACCACGCCGGCTTTTGTTTAATCGCTTAAGGGCCTTAATGGTGCCTTGAGTCTTGCCCAACTTGGAGCAATGGGATGCTTGTTTTTTTGTGGCGACGCCTGCTCTACACGTTGCCAATCATGCTGGGTGTGGCCTTGGTGTGTTTTGCCCTGGTGCACCTAGCGCCGGGCGACCCCTTGGTGTCCATCCTGCCCCCTGACGCTTCGGCTGAGTTGCAGGCTAAGTTAAAAGAACTCTACGGTTTTAACCGCTCTTACCCCGAGCAGTTTGTGAGTTGGGTGTGGCGTGCCTTGCAGGGCGATTTGGGCACTTCAATCGCCAGCAACCGGCCGGTCTTCAGCGAGGTGATGATGGCCGTGGGCAACACCTTGCGCTTGGCCATGGTAGCCACCTTGATTGGCTTTTTGTTCGGTTGCCTTTTTGGCTTTGTGGCCGGTTACTTTCAAAATTCTTGGCTCGATAAATTGGCCTCACTGACTTCGGTGCTGGGGGTTAGCGTTCCCCACTACTGGCTGGGCATGGTGCTGGTCATTGTTTTCTCATCGATCTTGATGTGGTTGCCCCCTGGTGGAGCGGGTCCTGGGGGCTCGGGCGATTGGGCCTGGGACTGGGAGCATTTCAAGCACATGCTCCTACCTGCCATTACCATGAGCGTGATTCCCATGGGCATTATTTCGCGTACGTTGCGCGCCTTGGTGGGTGATATCTTGGCCCAAGAGTTCATTGTGGGTTTGCGCGCTAAAGGCCTGACTGATTTCGGCATTTTCTTGCACGTTGTCAAAAACGCTGCTCCTACCGCTTTAGCGGTGATGGGCTTGCAGCTGGGCTATTTACTAGGCGGATCGATTTTGATAGAGACCGTCTTTTCTTGGCCGGGCACTGGCTTTTTATTGAACTCGGCCATTTTTCAGCGCGATCTGCCTTTGTTGCAAGGCACTATTCTGGTACTGGCCATGTTTTTTGTCTTCTTGAACTTGATCGTTGATGTTGTTCAAACCCTGTTAGACCCGCGCATTTCGCGCAGCTGAAATCCAGTTCCAAATCAAGATGCACATCACAGTTGACCCCCAAAAGTTGCCCGAGCTCGCCATGCAGAAATCGGCGGGTTATTGGCAAACTGTTGGCCGGCGTTTCATGCAACAAAAAGTTGCCGTAGCTGCAGCCTTGGTGGTCTTGGTGTTGCTGGTGCTGGCTGTTTTTGGGCCGTGGTTGGCGCCCATGGATCCGTATCAGTCGTCCATACTCAAGAGGCTTAAACCGATTGGTTTTCCGGGCCATCTCTTGGGCACAGATGAGTTGGGGCGAGATATGCTAAGCCGCTTGATCGTGGGTACCCGCTTGTCTTTGTTCATTGGAATAACCCCAGTGATTTGCGCTTTTGTCATCGGCTCTGTCATTGGCATCACCGCGGGTTACGCCGGTGGTTGGGTCAACACCAGCATGATGCGCACCATCGATGTGTTTTATGCGTTTCCCTCAGTTCTACTGGCCATCGCTTTGTCAGGCGCCTTAGGGGCAGGCATCACCAATTCGCTGATTTCTTTGACCATTGTGTTCATTCCGCCAATTGCCCGTGTGGCCGAGAGCGTGACCACTCAAATACGCGGGCGAGATTTTGTTGATGCCGCCCGCGCCTCAGGGGCGGGAGCCTTCACCATCGTTCGAGTGCACGTGTTGGGCAATGTGCTTGGGCCAGTGTTTGTGTACGCCACAAGTTTGATCGCAGTGGCCATGATTTTGGCCTCTGGCCTGAGTTTTTTGGGCCTTGGTGTTAAGCCGCCCGAGCCCGAGTGGGGCCTCATGTTAAACACCTTGCGCACCGCAATTTACACACAGCCGTGGATTGCGGCTTTGCCTGGGGCGATGATTTTCATCACCTCGATTGCTTTCAATTTGTTAGCCGACGGTTTGCGTTCGGCCATGGAGATCAAACAGTGAGCGTGCCATGCCCTTAACCCCCAAAGACTTGGGCGGCCCAGCTCAGCCCGTGCTCAGTGTGCGTGGCTTGGTCAAGCACTTCCCGCTAAAAAAAGACGTTTTTGGCAAGGGCGGTGGCGTCGTGCGTGCCGTCGATGGCGTAGATTTTGAGGTCTTCAAAGGCGAGACCTTGGGCGTCGTGGGCGAGTCCGGTTGCGGGAAATCCACCACTGCGCGCTTGCTCATGCAATTGATCATTCAGGACCAAGGTGAGTTGGTTTTTGATGGCCAGACCGTGGGAGGCTCGGCCTTGCCATTGAAGGCCTACCGGCGGCAAACTCAAATGGTGTTCCAAGACAGCTATGCCTCTTTGAACCCGCGCCTGACCATTGAAGACTCTATTGCTTTTGGACCCATGGTGCATGGCGTGCCCCATCACGAGGCCGTGGCGCGCGCGCGCGACTTGCTGGCCCGAGTTGGCTTGGCGCCCGAGCGTTTTGCTGAGCGCTATCCGCACGAGCTCTCGGGCGGTCAACGCCAGCGCGTGAACATCGCCCGCGCCCTGGCCTTGCAGTCGCGCTTGATCATCTTGGATGAGGCGGTGTCTGCCTTGGACAAGTCGGTGGAAGCCCAGGTGCTGAATTTACTGTTGGATTTGAAAGAGGACTTTGGCCTGACATATGTTTTCATCAGCCACGACTTGAATGTGGTGCGTTACATGAGCGACCGAGTATTGGTGATGTATTTGGGCCAAGTCGTTGAGATTGGCGACAGCGAAACCTTGTTCAACAATCCGGCACATCCCTATACACAAGCTTTGTTGTCATCCATTCCCACCTTGGACCCCGACCGGCGCACCGAAAAGCCGCCTTTGGCTGGTGACCCGCCCAATCCCATCAATCCGCCCGCGGGCTGCCGCTTCCACCCACGATGTGTCCATGCCCAAGCCATTTGCAGCCAAAAAATGCCGGAGCTGGCCGACACCGCCCACGGTCAGCAGGTGGCGTGCTGGATGCATGTGTCAGGCAGTGCCCATAGCCTTGCACCAAATCACCCATCAGGCGCAGCCCCTCAGGAGATGGCATGAAATTGGCCCCAGCTCAAGATTGTTTTGTGGAGGTCAAGCAACTCCATGTGACATTTACCGGGGGTAAAAAACCCGTGCAAGCCGTTAGTGGCGTAGATTTGCGTGTTCAGCGCGGCGAGGTGGTGGCCTTAATTGGCGAATCGGGCTCGGGCAAAAGTGTCACCTTGCGCAGCCTGCTTGGTTTGCACGCTAAAAAAACCACGCTCATTTCTGGTGACATTCGCGTCGGCGACCAGCAGGTTTTACAGCTATCGCACAGTGATCTCTGCAGCTACCGTGGGCGCGTGGCTTCAATGATTTTTCAAGAGCCCTTGCTGGCTCTAGACCCTGTTTACAGCCTGGGCCAACAAATTACCGAGACCATTCGTCGACATGAAAATGTCACTGCCCAAGAGGCTCAGCAACGCGCATTGGCTCTTTTTGAGCGGGTGCGAATTCCTAGCCCCGAGCGGCGGCTTCAAGCTTATCCCCATGAAATGTCAGGTGGCATGCGGCAGCGCGCAATGATTGCGCTAGCCCTGGCTTGCAATCCCCAATTGCTGCTGGCCGACGAGCCCACCACTGCGCTGGACGCCACGGTACAAATTCAAATTCTGCTGTTGCTTCGAGAATTGCAAAAAGACTTAGGACTGGCGGTGGTGTTTGTCACCCATGATATCGGTGCCGCCGTCGAGGTGGCTGATCGGATTGCGGTGATGTATGCCGGCCGGATTGTGGAAGAGGGGCCGGCGCGCACCTTGCTTCGCCAACCACGCCACCCCTATACCCGGGCTTTGTTGCAAAGCCGCGCCGACGGGGCCTTGGCCAAGGGCCAGCGGCTGGTGACCATTGCTGGTGCTCCGCCAGATCTGGCGGCACTGCCACAAGGCTGTGCCTTTGCCAGTCGCTGTACGATGGCTCAGCCTGAGTGTGAATCCACGCAACCCGATGTGAGTTGGTTGGCAGACAACCACAGCGTGCGCTGTTTGCGTGCCTTAGAGCCCCAGTCTGTTTGAGTTTTTCTTCAGCCACCACACCATGAACCACCATACCGACGCCTTGTGGGACACCGCCCACGCCTTCATGCCTTACCCCAAAGTTCCCGTTCCAAACGCGCACACCGGGCCGTTGGCTGGTTTGAGTTTTGGAGTGAAAGACCTCTACCACGTTCAAGGCTACCCGACCAGTGGCGGCCAGCCTTTCATGCTGGCGCTGTCGGGTATCCAAGAGCGTACCGCTCCCGTGGTGCAAAGCCTGCTCAACGCAGGTGCTAGATTTGTGGGCAAAACCATTACCGATGAACTGGCGTTTTCCATGAGCGGGCAAAACGCCCATTTTGGCTCGCCCATCAATGGCGCCGACCCCCTGCGCATCAGCGGGGGCTCGTCTTCGGGTTCGGCCTCTGCCGTGTCCAATCGCATGTGCGACTTTGCCCTGGGCTCGGACACGGGTGGTTCGGTACGCGCACCGGCCAACCATTGCGGTTTGGTAGGTATCCGTCCAAGCCACGGCCGCATTAGCTTGGAAGATACATTGGCCTTGTCGCCCAGTTTGGACACCTGCGGTTGGTTTACCCGCGACGTGCCCACATTCGCCAGGGTGGCCGATGTGCTGTTGGGTGAAGATGCCCAAGCCTTGCCAGACAGCGTGCGCTTGCTGGTCCCCAATGATATTTGGGGCTTGGCCGCACCTGCAGCGGTCAAGGCATTGAAGCCGGTGCGCGGGCAAATTGAAGAGTGCCTTGGCAAAGCCCGTACGCTTAACGTTGTGCTTGACGACTTTGACAGCATGTTCTGGCACTTTCGCGCCATTCAAGGGCGTGAAGCCTGGGATGTGGATGGGGCTTTCATCCGGCGCTTTGCACCTGTACTAGGACCAGGTGTGGCCGAGCGGTTTCAGTGGGCGTCTGAACTAAGCGACGCCACCGTGGCTTCGGCCCAGGAATTTCGCCAACGCTGGCGCGCGCACATTGGCCGAATATTGGGAACCGATGGCGTGCTTCTCATGCCCACCATGCCCGATGTGGCGCCGCTGATCTCTGCTTCGGAAGCCGATCTGGATGCTTACCGCAACCGCGCCACGCGCATGCTGTGCGGTGCAGGTTTAGCCGGCTTGCCGCAGTTGAGTTTGCCCTTGGCCCAACGACAAGGCGCGCCCTTAGGCATCTCATTGGTCGGGCCGGTGGGCAGTGACCGCAGCCTGGTTCGCTTGGCCGAACGCATCCACTCGGCGCTGGGTTAAGCCGGATGGGGCTGAGTCAGTCCGCAGGCCAGGTCGGGTGCACGGCTTGGAGCAAGGTGAAGACCTCGCAATCCTCTTGCGGCCCTTGGCGCTCAATCACCAAAAACGAGCTGGCTTCTAAGGCCATTAAGGGGTGGTGCCAAACACCTTTGTGCAAGGTAAAACCTTGTTGACCGCTCACTTCAAAACACGCCAAGGTGTTCAAGTCGGGGGTTGCGACGCCTGTTGCCACCCAAAGCCGGCAGCGCGCGCCCAACAAAGGCAAAAAACTTTGACTGCCCCAGTTGTGGCGCTCAAGCATTTGGCACGGCGTGCGCGGGCTTTGTGCTTGGGCATGGAACACCGCCAAAACTGCTTGGCCGTTAGCGCCATGCAGGTCCAAATCAGCAAGCAAGTCCAAGCGCGAACTGGTGCCTCGGTTGATGGCGCGCTGACCTGCAGCATCGAGTTGCAACACTTGGCCATAAGGCGCAAAGGCCTCTGCTGTAAGGCTTTGAAGGCGCACGCTGGCCGAGTGAGTAAGTCCTGCGTGCGCGGGTTGGGGCGGTTTTTGCATAGCAGATATCATGGCATAAGCCACCATCCGCTGCAGGCAACAACTTGCATGACTCATCGACATTTGCAAAGAACTGTTCTATGAAAATTGACTCAGCCCCCTTACCTGATTTGCGCATCAATGCCCAGCGTCTTTGGCAGGCTTTGATCGACTTGGCCCAGATTGGCGCCACCGCCAAAGGCGGGGTGTGCCGTTTGGCGCTGAGTGACTTAGACCGCCAGGGACGCGACTTGGTAACCCAATGGGGTCGCGAAGCGGGCATGACGGTGACCTTGGACCAAATTGGCAATGTGTTCATGCGACGGCCTGGGCGCAACCCTGATTTGCCCCCCATCATGACGGGCAGTCACATTGACACGCAACCTACTGGCGGTAAGTTCGATGGCAATTACGGCGTTTTGGCTGGCTTGGAAGTGGTGCGCTGTCTCAACGACCATGGCATTGAAACCGAAGCGCCCATCGAGGTGGCTTTTTGGACCAACGAAGAAGGTTCGCGTTTTGTGCCAGTGATGATGGGATCGGGCGTGTTTGCCGGTGCTTTCTCTTTAGAGCACGCTTACCAAGCCCGCGACCAAGATGGCAAATCTGTGCGCGAAGAACTCGAGCGCATTGGCTACTTGGGCACCGAGGTGCCGGGGCAACACCCGATAGGCGCTTATTTTGAAACCCACATTGAGCAAGGCCCAGTGCTTGAAGATGCAGGGGTCACAATTGGTGTGGTCACTGGGGTGTTGGGCATCCGCTGGTTTGATTGCACGGTCATGGGCATGGAGGCGCACGCCGGGCCAACCCCCATGCCTTTGCGACGCGACGCCCTGCAAGTGGCCACCACCTTGATGCAATCCGTGGTCGCTGTAGCACAGCAGTACGCGCCAGAGGGGCGCGGCACCGTGGGCATGGTGCAAGTCCACCCCAACAGCCGAAACGTCATCCCCGGACGGGTTAAATTCAGCATCGACCTGCGCCACCCTACCGATGCGGGCGTGGACGCTATGGCCGATAAGGTCAAGGCCATGGCGCAGCGCTTACAAGCAGAAACCGGCCAAAGCATCCAGATTGAATTGGTTTCTAGCTACCCGGCCCAGGCCTTCCATGCTGAATGCGCACAAGCTGTCACCGAAGCTGCACAGCGCCTGGGTCACAGCCACATGCAGGTGGTCTCAGGTGCGGGCCATGATGCGGTGTACACCGCCCGCTTGGCCCCCAGCGGAATGATCTTTATCCCTTGCAAAGACGGCATCAGTCACAACGAGATCGAAGACGCCAAGCCAGAGCACATCGCTGCTGGCTGTAATGTTTTGTTGCATGCCATGTTGGCCAAGGCGGGGGTTGTGCGCAACGAGTTAAATATGTCTTGAGTCAACCTTGGATGACTAAAAGGCTTTGATGATCATGTTGATCAAAAGTTAACCAGCTTTTTTCAAAGGAATAGCCATGATTCGTACATTGAGTGCAGTGGGCGGCATGCATGTGGCCCCGCACCATTTGGCCGCACAGGCGGGCCGCGATGTTTTGCGCGAAGGCGGCAATGCCATTGAAGCCATGGTGGCCGCGGCTGCCGCTATTGCGGTGGTGTATCCACACATGAACGCCATTGGAGGTGATGGTTTCTGGCTGATTCACGAACCAGGAAAACCGCCTGTCGCGATTGATGCTTGCGGCAGTGCTGCTGGCTTGGCCACTCGCGACTTTTATGCCGGCGATTCGGTGATTCCGCCGCGTGGCCCCAAGGCCGCACTGACAGTGGCTGGTACCGTTGGTGGCTGGGCCAAGGCGCTGGAAGTTGCCGCCCCCTGGGGTCAAGCGCTACCACTTTCACGTCTGCTGTCGGACGCAATTCGCCACGCTGAGAAGGGCGTGCCCGTGACGGCTGGGCAAAGCGAATTGACAGCGCAAAAGCTACCGGGTTTGAAGGACGTGCCTGGCTTTGCCCATGCTTTCTTGGTGAACGGCGCGCCGCCCCCGGCAGGTTACTTACTGCGCCAACCTGCGTTGGCCAATACATTGAGAACCTTGGTCGAGCACGGGCTTGATGATTTTTACCGAGGTAGCATTGCCGAGCGCATGGCCCGTGAACTGCAAAGTCTGGGAAGTCCTCTGCGCCAGTCTGACTTTGCTGCTTATTCGGCCCAATTGGTGCAGCCTCTGTCGGTTCGCCTGGCCGATGCCACGGTTTACAACCTGCCGCCCCCAACGCAAGGTTTGGCCGCGCTCATGATTTTGGGTTTGTTTGACCGCCTTGGCGTGAAGGAGGGCGAGAGCTTTGCTCACCTACACGGCTTGGTCGAGGCGACCAAGCAAGCCTTTCGGGTGCGCGAGCGCGTGGTCACCGATCCGCGTCGTTTACCAGCCGATCCGCAAAGCTTTCTTACTGCTGGGTCCTTAGATGCATTAGCCGCCGAGATCGACCATACGCGGGCGCTGCCTTGGCCAGATCCTGCTGCTCATGGGGACACCATCTGGATGGGCGCAGTAGATGCACAAGGCCGCGCTGTTAGCTTCATTCAAAGTGTTTATTGGGAGTTCGGTTCGGGGGTAGTACTGCGCGACACCGGTGTGACTTGGCAGAACCGGGGGAGCAGTTTTTCACTGGATCCGCGCGCACTCAATGTGCTCGAGCCTGGGCGCAAACCCTTTCACACGCTCAATCCGTCCTTGGCGCATTTCGACGATGGCCGTGTCATGCCCTACGGCACGATGGGTGGTGAGGGTCAGCCGCAAACGCAGGCCGCAGTGTTCACGCGTTATGCACGATTTGGACAGACGTTGCAACAAGCCATCACTGCGCCGCGCTGGCTGCTGGGCCGCACTTGGGGCGACGTGAGCACCTCCCTCAAACTTGAGAGCCGCTTTGACCCGGCCTTGATTCAAGCCTTAAAGGATGCAGGCCATCAGGTGGAGTTGCTACCGGAAGCCTACAGCGACACCATGGGTCACGCGGGCGCCTTGGTGCGTCATTCGGACGGTCTGATTGAGGGTGCGGCAGACCCGCGCAGCGACGGATTGGTGGCTGGCGTTTGAGCGACCGCTCCGCCTTTTTCGAAGATGTTGCATTTCCCGTGGCGAATAGACTGCCTCGCCTTGGCTCAACACATTTAAACAAAGTGAGGTTTTGAATGGATATCAATTTGCCAGATGTGGTTGCTGAAGTGAGCGCTGTTTTTGAACAATACGAGCAAGCCTTGGTGAGTAACAACGTGGAGGTGCTGGATGCTCTGTTTCACAACAGTCCGCATACCTTGCGCTATGGCGCTACTGAGAACTTGTATGGCTACGAGGCCATTCGGGCCTTTCGGGCCGGGAGGCCTTCTAAAGGGTTGGCGCGCGAGCGCATGAACATTGTCATCAACACATATGGTCGCGACTTTGCCACGGCCAACACAGAGTTTCATCGGGTGGGAAGTGAGCGTACCGGGCGCCAAAGCCAAACCTGGGTGCGCACCGCAGAGGGCTGGCGCGTGGTTGCCGCGCACGTCAGTTTGCTGGCATAAGTGGATGCAACTTGTTCGCTCGTTGACCTACCTTTACTTTTTCTCTGAGGCATACTCGAGTCATGCAAAATGACGAAGGCCAACAATCATCGCAATCTATCCATCACATTGTGTACTGCAGCCAAGCTGTTCAGCACATGGATAAAGAAGCGCTCGACAAAATAATTACCACTGCCAAACACCATAACCCCAGATTTGGCATTACTGGGTTATTGGTATTTGGCAGCGGTATCTTCTTTCAATGGTTGGAAGGTCCCAAAGACACTGTGACCAGTTTGTTCAAGATTATTTCAGCAGACCCTCGCCATACCGATGTTGTGCTACTCACCAAAGAAGATGAGTTTCGTGAAAGGCTGTTTCCCAACTGGGACATGGAGTTGGTGGCAGCCGAAGATATCAGTGCTGTTTTGGAGGATGCTATGCATGAGGCCTCAGATCCAAAGCATAAAAAAACTTTGTCTAAGATGCTGCAAGAACTTCACAATAGCGCGCTTGGGAAATGAAAAAAGCCTTGCCTGTCACTTGCAAAAATGCCACCTTTATTTGCGCCAGAAGTGTGAGCTGAACAAAACCAGCACCGACAGTAGCTCCAGTCGGCCCAGTAACATGGCAAAACTCAATACACCCAGCTGGAAGGGGTTCAGGCCGCCGTAATTACCCGAGGGTCCGACCTCACCCAAGCCAGGACCGATGTTGTTGACGGTAGCAATAACGGCCGAAAATGCGGTCAAAATGTCTAAGCCACTTAGTAAGAGCAGCATGCTCAGACTCATGGTGACACCGCCATAAATGAGCATGAAGCCCAGCACCGCCGTCATGACTGACATGGGGATCACTGCGCCGCCTAGCGTGACCGGGTTGATGACACGGGGATGGATGATGCGCACCAGCTCGCGCCGGGCTTGCTTAACCAGCAAGACCATGCGCACCATCTTGATGCCGCCACCCGTGGAGCCCGCACACGTTGCAAAGCAGCCCAAAAACATCAACAAGATCGGGGCAAACACCGGCCACTGTGTGTAATCGGTGGCGGCATAACCGGTGGTGGTGGCCAAAGAAACCACATGGAAGGCACTGATCCGCAGGGCCTCCATCCCGTCGTCGTACACGCCATGCACCAACAACAACGCCATCACCAACAAGGTGGCCGCCAACAAAACCGCCAAGTAAGTTCGGATTTCTCGGTCGTTGCTAATGGGGGTAATGGAGCGGCTACGCAGCACCACAAAGTAGCGCACAAAACTGATTCCCGCCAAGGTCATGAAAACGATAGCCACCCATTCGACCATGGGCGAGTTGAAGTGCCCAAAACTGGCATCGTAGGCAGAAAAACCACCCAAGCCCATGGTGGTGCACATGTGCATGAAGGCATCGGCCCAGCTCATACCGGCCCAGCGGTAAGCCAACAGGCACGCGCCAGAAAACAAGAAGTACACGCCCCATAGGCCACGCGCTGTTTCGGCAATCCGGGGGGTGAACTTGGTGTCTTTCATGGGGCCGGGCGTTTCGGTCTTGTACAGTTGCATGCCGCCCAATCCCAACATGGGCAACACTGCCACCACCAACAGCATGATGCCTAGCCCACCGATCAGCTGCAAAAAGCAGCGCCATATATTCACTGAAACCGGCAAATGATCAAGCCCCGTTAAAGCTGTGGCGCCCGTGGCGGTGAGCGCGCTCATGGCCTCAAAGTAGGCTTTGAACCAAGTGATTTCAGGCACCAAAAACATGAGGGGCAGGGCCGAATAGGCTGGCAAAACCAACCACACCATGTTGACCAACAAGAAGCCGTCTTTGGTCTTCAATTCCCGCCGATGGTTTTGAGTGATCGCCGCCAATGCCATGCCACTGAGTGCCGTCAAACCAAAACCAGTCAACCAAATCAATTGCAAATCTTGGTGGTCTTCGAACCAGGCCCAAATGCCCGGCACCAAAAATGTCACCGAGAACGCAATCAAGATGCGTGCCATCAAGGACAGCACAGGTGCGAAGAAAGTGAACATCAGCCAAAAAAGGTCGCGCTGACCTGAAAAAGTTTTTCCACCGCACGCACATCGCGTTTGTTGGGGATGAACATGATGATGTGGTCATCGGCCTCTATCAGGGTGTCGTGGTGAGGCATCAGCACCTCGGATTGATGGCCCTGGCCACGTACGATAG
>Ga0315903_10004041_pt1 | contig 19860 bp, 18 predicted proteins | sample LakEriMetagenome_7_FD_203524 | JGI IMG/M metagenome (GOLD analysis project Ga0315903, IMG submission 203524) | Freshwater fungal communities from buoy surface, Lake Erie, Ohio, United States - Buoy 2 MA119 | ecosystem: Environmental > Aquatic > Freshwater > Lake | place: USA: Lake Erie, Ohio... | reverse complement strand
ACATATTAATAAAATTATCTCTTGCCCCAAAAATAATCGAAGGTCTTAATATGGTTAAATTTAAATCTTTCTGATTAAGTAATGCAGTTTCACCATGCGCTTTTGATTTGAGATATAAACTTGGAGCCTTAAAACTTGCGCCTAAGGCACTAAGATGGATAAGCCGCTTAATCCCCAAATCTTTCATCATATTAGCTAAATGGCTTAGCCATAGATGATGAATCTTATCAAAAGAATCTTTTTTAGATTGATGAAGAATACCTAAGAGGTTAATGACAACATCTGTATTTTTTAAATCTTTTTTTACTTGCGTCAAATTATCAAGATCGAAGTCAAATATTTGGATATCCGGATTCACCGTCCAATATTTAATTTTTTCTTTATTCCGTGAAAATAATTTTAGACGATAATTGGATTGATTTAGTGCTAAGACAATACTAGAGCCTAAAAAGCCTGAAGCTCCAAAAATTGCAATTGTTTTCTTTGATTGAGCCACTTGATATTAAAGCAATCTTATTATAAATATAAGTATAAGAATTAATGTGATGTTCGTTGTAAGCTTTAAATATTTTAAATATTTTTTATTTTTTGTATTTAAATATAAAAAAGTAAATACTATCAATATTGCGAGCAATAAAAATATACAAAATCTTAAAATGTTCATTAGTAAACTCCAGCTATTTCTTGATTTAAAATGCCACTCTTAGAGTTAATATAGCGCGTTGCTAAATTTGATGTCTTAGGATCTTTACTGTCTAAAGTAATAAGGCTCCAACTTTCTTTATCAGAAAGCAATTCGAGTAATAATTTATTATTTAATTCATGACCTGATTTGTAGGCTTTAAAATTGCCTATGATCGAATAACCTAACATATAGAGATCGCCAACAGCATCTAGTATTTTATGTCGCACGAATTCGTCGTTGTATCGAAGTCCATCCGTATTAATAATCTTATACTCATCTAAAACAATTGCATTATCAAGCGATCCACCTCTTGCTAATCCATTAGACCTTAAGTATTCGACTTCCTGCATAAATCCGAACGTGCGAGCACGACTAATTTCTGTGACATAGGATTCATCATAAAAATCTAGGGCAACTTTATTCGTTGATTCATCAAATACTGGATGAGGGAAATCAATTGTAAAATCAACTTTAAATCCTTCATAAGGTTCGAATCTTGCCCATTTGTCCTTATCTTTAACTTCTATGACATCATTTATCAGTACAAATTTTTTAGGGGCATCCTGTTCTTTAATTTGTGCAGTTTGAAGAAGGTAAATAAATGGTATAGAGCTTCCATCCATAATCGGTACTTCAGAGCCATTCAATTCAATAATAATATTATCGATGCCTAAAGCAGATAATGCTGACATTAAATGTTCAACTGTAGCTACACGCGAAGCATCTTGCCCAATGGCTGAACACATCTTCGTATCTTTAACTGCATCAGGGCTCACTTTAACTTCGTGATTTTCCTTTTGATCAACTCTACGAAAGACAATACCTTGGTTAACTTCAGCAGGTTTGAGTGTCAAAGTCACTTTTTCGCCATTATGCAGGCCTATACCAGAAGTCTGGACAGATTTTTGAATAGTTCTCTGTTTAATCATTAAATACTTATTCGCCTTTTTTTCTTAAGAATGCTGGGATATCGTACTCTTCCATACCTGACATTTTCATGATTTCAACTTGCGCTCTATTTTCATTTGAGCTGAATACATCTGGCTCATCATCCATAACAGCCTCATCTTCAATGACAGGTGACTTATTTTGCATAATTGGTCTAGGCTCTATCCGTGGCATTCTTTGTTTTACATTTTGCGCCAAACCTGTTGCTACAACTGTGACTCGTATCGAATCTCCCATTGCCTCATCAATAACATTACCAACAATGACAGTAGCATCAATCGCTGCAAACTGTTTAATTGTTTCCATCACCTCATGGTATTCCTTAAGTGTAAATTTACTGCTTGCTGATATATTGACTAATACACCACGCGCATTTACTAAATTCACATCTTCTAAAAGTGGACTAGCAACTGCAGCTTGAGATGCTTTGTATGCTCGATGCTCTCCTTGCGCCACACCAGAACCAATCATAGCCATACCCATTTCACCCATAACCGTCTTCACGTCAGCAAAGTCCACATTAACTAACCCTGGGCTATTAATAATTTCTGAGATACCTGAGACTGCGTTATGTAATACATCATTAGCGGCATTAAAGGCTTCTAAGAATGGGATATGCTCACCTAGCACTTCCATTAATTTTTCATTTGGAATAACAATTAAAGAATCTACATGTTGAACTAACTCATTAATACCATCGGTCGCTATTGCTGTTCTTTTGCCTTCAAATAAGAAAGGTTTTGTAACAACCGCGATCGTTAAAATGCCTAATTCTTTTGCAATTTGCGCAATTACAGGCGCTGCGCCTGTTCCTGTTCCACCGCCCATACCTGCAGTTATAAATAACATATCAGCGCCTTTAATAGAGCTAATAATTTTCTCTTTATCATCGATAGCTGCTTGTTTACCAATTTCGGGTTTAGCACCAGCACCTAAGCCTTTAGTCATTGCTTGTCCAATTTGCAATATATGACTTGCACGACTTTTTTTCAGTGCTTGCATATCAGTATTGGCGCAGATGAATTCAACACCCGTTAAATTCTTATCGATCATATGATCAATAGCATTGCCGCCACAGCCGCCAACACCAATGACTTTTATAATGGCATTTTGTGACTTGCTATCAACAACTTCAAACATATTCTATCTCCAAGAATTAAAAGTTACCTTGAAACCAATTCTTCATTTTCATAAAGATTTGATTTATTGAATTGCCATCAATTTGATTCATCATTTCTTTTTCTAACTGACCTTTGCCCATAAGTAATAATCCAATACCTGTAGAGTATCTTGGATTATCAACAACCTCAGACAAGCCGCCTACATTTCTTGGTGTACCAATCCTAACTGGCATTCTAAATACACTTTCCCCAAGATTAACCATGCCTTTCATTAAGGATGATCCACCTGTAATCACAATGCCAGAAGCTATCATATCTTCCATACCACTTCGTTTCAACTCACTTGCAACAAGCTCATAAAGCTCAACTAATCGAGCTTCAATGACCTCTGCTAATGACAGTGTTGAGATAGTTTTAGACTCTTTTCCATCGACCACAGGAATTTCAATTTGTTCTGAGGCTGAAGCTAAACTTCTTGCAGCATAACCATGTTTAATTTTTATCTCTTCAGCAGATGGCAAAGGAGTTCTGAATGCCACTGCAATATCATTATTAATTTGATCGCCCGCAATTGGAATGACAGCTGTATGACGAATAGATCCATGTCTTAATACTGCGATATCAGTTGTTCCACCGCCAATATCAACCAAACATACACCCAATTCTTTTTCATCATCCGTAAGGACTGCCATACTTGAAGCTAAAGGTTGCAACACCAATTCAGATACTTCAAGACCACAACGCTTAATACATTTGACAATATTTTGGGCGGCTGCAATCGCGCCTGTCACAATGTGAACTTTCACTTCTAATTTCATACCACTCATACCAAGAGGCTGTCTTACGTCCTCTTGCCCGTCAATTACATATTCTTGCGTCAAAATATGAAGCACTTGTTGATCATTAGGAAGTGTAATAGCACAAGCAGTTTCAATCACTTTATCCACATCTAATTGAGAAACTTCAGTATCCTTAATTTTCACCATACCGTGCGAATTGATACTTTTAATATGGCTACCAGCGATACCGGTATACACATCAGTGATTTTGCAATTTGCCATGAGCTCAGCTTCTTCAATTGCTCTTTGAATCGCCTCCATAGTGGAATCGATATTGATGACGACGCCTTTTTTTAATCCTTTTGAGCTATGCTGCCCTAATCCAATCACATTCAATAAGCCGTCTGGTTGTAACTCGGCAACAATAGCCACAATCTTAGATGTTCCAATATCTAGACCAACGATGAGATTTTTTTCTTCTTTTTGTTTAATCATATAAGCGGCCTCTCACCACTATCTATTTTTTGAATGGGTTCAGTAGATTTTTTAATCGCAAAACCATTGGGATATCTTAAGTCAGCCGAACCAATTCTTTTAACTGAAACTAAAATATTGTCATACTGCGACATAAAGCGAGTTAGATTCGCTTCGATGTTATCTTTGCTTAAAATAATTTTCATGTTGTTAGTTGTTCTAATGTCCCAAGTGTACCTAGAAGATAAGGAAACTTGCGCAATTTTTAATTGTTTTTTATCTAAAATACTTTGCATTTTTTTATACTCCAATGCTATATAACTTGCCGTTCCTTCTGGTCCAAAAAAAAGCGGCAAATCTTCATCGGATGCCCCGTGAAAAATTTCACCATTCTCATTAACTAAGGCTATCGCACCCCATCTTCCTATTGCCTGATGTTCTTCAACAAAAACTTCTAATCGATCTGGCCACACTCTTCTTAAACTTACATTTCTAATCCAAGGTAGTTTTGTAAACGCTTCCTTAGTGCTATACAAATCTAAAGAAAAAAAGTTACCTTTAACAAATCGATCTGAGATCATGCTAACTTGATCTTCATCTAAATGTTGATATTGACCTACAACTTTAATTTCTCGTATCGGAAATTTAGCAAAATGCATAAATCGATAGCTAAATAAAAAAAGTATCAAAATAATATTAAGTAAAAATACCAAATTACCTAACCAATAAATTTTTAAATAGTTATTTAACATCTGCAGTTTTTAATATTTCTAAAACTAATTGATCAAAATTAATACCAATTTCTTTAGCTGCCATAGGTACCAAGCTATGGCTTGTCATTCCAGGCGAAGTATTCACCTCTATAAAATAATGATGGCCTTGTTGATCCATCATAAAATCGACTCGACCCCAACTGGAACAGCCAATCGCTTTAAAAGCCTCGAGCGCTTCTTGTGCGATGAGAGCTTCTTTGTCTTTTTCAATACCTGAAGGACAAATATATTGCGTATCATCTTTAAGATATTTAGCTTCATAGTCATAAAACTCATTGCTCGGTTTAATTTTAATGACTGGTAGCGTTTTATTATTCACAATTGCCACGGTATATTCTTCACCATCTACAAATTTTTCAACAATTACATTTGCATCAATTTTCGATGTCTTTAAAAAAGCTTCTTTATATTGTTGTTCGTTTTTAATCTTATCAATTCCAATACTTGAACCTTCATTCGATGGCTTTATAAAAAAAGGCAAACCAATTGAATTGACGATATCCGCATAAGAAGTGCTCTCAGTCACCTGTAAAAAATCTGGTGTTGAAATATTAAGTGACCGCCATAGTAATTTTGTTTTGAGCTTGTCCATGCCAATTGCAGAGCTTGCAGAGTTACTGCCTGTGTATGCAACATTTTTTGATTTTAGAAAAGCTTGCATAGAACCATCTTCGCCACCGCGTCCATGAAGAGCTATAAAGACCCTGTCATAAGTTTTAATTTCTTCAATGTCTCTATCAGACGGGTCAAAAGTTTCAGTTTCAATACCTAAGCGTTTTAGTGCATGGAATACAGCATCACCACTTAAGAGTGAAACAGCTCTTTCGTTTGAGTCTCCTCCCATTAGCACTGCCACTTTCCCGAAGTTGGTCATCAATTTAGAAAGTCACCTAAAATTTTGACTTCTCTTTCAAGCTTGATCCCTTTTCTTTTAAATACTTCAGATTCAACATGATCAATAATATCCTCGATATCTTTTGCAGATGCTTTGCCCAAATTGATAATAAAATTCGCATGTTTGTCTGATACTTCTGCATTGCCAACCCTGTAACCTTTTAATCCGCACTCTTCAATGAGTTTTGCGGCAAAAGTATCTTTAGGATTTCTAAAAGTTGAACCAGCTGTAGGCCAATTGAGAGGTTGTGTATTTTTTCTATGATTAAGATATTCCTTAATTTTACTTTCCGGGTCAGCTGTCATATCTTTTTTGAAATTAAACCAAGCACCCACAAACCATTCATTTAATTTGGGCTTAACTACTTCACGATAGGAAATCAAAAATTCATTTTTTAGTCTTGTGACTATATTTCCTTCTTCATCGATCATATTCACTTGGGTCACATAATTCCATGTTTCAGAACCGTAACATCCAGCATTCATTGCCAATGCTCCTCCTACAGTGCCTGGAATACCAGCAAAAAATTCTCCGCCAACATAATGTTCTTTAGCAAGATTTTTTGCGATCTTTGCACATGTGTTACCTGCTTCTGCATACACACTATCATCAGTCATTTGAATTTCATTCAAAGCGGCATGTATGACAATAACTGTTCCACGAATTCCTCCGTCTCTTACCAAGACATTTGATCCCAATCCAATAAAAGTGAGAGGCTTTAAATATTTTCCTTCTTTTAAGAAATTTTTTAGTTCTTCTAAATTTTTTGGGGTAAATAAATTGTCGGCGGCTCCACCTACACGCCAACTGTTGTATTTGTTTAATGACTCATTCTTGAAAATTAATGCATTTGTCATGTGTTCACAATACTCAATATATCCTTCGTTACTCTTCCTACTGAACCTGCACCCATTACTATTAAAATAGAATCTTGGTCAATTTGTTGAAGTGCTGTTTTAGCCAATACCCCAATGTCTTTCTCAAAATAAACTTTGTTTGTAATTTTATTCATACGATCCATCATTGCTATGGAATTTACCCCTGGAATTACTTTTTCACCAGCCGAATAAATATCAGTGAGAAGAACTTTATCTGCTTTTTGGAGCACTCTTACAAACTCATCAAAACAATCTCTTGTTCTGGTATAGCGATGAGGCTGAAAAACAAGGTGAATAGATTTATTGGGATAAGCATCCCGCGCTGCATCAAGGACAGCTTCAATTTCAACAGGATGATGTCCATAGTCGTCTACGAGAGTAAAAGATTTTTTATCAAAGATTAAATCTTTATAAGTTTCGAATCTACGTCCCACGCCTTTGAAATGCTTTAAGGCATCAATTGTTTTGGAAATCGGTATCTCAAGCTGATCAGCTAATGCTATTGCAGCTAATGCATTTCTCACATAATGCTTTCCTGGTAGATTCAAAGTCATTTCTTTTTTAACGACATCAGAGTGCTTTATCGTCACTTTAAAATGCATTTTGCCTGCATCTGCTTCAACTTCTTCAGCATGTACATCTGCATCATCAGACAAGCCATATGTGATGATAGGTCTAGAAATTTCAGGAAGAATAGATTTAATAACAGGATCGTCAATACACACAATCACCACACCATAAAAAGGTAATCGATGTATGAATTCGATATAAGTTTTCTTGAGTTTATCAAAATCATTGTCATATGTTTCCATGTGATCTTGATCAATATTTGTCACAATAGAATAAACTGGCGTCAAATGTAAAAATGATGCATCCGATTCATCAGCTTCCACAACAATATATTCACCATTACCTAGTTTGGCATTTGCATTCAAAGAAGAAAGTCTTCCACCAATTACGTAGGTCGGATCCATAGAGGCTTCTGCCAATATAGAGGCTATTAAACTTGTTGTTGTTGTTTTACCATGAGTACCAGCTACAGCAATACCTTTTTTAAATCGCATCAATTCTGAGAGCATTTCCGCTCTCGGCATAATCGGGATTTTATTTTTTATAGCAGCTTTTAATTCGGGGTTGTCTTTATCTATTGCTGTAGAGATAACAATGACATCAATATCTTTAATATTCTCTGCTGCATGATTAATAAAAATCTTAATGCCAAGCTCTTTTAATCTTGCAGTAACTGGCGAATCCTGAATGTCGGAGCCGGAGACAAAATAACCTAGGTTATGCATCACTTCTGCAATACCGCTCATGCCTGAGCCACCTACACCTACAAAATGAATTCGGTTGATATTGTGTTTCATTTTTTAATTAATCGCTCACATGCTTGATAAATCATTTCTTCAGGTTTTGTTCCCTTATTTTCTAATGCAGCTTTAGACATTTTTAAGCATTCATTTCTTGTCATGCCTTTAAGTAAACCACTTAATAATTCGGTTGTGAGTTCCTCCTGAATTATAAGTCGCGCTGCCTTCTTATCACTTAAGTATTTTGCGTTATAAAACTGATGATTATCTACAGCAAAAGGGAATGGCACTAAAATACTAGGAATTCCCGCTGCCGAAAATTCAGATACCGTGAGGGCGCCAGATCTTGCTATGACAAGGTCTGCCCATTCATACACTTTTTCAATATGGTCCAAATAAGACCTGCAGTCGGCTTTAATGCCACATTTTTTGTAATTTACTTTTAATTCTTCAAAATGCTTCTCACCAGATTGATGAATGATGATGGGTCTATCTTTAAGATTGATTTGTTTAATACTTAAAGGAATCGTATCGTTAAAAAATTTAGCTCCCAAACTACCGCCTACTATAAGTAATCTTAAAGGGCCTTTTCTATTCTTAAATCTTTGGACTGGGGATTTGATTTGTCTAATTTCATCTCTTACTGGATTGCCAATCTTATGAGAGGCTCGTATTAATTTAATAGGAAACGCGGAATATATTTGTGTTGCGATCATTGCTAATAATTTATTGGTAAGGCCTGGAATCGAATTTTGTTCATGCACAATGAGTGGCTTACCCATAAGCCTCGCCATAAGGCCGCCCGGAAACGAAACATAACCACCCATAGCAATTACGACATCTGGCTTTTCTTTTTTAATTGCTTTTGCACATTGTATTAATGCGATTAAGAGCTTAAATGGAAGCTTTAACCAACTCAAAAGGTTTTTACCTCTAACGCCAGTAATGTCAATCATCACTTTTTGATAGGGCTTTTTATCGATCAATTTATTTTCCATGCCATGAGTAGTTCCAAGCCATGTGATTGACCAACCTTTAACTTTTAAATAATCGGCGATCGCAATGCCCGGATAGATATGTCCTCCGGTACCTCCTGCGATAATCAATATTTTTTTATTCGATTTCACGTATTTAAATTCCTCTTAAGCCCCTTCGATTTTCCCAGTCAATCCTAAGCAATATAGCAAGCGCAACCATATTGGCTAATATGCCGCTGCCGCCGTAAGATAGAAGTGGTAAGGTTAAGCCTTTAGTAGGGAGAAGTCCCATATTCACACCCATATTAATAATGCCTTGTGTGCCAAACCAAATACCGATACCTTGAGATAACAATGCCGAATAATAACTTTCATTAATAATAGCCTCTTTGGCAATACCAAAAGCTCTGATCACAAGCCATGAAAATAATCCAATAACGATCAGCACTCCAAAGAAACCAAATTCTTCACCTAATACAGCTAAAATGAAATCGGTATGGGCCTCGGGCAAATAAAGTAATTTTTCGACACTACCCCCAAGTCCTACTCCGAAAAATTCACCACGACCAAATGCAATAAGGGCATGCGATAACTGATAACCTTTTCCATAAGGATCGGCCCATGGGTTGAAAAAACCTATTAATCTTTGATACCTATAGTCGGAGCTAAAAATTAATGCTGCCATTCCAATGGGAGCAACAATACTTAAGCCCATCAATATTTTTTTATCGATACCGCCTAAAATTAAAGTGCACATTGCAATAACTGAGATTACAGCAAATGCACCGAAATCAGGTTCAAGCAATAATAATGCGCCTATTAACATGATCACTGCTGCCATTGGAAGAAATCCTTTTAAAAAACTACCAATCTCTTTAGACTTTCTCAGGACATAATCTGATGCATACATGGCTGTAAATAATTTCATAAATTCTGAAGGTTGCATATTAAATATAAGCAATGAAATCCAACGTCTACTTCCATTCACCACATGACCAATACCAGGAATAAGAACAAGAATTAAAGACACCATACCCGCCATGAACAAATAAGGGGACATCTTTTGCCACCAACGAATCGGTATCTGAAAGGTAATAAATCCAACGACAAAGCCTAATAAAATATAAATTGATTGTCTTAATAAAAAAAAGTAATTTTGGTGTTTGGTTAATTTACTAGATTCAGCAAAAGAAATTGAAGACGAGTAAACCATAATAAGACCAATTGCAATCAGTATGCATGAAACCCAAAATAGTCCTTGATCAAAAGAAGGCTTATCTATTGTCGATTTATTTGAAAATTTATCGATCATGATTTATTTTTTAGCTTGCTTACGCAATCCTTAAAAACTTCTCCGCGTTGAACATAATTCTTAAACATATCTGTACTTGCACATGCTGGAGAGAGAAGAATTACATCGCCAGAGTTAGCCAATTCAAATGATTTAATTACTGCTAGCTCAAGATTTTTTTCAATACTTACAGGAATTCCTTTATCACTAAATACCTCTTGCATAATTTGTGCATCTTTACCAATCAAAGAAATATTTTTAACTTTCGATTTGAGTATATTTATCAATGGCTTAAAGTTTTGATTTTTACCATCTCCCCCTGCAATGAGTAAGACTGGTTTACTCATACTTTGAATAGCAGCAATCGTAGCTCCTACATTAGTTCCTTTTGAGTCATTATAAAAATCAATGCCTGATATGGAGTCAACATATTCAACACGATGGGGTGGGGCTCTAAATTGACTGACTACTTTTTTAATCACGTCATTAGAAATTTTAAATGGTTCACACAATGCCAAAGCGGCCATGATATTTTGTATGTTATGGAGGCCCTTAAGTTTAATTTCATCTAAAGAGATAATTTCAGCATTGCCTTTGGCAATGAAATATTGATTTCCATTCTTTTTAATACCGTAATTTTTCTCGTCTGAATGATTTCCGAATGTCACTGAATCTTCGTTAATCTGAGATTTGAGATATTCATCATCTCGATTCAAAATAATCTTTTTAGCATGATTGAATATTCTGTATTTAGCTTTCGCATACTCTTCGATTGATGTATACCGATCCATATGATCTTCTGAAATATTTAATACTGTTGCGGATTCAAGTGCTAATGAATATGTTGTTTCTAGTTGATAACTGGATAATTCAAGAACATAAACTTCAGGCACTTTTTGATTTAGGGTATTTAATATAGGTATGCCGATATTTCCTCCAACAATAGTCGATATACCCGCTGCTTTTAATAGCTCCCCCACAAGCGCAGTGACTGTTGTTTTACCATTCGATCCTGTAATACCAATCACCTTTGAACTGATTGATTTAACTTGTGAGAAGATTTCAATGTCACCAACTACAGGTATGCCTCGATTTAAAGCAGCTTGAACATAACTTTCTTTTAATGAAACACCGGGACTAATAATAATTAATTCAATATTATTAATGATATCTTCGTTAAATGTCTCTCCAACAGAGAATTTAACCTTTTTAAATTTTTCTTTTATTTCATCTAAATTCTCAAGAGTTGGTCTCGTATCAATTGCATGAATGACGCACTCTTTGTTCATTAAAAAATGTAATACAGATTGTCCGGTATCTCCGAGACCAATTACTAAAACTCTTTTCTTATTAAAGTTAATGGTCATCTAATTTTCAGTGATGAAATCCCGATTAATACAAGCATCATTGTGATGATCCAAAATCTAACAACGACTTGCGTTTCTTTCCAGCCTTTTTTTTCATAATGATGATGAAGTGGGGCCATAAGAAAAATTCGCTTACCAACGCCATATTTAAATTTAGTATATTTAAAATACATGACTTGAATAGCAACAGAAAAAGTCTCTACTACAAAAATTCCTCCCATAATAAATAAAACGATTTCTTGTCTTACAATCACTGCGATCGTTCCTATAGCTGCTCCTAGAGCAAGTGCACCTAAATCTCCCATAAATACTTCTGCGGGATACGTGTTAAACCATAAAAATCCTAGGCCAGCACCTGCCATCGCAGTACAAAATATAGCCAATTCACCAGCGCCACTTATATAAGGAATACCTAAATATTTTGCTATCACATAATTACCTGCAACATAAGCAAATACACCTAAAGCGCTTGCAACTAGAACTGCTGGCATAATCGCCAACCCATCAAGTCCATCTGTAAGATTTACTGCATTACTGCTTCCTACAATGACGATATAACTCAAGAGAATAAAAGTAAGTCCATTCATCGAAAAGCTTACATCTTTAACGAAAGGTAAAATAAGCGATGTTTGTTCAGGAGTAACTGCGTTAGACCAAAGATAAATCGATGCACCAAGGCCTATGATCGACTGCCATAAGTATTTTTGACCTGCACTAATTCCATTCGGATCTTTATAAATCACTTTTTTTAAGTCATCTATAAATCCTATAAGACCAAAGCCAAGAGTAACAATCAATAATACCCAAATATAGTTATTTCTTATATCTGCCCACAATAAAGTCGATGCCATAATCGATACTAATATTAAACCACCGCCCATAGTGGGTGTGCCTGTTTTAATAAGATGGTCTTTAGGGCCATCTGATCGAACAGCCTGACCTATGTTGTATTGATTCAGCTTCTTAATTAACCATGGGCCAAAAGCAAAAGAAATGACTAGCGATGTGATAGTGGCCATCACCGCTCTTAATGTAATGTAATTAAATACATTAAATCCGTGAATTTCTTTTGCTAAAAATTTAAATAATTCAAGCAACATAATTTTTATCTTTCTTAAAAATTTTAAGTAAGCGCATCTACCACTTCTTCCATCTTCATAAAACGTGAACCTTTAACAAGTACACATGAATTTTTTCTTATTATTGATTTGACGTATTGAATAAGTTCTTTTTTATTATTAAACCATTTCGCATTGCCATTACATTTATCAATCGTATGTTTAGTTAATTTGCCTATACCTACCACATCTAATATTTTCTTTTTATTGATATGAGTCGCGATAGAAGCATGATATTGCGCTGCTTTTTTGCCGAGCTCACCCATATCTCCAATTATTAAAATTTTTTCATAATTTTGATTGGCTAATACATCAATTGCCGCCCTCATAGACTCAGGGTTGGCATTATAAGTATCATCAATCACCATTGATCCATTGAAGCCTTTTTTAATCTCTAATCTTCCATGAACTGGCTTTATAGCCTCAATACCTTTTTTAATTGTTTTTAATGGGATCTTAAGTGCAATCGTTGAGGCTATTGCAGCAAGTGCATTTTTTAAATTATGCTCGCCTTGTAATTTCACTTTAATATCAATCGAGCCTTTAGGTGTGTGAATTTGAGAAATACCTTGCGTTGTTTTCTTAAGGTAAATGTCAGATTTTTTGTTCAATCCAAATGAAATGATATTTTTAGTTTGAGCTGCATTTTTCATTAGAGTATAAAACTCGTCATCTCGATTTATGATGGCAGTGCCGTCTTTTTTTAAACCTTCAAATATTTCTGATTTTGCTTTTGCAATTCCTTTTTTGGATCTAAAAAATTCGATATGTGCTTCAGCTATATTTGTAATTACTGCGATGTCCGGTTTTGCAATCTTACTTAAATAACTAATTTCACCTTTATGGTTCATACCCATTTCAACTACAGCGCATTTTTGTATTTTTTCTATATTTAATAGAGATAAAGGCAAGCCAATATCATTATTAAAATTTCCCTGGCTCATAAGAAGCTTCTTCTTGCTTTTGAGATGTGATGTAACAATGCTACTAATCATTTCTTTTGTCGTTGTCTTACCATTACTGCCAGTAATAGCGACTAAAGGTATTTTTGATTGTGACTTCCAATATTGAGCTATCTTTCCTAAAGCTTCACGGCCATTTCTTACAACAATTTTATTTTTTATGTCTTTTTGATTGGTCGAGACAATTGCAGCAATAGCACCTTTTTGAATAGCGCTTGAAGCAAAATGATCCCCATTAAATTTTTCACCCTTAATGCCTATAAAAAGATCATTCTTACAAATGTCATTACTATTAATAGAAATACGCTTAATCCTTTTTTTAAGCAGAACTGCATCTCCATGATAAGTTCCACCAACAATTTTTTTAACCTGATTTAAAGTAAGGTTCATTCAGTGCGCCTTATATGTTTTAAGTGCTTTATTTGCATATTTTTGATCGCTAAATGGATATCTAACCCCTTTAATTTCTTGATAAATTTCATGACCCTTCCCAGCTATAAGAATCACATCATTTTTTTTAGCATGTTTAATTGCCTTTTTTATGGCGTTATGTCTATCAAATTCAATATGATAAGAACCTTTCATATGTTTACTAATTTCATTAATAATATTTTTAGGGTTTTCATTTCTTGGATTATCTGACGTAATAAAATTGATATCGGCTATTTTGGAAGCTACTTCTGCCATATCTTTTCTTTTTCCTGTATCTCTCTCTCCACCGCATCCAAATATACAAATAAGATTGCCATCAGTTTGTTTTTTGAGAGTTTCAAGTGCTTTTTTTAAGGCATCGGGTGTGTGTGCATAATCAACAAAGATTTTGGGTGTATTTTTAGAACCTAATCTTTGCATTCTTCCTGGCACTTGAGAGATAAAACTTATTTGTTTAACAATTTTTTGTATTGAATAACCAGATGCTATTAATGAAGCAATTACTGCCAATAGGTTATAAACATTGAACTCTCCAACTACAGGAGCTTTAACTTGGTATATTTGTTTTTTGTATTTAATTTGAAAAGACGTACTTAAATTTGAATATTCAATCTCTGTCGCTCTAATATCACCAGTTTTTATTCCGTAACTTAAAACTTTAGTTTTATTTTTGACGAGCAAGGTTTTAAGTTTTTTTCCATATAAATCATCGATATTAATAACAGCAACTTTTATCGACGGGAAAAAAAATAACTTTTTCTTTTCATTAAAATAATTTTTAAAATTGAGATGATAATCTAAATGGTCTCTTGTTAAATTTGTGAATAAGGCAATATCAAAAAGAATGCCGTTCACTCTTCCCTGAGATAAAGCATGTGATGAAACTTCCATCACTGCTGATTTCATTTTCTTTTCTTTAAATTGTTTTAAGATGCGATGGCTAGATATTGCATCAGGAGTTGTATATTCATGCAATTTTAATTTTTTGTATCCATATCCAAGCGTTCCTATTAAGCCTGATTTTTTGCCCATAAGATTTTGTATTTCTGCTATCCAGAAAGCACATGATGTCTTACCATTTGTGCCGGTAATACCAATTGTATGTAAATGCTTAGAGGGTTCTTTAAAAAATGTGTGAGCAATTTCACCTTCTTTAGCTTTTAAATCCTCTATAGGGTAATGGTTTACACTCCATGATTTTTTCCATATAAAATTTTTCTTTTCATAGAGTATTACTTTGGCACCTTTTTTAATGGCTGCTTCTATATAATTTCTACCATCATGATGCGCCCCAGGATAAGCTAGAAATAAAGAATTCTTTTTTGTATGTCTACTATCGTTTGATATATCAGAGAGATGATGTCCAATTTTTTTTAATACATTGTTCATATCGTTTCTTTTGAACTACCTTTATCTTGGGGTATAACTTTATTTTGAGTTTTTATATCCTGTGGAATTTTTAATATTTTCATGACATCGGCCATCACGCTACTAAACACTGGCGCTGCTACAGCTCCTCCGAAATGGCTTCCAAGACTTGGCTCATCTATCATCACTGCCATAATAATTCTTGGATTGGAAGCTGGGGCTAAGCCTATAAATGAGCCTATATTTTTATTCTTTTCATAAGCTCCATTTGCTCCAATTTTTTCAGCTGTACCTGTTTTACCTGCAACTCTATATCCCATAATTTTTGCATTACCTCCAGTACCTTCCTCAACAACTTGCTCCATCATTTCCACCATTGTTCTAACTGTTTGCTTCGAGAATACTTTTGTCCCCATAGGCGTCTCTTCTTTTTTGAACATTGTGACTGGCTTCATTTCCCCATCATTGGCAAAAACTGTATATGATTGCGCTAATTGAAGAAGTGTTAAATTAATACCATGTCCAAAAGATATAGTTGCTTGATCTACTTTTCCCCAGTTTTTATAATCACGAATTCTTCCAGATACTTCCCCGGGAAACCCAACCCCTGTTTGCATTCCAAAACCTACTTTGTTAAAAGTTGACCATAAATTTTTAGGTGTTTGCATTAATCCAATTCTTGCTGCTCCAACATTAGAAGATTTTGCAATAACTTCTGAAACTGTCATAAAAGGTTTTGTTTCGTCAGCGTGAGCGTCATGAATTGTAGCTGATCCAATTTTCATAAATCCTGACGAAACTTCTACCAACGAACTAGGATTAAGTATTCCTGCATCTAATGCTGAAGACACAGTGAATGGTTTAATTGTTGATCCAGGCTCAAATACATCTGTCACTGCTCGATTTCTTGTTGGGCCTGCGCCTTCATTAAGATTATTTGGATTATATGAAGGGAGATTAGCCATGGCTAATATTTCCCCTGTCTTGGCATCTAATACGATGGCTGAACCTGCTTTAGCTTTATGAATCTCAATTGATTTCGCTAACTCTCTATAAGTTAAATATTGAATTCTTGAGTCAATAGAAAGTTTTATGTCGTGGCCATCTTGAGGCAACTTAACCTCTTGAAGGTCATCAACAATCTTTCCAGCATTATCTTTAATTACTTTCTTACTACCGATCTTGCCAGAAAGGGATTTATTTTGAGCAAGCTCAATACCTTCTTGCCCTATATTGTCGAGATTAGTAAATCCAACTAAATTAGCTGTTACATCAGCAGCCGGATAAAATCTCTTAAACTCTTTTTGAAAAAATATTCCTGGTATTTTAAGTGCTTGGAGCCTTCTTGCATCGTCAGGTGAAATCTGTCTCTTGAGGTATATAAATTCCTTTTTATTATTGAGTAGTTTTCGATCAACCTCATCGCTGCTTAACTTAAGAATATTTTCTAATTCTAATTTTTGATCTTTATTTATTTTAACGTTCGGTGGATTTGCCCACACTGACTCGACTGGACTGCTTATCGCTAAAATATCTCCATTCCTATCTGTAATTTTTCCTCTATCTGCATAAAGAGAAATTACTCGTGTACTTGTTGCATTTCCTTTTGATTGCAAAAAGTTTTTATCTAAACTTTGTAAATATAGCGCTCTAAATATAAGCGTTAAAAATCCAGCTAAAAATAAAAGTAGAATTAATCTTCTGCGAATTCCGGAAAGTTCGAAGAATGTTTTTTCAACCTTATTGTTTATAAATAAACTCAAGGGTGCTCCAACAAAATAATTTTTTTAGGCTCAGGACTTTTCATCTTTAATGATTTCTTGGCTATATCTTCAATTCTTCCATGCATAGCCCATGTGCTTTGTTCTAACTGAAGCTGGCTGTATTCTGCATTTAACTTTTGTCCAATCTCCTTTTGTTGTCCAAGCTCAAAATATAATCTTCTTGACTGATGTTGAGAATTTACTTTTGCAAGAGCCATAAGCACGATTACAAAAAATAAAATAAAGTTTATTTTTGTCATCTAATATGCAGTCCTCTCAGCCACTCGCATAATGCCACTTCTCGATCGTGGATTATATTTCACCTCTTCTTTACTCGGCCTTATTGGCTTTGTCACAATATTTAATCGAGGCTTCGGCAATTCTTCACTTCTAATTGGAAAATTTGAAGGTAACGTATCTCTATTTTTCTCATCATTAATAAACTGCTTCACAATTCTGTCTTCGAGAGAATGAAAACTAATCACCACCATAATGCCGCCTGTTTTTAATCGCTCTAAAATTTTAGGCAATACTTCTTTCAACTCTTCGAGTTCCCGATTGACATAGATCCTTAATGCTTGAAATGTTCTTGTTGCAGGATCTTGCCCAATTTCTTTTTTGGGCATATGGTCCGCGACAATTTTTGAAAGCTGTTTTGTCGTTTCAATCAAGCCCACCTCATCTCTTTCTTTAATAATCGCAGTCGAAATTCTTCTAGCAAATTTTTCTTCGCCGTATTCTTTTAAAATATTTTCTAATTCTTTCTGACCAATATCTTTCAAGACTTCTGCTGCTGTGAGTCCTTTCGTCTGATCCATGCGCATATCCAAATACGCATCAAATCTAAAACTAAAGCCGCGATCGCCTTCGTCAATTTGTGGTGATGAAATACCTAAATCAAGAAGTACACCATCTACCTTCGAAATACCTTTAGCTTTTAAAACTTCATCAATCTCTGAAAAATGCGCGTGCACGATTTCGAATCTCGCATCTTTAATTTTTAAACCTTCTTCATACGCAGCTTTATCTCGATCGATCGCGATTAACCTGCCTTCTTGGTTTAATTTTTCTAAAATTAATTTACTGTGACCGCCCCGCCCAAAAGTGCAATCTACATAGATACCATCTTTTTTTATAACTAAATGCTCAACCGCTTCATGCAATAGGACAGTGATGTGCTCATAATTAGAATTACGTTGGACTTGATTCATCGGTCACTAAATTAATTTGCATTATTAAAGAGAGAATCCTTCGAGTTCAATCGGCATACTTGAAGCGTCTTGTTGAGTCGCATTTTGCATTTGTTGATCCCAAGCTTCTTTATCCCAAAGCTCAAAATGACTGCCTTGGCCCACTAACATGGCTTGCTTATCTATACTTGCAAATCCTCTTAGGACCTGGGATAGAAGTAATCGCCCAGCTGTATCGAGAGATATATCTTCTGCATATCCCACGAGTAATCTTTGTAAAGCGCTCGATTTTTTATCAAAGCTTGAAAGTGCCATGATTTTTGACTGAATAGGTTCCCAAGCAATTTGGGGGTAAATCAATAAACATCCATGGGGGTGTGCTGTAATGACTAAGTCGCCTGAGGATTGAACAAGTAAAGTCTCTCGATGCTTAGTCGGCATTGCCATCCTGCCTTTAGCATCAATATTCAAGAGATTAGCGCCTCTAAACATAATTCCCAACCCGTTGTTCAATTCAAAAAAGTGGGAAATTACTAAATACCCTTAGTTCTACTTAGAAATTTCCCACAAAAAACCACTTTTTTCCACTAATGACACTATAGATAATAAAAAAGAGCTGTGCAAGCTCTTTTTTGAGGGTTTTTTCATATCTGACAAGGGTTTGGACGGATAAAACCAAGGAATTTTTAACAAAAAGTTGAAGCCAACCGATAAGCCGGGTTCTGTCGTGGACAGTCATTCATCTAGGCACATGATTACTCATGCGCTCAAGCAGTCTACCCGGTAGCAACACGAGCAGTGCTATTACTACCCTATTTGACTTTGCTCCGAGTGGAGGTTACCGCGTTTCACCGTAACTAAATACGCTCGTCTCTGTGGCCCTATTCCTCGTTTTGCAACGTACGGCCGTTAGCCGTCACTCCGCTCTATGGAGCCCGGACTTTCCTCTCCTTGAGTTAACAAGCAGCGACTGTCTAGTCAGCTTCACATAAATTTTAGCATACCCATAAAATGCAATTTTTTAGTGCGTTGAATTCATGTGCTTACTAAGGCTATATTTTTGCTGTTTAAAGTTTACAAAAAATCATGAGTCGATTGCTAGCCTTTGATTACAAAAGATTTGGTAAACTATAGACGGAAGACAGGCTGCTAATAGATATTTAACCTTGCGGCATGACAAAAGCAAAAGCATTCGGCAGGGCTTTAAAAAAAATTCGGTTAAAGAAAAATTTGACTCAAGAAGATCTGTCCTTACACGCTGAAATTGCAAGGGTATATATATCTGAACTCGAATATGGAAAAAAAATACCTTCCATTGAGACGGTATTTAAATTATCCAAAGCTTTAAATATAAAATGTTCCAAATTAATGGACTTAACCGAAAAAGAACTTCATCCTAGCTTATTGAATCAGTTTTTTAATTAACTCGCGATCATCAACTGATCCCAATCAGTTGTGTAATTTCTTGATTTGAATTGGGCCTTCATTTCCCATTCTTTTGTCACCCCTTCGCTACCCAACTTTAATTT
>Ga0315903_10004039_pt1 | contig 19863 bp, 41 predicted proteins | sample LakEriMetagenome_7_FD_203524 | JGI IMG/M metagenome (GOLD analysis project Ga0315903, IMG submission 203524) | Freshwater fungal communities from buoy surface, Lake Erie, Ohio, United States - Buoy 2 MA119 | ecosystem: Environmental > Aquatic > Freshwater > Lake | place: USA: Lake Erie, Ohio... | reverse complement strand
GAAGTATCGAGCACAAAGACATCAATGACATGGTCTTGGCTGGATACACACCAGAACAAGTGAAGGAAATTATTGATGAATGCACTTACTCCGGACCGACTGCGAAACTACATTTCGCTTTATGGCGTCGTGACCATTAATAGAATTCTGACGTTGCCAGAGAAAGACCTGACTTGGGTTGTTTACAACGCCAACATGGTACCAACTGCAACTAAGTTGATTATTGATCTACGTGGTATTGAATTCTTTTCAAAGTATGTCAGAGTATCATCTCGTGATATAGAAGATATTGAATCGTGTGGTGTAGGCATTGTTTATTTCGACCCTAACCTGTTTAATCACATAGGAAACGGATATGGATGATTTAGTAATCAATGAATTCGGAATCGAGTACGAAAAGATTGTAATCAAGAAACTTCGAATCTTCCGAGTAGGCAAGCAATGGCTTGTAGAGTATCAGCGTACTCCTCGTCTATGGGCACCGTGGGATTACTTCTGGTGGTACAATGATGGACAGTATGTTGAGTACTACGATGCTCTTGCACGAGTAAAAGAACTAAAAGACAATGGATACGTAAACATTGCACGTTTCCAAAAGGTGAAAACATTTGAGGTGAATAATGAAGACTGAAATTTATAATGCACTACGCCGCAATCTGCAATCTCAAGTTGAGAGACACGCAATGAATGTTCGTATCATGCTTGATAAGCCAATGGCAATTCATGAGCATACTGACTTTATGACGGCTGTCGAACTTGAACTTTCGCAAATCGCCGAGTATCAAGACAAGTTGGAAGCACTTGAATATGTAATGAAGGGTTGATTGTAATATGAGTGAAGTAAATTTGGTCGGCCTTACTAAGCCGAGTGCATACACCGGGTGTTCGACTGCTAATGAACTGGTTGCATGGGCAGCACGAGTATCCAATCCATCGAATCAAAACAATACAGAAACAGCACCAAAGCTTGTGCAGTATTTGATTAAGAACCAGCATTGGTCGCCACTTGAGATGGTCCATATCGACATGGAAATCAAAACTACACGAGATATCGCTCGCCAGATTTTGCGGCATACATCTTTCAGATTCCAAGAGTATTCCCAACGTTACGCCGATCCAACGGTAGATCTTGGATTTGTGAAGCGAGAAGCAAGACTTCAAGACGCTAAAAATCGTCAAAACTCGATCGAGGTTGAGGATGCGCGACTTCGAGAAGAATGGGATATGATGCAGCAGCAGGTTATCAACGCTGCTAAGATGGCCTATCAGTGGGCCAGTGAGCGTGGCATCGCCAAGGAACAGCGGCGTGCTGTATTACCTGAAGGTTTGACTGAATCTGTGATGATTATGTCAGGGTCTCTTCGTTCATGGGTACATTATTGCCAGCTTCGTATGGACAAGGCGACTCAGAAAGAACACCGCATTGTTGCCGAGCAATGCTGGGAGATTATCTGCCATCACTTCCCTGATGTAAAGGCAGCACTAGATAGTATGGCTGCACAAGCAGAATTCGAAAGGAAACTTCCATGATCAATTGGTTAGTATATAATAAAAATGATATTGTGGTTGCCGATGTTGAGACCGAAGAAGAAGCTCTCGAGGTCGTAGAAGATCTTACTGAAGATCCATGGTGGAAAGATGAAGCTCCGTATAGAATAGAGATGTTAGTATGACACAAGTAATAGTTAAAGAAGATGATAACGGTGAGTTATATATAGATCTACCAGATGAACTCATGGAAGAAATGGGCTGGGATATCGATACAGAACTAGTTTGGACCGTTGCAGACGACGGTACCATTGGACTGAGAAAGAGAATAGATGATCAATGTAACGAAGCGTGATGGAACGCGCGAACCTCTCGATATTAATAAGTTCCACAAAGTTGCTATGCACGCATGTGAAGGTCTATCCGGCGTTTCCGTATCTGATCTAGAAATTAAAACACACATTCAGTTCTACAACGGTATTAAAACTGGAGATATCCAGGAAACTCTCATCAAAGCAGCAGCTGATCTCATTGATGAAGATCACCCTAACTATCAGTATGTCGCAGGTCGACTAATCAACTACCAGCTTCGTAAAGAAGTCTATGGTAAGTATGAGCCAGAACATCTATGGCAACATTATGAAAACGTTTTTGATGCTGGGTATTATGACAAGGAACTGGGAACTAAGTATTGGCCAGAGGAATGGATTGAACTCGGCAATTACATCGATCATGACCGTGATAATCTGCTAACCTATGCTGCTATGGAACAGTTCCGTGGTAAGTATCTTATCCGTAATCGTGTAACCAATAAGTTTTACGAAACTCCTCAAATGGCTTTCATGTTGATTGCCATGACTCTCTTCCAAAACTACAAAAAAGATCGTATTAAATGGGTAAAGGAACTTTATGACGCAATTAGTACTTTTGACATTAGTCTTCCTACTCCTATCATGGCAGGCGTGCGCTCCCCTCAACGTCAGTTTAGTTCGTGTGTACTTATCGAAACTGACGACTCGCTGGACTCAATAAATGCAACCTCCTCAGCAATCGTCAAGTACGTTAGCCAGAAAGCTGGAATTGGTATTGGTGGCGGTCGTATTAGGGCTGTTGGATCTCCTATACGCAATGGTGATGCTTCTCACACTGGCGTTATTCCTTTCTGGAAGCATTTTCAATCTGCTGTTAAATCTTGTAGCCAAGGTGGTGTCCGTGGTGGAGCGGCGACACTCTATTACCCCCTTTGGCATTACGAAGTGGAGGATCTACTTGTCCTAAAGAATAACAAGGGCACTGAAGATAATCGTATTCGTCATTTGGACTATGGAGTCCAGTTTAATAAGGTAATGTATGAAAGACTTCTATCTGGAGGTAATATCACCCTCTTCTCACCTGGTGATGTACCGGATCTCTATGAAGCGTTTTACACGAGCGTTGATACGTTTAGAGAACTCTATGAAAGAGCAGAAAGAAACACCAAGCTCAGAAAAAAGACCATCCCTGCGATTGATCTCTTCTCAGCCTTCGTTACCGAAAGAAAAGACACAGGTCGAATCTATTTGATGAATGTAGACCATGCAAATGAGCATGGTTCGTTTACTGAAGCAGCTCCAATCAAGATGAGCAATCTATGCTGCGAGATTACACTGCCAACTACACCGCTAAAGGATATTCATGATGAGTCAGGCGAAATTAGCCTTTGCACGCTTGCAGCAATCAATTGGGGAAGAATTAAAAAGCCGTCTGATTTCGAAAAGCCATGCACCATTGCAGTACGCGCTTTGGATGCCCTATTGGATTATCAGGACTATCCTGTTCGTGCCGCTGCTATTGGTACTCGGAATCGTCGGCCTCTGGGCATTGGTATCATCAACTTTGCTTATTGGCTGGCTCGTAATGATACCAATTATTCTAATCCAGACCTTGATCTGGTACACGAGTATGCTGAAGCATGGAGCTACTATCTTATTAAAGCCTCGGTCGACTTGGCTGAAGAAGTAGGAGCGTGCCCACTCGATCATGAAACCAAATACGGGCACGGGTATATGCCAATCGATACGTATAAGAAAGATGTCGATGAGTTGGTTGCTCCTAACTACAAGATGCCATGGAGCATTCTTGCGAGTAGAGCGCTATCAACTGGCATTCGCAACTCGACTCTGATGGCTCTCATGCCTGCAGAAACCTCTGCTCAGATCTCTAACTCGACCAATGGTATTGAACCACCACGTGCTCTGGTTTCGATCAAGCAATCGAAGGATGGCGTGTTGAAGCAAGTTGTTCCTGGTATTCAGAAGCTCAAGAATAAATACGAACTACTATGGGATCAAAAATCTCCTGAGGGTTATCTCAAGATTATGGCTGTCCTACAAAAGTTTATCGATCAGGCAATCTCGGTAAATACTTCTTACAATCCTCGTCACTATGAGGATGAAAAGATTCCGATGTCTGAAATGATTAAACATCTTTTGATGCATTATAAGTACGGCGGTAAGACTCTGTACTATTTCAACACCTTCGACGGTGCTGGTGAAATTGAAGAACCAAAACCACTAGCACAAGGGCAAGTAGATGATGAGGATTGTGACTCTTGTAAAATCTAACAGGAGTATTCAATGGCAAGAAAAGCGCCATCAGCATCAGCTGTACAACACGTAAAAATTGTAACTGGTACATCGCAAGATACACGTCGACCAAAACTGTCGTCAATGAATAAGCATAAGAAGAGAAATTTTAAAGCATACCGTGGCCAAGGCCGTTGACAGGAGAGTGAAAATGGATTATATTATGATTGATAACGACAAATGGGATGACGCCGGAAAGAAGTATAAACTGATTTCTCTGAATCGTCGTTCTGAAAGCACGGCCGTTGAACTAGAACTTGAATATGATGGACAGGTTATTCATAGAGTGGAAGCTTATCATAACATTCAGTTTTTAGAAGAAAAGGGTTAGAATGCTATACACAGGCTCAGGGAATCTTCCTCACCACATCTACTGCTGGGTAGATTCTTCATTTATTCGTAAAGATGCTAAGCCTAATACGTATGAGCCTTGTATTTGGTTTGCACTACATGCAAAAGCAGGTCATTCATGGGGATGTCATGTAATGCTTGAATGTGGTGCAGTTTGGAGAGGTGTTCCTCCTCATGCATTAGCATTTGCACCAGATCCAGAAAAAAGTTGGCGTCTTAAAGACACACAAATATGGGATTGTTATGGCGATCAGTTTTCTGTATTGATATATAGTTATCTGCACAGCCAACAAGCAGAGATTCGAAGAAGCGGCCTTTTTGGCCGTTATCTTTTTACAGTCGTTCCAATGAACGATGGATATACACAACACCCGTCTCAATCAAAAGAATTCATGTTCATTCAACTTGACAATGGTAGACTTACTATCATGCCAACGAATGAACTTCGATTCCATGATAAGTCATACACCGAAGGCGATTGGCCTAAGGATCTGAAACTCAACGACAGTACCTGGAGAGTAGAATGACAGTATTTAGCATCAAGTTTGAAGATGCGACACAACAGAATTGTTTCTTTGGCGAGCCAGTAAATATTGCTCGCTATGACAAACAGCGTTATTCTATTTTTGAAAAACTAACTGATAAGCAACTCGGTTTCTTTTGGAGACCAGAGGAAGTTGATCTGTCACGTGATAGTAAAGACTTTAAAGGACTGACAGAGAATGAGAAACACATTTTCACAAGCAATCTCAAGAGGCAAATCCTCCTTGACTCTGTACAGGGCAGAGCTCCATCTTTGGCTTTTCTTCCAATATGTTCGCTTCCTGAGCTGGAAACCTGGATCCAAACTTGGGCGTTTAGTGAGACGATTCATTCCCGTTCCTACACTCATATCATTCGTAACGTCTATTCTGATCCTTCCAGAGTCTTTGATGAAATGCTGGAACTCGAGGAGATCGTAGACTGTGCTGAAGACATTAGCAAGTACTATGATGATCTGATTAAGTGGAATAATCTGGCATATGATCCCGGCGAATTTTATAATGAATACGATCACAAGAAAGCACTTTGGCTCTGTCTGAATGCCGTGAATGCTTTAGAAGGAGTAAGATTTTATGTCTCGTTTGCGTGTAGCTGGGCTTTTGCGGAAGTTAAGAAAATGGAAGGCAACGCGAAGATCATCAAGCTTATCGCGCGGGACGAGAACGTTCATCTTGCCTCAACACAACAGCTCCTCAAAATTCTACCGAAGGAGGATGAAGACTTTGCTCGCATACAGGAAGAAACACGGGATGAGTGCATCAGCATGTTTTACCGAGTGGTCGAACAAGAAAAAAGCTGGGCACATTACCTATTTCAGAACGGGTCGATGATTGGTCTGAACGAAGAACTTCTTTGCCAATATGTAGACCATATTGCCGCAAAGCGTATGGGTGCTATTGGACTCAATGGTAAGCCTGGAGCGAATCCTTTGCCATGGACTCAAAAGTGGATCTCAGGTTCCGAAGTTCAAGTTGCTCCACAAGAAACAGAAATTACTAGTTATGTAATTGGTGGTGTTAAAAAGGATGTAGACGAAAACACTTTCAAAGGATTCTCACTTTAATGGATTGGATAACCTGCCCCTCATGCGATGAGGAATTTAAAATCATCACGGACAGTACTATAAAACCAGTTTATTGTCCCTTTTGTTCTGAAGAACTTGATATTGAAGATCTTTTTGATGACGAAGAAGATGAATAAATAAATCTTTCCGCTTGTTATGGAATAGATTTATGGGTTGGTTATACGAAGACAAAGAGTTTACTCACGACGATGAATGGTACGGCTTCGTATATCTCATTGAAAACTTGACCAATGGTAAGAAATACATAGGTCGCAAGTATCTCACAAAAGCTGGATACAAGACTGTCAAAGGCAAACGTAAGAAGATCCGAGTAGAGTCCGATTGGGATTCCTATTACGGATCTTCTTCTGCTCTAAAAGAGGACATTGAAAAGCTCGGCAAAGAGAATTTCAAAAGAACTATTCTCCGTCTATGTAAATCCCGTGGTGAATGTAATTACTTTGAAACAAAATACATCTTTGATTACGATGCAATATTAGATCCAAACTACTATAATACTTGGGTAAGTTGTAAGATTCAAGCAAGCCATGTGAAGGCTTTACTTTTTAACCCCGAACAGGAGACTTTATGAGGTGGGCAAAGTACTAGAACATAAGCACTTAATTGTAAGAGCAGAATTAAGTAATCCTCCACAGTGCACGACTGCTATTGAAGCATGGATGAAAAACCTTGTGGAAGCTATTGATATGAAGATTCTGATGGGACCTTATTCGGTCTATTCAGATATGGTTGGTAACCGTGGCTTGACTGCAGTAACCATCATTGAAACTAGTCATATTGCTCTTCATGTTTGGGACGAGTGCGAACCAGCACTTGCTCAATTGGACGTCTATACATGTAGTACTCTGAATATTCAAGATGTATTTCAAGCCATTGAAGCTTGGAACCCAACAAAAGTAGAGTATAAGTATATTGATAGAGAAAATGAGTTGACATTAATTGAGAAGAATGTTATATAATAAGAAGGTGAAGTGATATGCCACATCCAGCAAAAAATAGACCACGTAAGGGTCGCCGTAAAATCGGCTCAACTAAGCGCAAAGCACGTGGTGCTCGTAAAAACAAGAAGTGAGGTTATATAATGGGTAAGAAGAGAACTCGTAAAACAGTTGTATCAAAAGGCCAGCGTCGTAATATCGTTGCTGGTGTAAAGGAAATGCGTAGAGATACGACACCTCTTGAGAAAGCAATGAACAAGCTAAAGGCTTGGAAGAGAGGTCAGAATCCTTGGGTTACCGTTCCAGGACCAAGTTCAAACATGCGCTTTATTCGTGTCCGTGCAAATACTGCATGGGGCGATCCTCGTTATGTAGCAAACATTTACAGAGGAAAGAATGCAGATGAATAAGGTTATTATCTACACTAAAGACAATTGTCCATTTTGTGTGCAGGCTAAAAATCTATTTTCTGCAAAAGGTGTCACCTATCAAGAGATGAAGATTGGTGCAGAATTAACTCGTGAAGAGTTTATGGAAATTTTTCCAAACGTGAGAACAGTTCCTTTTATTATTATTGATGGAGAAGAAGTAGGTGGTTATGACAGACTCGTTGAATACTACAACCGACCAGAGCAACACTTCCTGGCGGAATGATTATCTCAAGCAAGCACTACTCAGTGATGTAGTTGAAGTGCTTTTTGTGAAGAAGGATGGAACAGAGCGTAGAATGGTCTGCACACTGAAGCCAGATCTTCTTCCAGCACAAACTGATCTTGAAGAAGCAGTACAAAAGAAGACTCCTAATCCAGATGTTCTGGCAGTATGGGATCTCGAGAACCAAGGGTGGCGTTCATTCCGCTATGACTCGGTCATTGGATTCACTAAAGAATCATGATTTATATGGTAGATATCGATCAGACTATTTGTCTGACACCGTATGTGAGTGGCAAACACATGTATGAACATTCCACCCCATTGCGCCATAGAATTGAAGCAATAAATAGACTATACGATCAAGGCCATACCATTATCTATTGGACGGCCCGTGGTTCAGGGTCGGGAATCGACTGGACCGAACTTACAAACAAACAACTAAATGACTGGGGCTGTAAGTTTCATGAAGTCCGTCTAGGAAAGCCTTCCTATGACGTATGGATTGATGATAAAGCGCTCAGTGATCGGCAATTCTTTCATATTGCAGATTATGAATGTCGCGGAGAATATAATGAATAATCAAGACCTAATTGAATTGAATGAACTGAACAAGGAGTCGAATGGTGGAACAGAACTTACCACCCGGAATCTCTTCCACCGACTTACTCGTGATGAACTCGATGGCGTCCAAATTATCACTGCTCGCGTCCGCGAACTTGATTCAGAGCGAATTAGAATCTATCATCTTCACGACCTACCTCTCGATCCGGAAGCTGAACACCTCAAAGATCCAGCTTCTCGAGATCGCTTCCACAAGTTGGTCTTCAGCTCTAACTGGCAATATCAGCAATATCGCGACTATCTTGGAATTCCATATAGCCATCAATCGTGCGTTATTGAAACAGGTGTCGAACCTATCCCACTCGTTGAGAAGCCAAAGGACAAAATACGCCTCATTTATACATCCACACCTCATCGCGGATTGGAGATTCTGGTTCCTGTTTTTTGCGCTCTCGCAGAAAAGTATCCAAACATCGAACTAGATGTCTTTAGTTCGTTTGGTATCTATGGTAAGAACTGGGAAGGGCGTGATGCTCAATATGAACCACTCTTCCAGAAAATGAGAGACCATCCACAAATCAACTATCACGGTTGGGCAGATCAGGAAACAGTACGTGCAGCATATCAAAAGGCTCACATCTTTGCGTATCCATGTATCTGGCCAGAAACGTCGTGCCGTTCTCTCATTGAGGCTATGTCGGCTGGTTGTCTTGCGGTACATCCTAATTTCTCTGCTCTGGCTGACACGTCGGGTGGGCTAACTGTCCAGTACGATGGTGATCATGAGAATCCAAATCTGCATGCCAACATCTTTGCACACACTCTCATGTATGCTATTGAAAACGTACAGAATAACGACTTGACAAACCTTCTCACATTCATCAAAGCATATGCTGATACTCGCTTCTCTTGGGAATCAATCATGCCGAAGTGGAAGGGTCTGATTGCATCATTGAAGGAACAACACAGTGATCTTGGCAAAAGCGCCTCTTAGAGTATCGTTCTTCGGTGGGGGTAGTGATATCCCCACCCACTTTGCTACGTGGGGTGGAGCCACTATCTCCACTGCTATCGACAAGTATGTCTATGTAGCAGTCATGCATACTCCTCACGATCATATTAAGGTAACATATTCAAAGTTAGAATGTGTTACCGACGTAGAAGACATTCAGAATGAAATCGTTCGGAATGCTTTGAAATTCTTTGGAATCAAATCCAACATTGAGATCACTTCATTTGCAGACATCCCTACGATCGGCAACGGTCTTGGTGGATCGTCTGCTTTTACTTGTGCTCTTGTCAAGGCATTGTCTGCCTATCTTGGGTTTGAATATGTTAACCCGTATCTTATTGCCAAGACTGCTTGCCATATCGAGATCGATCTCTGTGGCTGGAAGATTGGTATGCAAGATCAGTTTGCGTCTGCATTCGGTGGTATGAACTACATTGAGTATGCTAATGAACTTGGCAATGGCCGTGTAGATGTTAAACGTCTAGACTCAAATGCAATTGAGAACTACATGATCTTGATTCCTACTAATGTAGAACACCATGCCGCAAAGATCTTGGATAATATCAACTTTGAAGCCAAGACGTTTGTCATTCGCCAACTTGCCGACATGGCAAGGATGCAAGGTACTCAGCAAGTGAATATCAACGAATATGGTGGTTTGTTGAACTCTGCCTGGATATTAAAGAAACAAATAACTGAAGGCATCTCTTCTGAAGAGATAGATAGTATGTATGATCGATGCCAGCAAGCCGGCGCACTTGGAGCTAAATTGCTTGGTGCAGGCGGTGGTGGTTATATGCTGGCACTCACAGACGCCAAGAGTAAGATTCGCCAAGAATTCTCAGATCATACTTGCCTTGACGTAGGTATTTCACATGAAGGAGCAAGAGTTGTCTATAGAGACTGATATCATATTCGATCATCTAGGCCTGATTAATATTGGGTTTGCCAGTATCGATCATGACGAATTTAAAAAGGCCGCTGAACTTATTCGGTTAACGAGTATTTCAAATTATCGTAATAACATCTATACGATTGGCAATGGTGCTTCTGCTGCGATTGCTCAGCACTGGGCATGTGATTATACCAAGGGATGTAAGAAGGGTGGCATGAGACCGCGAGTGATCTCGTTGGCTGCTAACATTCCTCTGATGACTGCCATCTCCAATGATATTAGTTATGATGATGTATATTCATTCCAACTCGAAGCACTTGGTCAAGAAGGCGATGTGCTTGTAGCCATCTCATCGAGTGGTAACTCACCTAATGTTGTCAAGGCAATTGAGACTGCAAAGAAGCTAAAGGTAAAAACTATTGCTCTGACAGGATTTTCACGTGATAACAAATGTGCTCAGCTTGCAGACATTTCTCTCCATGTTGACATTCAAGAGTACGAAGCCGCTGAAGATGTGCACCAAGCGATCATGCATATGATTGCAAAATATTTGCGCACAGAAATTAGTGGTTGACATTTTTTTGAAATTGATGTAGATTTAATCTATAATCAAAGAGGAAAACTATGGCTATCAGTATTAAGACCAAAGCTAAACCAAAGCAAAAGTCACGTGCAACGATCAAATCGATCGATGACAAGCACTATGGACCAGAACCAATTGTTGTTGGTAGCTTTACAGACGCTCTGAATTGGTACAACTACATGGGCAACGATGATGATGCTCGTGAATGGTTCTTTGACTACATGAAAAAGAACTATACCAAGAGTGATATTGCTTTCATTCGGAAGCTTCCTAAGTGGAAGATCTCTAAGACTCTTGGTAGTGTTGCTCGTATTCTTTCGAATGGTAATGAACTACCAGAAAAGAATGTGGAGTACTTCAAGAATAGCGTACGTGATCTAATTCAAGCTGGCAAGCAGGTAGTAGACGAAGTCGAAGAAGCACCTAAGCCGGCTGTTGATATTCAAGCACGTGTTCGTGATAAAGCTAATATCATTATCACAAATCTTGAAGAAGAAATTGATCTTGTCATGGATGGCAAAGACTTCTCCATGTACAACTTCTGTCAGGCCAAGGAACTTAATCCTCAAATCCTGAACATTGTTTCTGACTACTATCGTCCACAATGGGATGAGATTCGTTCAAACGACGAACAGGTTAAGGAATCATTTGGCAAGCGTCAAAAGTTTTGGTTAAATTTTTGGAATAATTTCTTCGCTGACATCGAAAGATACCTAAATAATAAAAAGGTAGTAAAGGTTCGTAAGCCAAGAGAAAAGAAGGTCAAGTCTGCCGTTGATCTGGTTAAGAGCCTGAAGTACCAGAAGGAAGAACCTTCACTGAAGATTGTGTCGGTACATCCGGCAGAAATTATTGGATGTCAACAGCTATGGGTGTACAACACCAAATATCGCAAACTGACTCAGTACCTAGCGGTGGGACCTGCGGGTATTCAAGTCAAGGGAACGACTCTTACTGGATGGGATGTCGAATCCAGTACGTCGAAGACTCTACGAAAGCCAGAAGAATCCCTGACGGGTCTCTTGTCAGTAGGCAAGGTTGGACTGAGGTCGTTTATGTCAAATATAAAGACAGCGGAAAGCAAGCCTAATGGTCGACTCAATCAAGAATGTATTCTGCTAAGGGTAGTTAAGTGACAGATAACATCGTTCTCTTTCCTGGATTCAAACGTGAATCTCCTCCGCAATCAGTAGAAGAAATTGCAGATCAGGTTACGCAGAATCGTAAAGACCATGTTGATGGTGTACTGAATGACGTCATTCCAGATCTCATTCATATGTTCGGGTCTTATGGACTTGACATCAACTCGGACGATTATATCAAAGATGTTGCTATGGTAATGGAATCCATCAAGGCGATGATTAGCAGACAGTATCGTCTTGAACATCCTTTTCATTCTATGGTTGACAATATTTTTGATTTTAGTTATAATGAAGATAATACGGTTGCATACACATACAAATTTCCCAACAAGGATGAAGAGTAATATATTATGATTATTGTTGATTTGTCTCAGGTGATGATTTCCAATCTGATGGTTCAGCTTGGTAACCATACAAACACCGAGCTTGAAGAAGATCTTCTTCGCCATATGATTCTCAATTCAATTCGTTCATATAACCAAAAGTTTAAGAATGAATACGGTGAGATGATTATTGCATGCGATGCTGGTAACAACTGGCGTCGTCAAATCTTTCCTTACTACAAGGCCAATCGCCGTAAGAACCGTGAGAAGTCTGAGCTCAACTGGACTCAGATCTTTGACACGCTCGGCAAGGTTCGTGAGGAACTTAAGGAATACTTCCCTTATCGCGTTATTCAAATTGATGGTGCCGAGGCCGATGATGTCATTGGTACTCTAGTCGATAAGTTTGGTAATACCTCAGAAAAGATTCTGATCATGTCTGGTGATAAGGACTTTGTTCAGCTACAGCGTTACATGAATGTCAAGCAATACGATCCTGTTCAGAAGAAGTGGCGTACCACTAACGATCCTGATCGCTTCATGAAGGAGCATATCATTCGTGGTGACGTTGGTGATGGTGTTCCTAACTTCCTTTCGGCTGACAATACGTTTGTAGTTGGCGCTCGTCAAAAGCCAATTAGCCAAAAGAAACTGGATGAATGGCTTAACCAAGATCCTCGCGACTTCTGCGATGAGAACATGCTTCGTGGTTACCTTCGTAATCAGCAGCTTGTTGATTTAAACTTCATTCCAGAAAATCTACGTGACCAAGTGCTTGTTGAGTATGAAGCTCAGGCAGGCAAGGGTCGTAGCAAGCTATTCAATTACTTCATTGAAAAGCGTCTCAAAAACCTCCTCGAAAGTATCAATGAGTTTTAATATGCCAAGACAAACAATTGCACAAATTATAGAAACAGCATCAAAGATCGAAGTCATAGAAGATCGTGCTCAGTATCTTCGCGACAACGATTCATCAACTCTTCGTTATATTCTTGAACTGGCTCTTGTGCCAGGTGTCGAGTGGGAAATTCCTGAAGGAGCTCCACCATTTAAACCATGTGAGTACTTAGATGTAGAAGGTCGACTTCACCAAGAAGCTCGTACTCTTTACATGTACCTTAAAGGAAACCAACCCGGTCTTACACAATTGAAACGTGAAATGCTTTTCATTGGTCTTCTTGAGTCCATTGATAAGCGTGATGCCAATCTATTGATTGCCGTCAAAGACAAGAAACTACCTCGTACTATCTCCACCAAAGTTGTCAACCTCGCATTTCCAGGGTTAATCAATGAGCAAGTCGATCAAGCGGAATAATAAGTACTATGGCCATGATGATGATCTTTACGAAGATCACCACTACGAAACTCATGGCCAAAAGCTTTTAGAGAAACGAATTCGTTCAGCTCTTCGTTCTCGAACTAAAAGCGGTTTGTTTGATTTAATTGAAGAAGATTATTAATGCCAATCTATGAGTTTAGGGACAAAGAAACTGGGGAAACCTGGGAAGAGTTCCTTTCTATGTCTGCACGAGAAGAATACCTTGCAGAAAATCCACACGCAGAACTAGTCATTGGTGCTCCTGCTTTCATTTCTGGAATTGCAGGCGTTACTCATAAAAACGACGATGGCTTTAAAGATCTGTTAAATAGGATTGGAACAGCAAATCCGGCTTCTCCTCTCGGACAGCAACATGGAGATAAGAGCATTAAAGCCACTAAGATTCGCGACGCCGTTAATAAAGCTAAAAACAAAAAATAAGGATGATTCGTGACTGAAGCAAGACTTACCAAAAGACAAAAGAGAATTCTACGTCAAAACGGAGAACAAGATCTGCTGAACAACAAACCGAGTTTCAACTCTCCAAACTTTAATCTAAAACGAGTTCATCCACTTACAGACAACCAAAAGAAAACGTTTGATGCATTCCATAGTGGTAAACATCTAATGCTTCACGGCATGGCTGGTACTGGTAAGACTTTTCTTTCAATGTATCTGGCAATTAAAGATTTGATTGGTGGAACAAGCGAACAAGAAAAGATCTACGTAATCCGTTCTGTTGTTCCGACTCGTGATATGGGATTCCTACCAGGATCTCAGAAAGAAAAGATGAAGGTCTATGAAGCTCCTTACTATGCAATTTGCAGCGAGCTCTTTGAACGTGGAGATGCTTACGACATTCTAAAACAAAAGAATGCCATTGAGTTTATGAGTACCTCATTTGTCCGTGGTACTACATTGAACAACTGTTATGTGATCGTTGATGAGATCAATAACATGACGTTCCATGAACTTGATTCTGTTATCACACGTATCGGTAAGAACTGCCGAGTGATTTTTTGTGGAGACTTCCGTCAGTCTGACTTATCTCGTGAACAAGAGCGTAATGGCTTAAAAGAGTTCATAAAAGTGATTGACAGATTATCCGATTTTGATTATATTGATTTCTTAGAGGCCGATATTGTGCGCTCTAAACTTGTGAAGGAATACATAATTGCACGCCAAAAGCTTGGACTACAACCGTAAACATTTCGAATTTGATCTGCTCGAGTTTGCAAATCTAAATCGTATTGATGGTGAAACTGCTCGTTTGTACGAGACTCCTACCGGTCAAAGGTATCCATCGGTCACTACCGTTCTCGGTAAGATGTCTGATAAGACTGCGCTCAACGAATGGCGCAAGAGAGTCGGTGATGAGGAAGCCAATAGGATTTCTGCGCGAGCCGCATCTCGTGGGACGTCTATCCATAACATGTGTGAGAAGTACATTCTTGATCAAGAATTTGATACTTCTTTACCACATAACATGGTAATTTTCCGCCAGATTAAAGGAATCCTTGACGAAAAGGTTGATATGATTCGTGCTACCGAATGCACGCTCTTCAGCCATCATCTCAAGATTGCTGGTACCTGCGACTTGATTGCAGACTACGATGGTAGGCTTTCCATTATCGATTATAAGACATCCACTAAGCGTAAGCGTAAGGACTGGATTGAAGGTTACTTCTTACAGTGTAGTCTCTATGCCTACATGCTCTGGGAAATGACTGGGATCGCAATCAAAGACATCGTGATTATAATTGGTGTTGATGATGAAATCGATGCTCAGGTCTTCGTTGAACGGCCTTCCAATTATATCGAAAAAGCTGCCGACATGGTTCGTAGCTACCACCAACTATATGGAAACAAATGATGAATCAAATTTGGCAATACTGGAAAGGTGGCATCACCTCGAATCGAGCAGATCTTATTATCGAAACCGGTAATAAACAACCAATAGCTGATGCTGCTCTTGGCTTTGATGGAGCCACTCAAAACGATCAATATCGTTCATCAGAGATTCGTTGGATTCCAACAGGAACAGATGGACATCTCGATGCTATGCTATGGGCATTTGCACAGACTGCAAACCGTAATGCCTTTGGCTTTGATATTAGTTATCTAAATGATATCCAATACACTACGTATTATGCAGATAAGAATGGCAAGTATGACTGGCACCACGATACGTTCTGGGGTAATCCTACGGCATTTGATCGTAAGATCTCTCTGGTAATCCAGCTATCAGATCCACAAGATTATGAAGGTGGTGACTTTGAGATCGATCCTCAATACGAAGGATTGTCTGCCGAAGAGATCCGTGCAAAGGGTACTGTGATTGCATTCCCATCGTTCATTCGCCATCGCGTAACTCCTGTTACAAAGGGTGTACGTCGTTCGTTGGTGTGCTGGGTAGAGGGTCCTAAGTTCCGATGAAACTGAATCTGGTGATTGCCGATAACTTCTACGACAATCCAGATGAAGTTCGTAAGTTTGCTTTGTCTCAGCCGTTTGACGTCAAAGGAAACTATCCTGGAGCTCGTACAAAGCCTTTTATGAATGATTCAATGAAGGTGGCAATCTCCAACCTTGTTGCAACCTCAGGTGCTGTGACAAACTGGCATGAGGATTGTGGATTCACCGGTGCGTTCCAACTATGTACCGCTCAGGATAGAACCTGGATTCATGCTGATAGTTTCAACACATGGGCTGGTGTATGCTACCTCACACCGAATGCGCCTGTGAGTGGTGGCACCTCATTGTATCGTCATAAGGCCACAGGAAATCGTGAGAAGGTAGATACCGATTACGAATCATATGACTATACCAAGTGGGATGAGGTAGATCGAATCGGCAACATCTATAATCGCTTGATCCTCTATCGTGGCAACATGTTTCATGCTTCTGTAGACTATTTTGGATCTACCTTTGAGGATGGTCGGTTATTCCAAACATTCTTTTTTGATACTGAACACTAAACCATTCTTTTTATTCAAAAATAAAAATGCACTCTGGGTTTCTGGGGTGCATTTTTTTATGTACATTATTATGAAAATAAACTATACTAAGAATATAAGGAATGAAAGGAAAACATTATGACTCGTTTGTATGAATATATTCTTGCTCAGGATGATCCGTATGATTTTATCTATGAAGCTCTCGGTGGAACTCATGGTGTTGAAACCATGAAGACTTGCACTGAAATGTATAGTGATATCTCTGCAGATCATATGCTGCACCCTGATGATGACTTTGAAAAGATCATCGAGATCATGGTTAACCACATGGAAGAAGATGTATGAGCAATTCTGCTACCATTGAATACTTTGGAATGCCAACCGTTGAACAGGCCATTGCAAATTACTTTGCAAAGCATGGAGTCACTGAGGATGTTCGTGACTATTTGATGGTCCTTGAAGTCGAAAAGCCTGATGATTTTTTTCAGCTAGTATGTGATTTTATTGAAAAAAACGGTTGACATTTTTATCAAAATATACTATACTAATAATATAAGGAATGGAGATTGTTATGCATTATGTTCTTATGATTGCCGGTTTGATTACAATGTGTGTACCTGAAGAAGCTGGTTTTCTTCGGTTCGCTCTTCAAGGTGGCCTTGGTCTCAGCATGTTCGGCTTCGGTACGCTGATTGCTCTTGAAGAAAATAATGCATAATGTTGTTGACATTATTTTGAAAATAGACTATATTTAATTATCAATTGGAAAGGTTTTTGTTATGGCACATATGATTGAATTTATGGATGGCAAAGCTTCGATGGCTTATGCTGGTGAAACTCCTTGGCACGGTCTTGGTACTGAAGTTCCTGCCGATATTACTCCTGCTGATATGCTCAAGGCTGCCGGTCTTGATTGGCGAGTGACTCCGGTTCCTGCCTTTGCTGAAATTGCTGGTAAGCAGGTTTCAGTTGGCCACTCTGCTCTGGTTCGTGATGTTGACAATAAGATCTTGGACGTTATCACTGACGACTGGATTCCGAATCAAAACGAATCTGCTTTCGAATTCTTCAACGACTTTGTCGCTGCTGGTGAAATGGAAATGCATACTGCTGGTTCGCTTCGTGACGGCCAGCTGGTCTGGGCTCTTGCCAAGGTCAAGGAAAGCTTCGAGCTTTTCAAGGGTGATACAGTAGAGTCCTACCTCCTCTTCACCAATCCTCACAAATATGGCTGGTCAATCGACGTCCGGTTCACTCCAATTCGTGTTGTTTGCAACAACACTCTGACTCTCTCGCTCAATACTCAGTCGAGCAAGATTGTAAAGGTTAGCCACCGTCGTGAATTCGATGGTGATCTGGTCAAGGAAACTCTTGGTGTTGCCAAGGAAAAGCTTGCCAAGTACAAAGAAATGGCTGCTTATCTCGGTTCGAAGCGTTTCACAGACGAGTCGATTGTAGATTACTTCACTCGCGTCTTCCCAGTCTCCGGTTCCAAGAAGGAAATCAGCAAGAATGCTGGTATCGCTTTGGAAATCATGGACCAGCAACCTGGTGCAGAATTTGCTGAAGGTAGCTGGTGGCAGGCATTCAACGCTGTCACTTTCATGACCGATCACATGATTGGTCGTAATTCTGACAATCGTCTGACTTCGGCTTGGTATGGTGCTAATAAGAACCTTAAGACTAAGGCACTGGAAACTGCCGTAGAATTTGCAGACGCAGCATGATTGTAACTTACCTGCCATGGCTAATGTCATGCCTTACCATTTGGATGACGTTGCTGGCAGGTAACAATCACCCACGTGCATGGGCAGTTGGACTCGGCAATCAAGTCCTTTGGATTACATGGATTATTGCCAGCGAAACGTGGGGATTGATTCCGATGAGCATTGCGCTTGGAATCGTTTATGCCCGCAATCACTTTAAATGGAATACTGTGGAGGAAAAGAATGATTGAAGTGAAGAGTAGGTCCCCAGAATCTTGGGGACCGCTAGCCAAGGTTGGTGATAGAGAGTTCAATCGTATTATTAACAACCGCAAAGGCAATACGAAGGATCTGATCAAGAAAGCCAAGAAGCTCAAGACCTATAAGGTTTGGTTCAAGAAAGTTTGGGAATCAGATTACTTTGAGATCCTAGCAGAGAATGACTATTCAGTTGGCAGTGCTGCTCGAGCTTATTTCAAAGCAAATGAAAGTAAGATCGGGTTCAAGGAACAGCCCCGTAGCAAGTGGGCGAATGGTTATGCTGGTTATGATACACTAAGTTATGTAAAGGTGAAAGAATCTACTACGAATAAATAAATTCATGGTAGAAGAAAATGGTACTTACTTTGTAGGAATGTCTTTAGAAACCGAGGATGATGAAATCATCTTTCCGGTAAGATTTCATACAAAGAATTACAAAGAAGCTCTCATACTTACTCGCTGTATCACATCAGGTGACCCTCGAAAGCGAGTTATGTTTGCTGATATTGATGAGGAGTTCTAATATGAAAAAGCTTATTGCATCTGTTCTTGCTGCTAGCATGCTAATTACCACTCCGGCTTTTGCCGAACACCGCAAACGAGACAGAGACTATAGCCAACATGAACGCCGTAAAGGTGGTTGTGGCTGGCTTTGTGGAGCAATCATTGGCGGTGTTGTTGTAGGTGCTCTTTCCTCTGATCGTAGAGAACGCAGAGATCAAGAATACGATAACCGTTACTACCCACCAGATTATCGTTATGATAGACGTTATTGCGTTCGCGAACAAATTGTAGAATGGCATCGTGGTGAACGATACATCTACTGGCAAACTACCTGTAATTAAGGAATAATATATGAAGAAGTTTATTGCACTAGCACTTGTAATGCTAGCCACTCCAGCACTTGCTCAGAAGACACCAGTTGGTGTTACCTATGATACTACCATTGTTCGCGCAATCGATGGTGATACGGTTGTTGTTACCGCGCCATATCTTCCAGCACCACTGAAGCCTGAGCTCGGCGTTCGTATCTTTGGTGTTGATACTCCAGAGAAAAGCTTCCGTGCTAAATGTGAAAGCGAAAAGAAGCGCGGTGAGCAAGCTTCTGTCTTTACAAAAGACGTAATTGCTGCGACAAAGAAGCATCAGGTTGTTCTATACGATTGGGACAAGTTTGGCGGCCGTATTCTTGGCGATATTTTGCTTGATGGTATGAGCCTTCGTGATCTGCTTATCAAGAATGGTTTTGCTCGTGAATATTATGGCGACGCAAAGCAATCTTGGTGCAATTAATGTTTGACATTTAAATCAATCTAGTATATAAATAGAATATCAGTTGTTGACAATCAACAATAAAGGTTCCGAGGACGCGGGGGCAGTACCCGCCACCTCCACCATCTGCACTTCCCTCACAGGTATTCTA
>Ga0315903_10004038_pt1 | contig 19863 bp, 22 predicted proteins | sample LakEriMetagenome_7_FD_203524 | JGI IMG/M metagenome (GOLD analysis project Ga0315903, IMG submission 203524) | Freshwater fungal communities from buoy surface, Lake Erie, Ohio, United States - Buoy 2 MA119 | ecosystem: Environmental > Aquatic > Freshwater > Lake | place: USA: Lake Erie, Ohio... | reverse complement strand
ATCCTTAAGCGTTCTCGATATTGCTGGGTCCGCATTGCGAACTCTTTGAACAGCAGTAACCACTCTATTTGATAACTCAGCAGGTGACATATCGTTAGCAATGAATTGGCTAACATATTCATCATTATCAAATTGTGTTAGTCCATAGGAGCGTAGGATTTGACGATAGCTATCCTCAACATTTAAGTACTCAGCTGGGTTTAATACGCTTAAACCTTTTTTGATACGCTCTTCATTGCCTCTAAATCTACGCTTGTAGTCTTCTGTCTCTTGTAGAGCAAGGGTAATAGTTGCTTCAGTTGCCCCTTCTTGAGCCAAGCGTTTAATAGTAGGGATTAATCCCTTCAAATTGTAGCGGTTAAACCTATCAGTCAGAACGTCCATGATTGACTGACGCTGCATAGCCTGTTCTTTTTCACGGGCTGCTTGTTGTTCAGCGTACTGCTTTGCTAAAATATCTGCAGCACCAAGACCGCCAGCAGCTGGTGTACCTGGTAAAAATACATTGCCGCCTACGTTAATATTTTTAGCAGCATCCAATGCTTTAGTTGCTGCTTCCGCAGCTAGTCTTGCTCTTTCGGCTGCTTCTGCAGCTGCTCTTGCTTCTGCTTCTAATCTGGCCTTATCAGCCGCATTTGCGTTTGCCGCTGCTTTTGCAGCAGCCTCTGCATCTGCTTTTGCTTTTGCTAGCGCTGCTTCGTATTTAGCTTTTTCTTCTGCAGCTGCTTTTGCTGCTGCAGCTGCTGCTGCGTCTGCTTCTGCCTTAGCTTTTGCAGCCGCTTCTTCCGCTGCCTTTTTAGCAGCTTCTGATTCGGCAAGCTGTTGTTCTACTTTTGCTCTTGCTTCTGCCTCACGAGCTAATTGAGCAAGACGTTCTGCTTCTGCAAGTGCTGCTTCTCCCTCAGATGCTGATTGTCTTGCTATCGCAGCGTAGTCAATAGAAGGTTCAACAGTTGGTCTATCTGCTTCTTCTCCTCTACGAACACGTGCAGTATCGGTAGTAACAGAAGTATTAGATGGCGGGGTTTCATATGAATCTCCACCACCATCAATTAACATAGTGCCATCAAATACAACCATTAAATTACACCCCAATCGCTCATTACTTTATATGCAAGATTATCTACTGTAGTTCTAGCATTATTAGTAAGTTCCCACTCAGGAGTCATACGTAGTTCCCGCTCAAACTGCCACAGTGGTTTAACGGCTGGCTTACCATCCTTATCTACATACTGTAGAGCAGCTCGTAGTTGTGGGTTATCAAAAGTAATAGAGTCTGCATCCTTTTCAAGAATGCTAGCAATAGCACCTTTATATGCCGAAGCCAAAGAGTCTACAGATATGCCAGCCTTAATTTGGTCAGCATAAACAGGAAATGCACTGGCTGAAAGATTACGTACTTCATCTTCAATATCTTGTGTGGTTGTTATTCCCAAAAATAAATCTTGTGACTTTTGTGCCCAGTACTTATCATCCAAATACTTGCCAACTCCGAAAGAATTAGCGTAAGATTTTAGAGCAGCAGTATCTCCTAGTACTTCTCCACCATAACCAGTAACTAAACCTGAGGTAACAATAAGTTGTTTAAGCTGGTCCTCTGACATGCCAGAATCATAGGCTTTTACTGCTAGACCCTCAAATAATGCGTTATCCATTTTAAGGCCAGAGCTTACAAGGCTTTTACGAGTAGCAAGTCTATACTTATCTAAGCCGTCAGCATATACTCCAGGTTGTGATGTTTTAGCCTGTAAACGCGCACGAGCTGTAGAGTTGTTATTACGATAGAAATTACTCTGTAAGATGGCAGCATTCATTCCATCAAAGTCGCCCTTGAGGTAGAGTTGCCAGGCTTCTTCTAATTTGCTATCAATGCTTTTAAGAGCAAGAATCATTTGAATCTGCTCGGTAATAGCTGGGTTAGAAAGAGCAGCGTTCTTTTTATCTGCTTCTGCTTTAGCTTTGGCAGCGGCTACAGCTGCGGTGATTGTACCGGGTTCTGTTTCTTCAGCCACTACATTCCTCCCGACATAATCTTTTGTAGCTCATCAATAAATCCAAATGCTTTACGTCGTTCAACCATCTCGGGTGACTGTTCTTCAATCTTCTTACCTAGTTCAACCCCGAATCTTTCCTGACTAAATCCAGGTGTTGTTGTTACAACATTCTCTATCTTGCCAGTCTTTGGATTACGAACCTTCTTAGTCTCAGTTACTGTGCCCTTAGAAATCAGTGAGTTAGCCAAGTCAACAGCCTGCTTTAGTTCATCATCATTGAGCATGGCGCCTCGCTTCTTTAGAGCAATAGACTGGGCAACTTCTTTGAGTACTGACTCATCATACTTAGCAATAGAACGGGTTATGCTAGGTCCAGTGTCTTTAGGTTGTGCAATAATCTGGTCTTTAATCTGAGCAAATAGGTCTGGAAAATCCTTCCAGTTCTTGCCAACATTAGGAAATGCTGTGCTTAATATGTAGCCAAGTTCTGCAGGGGTGCGTACAGTAAAGCCAGCTTTTTCTAATAGAGTAGCAATCTGAGTCTTTTGAGCCTTGGTTAGACTATCGATAGCTTCATCTACGGTAACATCAACACCTGCTGCGATATTCTGAAAACCAATAGAGCCAAGTCTATCATTGATGTTTTTGATAACACCAGCAGTTGGCGTACCTGTTGTCGTGGTTGTTCCAGCACCGGAACTGCCGCGCCCTACTACATCAGTAAAGCTCATTACTATTCTCCCTCATATACGAAGTCAAACTGGTCATTATCAAAATATCTATCGTAGAACTTTCCAAAGTTTACATCATTCTTTCTGAGAGCATAAACGAATAGGCTAACCTTCTCTCTCAAGTCTATTGCACGAGGAGAGTCAATAGTCGTTTTGCGAGCCTTCAGTTCATCATAGATGTCGTATCTAAAGTTCAGATAGTTGACTATGCTTGTCCAGCGTGTTTGCTTTTTCAAGTCTTTCCAGAGCTCTGGAGTATTGGCTGCAATTGAGAGGGAGTATACTAGGTCTTTGCGTCGCTTTGCTCCGCCACCACCAGTATATGAATCCCATTCATCATACCAAATTTTATTCTGGTCTTTCTGTAGCTCTACGAATGCCTTCTTATACTTGTCAAGTAAAAGCTTTCCATAGCCTCTATCAGGAGAATAGCCTGGTATCTGCTCAATCTCATCGCTTACTGTCTCAATAACTTTATTATAATCTGACCAGCCTTTAGATACGATTGCACTTCGTGCTGTATCAAGGACAGCTGCTGACTCACGGAACTTCTTATTGGTTCCAGGAATCTTGCTAGAGGATAGATATGCTTGAGCAGCAGATGAAAACGCATAGTTGTCATCATTAAAGATAGCTCCAAGAACCGTAAGATTCTCTTCACCAATCTCACCTACAAGGCGTCGAATTAAATCTGGATTCTTTTTAGCAAGAGCAACAGATGTTTCATCGCTATGGATACCTGATGTTGAATCAGCCATACGTGATGTCATAAGGAAGTACTCTGGATACTTCTTTGTAAACTCTTCTTCGCCATTAATTGGGTCAGCCTGGCGCATTCTGTTGAGTTCATCGCGTGCCCATTGTAAGGAACTTACATACTGTGGCTGGGTTGGGAATGTCCAAGCGCCACCAAAACGAAGCCATGCTAGAGCAACAGCTCTATCTTCAGCCTCTTCAATTATCTTCCCAAGCTGTTTTCCAGTAGGAGCTTTGCCATTATCAACCACATATTGGGTTGCAATTTGCTGCAAGAACATGTTGGAGTCTTTATTAAACTGTTCTCCGCTACGATATAGCTGAGCTTGGAATGCTTGAGCTGTACGCTTCAAGGTATTCGGCGTAAGAATCTGTGCAGAGTTAGCCTGAGCACCGAAAGGTAATGCCCATCTTGTAACCATATTCTCAATGTTGTTACGCTTAGCGTATTCGTTGATTGAGTATGCGAGCATCGGTCCAGCAGATACTATAGTTGCTCCACCTGTTGGGTTGTACACGTTGAACCATGAGGCGGGGATTCTACCCTTAACTCCATAGAATGGCATATCTACTTCAACATACTGGTAGCCAAATGGGTCTTCCTGTACATTCAAAGCTCTATCTGGAATGGTGGCAATCTGAGCTGACTTGATTAGGAACTCTGGATGCTCCAGTGTAATGCGTCCATACGCACGATACTGCTCAACAATAGCAGGGAAGAATGCTAGTAGATAGTTAATTAATCCGCCATAGTTCATATCTCTATGGAATGAGTTAAGCTTTTCACGGTACTCACGTATCGCAAAGGAACGAGCTGTATTCTCAAATAAGTCTTGGTCAGCATCTGTTAGTCTACGACCCTGCTGATTGGCTATAAGAACCATCTCTTGTAGCTTCTGCTGGTATTTGGTAGAGAAGTAAGGGCTGTACATTAGACGGCTCGTAGGGGCTGTAGAAAGCCACGCAACGGCATCCTTAACAAAGTTGCGACCCTTTATGTAGGCGTTGCTTGTGCCGAGATTGTCTTTAACTAAATCAGTTAGCACTGGTGGACGCGTATTTACATCAGGATAGAGTCTCTGCAGGGCTTTAACAGATACAGTCCCATCTAACACCATGTCGCGTAGTTCCTGGGTTGGAGCGTACCAATCAACAATTTGCTTGACAATGCTGTACTGACTTCCTGCTTCTGCAGCAGGTAATCCCATGCGCTCCATATAGGAGCTACCTTCTCCGCGTAAATATTTCGTTACAGCAACCCTATCAGCACCTTGCATAATCATGCGAGCTACAGGGTCGAAGCCAAGAGTATCTCTAAGGGTTTGTTCCCACTCTACTAGGTGTAGATTCTCGTTCTCATTAGGCAATAAACCACGAGCGCCACCACGTCCTCTGCGTACATTCTCGATTTCAAGCTCTTTGAGGCTAGTCAACGCACGGCGGATATCATCTTTTTGGCTAAGTTGCTGGCGAGTAATGTCACCTTTGCGGCCACTAAACTTCGCAGGGAATGTATAAGGATAGATATCTACAGTTCTATCTCGACTAACAACATTGAATTTCTCGTTAGATAGGATAGCTTTTTCTTGTCTACGCAACTCTTCAACGGTAGATTTGACTGTATTGATATCATCAATAATAGACTGTATATCGTTAGGCACTTTCTTTGGTAGGTTTGCTGGGTCAAATCCAGCTTCCCTGAGTGCCTTATCTAGTGCAGTAATAGTGTTCTGTCGCAATACGATATCCTGGCGTAAGGATAGTGCCTGCTTCTTAGGGCTTGCTGCAGTTGCTAGGCTGGTCTTTACGCGATTTACTGTATTGTTAGTATTGAAGATTGCATTAATTGTATCTTCAGTTAAATCTTTAACTACACCCCATAGGGCCAAGTCACCATATACACGAACCGATGAGTCACGGATAATGTTCAGTGGGTAACCGGTACGCATAAGCGTAAATCCACGCCATAGGCTGTTAAATTCTTCTGCTATAAACTTGCCAACAAGGGCAGTATTTACAGGAAGGCTAGCACCTTCTCCATACTTCTCAGCATGGCGCTTAAATGCTTTATCCCATAGTTTAGCATCTGGCAAATATGCGCCGTTAGCCAACTGTGTAATAAGTTGTGGGTCAGCTACGATATCATCCACACCATTAGGACCAAAGAAGTAGCCTCGACGCTCAATATATGCTGTACGTGACTCCTGTAACATTGTGCGGTATGCGTTATCATATGCCTCTAGCACAATGGCAATTCTTGCTGGACTAACACGGTACTTAGCGCCAAGATTTTCAGCAAGACGCTGGGTGTATTCATCGATTACATTCATTTTTTCTACTTCAGTCTTGGAAGTCAAGTACTTATTGTAGATTTGCATGCCTTCTTCTGGGCGCAGGCCGTTAAATCTTACGGATGCACGAATGTTTGTACGAAGACGCTCAGGAGTTTGCACTGAGTCGTTAAAGTTAATTGTATTACGAGGAGTATCATCTACAATTCTGTCGATAACTCTGATTGGCACCGACAACGGAGACTTCTGATAGACATACTGCAGGACTCGTCCCACACCAGTCTCACGTGGAGACGGGACTACGCCTTCTGCCTCAAGTTTTCTAGATACTTTTTCCTTAGCAAGGTCATTGCGTACCTTCTCAACCCATGCCCATCTAGAAACTGTGACATCCATCATTCTAGAATCTAGTGTTAGAGCTGTATCTAACCAAGAGTGGCGCTTTTTTAAGGCAGCAACTTCCGCATTGATTTCATCAAGTATATCTACACGCTCTTGTGATAGGAAAGTTGGCTTACCTTTGTATGTTAGGTAAGTTGTTCCATTCTTTTCTACAGCAACTAGTGCATCCTCTAAGCGATTTAACTCAGCTTTAATGTCAGCACGTTCTCCTGCTAACTTAAGCACAGACTGATAGTCACCTTGACCAGCTTTTAATACTAATCCGATAGTAGCAAAGTCTTCACCTGGTAGAATTTGTGATGTAATTGTAGCTACTTCACGGTTCAAACCCGTGCGATTGCTTACTTCAGCAGGAGTTGACTTGTTTATAAACTCAAAAAGTGGTGTATAAACTGTCTGTTCTCCAGCAACTGTACGGTCAATTAGGTTGACATTCTCTTGTAATGTCTTTAGTGAGCGATTATCTTCAAAGTTGCTGAGTAAATATCCAGTAACTGTCTGTCGTGGGCGCACAATTGGTCTACGCAAAATTTGACTGATACCAGCTCCTGCAATTTTTCCAGTACCAATATCTGGAGACAGTGTCATTTCTGCACCAAAGTTGAGCAGACCAGATGTTATAGCACCAAAACCTTTTGATGTATCAGCAAGTGTTGAGCCGAGTGACTTAAATCCCATGAAAGATGCATACTGTCCAGCTAATCTGGTTGCATCTCTTCCGTAATTATACCACTCTTGCCCAGCTTCTGATTCAGCTAGCCGCGCTGCTTGAGCTGTTTCTTCACCGAACGCACCAGCTTTACTGATGCTTCGAATACCTTTACCAGCAAGACCCGCACCGACGCTAGCACCACCAGCAATCCCGAGAGGACCCAGTGGGATGCCTGCAATACCACCAGCAATGGCACCAGTAACAAGAGCAATACCGGATAGAATACCCATTGCTGCAGAATTGTCTTCAACCGCTCTAACAAAAGCATAATTTGAACGAACATTTTTTGGCCCCGCCATTAATAGCTTAGTCACTCCACCATTAGTTGCTTTGTCAACGCGACCAATAGTTTGTTCAGAAAGAACACCAAGTGTTCCACCAACAATGTTAATTCCCCCAGCACGAAGAGACTCTACTGAATCATTCCATCCACCAGGATTATTAGGCATGTTTTTAGCAATGTCAGAAGTTAATCCAAATTGTCCACGCCATCCTGGATTGTAGGCTGAAGGTTGTGTTGTAACACCAGGTAGGTTTGCTGCGGAAGGTAACCTTTGACCAGCAGTTGGTGCTGGTTTATAATCTGGCTTCCTGCGTAACCAATCCTGTATATTACCTAATGTATCCCATACACTCACACGATACTCCGTAGGTATGCGACATAATCTTTAGTCGTCTGTGGTGTACCAGGCTGAGCAGCCCAGAACTCCATCGCTGGAAGATACATACGAATCATATCAATCTCTGGATTATAGCTAGGCTCTTTAGGAAGATTTAGAATTTCAGTTCCAGGTCCTTTACCAGCATTTGCACCAGTTGTAATTACTTCTTCTGGATTTTGAGTTGGAGCAGTTAGTGGCACAACAGCTGGGCCAGTATTCATAGAGCGTTCTTCGCCCATTCGCACTCGAGCAGGATTAAAACTTCCCTGCATTGCAGCGCCGCGTTGTTGCTCAACCATTTCTTTAGCTTTACCATAGCCCATTCCTGGGATGTAACGAGCAGCCTGTGTTCCAGACTGTCCATTTCCGCCAAGAGAATTAATATTGGCTGGATTGTTCTGTGGCGCAGTCGGACGAAATCCGCCTCTATTTTCCGCCATTGACATCCTCCTCTGGACTGTACGAATATTCTTCTGCTGATAACAACATACCCTTAGCTAACCAAGGATTCATGTTTTCACTTACATCTGTCATGAGATAGCGTGTGCCTTCAAAGTCACTCCACTCACTTACTAAAACCCATCCAGTACATATCTGACTTTCTGAGTCTTCTAAATCTTCAGCAAGTATTCTCATGGCTTTTTCTATAGCCTCTGTAAACTTGCTCACTTATTTTGTTCTTCTATTTGGTATGGTGCTGCTGTATATGCACTAACTCGTGCAGCCACTTCCATAGCAGTGAGGGCATCAGCGCCTGCGTAAAGAGCTCCAAGAGCGTAGGACCCGCCACTTCCAATTGCGTAGAATCCTTCTTCACTCTTCATCACCGCCAAATCTTGGTCAACATCAAAGAGTTCGCCACCGACTGCAATAAGAAACTGGAACCTTAGTCCATCTTTATCTTTGTCGTGAGGTTCATCAAAGTTGTAGCCATTATCTGTAAGACATTTACGAAGTGATGGCATAACCTTGGTAATCATAAAGCGATAGGCGTCCTTCTTGTCCTTCGCTGTAAATGCTGGTGGTACCCAAATATTCTGCGCTATATCACAAGGGGCAACCTCGCCAGCTCCTGCAATAAGCAACGCACCACGTTGTGCAATCTTACGCATAACAGGATGTGAATAAACTTTACCACTATCATCAGTGATGCGGCTATCAGCAACAATGACAGACTTGTCATCATACTCAACGCCAATAATCGTTGTCATTGTCCCCTCCTAGATTATCGTCGACGAATAGTTCTTACGCTTGCTGTAGCTTCGCCTCCACCAGTTAAACCTGATAGTAAGCTCATAATATCTGGTGCTGCTTGTGCAGCTTCTCCTGCGCCAAGAGCGCCTCCTACTGGAGCAGCGGGAGCAGGGGACGGTTGCTCAACCATTGGTGCGCCAGCAGGAGGAACCTGTTGTTGGGCGGGGAAGATTTCTTCAATTGCATCTTCAATCGCCTGTCCCTTTTGGCGTGCCTTGATTACCTGTGCAATCTTAGATACGATTTGGCTTGGGTCTCCACCAGTAGCGGCAAGCTGAGGAATAGCTTGAGTGTACGCCTGGAGCGAAGCAAGCAACGCAGCACGCATATCTTCAATCTCAATTTTTTCTACTTCTTGGCTGACGTTTACGCTGAATGGTAATTCACGCATAGCCATGTCCTTGGAGATGAGTTTACCACCAAGAGCTTGTAGCATAAAGATAAGGCCCTGTGCTGGGTTTAATCCTGCAAGCATACCATAACGCACATCAGCGCTATAGTCACCCTTGATATCTTTCTTAGGGTTATAAGTAATTTCATATGGAGCGCCAGCATCTACACCACGGATGGTCTTCTCATCTGGGAAAATCTTTTCATCAACTTCAAAGCAAATCTGAATTGTATCACGGAGGGCGCTAGCAAAGATTGCCTGTGCAGATTTGACCTGGGTGTCGAACGCGCCCATGAGAGCCTGAACGCCCTGACCCGTGACAATAGATGCGTTGACATTTCCTGTGCGTCCCTCGGGATAACGAGCGCCAACGCGTAATTCCTGATTAAGAAGAGTTTGTTCTGTGAATGCGCCTTGCGGTAGAGTAAGCTCTACGCGACGTACACCTGCTGGGTTTGAAGTACGGATGACCGCATCTCCACCAAGCTGTAGCTCCTGTACATCTTGTGGAAGTACGATTGGAGACTGTACAGATTTTTCTGCAGCTTCCATTGCAAGCAACGCAAAGCGATTGCGTAGCAACTGGATACCTAAGATATCATCAAACTGTCCACGCATTTCGCCATCGATAGATGGCTTGCGTGCTACAACAATCATCATCTTACCAAGTGGATTCTTAACAGATGACAAGACAAGATTATTTTTATCTGGTAAGTAGATTACCGATTGGTCTTTGTCATAGTAACGAACCATCTCAATAAGAGAGTTTAGTTCTTGCTTATATCCAAGTCCACCAAGGAGACTGCGCTCATACTCAGGGAATTGGGCAACAAGTTCGCCTAGCGTTAATTGATAACGCTTCGCAAATGCGATGCAACGACCATAACGGTCGAATTCTGGGTAAGCACCCACTGGGTTTTCTAGGCGAATACGAGGTAGTTTAGCTTCAGCATCTAGCTCAATGACAAATGGTAGGAAACCATAGGTTATGTACCAGTCCGCTCCCGAGTACATCTGAACGGATAAGTCAGAGTGAGCAAAATAATTGCTAGCAATGCGAGTACGCTTGTCAGCAAAAGCACGAGCACGGTCACTCGTTTGGTTTGCTGCCGAGCAGTTGACGGCAGGCAGAGGCGCCATAACTTCAGATAAGTCTCTAGCAACAATGTCAATAAAATTCGCAACGACATTTGCATCTACTCCATCTGGAAAGAAGTCAGGATATACGCTGGCAATCTGACCTTTACGGACAGCAAGGACATCAAGGTTGCGTGCGTCCCTGTCTGCGTTACGAAAGCGCAACGAGTCAACTCGTGCTGCAATCTGTTCAATCGATAACATAATATCCTAACTTATAGAAAAATTTAATCTTTATAGCGTCGAGCTTGAAATACTGCACCACGCACTTGTCTAGCTTGACGATTGCGCTGAGGACTATCCCATCCATATTTATCTGTGGCGTTCTTTACATCTAGCATTTCTTTATTTATATTTTTGATATAATTGTTAGCTGTCTGCATGAGACCGTAAAGTGGATTTACGTTCTTAGCACCTTTACCAGAGATGCCACCACTATTTCTAGTCGAGCTCATATTAGTTCCTATCCGTATGTCTGTTGCCATTGTTCTGCAATGGCTTCATCTAAGTTAATTGAGAATCGTCTCTCTGTTTGTGCTCTAGTAGCCCAACGGTTTTGCATCCATCTGGCTGACTGTGAATTCTGCTGCATCAACTCGCGTACACGAATTACTGCAAACCATAGAGCCATCACACAGTCGCTGGGGTTTCTAGTCTCAGGCTTCCAGGTAATAAGCTGTTGTACTAGAGCCTTAAGTCCTTCGCTACCTTCATTGCTTGGTAGTTCTATTGAGTTGTTATCTTGGAATCTTCCATCTCTAAGGCTGCCAAAAAGACTTGCCATAGAAGCCACACCGAAAGAAGTATCCCACTTATTCTTACCAGTGAAGTGAGAGTTGAGTTGGCACCCATACATTGAGAGCCAGTTACGCAAGTCGTCATCGAGTGCGTATGCTTTCTGGTGTGCATTGATTTCAATTCTTAACTCTTGTGGTTTATATCGCTGTACCCAATCTTCAATCAGGGCACGAATCTTCATTGGTGTTGGGTCAGTCATGTTTACACAGTCGAGAATGTAAATCATGCTATCTTGTCGGTTATAGGTCAAGACCACCGCTGCCGTGTTACCCGTCATCGCAGGGTCAAGACCAATAACCGTATAGGCAGATTCTAAATTCTTGGGATGACCCGCAGCACCCGGTTTAAGTGGTCCGCGCTTTCGCATACCGTTGACACATCCTGCAACTGCTGCTGGCGCGAATATTGCGTCTTCGACGACATCTTCTTGTTGGTAAACCATTGCCCAGACAGAAGGCGCCACTTCGCTTCGTCTAGTGAAGAGAGAGGGGCCGTCCCACTTGGGGTAGAGTCCTTGTTCATTTGGTTCATCTTTCTCGCCTTCAGGCCTATCCGTCCATGGCCAGAGTGTTTTCCACCCTTGAGGCTTTTCATCAAATTCTAATACAGCTGGCATAGCAAAGTATGTGAACGGAGATTTGCCACCAGTCCATTGCTGACCATCTCGAATCATCTTGTACAAATCTACGGGAGCAACACGGGTCCCTACAATCAGTAGTTTCCCGTGTCGTCCTAAGCGTGTGATGACTTCTTTTTGAAGCCACTCAATTTGCTTCTCCCACTCGTGGGCATTGGAGTTCATCACAACATCGTCTAGGATAATCAAGTCGGCACGAGCACCGTAAATCTGCGAGCCAAAGCCTAGGGCTTGCACCGTAGGGTCTTTCTCGCCAGAGTCTCGTCCGCTTCCTAGATAAATCATGTCGGCAGACCACGTCTGTGAATCTGCCTTGTATCCACCATTAGGGCCAAAGGCCGTCTGGAGCTTAATCCAGTTAGGGTGGGAAAGTCTTGTCTTGATGGCGCTAAGGAATTTGCGGGCCATGCCCTGAGTCTTAGAGACTACGATGATTCTAACATTCGGGTCTACAGCTAGTCGGTAGGTCACATAGTTAATCGTGATGACTGTGGACTTAGCGTGCTCGGGTGGAACGTTAATTAGGACTCGGTTAGCAGCACCTGGCTCATAAGTCATAGCTGGGTGTAGCCAGCGGGGCTGCCGCCCCTCAATCAAGTCTACCCAGTCCTTATGATGCTCAAAGAGTTTGGTGTCTAGGAACTGCTCAGAGAACTCCTCAAAGGTAATATCCTTGAGGTTCTTCAAGTCAGCCTTGACGCCCTTGCCTTCTAGGCGGGCGGCATCGGCTCGTTGTTTAAAGTCTTCGTCCTTCATCGTCCATTGACGGAAGGTTACCTCATTGCGGTTGACAGAGCCCATAGCCTGGGTGATGGTACTACCCTGGGCCAGCATCAGGAGAACCTTCTCCTTAGCCTCGTGCATAGGGATGTCGACCTTACCAGGCTTTCGTCCCATAGTCAGTCCTCCAGTTAAATCACATCAAAAACGCCCGTCAGAAAACGGGCATAGCATCCCCATATATGTTATATATAATTATATATAATATATTATAAGCGAGCGAGCCGAAGAGCGAAGCTCGCTCTATATAATAAAATATATTACATATATAGAAAACCTGTTCAAATCGGGAAACCGAACGGGTTTCCCTAATATATTTATAAAATGTCCGATTTGTATATATATTAGGGGGCTTATAACAGATATTTTTAGGGGGATATTATAATAGCGCGTGTACCGAAGTTTAACAACCCTACCCTCAAAGTTTCCTGAGAGTTACCTGAGAACTTCCTGAGTGCTTCCTGAGAATTTCCTGAGCCCCTAGCGGGGGCATTATACCATGATATTCTTTCCTTGTCAAGTCATAATAATGTGATTTCCGTCATAGAACAAGTGTTCTAATATAAATGGAAGGTGACTATCCCCCCATGCCCTTAGCCCCCTGTGATGTAAGTCATAGAACAGATGTTCTAGTGTGAATTGCGCCACACTTTCAAGAGTATCGGCGTGTCGTGTGGACAAGGTAGCCCATGTCTTATCTATCCCGAATTGTCCGATTTCACAGGATTAGTTGAAAGTTCAACTATCCACAGGAATTAGAACAGATGTTCTAATGATTATGTGACGCACTTCACAATTCTCACGCTCAACTTTCCGCGATTTGGATTTGAAATTGTGAGCTGATTTTGGTTCAATTCTCCTAGCGGTTGAAGGAACCCCACAAGTGGGGGTGAACGGGTCGGGTATTCCGCCCCAAGTAGCCGAAATCCCATGAGTGGCAGATAAACGGGCGACCAAGCCCTCTTACCGCGAGGAACCCCTAGAGGGTTCATGAGTGAGAATAGCACGATACCGCGCTACTCTTTCCGACTCTTTTGAGTGGCACTTATGAGCGAGGGTAAAGGTTCCGCCTAGTCGTTATTATCCGCCTAGCGTGTCGGTTAGCGAGTCGGTTCCATGTAGGTTCCGATAAGTACCCGACACCATAGGCGCGGATAGGTGAGAGTCACTCTCTCATCTATCCACTAGGGCAGATAGCCCTAACCCGACTAGATAGGAGAGAGTCATGGCTCATAGAGTCGTGAAAGTACGCCGAGCATGGGCAAGGCAGACACCGAGAGTGGCGTTCCCCGTCACAGTACGCAAGCCCAATGGGGAGACTTTCATAGTAGCCCCTACTCACAAGCGAGTCGCTAAGCGCAAGCCAGCAAGCAAGCGCAAGGCACACGCAACAAGCACAACGCGCCCCGTATCCGCACAAGATACAAGAGCGATAGAACTAGCAGAACGACAAGCGAAGTTCATAGAGTCACAACGCGCCTTAGAGCGCGAGATGATAGGCTCGTATAATTAGAGGATAGTCGCGCACACCTAACGGGTGCGAGGGTTCATGACCCTAGCGCGACACGCGATAGCACAAGGCTACGCACTAGGTTAGAGAGCATGGTACGATTATGGCTATGATTAGAGATATGGCTACCTTCACAGTAAAGTCACTCGGACTTCATAAAGTCACAGCGACAACCGAGAAGGATTGGAAAATCATCAACAAGATAATTGTTGATAAACTAGAGCAAGATAACTAGGAGAGAGCATGTACCCACAAGATACTAAACTCAAGACCTACAATGTAAAAGTTGTGGTTCACTATGAGTATGAAGTAGAAGTTGAGAACGAAGCCGAAGCCGAAGAACAGGGTTGGGCTTACGAGGATTACGCCTACAACGGCGAAGTTTATTCCATCAAGGTTGAGGAATTAGAGAACGAGGAAAGTGATGACTGAGTTCATGATACTGCTAAACCTAACGCTGATAACACTAACCCTAGTCGTTGTCATAGTGAAGGAGATTATTTCATGAGTGATGATGACTTGATACTAGTGCTAACCCCTAGCGAGTTAGACACAGTACGCACCGCATTACGCAACGAGCAAGAACGCTACGAGCGACAAGGCTTTAACGGCTTGAAAGTGGCAACGGCTAACTTGCGCGACAAGATTAGTAATGCTATGATAGACAACGCCTACAACAAGGTAGGCGCTAGAGAGAGGTAATCATGCCGATAGAAAATGATGACGAGTCACCGCTACTATCTTGCGATAGTTGTGGCGAAGTTCTAGACTCTGATAGTGTGCGACACACTAGCACCGAGAATGTATCGTGTGATGACTGCTACCGAATGTGCGAGCATTGTGAGTGGTCGGGTACAGATAGCGACTCATGGTACACAGTAGACGATAGCCTATGGTGTGAGGGTTGCTGGGAAAACGACGCGTTCACTTGCGAGCGTTGCGAGCAAGCGTACAACGGCAACCGCACAGGTAGTAGTTATATCTATCAGATAGGTACATGGTGCGAGTATTGTACGAGCGACGACGCTACTTATTGTGATGACTGCGACGAGTATTATCCTGATGAGCAAGGTTGTGCTAGATGTGGCGACACTATCGGCAAGGTTCATCAGTATTCGTACAAGCCTAACCCTGTATTTCATGGACAAGAACCTAATGGCTTGTTCATGGGCTTTGAGTTAGAGATGTCACTCGGTAGGATAGACAACTCAATTTTCAATACCGCCACCGCTGGTGTCATACCGCTTGAGAATGATAAGGTTTGCTATCTCAAGTCCGACGCTTCCATAGGTGACATGGGCTTTGAGTTAGTGACACACCCACACACGCTAGGTGCGTATGAGCAAGCCACAGATTTGTGGGCTTACATAGAGAACTTGCGCTCGGTATTCGGTGCGCGTTCATGGGATACCGATAGTTGTGGATTACATGTCCATGTATCTCGTGCCGCGTTCAAGTCGGGCGCACATACTCACAGGTTCTTGACCCTGATATACAAGAACCCCAAAGAGATGATGAAGTTAGCTGGTCGCAAGAACTCACGCTACGCTGTGTTTAGTGATGTCTATAAACCTGACGAGTGGGGTGTACCACAATTCACCCTACGCGATAAGATACATGGTCGCGCTTTCACCGAGCGGTATTCTGCGGTCAATACGCTAAACGATTACACACTAGAGTTGCGGTTCTTTAGGGGCACTATGGCTAAGTCGGGCATACTTGCCGCTTTAGAATTGACACACGCAGCAACCGAATACACTCGCAATATGACTGTATCTGATGTCAAGTTAGGTATGCTCAAGTGGGAGTGGTTCGCTTCATGGGTAGAGTCTAACAACGGACTGTATCCTAACCTATATTTACGCATGGCTAAAGTGCCTAGCGTATCGCTAAACAATAGAGAAATGCTAAACGCATAGAACAGGAGAGAGATAACTTATGTGTTTACTAGTGGTCTGTAAGCCTAACGCTATACCCAAGCGTGAGGATTTACGCAACGGCGCGTGTGCTAACCCACACGGCTATGGTTTTGCCATGATTATTGACGGCAAGATATTCCGATACCGCACAATGTCGGCTAAGAAGGCAGTCAATAAGTTCATCAGTATGCGCGAGCAATACCCACAAGGGTATGCTATATGGCACGCTCGCTACGCCACACACGGCGTAAAGAACGAGGCTAATTGCCACCCGTTCCAAGTCGGTGACGATACCGATACAGTATTAGCGCACAATGGTGTGCTAGATAATTTCATAGACAAAGATGACAAGCGTAGCGATACGCGTGTATTCGCTGAGGATACCCTGCCACTTATCGGTGGCGTGACTGCCCTAGATGACCCCAATGTATTCACAATGGTAGAGTCATGGGCTACGGGTAGCAAGATAGCGGTGCTTACCACTAATCCCAAGGCTTTGTATCAGATGTATCTCATCAACGAGAAGTCAGGTACATGGGACGACAATGATGTGTGGTGGTCTAACTCTAGCTACAAGCGTACTATCTATGACTACAAGCCTACTGTCAGACAGACAGACTCGGTAGCCAATACTATCGCAGAGGAAGAGGAGTTTTGGCGTAAGCAAGAAGCCTACTATCAACTTGACCCTGAGTTGATAGACATGTGCCCCATGTGTGAAGCCCTTATAGACTTAGATAACTCAGTAGAGAGTTGCGAGTTCTGTGCTTCATGCCTACTGTGCTACCAATTACCAATGGACTGTGACTGCTATGACCCCAACCGCAAGGCACACGAGCGTGGCTGGGACTTTGATAGACATTGGACACTAAAGAATGACCCTGTGTTATACTAGATTTGACTAGGCGCATATCTCTCTGGTAGGGTTGCTCCGCCTACCGCGCAATACGGAGCACTAGATTTCCATAGGTAAAGCGCCTATGGATTATACCCTGAAAGGAACCACCAACTACAATGAGTACAAACTCAACCAAGTCCCAGCTATGGGATATCGCTGACTCGCTACGCTCACTCGCGTTAGAGTTAGACATTGTCACCACTACTGATAATCTTGACAACGATTATTACCCTTATGGTACTATCGTCAAAGCCAAGCCTAGTCAGACACGCTTCAAGCCCAAGTCTGTATGGGTATCGCTCGGCGATGGCTGCTATAAGCACCTAACAGGCAAGAAGGGACTAATCGCTAGACATGAACGACTCAAAGACTATGTCGATGTCGTATTCGAAGCGTAAGGATACTGAAAGTAAAATTGCCGTAGCCGAGCCACTAGCAGGTATGCTGGTGGCAGGTTACATGGTACTCGTATTCACATCGGATATGAAAAAACCCCCTGTAATGTATGGCATGTTCGATGACTTAGACAAAGCCCTTGACTGGGCGGAGTTGCTAACGGGTGTTGTATCAGTACACCCACTATATAATCCTGCTACGAACAGAGGTTAGATGATAGGCTTATGCTCAACTCACCCCAACCCTGACATGTGGTTCCCTGAGGAACTACCTAATCAGCGCAAGGGTGGCAGACCAAGCACACAAAAACAAAGACACATGGCTATGAAGGCTACTCTTGCTATTGCTATATGCCAAGAGTGTCCTATCCAAGCGCGTTGCCTTGAGGAAGGTATGCGTAAGGAGAACTTAGAGCATGGTATTTGGGGCGGTATGCTTGCCGGAGATAGAATTATTCTGTCACGCACCAGTCGCACTGGTACTGTGAGAGAACAAGCGATTAAATTCGCACAAGGAGTTAGAGCATGGCAAACTATTTCATAAGACTAACAGTCGTGAGTATCTTCACATTGGTATTCACTCTGCTAGTTGTTGAACCACTTTCATCACCGCATAGGTATGAGAATACCAAGCGTGACTGGACACCAGCAGACAGCAAGTCGTATGCTTACGACAAGCTTGGCCTGTGGCGTGACAAACAGATGTCTTGCCTTAATAAACTGTGGGGTAAAGAATCAGCATGGAACCCGAAAGCATATAATAAAATAAAAGTTCAGGGTAGAAATGCTGGCGGTATCCCACAGATATTAGGGCTTGACCCTAACACAATGCCAACCAAGCAAATAGATAGGGGACTTGAATATATCTACCATAGATACGATACCCCTTGTAATGCTTGGCGCCACTTCCAAAAATATGGGTGGCACTAATGGCTAAGAAGCAATATAAATCTATTGCTGAGCGTGTAGTGTTCTGTCGTTCCTGTAGTAAACCTATAGTGGACGACAGATACTACAGCATACCTAGTGTTAAGAGTAGTAGTGACACTAAATATATATTTCATATGACACCAAGAGACTGCGCTAACGCAGAAGAACTACGAAAGGATTGGTATAGACAGTATGGAGCCAATGGAAATCTCAAGTCTAAACCCTGACTATACTGAGGCTATGGACATTCGTGGTTTACCAACTACAGTATGTCCATGTGGTTCAAAAGTTTGGGATGTAAAAACAATATTCGACACCGACACAGGTGAGGTTGATATGTACTTCCTAGATATGGAGTGTTCTATGTGTGGCACAATAGCTACCGCACCAACACCCGAGGATTTCGAGGAACAAGATGCCGACCTATGAATATAGATGTGGTAAGTGTGACTCGCTTACTATACTTTCCCGTAGCATAGACGAGCGTGACGATACAGTCAAGTGCGTCTGTGGATTTGAGTCAACAAGAATATACAACGCTCCCGGTATCCAATTCAAGGGTACTGGATTCTATAAAACTGGAGGATAAATGATAACTTACGAATTAAACCATGAAGAGATAGCTAGCTTGTTACAGGAACACAAGTATAGTCTTTCTGATATACAAGACCATGACGACCACTCGGTTCTAATCAGCCGAGAGGATTCAGTATACGCATACATATTTACAATTCCATCTGACTTTATGGTTCTACCAAAGCAAGCTTATACCTTCCTCTTGGAAGGAGCTAAGGGTATAGAACTAACGCCGATGATAATTGTTGGAACTGCTGTAGGTATATACGAGTTCAACCTAGAGTTACTCAACCTAAAGTGGGAGCGATACACTAACGATGACGGTAGCTTTGATGATGATGTGGCGGAGATAAATCTGTCTGCTGGCACTAGAATACTAGAGTGGTATCCTGATTTCTCATCGGAAGAAGAGTACCTAGACACACTGCTAGATTCCAGTCTCAACTCACTAGAAGATGTACCAATGTGGGAAGATGGAGACCAGTGGTAGTTAGATTCATACGCTTGGTAGCACTAGCAGGAGTCATTCTGTACTATCTGATTCTTGCTGGTGCGTGTCTTCACTATCTGTTCTTTCCTCAACCTCTTTGAAGTCCTCATCGTGGTATGGCTTGCGCCCACCTAGCTTGTTTACAAGGCGCTGAACTGCCCTTTTATGGCGCATACGAGCAGCGTCTTCGCTGCCCAGAGATAGATAGTTGGCTATCTCCTTGAAGTCTAAAGACTCGGCATGTCGGAAGAATAGAATCTTTCTATCCTCCTTGGAAAGTTTCCAATATGCTGAGTCTACTTCAAGTAATAATACCTGAATGTTACCGCCCTCTGACGGGGCAGATGGTCTACCACCAGCACTATTGAGATTTAATTTAGGTGCAATATGAAAGTTACCCATCAACACAGTAGGTAGTAGCACCTCTACCAACCCTGGTTCATAATAATATAAATCACTCACATCATAGCCAACAGTCTTGGCTTTCCACTTCTGACAATAATCCAACGCTTCATTACGCAGGCTACGATAGATAAGATTCTTAGCATCCTTCTCACCGATTGCTTCCCATGTATCTAACTTATTAGGGTGCTCGATGAA
>Ga0315903_10004035_pt1 | contig 19872 bp, 21 predicted proteins | sample LakEriMetagenome_7_FD_203524 | JGI IMG/M metagenome (GOLD analysis project Ga0315903, IMG submission 203524) | Freshwater fungal communities from buoy surface, Lake Erie, Ohio, United States - Buoy 2 MA119 | ecosystem: Environmental > Aquatic > Freshwater > Lake | place: USA: Lake Erie, Ohio... | reverse complement strand
TATCTACAGAACCAGCACCAATTTGTATTTGAATGTTTGAAGTTCCGCTTGTGCTTACACCATTAAACATTACAGTTACACGCTTTACCCAGCTTGGTATAGAAGTGAAGTCAATGCTTGTTCCGCTTGTAGAAGCTACCGCAGTCCCAGCGACAAAAGCCCCTGAGTTATCTTGTACACCTGTAGTACCGTTAAGGACTAATGGCATATTACACCTCTGCTTTCAAAGCCCGTAATTCGTCTAAAGTTGTAGCGGTGATGTTAGTAATATCACGCAGTCTTTGTTTCTCAGCAACGATAGCAGTAGTGTCTGCACCTGACTCTTGCGCTCTTTGAAACGCTACATCTTGTGCGGCTAGAAGTGGGGTACGCTCTGCTCGTAAACGCTTCTTGGTAAGTTCTACGGCTTTAGCAAAGTTTACGGTAACTACTCCGTCAGCTAGTTCCCATGCGTCATAGAATTCATTAGCGGTTGGGAGCGCAGAACTATCAACAATGATTGCACCTGCTGGGCAATCTTTAGCAAGTACCGCTTCAATGCTGATTTCGCCTGTAGGGATGCAAGTAGATACACCACCGTTAGAGTTTGTAAATATGATTACTTGTGACATGATTTTTCCTTATAAATTATGAACTAAAAGCTGCTGTAGAAATAAAATTAGGGTCGTATCCAGTAGTAGAACTAGTGGATGTAACCGCAATTCTATATGCGGTAGTTGTTGGAGTAACATAAGTTCCTGAAATAACACTCCAGTTTGTAGCAGCAATAGTTAAAGCAACGCCAGCAATATAAGGGCAATTTGCTACAGTTGCGTAATTTGCGTTTGGCATTGCAGTTGTAAAGTTAACGGTATAATCGCCAGCCGCATTTCTTGTAATAGAACTTACATTAAAAGAACCTTCTATTGCACCTGTTGAACCAGTAAATCTAGCCCAAGCCTTTGCAGAGCCTTGAATCACATTCGCTGAACTAGTGCTTACTGTTCCGTTGGATATTGTTTGTGCGACTAATGTAGACATGATTTATCCTTATGAACTAAAGACTACAACATTACAATACAAAGGGTCTACACCTGAAGCACCATCAGTAACAACATATCTAATTGATGTTGTGTTGTAGTCTTGCGGAGTAAAGCCTCTGTCTGTATTTCCAGCAACAATAGCATTGCTTAACGCACAAGTACCTACAGTTGAATAATTAGTATTAGGCATAGCCGTTGTAAAATTAACGGTGTAATTTCCAGTACCGTTGTCAGTAATAGAAGAAACATTAAATGAGCCACGAATAGCTACTGTGCCTGTTCCATTAAAATTTACCCACGCTTTAGCAATACCAGTCATGCCGTTCTGTGTTGCAAGAACTCCGCTACTGTCATTTAATGTCGAGATTGTAAGTGCGCCAGCCATAATATTTTCCTTAAACGATTACCCAAACTGAACCAGTTGGAATTGTTACTGTAGCACCTGTATCAATAGTGATAGGGCCAGCACTTGAAGCGTTTTTACCGCTAGGGATTGAGTAGCTTGTAGTTACATTTTGACCGTTTAAATTAAATATTTGGTCGCTACCACCACCTGTTGCGCCACCACCCAAAGCACCCCAAGCACTAGCACCATAACCTTCGTATAGGCTAGTAGTGCTGTTAAAACGAATCATTCCTGTTACTGGACTAGGCTGTTGTGCAGTTGTTCCTACGGGAACTTTAACTGCGCCTGTGCTAGTAAATGAAGCTGTACCACTAGCTGTAAAGTTAGTAAAAGCACCAGTAGAAGCGGTAGTTGCGCCTACAGAAGTACCGTTTACAGTTCCACCCGTAATTGCCACATTATTAGCGTTCTGTGTAGACATAGTGCCAAGACCAGCTACAGAAGCGGCTACTTGAGCAACAGATGCGGCATCGGTAGACGCTATTCCATCAGCCATTCCAGTAATGCGGTTATTACCCATTTTAAGGTTGCCAGTAGCCGTTGTTTGACCGTCAGACGCTAATGATCCTGTAAGGGCGGTTGCTAAGTCAGTAAGGGTTGTATTAGCCCATGTACTAGATATAGTTGTACCAGTTACTACTGGATTACCAGCAGGTAAAGTGTATGTACCTGATCCGTTTCTACTCATTTGTTGCTCCTTGTACAGTATTCTGTATGCCCTGTATTGTCAAAAGTCTAGCTAAATCATTGCGTGTTTTTTGGTCAGGGCTTACTTTTGGTTGCCCACCAGCCCGCATTAACCTTAATGCTTCTTGCGGATCTAGCATTGATTCTGCCAGTCTATTTTTAAGTTGTTCGTTAATGTCACCATAAACAAACTTACCAATTCTGTTACCAGTAGATATTGGTAGTCCAACTTCGCTCATTAAATTGTTGTAAACCAACTTTTGTACAGTATCAGAACCAACGCCTTTACCTTCCGTAGCAGCAAATTTACCTCTAGCCAAATCTTTTTCGATGGCTTCAAGTCTTGCAATTTGGCGGTCAGAAATTGTGCCTGATTTCTTTAAACTTTCTAAATTTTTTGAAAATTGGCTAATGTAAATTTTTTCTGTTTCAGGTGAAATAGACTTATCAGCCAATTTAGCAATGCTTTCTAATTGTTCAATTGGTTTAGACAAACGGTCATAACTTTGTCTAGCAGTTTTGTAGGTTGGGCTAATTTTTTCCATAAAATTAAGCAAACCAGTTTTTGCGTTCATTAAACCGTCTAATTCATCGCCTGATGCACTTTTAATTTTATCTCTTTCGTAACGGGCTTTAACTTCGCCAATTTTTTTATCTAATGCTATTTTGGTTCTATGTAAGCCAAGCATTGATCCAGCAGGGTCAGCAATATCCATACCCCTGTTAGCTGAAGTTTCTTTAGCCACTTCCATTGCGTCTTTAATTGCTGGTCGCTTAATTAAATTAGAAATTTCAGCAGTTGTTTTGCTGTCTAATGTGCCTAAATTTAATGGCTTTAAAGCGTCAGAATACAAATCTTCAGCAACTTGCTCTCTAAGATTTACATATTTAGAACTTCTTGATGCAGGTGCAATATTACGCAATGCGGCTGCTTGTGCTTGGGCGTTTTGTGCTTGTCTTTGCGCCATTAAATTGCCAGCAGTAGGATTAGCGGCAATAAGTGTTCGTTCTAAAGCGGCTAAACTTGGAACTTCAGCAACTTCAGCAACAGTTGGCTTTGATCCAGCAACTAATTCTTGTGGATTGCGTAAATTACGCATAGCTTTTGCTTCTTCACCGCCTGACATTTGACGCAAGAATCGACCAAGTATTTTTTCTTGACCTGACTCTAAAAATGGTTCAACAAGTGCTTTTCCAGCCCTAACGCCTTTGTCAACTAACTGACCAATAGCAGGGGCAGCAGCACCAACAGGCGCACCAATTAATAAACCAGTACGGGCGTTTCTGCCCATTTCTTCATACATTGGCATACCAGTTTCGCCTGTTTCTACAGGCTGTAACGCACCTGATGCCGCTCCAGTACCGCTACCAATAACTGCGCCCGAAACATAACGATTTTTTCCAAAGCTAGGAATCATGCCAATTCCCCTGCTCATTCCAACAGCAGGTAATAATGTGCCAGCTACACGACCTGTACCATACGATGCAGGGTTAGCTTCTTGGTATACATCTGCTTCTTGGGATAACCGTTGCACAGCTTCACTAACACCGCCACGACCACCAGTTGCTACTTGCGCTGCCGCTAATAACGGGTTAATTGCTGACTTTGTAGTTCCAGCTAAAAATGATTCTAACGGTCTTGGTGTTTCTTGCACATTTAAACGAACATTACGAGCAGGTCTGCCAACCGCAGCACCACCACCAGTTTCAGCAAAATCAGATTGAGAAACAGGCATTTCTGCTGGTTGCGACTCTTGCAAGCGCAAACGAGCGTTAGCCATAGCCAATGCTTGTTGTTGTTCTAATGTCATTTAAATAACTCCCTTTCTTGGGGAGTCATTACATTCCAAAGTTTTTGATCAAATCCTTGTGGCGCAGGTGGATTATTTTTTGCCGATGCAGGTTTATTTTTACCTTCAGGCGTTTTTATAACTTGTGGCTTTAATTTAATTTGATTACCAACAACATCAAGTACATTTATTTGGTTTCTATCAGCTATATCAGCGTATTCACCACGCTTTAAATTATATTGTTCGGCAGCAGAATTATAAAACTCAGTTGCCAATGATCTAAATTCGCTTTTTTGTTTTGGACTCAAAAATTCACCAGTAGCAATTTTATTTGCGTAATTGTAAAGTTGATCTAATTTACCAGTTGCTTGCATAGCCATAGCAAGTTCAGATTCTCGAACAACAGAATCAGGATCAAGCAATTTCATAAGTTTAGTTGATGCTCCCAAATCACCAGCGGCAGTTCCAGCATCCAAACTCTTGTTAATAATGCGATATGCACTATCAATTGCTTGGAAGTCTTTGTAAACAGGTTCGCTACGGAAATCACCACGCAATTTAAGCGTATTGTCTAAACCTTTTTGTCCTAAATTAATTGCTCCTGCGGTACTTTTGCTTTCAACCAATTGTTTAGCGTAAGCAGCTTGTTGCGGATTCCATGTTTTAGGATCAGATGGCAATTGACCAACAGCAATAGCGTATCTAATACTGTCAGGTTGTTTTCCAGCACCAGTAAATAAAGGTTTTAATGTGCGTGGATCAAGCAATGTATCTTCAGCCCCAACCTTCATTGGGCCTTCATTTATTTTAGTAAAAGCAAATTGTCTTTGTGCGGCAGATGCTTTTGGATTTGCATAAAGATTTTCATAAGCAAATGGATTAGGTGGTATAGCGGCTTGAGCAGGAGTTCCCCTAACTGTTTCATATGTTTCAGTAGGTATGTCAGGAGTACCAGCAATTGCAGGTCTACCCTGTCTTTGTTGCATAAAGTCAGCCATAGCAGAAGTTTCGTCTGCTCTTAACTGTTTTGCTAAATCTATTTGGGCTTGTTCTGCCTTCTCAATACCTCTTTGACCCATGTACAAATTTGCTAAATTACCAAGGTTTTGGAATATGCTAGGGGCTACATAACGACCACTAATCATTTGACCTTGGGGTTGTTGCATACCTTGTTGCATAAGCATTTCAGCCATCTTTTGCTGGCGTAAAATCTGCTGCTGTTGCAACATCTGTTCGGGATTTAGTGTGCCAATGTCAGCCATGATTAGTCCATTCCTGTAGTCGTTGTTGGCACAACACCTTGACCGCCATAACCATAAACATTACCTGCGCCATATTTATTCATAGCGGCTGTAGCGTTGGAATAAGGGTCTGATTTACCTTTTCTAAGCATCATTGCCAAAGCAAGTTGATTTACGCCAGCCATACTTTGTGGTTCACCAGCTTGACTTACTAACTGGTTTTGCTGTGCAAGTGCCGCCTGTTGATTAGCTTGTTGCTGACCAAAGTTTTGGAATACGGGCTGCAATCCGCTTACATCTTGCATTTGCTGTGGGGGAAGAATGTATGGGTTCATAATTGTCCGTAATCTACAGCTTTATAGCCGTTATCAAGGGTTACTACAGCATTAGGATACATAGCCTCAACTTCGTGTGCCATCACGCCTGTGTGCGTTCCATGACCTGCTAATGGGTGATCCTTAAATTCATCCTTGTATTCGTATGTATATACGGGTAAACCATTAGGTAGCCAATCAATGTGCTTAATGTTTTCTTTCATGCGAATGTCAGAAGCCATAAGTGCTGCACCGCCAAGACTAAACAAACCTTGGGTCATTTGATTGTTAGCGGCATTTTGAGCATTAGCCGCACCCATTTGGGCGTTATATCCCATTTGGGTTGCACCTAGAATATCAGCACCAGCCGTATTCGCTTGCATAGCAGGGTTTACAAAATTAGGGCCTTGTACTTGCGCTCCAGTTCTAACAGCACTTAATGTATTAAGCGGTTCGTTACGCAAATACGCTTGCTCTTGCAAGGCAGATTGACGGGCTTGCTGACCAACGCCAAAACCTTGAGTTGTAGCGGCAGCTAATAAGTCATTCTCACGCTGAGATTGAGCCATCATTGCTCTGTTATAGGCTTCTGAACCTACAGGAATACCTTGATTTGCTAGTTTTACATCCAATGCTTCACGACCTTGCTGGATTTGTGGAGCAAGGCGTTGCATATACGCATCTTGGTACGACTGACTAGGGTTAAACCCTGTAGTCGGCAATGCGCCTGTATCAAACGGGTTTTCCAGCATATTGCTGACATAACCCAAGCCTTTTTGAGTTAAATCTCCAAGACCTAAACTGGTTTGATTTTGATAATCTAAAAGTTGTTGTTGTGCAGGAGCAAGGGATTGCGTGGCTTTCCACATTGGATTGCCAAACTTATCTTCGCCTGAAACTTCATATTCAAGCGATCCATAAGGCGTGTATTGGTTTACACGATTTGCCGCAATGTTGGCACGGGCAGCATCTAAATTACCTGCCGCAGTTTCCTTTGCCGCACCAGCGTAATCGGGTGGCGGTGGCGCACTAGCCGACTTTCCCATATCTTTCTCCTAAAAATCTACATTTGTCTTTTGACATTACAAAAAACAACAAATCTCCAGTAGGAAAAACATCAAGTAATCGTGCTTGTTCCTCAAACCCCAATTTCTTGACAAACTCTACCGACTTGTCGTTACTACTAACTACGGGGCAAACAATCTTATCTACCCCTAATTGTACAAAAGGATAATCAAAAATGGTATGTAAATATTGCTTATTTAACCCGTTTCCTAGGTAAATATGGCAAGTTACTGACCTTTTATTAAAATCCTCATACCAAACTACTGATTCTATTTCATCTGTTACCCAGCCAATTGTGCTGGAATTTTCGGGTGTCCATACCATGTCTAACTTTTGAGCAATAAATGGCCCTAATAAGTCTTTATCAAAACATAGCAATTACAGTACGCCCCCAGTTTCCATTACATAATCCGTACTAGCCCAATGAAACTCAATACCTTGCGATGCAACATTTATATTAATTGATCCAGCAAAACCTGTGCCTGTAACGCCTTGCCAAAACTTAGTAGTAGTCAAAGTGCCACCCCAGTTAGCGTCATCCCACAAGGCTGTATCCCAAACGCCAATATCTAATGTGGCAGGGTTAAAAGCTATCTCGTTAGTTAATGGTACTGTGTCAAAATCGGTGCTAATACCGCATAGAACAGTCGGTAAGCCGTTATCGGTTTGCAATATAGGGCGTACTAAAGTGAAGCGTTTAAGTTGCCCACGAGTATCGAAATAACTGTAGGCTTGTTGTGCAGTTGCAACAATGTTTGAACCGTTATCAGAAGGCTGGGAATAAAATTCCCCGACAAATCCGTTAGCACCAAAGTAAATCTTGTTATTTCCTGATACTTCCCAGCAAAGAGCGTTTATTCCTGTAAATCTAGCCCATGACTTAGTAATGGTGTGCATTACATACTGTTCATACCCTGTACCAGTAGGTATGTTTAAAATCAGCATATTTTCACTAGCAAAATAGTTAATTTGCCAGCCAAACTCAGCATAGTAAACAGTAGCGGCTTGGCTTACAGCAAAGAAAATCTTATCTGTGAGGTAAATTCGTGGGTCTAAGCGTGAAGATTGAAGTGCGCCAGCCATCGGTACTAGACCGTCTTGGGTCAGCAATAACAGATCACCGCCAAACTTAAAGAAACACCTACGGCTAAAGGTTTGACCTAGTTGCCATACACCGACTTCAGACCACGCATCAGAACTACTAGGGTTTGTACCCTTGTAAACGATAACTTCGCCCATGCTGGTAACAAAAGCGGATAGATCGTCTACCCCGTAACCAGCGTCTAAAGTCCATGTACCCATTGCTTGCAGGAAACCGCCTGACCTTGCTATTGCCCCTAATGGAAAGTCTAAAGCTGCGCCACCAATGGATTCTACGGGTAAATACCAAAAGGTCATGCTGTCTTTTTGTACAAAAAAGAGCCTGTTTTGGCACATATTGACATTAACAAACACATTGCTATTTACGCCAGTAATGCCTAAAACGGTATAAGTGCCGACTACGGTAGCGTTAGCCGCAGGAGCGGTAGCCATTGTGTAAGTAAATGCGCTTGCACCCGTGACGGTAATAACATAAGTACCGTTGTAATTGGATTCTGTAGCACCGCTAATAACAACTCGATTACCTGTAACTAAGCCATGCGGTGCAGCAGTTGTTAGAGTAGCTGTTAGATTACCTGCGCCACCCCGTGTAATGGTACTAATAGTCTGTGCGGTAGATGTAGTTGCCATCCTAAACCAGCGTGTACCGTCATAAACCATAGCGGAATCTTGACCGTTTACCGCAATAATAAAGTTGCCGCCATCGGTACTAATCATGCAATGCTGGAACTTGCTGTTAGCTAATCCCGTAAATACGGAAGTTGCAACAGAAGTCGATGCGTTATATATAACCCCGTTGGCTACGGCAAAAAGCGTATTTACGCCATCATATCCAGCGTAATTCATTAAGGTTTCTACATTACCCGTAATGCCTGTAGATGCTTGCGAATAGCCTTTTCTTAGGGTTACATCAGAAGGCGTAGGAAAGAAATTGACCAACTGCACCGCATCTAACGGTTGCATTTCAGCTAACGAATCCCTAGCGTTCCACCCCCCAATAGGAGAAGCTAAAGAAGTAGTTCTAGCGGTGTACCTTTTAGGAACTGGCATAGTTAACTGCCATAACCAGTATCAGGAATGTTAGCCCAGCCAATAAGTACAGCACTTGGTTGCGGTGCAAAAGACAGGGTAGCAGAGCCTTTATCGTTTGCCTTGGCAACGCTTAAATAACGGCTGTAATCTTGTTGCAATGCAGTAGTATCAAACGACTTGATTTGGAAGTATTTAAGTTTAGTCAGCAAGACAATAATTGCGTCATCTAATACGCTTGTGTCTGTGTCTACTGTAAAGCTATTCTTAACAGCATTAGCAGCACTTCTAACCCAGCCCTTAGAACGGTACTCAAAACCTAAGTATTCAAGGGTATTGTAAGGCGGCCATATCTCAAATTTGTTGCCAAGAATACGCCAACGAACCCGAGGGCCTGTTGAGATATATCCTGATTTAAGCCATTGCCATTGCTGTGCATCAACAGGGCCAAGCATCTGCCAATGTTGCAACTTAGACCAATGGGTATTGTCTGTAACGGTTTCGTAATCAGGTGGTAATGGGTAAATGGTCTGACTAAAAGTAACTGTACCGCCAATAGTAGTTGCAGAAGCTAATTGGCTAGTAACTACCGTTGATCCTGCAACAGATTCAACATAAGTATCTTGAGGAATTGCTGTACCTACAATACTGTAATTGCTATTTAAGCCTGTTGTGTTAGCTACATTTAACAGGTTATAAGTACCATTTACAGTATCGCAGGTTGTGGTAATTGCTGTGGTGTAAAACCTATATTCCAACTCCAATGCTTGCCAATTGTGTTCCTTAATCAGGTCGTACCCAGCACGGTTCATAAGCGCAAGAATCTGCTGCACATCTTGGCTAGTGTTTCCTGCTACATAAGTAGGTACGGCTAAGTTAAGTTCAGCGGTGACTTGCTGCACCAATTCCAGCATTGTTGATGACATATTAGGCTTCCTCTGTGGCTACCGTTTTCTGTTTACGGGGTTTCTTTTCACCAACAGCAGCAAGTATAGTAGCCATTTGCTCTTGCATTAAGGCTAACTTCGCATCTGTTTCTGCCTTTATTTTAGCAGTTTCTAGTTCCTTTTTGGCAAGTTCTTCTTTCAAAGCGTTAATTTCATGCTCACGCTTATCGGTTTCTGCTGAAGTTGTTGCTAGATTTAAAAATGCCTTTGCCTTGTCACGGAACGCATAGGGTGACATTCCTGCAATCATTCCCATACGCTGTAACTGTTGATCTGAAGCATTTGCAATAGATTCTACCGTTTGGAACTTAATTGCCCTTAATTCTTCGGCTTGGCTTTTTGATACTAATGGCCATTCCGTTATAGGCGTTCCAACCACTTCCTCGTCATGCGCTCCTAGTCTATTCATGTAGTTAGCCCATTGAATAGGGAAACGCTGCTTATGGTTTTGTAACGCATAAGTGTCGATTTCGGTCAAAGTATCGCCAGCAACGCAGATTTGCACAAAGTCAAAGTCTTTGTAAATTGGTCTGCCAGCGTCTATGGATTCCTGCTCTTGTTGTACGGATTTCTTGTAAAAGCGTACTTGTAAACGAGCATCTGCTCCTTGTGTATCTGAAGGTAAAGCCATTTTTAAATCTCCTAAGTAGTTAGGTTGTTAAAAGGAAAAAGGGGCTACCAATTAAGGTAACCCCCTGTTTTTACTACATTTTGCTATTAAACACTAGCCTTGCCGAACCAACCATAATCGCCCGATGCCATAGAAGCACCTGACACATATGTACCTGCACCCAAGGTTGCTTGGAATGTAGATGCGTTGATTACGCAAGTAGCGGTTGAAGCCGCAATTGCAACACCAGCTTGGGCAAACACATAGCGGAAACCATCTGCGCCAAAAGTTTGCAGACCGAGTGGGCCAATAGTTGGAATTGCTACACCAGCGGAGTTTAGGTTAGTGTAAGCATTTTCACCTATATCTACACCAGCGATGGGGAGAGTTGAATATGACATGATAATTTTCCTTTTCTATAGATGTGATTAAGTACCTGTCAAAATGCCCTGTAAAGAGGCATTAGAACAAGTTAAATTACCAGCCCAACCATACAACTTCACAATCTTTCTGTTACTTTCAGCTTTCGCTTACTGACCACTTTCGTGGCGGAGCAACCTCTTCGGATCGCTCTCTAGGACTTCAAACTTCAAGTTATATCCTAGTTCAGACTATCGCTTACTCTTTCGAGTCCCTCTCACTTAGTCGTTCACGGTGGCTTTCGCCTTCCGCCCTGTCGCCTACTTCTAGGCTTCCAAGTCAATCAGAGTGGGTTTATAGACACCATTAATGCAATGTAGGTTTAGCGTCTTGGTTAATGGACTGTCTTTCGCCACCGATAGGAACAAAATTACGCTCTTTATGTGGACGGAAGAAGATGTAATTGGTGTTCAAGAGGTACATATACAATGCGTTCTCTTGTGCGCCAATACCACCACCTAGTACAACATCAGCAGACATACCGCCACCGTAGAACTTGAGGGATGCAAAACCTGCTGCACCTTCGTCTACACCAGCAATACGCTGAATAGCCTGTAATGATTCAACATAGCGTGAATACAAAGTGTTACCAGCAATAATAAGGTCAACCTTATCATTACCACGAACAGATTTGATAGCAGCAGTTGTCATAGCAGCTTGGATCAATGCAGCGGAGTTAGCACCAGTAGTTGCTTGGTTACGCCAAAAAGTCCAGTTTGCACGGTTAATACCACCGTAAGTACCGCTTGTTGGGGAAGTAGAAACAGCAGCGGCTAGACCTGTGATGTTCTTACCACCGTTACCAGTACCGTCACCATACAAATCGCCTGAAATGCGGTTCAACAGACGGGCTTCAGAAACTTGCATACGACCATCTAACAGGTCGATGATTGCTTCTTTGCTACTGTTTTGTAGCATTTCTAGACCACTCATAGTTACTGAGTCAGCGTACTGCGTAATGCTGAACTGAGCAGCCGAGATTGGGCTATCAGGGGTGATGTTTAATACTTCGTCAATTTTGTTATCGTAGTGGCTCTTTATCCGCTACTTCAATATGTCACCATACTGTTCAGACTATATCATCCCTTTCGGGTGGGAGGCTCGTGGGGGTATTACTGATTTCTCTCGACCCCTAGTCGTTACACCTTCTGTGTCCCTAGCCCTTTCGGGTTACATACACAGCTTGGCTCGGTATTATCTTTAAACTCACCTAAATTTAAAGGTTTCCACCGAATTCATCCCATTTGCTACAAAAACTTGCTTAATGCAAATTAATGAAGGGGCTAGAAGTCAACCCACTATACGAATTAGCGTTGTTAGTCGCTGGATCATTGTACATAATTTCCTCGCTCGCTGTTAGCAGTTACTAACTTCTAGTAACCCACTAGGTCATTTCTGCCTAGTTCTTGGACTTCTTGATCCTAAGTTATATCCAAGGTCAGACTATCGCTCCATCGTTTCCCGATGCCCTCTCACTTAGTCGTTCAGGCTGCTTTCGCTTGCCCCCTGTTGTCCCCTTCGGGAGTTCCAAGTCAATCAGAGAGGGTTCTCACATCTACATTCGACTGTAGAGTGACCCCATTTTTAGTTAAGGATTACATTACCACCTGAGAAAGGCCGTACATTGCCCTTTGAGTTAAGACGCTGAAGAATTGCATTGTTTTCTGTTAAGTTATCTGCCAATACTCCGCTACGACTTTGAATGGTAGTAGCGATAATATCGGTGATTGCGCTATTTGCGAATGCCATGATATTTCCTTTAATTGATTAAGTTAAACCCGACCACCTTCGGCATCAGCTAAAGAAGCTAACAACAAAGATCGTCTATCCTTTGCATCTGATTTAGACACTTGACCGCTAGGAGTAACGGATCGTGGACTAACAGCAGTTGCTTTAGCTTTAGCTACTTGCTGTGCCTTTGACGCTTGGGTATTAGCTGAACGCAGGAGTTTGTCCTGTTCCAGTTTGTACGCTTCGTCATTCATACGCACCGCTTTGGCATAAGCCGTTTCTAGGTTTGGGGCTAAACCTCGCTCAAGTAATTGAGCCATATCTTCCCTTACCATGTCAAAGTGCGGAAACCGCTCTTTGTCACTACTTACCCGACTGATTTCATTACTCAATCGAGCATTTTCTTCTTGCTCCCGTATTGCTGACAGTTGGGCAACTTGTTGCTGTGTTGCTTGAAGTTGCTGCATTAACTGTTGCTGGTACGGATCAACATACGCCTGTTCAGGCATCTGAAGTGCATCTTGATTTAATTGTATTCCATAATCTTGCGCTAGTCTATTGAAAGCATTTAGCTTTTGTTCGTAAGTTCCATTAGCTAAAGTGTAGTGCGCCCTGCCTAAATTATTGATCCAAGCGACTGGGTGAATACCGTGTTTTTGCAATTCAGGGGTAAATTGACCAATGGCTTCGGTTAATTGCCGTGCATTGTCGGCTTCTGCTTTATAGGCAGAAACGCCCTTTTTGTACTCGGATTCCCGTTGGTTGGCGTATTCAGCAAACTTAGCAAACTCTGCCTTATCTAGCGGTTTGCCTTCTTGCATCTTGTTCCATACTTCTACATACTCTTTTTTCCAAGTAGTAGGGCGTTTTATTTCCTCGTCAGAAACATCACTAGCTTCTGCCACCACGTCAGATTCTTCAGCACTATCTTGACTGGAACTGACTTCTTGGCTCTTGAAACGACCCTTTTCGTCACGGTCGTTGCTTTCTTCAACGCTGGTTTCTTCGTTTTCGGCTTGGATTGGATCGTCATTTACTTCAATCTCCTTTTCTACAGGGGTTTCAAGTGTGCCTTCTTCGGCTTGGTCTAAAGCTGCTTCAAGTAATTCTCTGCGGTCATCTGACATGGTTGTTCCTATCGGTAAGAAAGTTTGGAGTAAGCAATCTCAGCAATCTGCCGTTTACGGGCTTCCTGCTCTTTGCGGCTAAATTCAGGTGCTTTTTGCTGCATTGGCACAGCATCGCCTATTTCAACGCAATTGTTACGCTTTAAGTTCTCACGGTGTGCGGATCGGCTGCCTACCCATGTACCGTCAGCCATGCTTATGTGACCTGCAATGTCAGGCATCACCATAGGGGCTTCCCTAGACTTCATGGCTACCTTGTCTTGCCATGATGCTTTGGCGGCTTCTTCACCAATGGTAGGTGTCCACCATTCTAGGAAGAATTCCTCGTCAGTTTGCTTAACTTCAACATGATTTTGTTGGAAATATCCGCAATTCGGGCAAATCATTACATTCTCCTTATGATTTCGGGTAATTGGTCGTATTCATTGGGTCTAAGTAGGCAAATACTGTCGTACCAACGGGCATTTTTCCACCGCCAGCATACAAATTCTTCTTTTGGAAGCAAAACTACGCATTTCACGCCTAAAGCACCAGCAAGATGGGCTGTTCCCGTGTCTACAGTCACGATTCCTTTCATGGCTTTGATGTGGGATGCGGTTTGTACCCAGTTTTTCTTCCAGCCATCGTTGGGAAGTGGGTGAAATAGCCCATCAGAGTTAGGATTTAGCGAATATGCGTCATCTCCGACCAATTCAGCCATATGCTCATTGGCAATTGACTTAATGTAGTACAAGGTTTGCTTAGATGCTTCCCAATTTACCCCGATCTTAGGTGGAATGTTGCTTGGAATAGCGTGTAAATAGCCTTCTGAACCTACAATTTTCTTGCGTGTTACAGGAAACATCGCCTTGACTATGGGATGCTGTAGCGAAATGTAGTACGGCAACGACATTGAACCAATCCAGTAATCAGATTCAATAGCCGCACCTTGCGTTAAATCGTTGCTGAACACATCTACAGCGTGGATTTGCCCTAAAAGGTGGTGCAATGTGCCTTCCTGTAGGACTACGACCTGTTTTGCCCCTAAAGCCTTTAAAGCAGGTAGAAAACGGGCAAACATAATAATGTCACCAAAGCCTTGTTCCATCTGTACGGTGATCGACTTGCCGATTAAAGGCTCGCCACGCCATACAGGCATTTTTAAGGCAGGGGCGTAAGGCTGGGCTTGTTTGGCAATGATGTCAGGATGCCAGCGGTATTCAAACCCCCTAAAGCCAGCTTCGTATCTGCCAGCGTGTAGGTGTTCGTAAGCTAGTTTATATTGTGCGTCTGCACTTATATCAATAGTAATAATGCTGCCTCATCGTCTAGTTCCTCTAGGCGTTGGGCTTCCATTACTCGCAATTGCTCTTTTATGAGATATTGCTGGTTTCTGTAAGCTACTGCCGCAAGGATGTTATCCCGTTGTGCTTCAAGGTAGCTTATAGACCGTTGTAAATCTTCTGTCGCAGCTAACGGTATATCAGCCTTAACCTCTTGTTTGGATTGTACTTTAGGTTGCTTAACTTTAGCAACAGGATCAATTAAATCTTTAAATGCTTGCTTGCGTGAGGCATTAGCATCTTTGGTGGCCTTCTCTAATAAACGCTGCCGTTCACCAATCTTTTGCTGTAGCTTTTGAATCCGCTTTAGTTCTTCAGGTGTCCAATGCCCGCCATCATCCCCACCTGCGGGTTCAACATTGATTTGAAATGCGTTGTTTTGGAACGCATTAGCTTGAAAAGCGGTTTGAAACAATTAGCAGTCCTCAGCACCAGCGTAATCGCTAAAAGTCTTTAGAACCTCGTAGATTGCAGGGATTAAATCACCCTTTAAATCTTCCATACCGATGTAATGTGCGTTTTCTTTGACTGTAGCCATGTTGCCATGCCTTGCATCTTCGTTGTAATAGATTGCAACTTGAACTTGGATTTGGTCTTTTGTACCAAAGAAGTTAGTAATTCGAGCGTAGGCTTCGGGGGCTGGTACGCCAAATTGGGTTTCAACTGCTAGTTTTAGTGCCATGTAAATCTCCTTAGAAAGTCATTTCGGTTGTGCGGATTTGGCAAACTGTTCTAATAGTCGTTGCCGCTTGCCCTGTAAAAGTAACTCTTAAACCACCGTTAGTAGTATCGGCTGTTACTGCAATAGCCCATGTTGCCGCCCCAGCATCAGCATAGGTAGAGGTTACTGTAGGTGTTCCGACTAAAGCCGTAGATGCCGCATTAGCACCTCGTTTAATTACACCCTCAATAGTCCAGCCTTTAGTGTTACCACCGCCAGTTACTCCTGATATGACTTCTCCAGTAAAGAAGTAAGCAGAGTTGTTAGGTAGTATTACTTGGTTTGTTGAGCCTGCCGCAGAATTAGCTGAAGATAGTGCTGTAGCTGTAGCATCGGTTGTTTGTATAGCAAGAACAAGTAAAGCGGCTTGAGATGCTCCTGCTGTTGAACCGAGAGGGTCAAAACAAGCAGGAAAAGCATGATAACCAGTAATACTTCTAGTTGTGCCACGCCTACCACCCATAATTGCAGAATTTCCACCACTAGCGGCATGATTATCACCACCGCCTATAAATGAACTACCAGCAGATGAATTATTAGATGTACCACCAGCAATTGTTGATAATTGACCGCCAGCAGTATTATTCCAACCACCACCAATGAAAGCTGTTATACCGCTTGCTAAGTTTGCAAAAGTATTTGTGCCGTCTGTACCACCTCCACTAACAACAGAACCAGCACCACTAGCTGTGTTTTTTCTACCGCCACCAACAAAACTCCAATCGCCACTAGCTACGTTTCGGTTTGCTGCTGTTCCAGCATCGCCACCGCCTCCAATGAAGCTATATGAGCCAGTTGCCTGATTGTTACCGCCACCGACTACAACACCGTGAGGAGTATAAAAGGTTAGAGTGCTTGTAGATGAACCTGATGCGTTTTGGGAAAGGGTAAGGCTTGTTCCTGATATGGCGGCTACATAGGTGTTTGGAAAAGATATTGAAGTGCCTGTTATTAACTGACCAACTTTAATATTTGCGTTTGAGCCTGACAGCGTTACGGCTGTAGTTCCGTTCATTGTGCCGCTTTGAGTGGTTACGGCAGTTGCCGAAGTTCCACTATTAGTAAATCCACCACCAATAAAGTTGTAATAACCATTCGAAGTATTACCAGAACCACCTACAATAACAGACAAAGTACCGTTATTTGTGTTGCTTGAGCCAGCACCAGTAAAACTTTGAAAGTTATTTGATGTGTTTGAACTTCCACCAACAATTACACTTTCATATGCAGTACAGTTATTTTGATACCCACCCCCAACAAACGCACCAGTACCAGCGGTATTACGCTGACCGCCAGCTATTGTTGAATACGAACTACCAGCTACTTGTGAAGCCGCACCTCTTAATGTCTGCCAATCAACAGCATTAGCACCCCTAGCATTACCACCTGCTGTAGTAGATGTAGTAGCTTGTGCTTGTAATGCGCCTGTTCCTGCTGGTTGTAAATACAATGCACCATTAGACAGTAAACCTATTTCAGATACTCCACTAAAGGATAGGGTAGGAGTTCCATAGACTGCTGTAGTGGTTGTGGGGATGTAGGTGTTTAATGTGCTACCGATTTCAAGCTGTGGTGCGGCTACTGTAACTGTTTGACTTGTTCCTGTATAGCTAGTTGCTGTTCCATTTGAAGAAGTTGCAATACCAACACCAAATGCCCCAGTTACAACAATAGATACTCGCCACCAACCAGCTGGCAATCCTGTGTTTGTTGAAGTATAAGAAACTGGTGCTCCAATATAATTTCCTGTAAATGCACCTGTTGTTAAATTAAATATTGCACCTTGATTTATAACTGTTGCAAATATACCAATAAAATTTGAAGTTCCAGCTTTGGCATAAACGCTTAATGTATATGTGTTACTGGAAACAGAAGGATTTATACTTAAATAATGAAAGTTGGTAGCAGTTCCTTCATTTATTAATGCAGCAGTTGTGCCGCCAAATGGGTCTGCTTGACCACCAGTTACGCTACCTAAATTAACGCTAGTCCATGCCGCATTTGTTAAATCTGTGCTTCTAATAATAAAATTCTGCCCAGTACCCCTTAACACTCCTGTCTGTCCTGTAATCGTAGTAGCGTTTACAGTAGATGGGGTAGTAGCACCAATAGTAGTGCCATTAATAGTGCCGCCTGTGATGGCTACTGCGTTGGCATTTTGCTCTGCCATTGTGCCAAGACCAACTAAGGTATGGTCAGCGTTCCAATCACTAGGGCGTACTAAACTGGTGTCCGCATCATCAGGAATTGTGCTGACTTTACTGTGTTTAACTGTTATTGGCATTATTGAACACCTTGGATTTTACCGTCAGGGCCACGAATAACTGTCTTAGGTTGGCTCATTTTATTCATCATTTCGCCTAGCATCATAGCCATTTGGTTGCTATTGTTGTTGATTGCATTGGCTACGGTTTCCATAGGATTTTGCATAGCTTGTGCCATATCTTGCTCATTAGCATAAGCCATTGCGCCATCGGAATCGTCTGAACCAATACGGGCAACCTCGATCTTAGCCCCGTTATTAATGTGTGCCAATAAGACTTGGGTATTGCGCTCAGTCATCATTTTCATTTGTGCGACTTTGACTTCCATCTCACGATCCATCATATTGCGCTGTTCTTCCAGTTGGAATTTAAGCTGGTTCTCTTGGGCTTGGTACTCTTGTTTAGCCTTCTCCAATTCCATCTGCATCTGCATCTTTTGCTGCTCCATCTGCATTTCCATCTGCATTTCAGCCTGTTTAGACTGTGCTTGGGCTTGCATCTTGGCTTGTTCCATCTGCATTTGCATTTCCATCTTCTGCTGTTCAGGTGATGGTGGCTTGGGTTGACCTTCTGCTGCCTTGGCTTGCTGACGGAACTTATCTGCTGTTTCGTCAATCAATCCTTCTAGTCCTTTACCAGCCTTAAATGCGGTTACGCCAAACTTAAGCATCTCTACTAGCATTGGTGTCAGTTCAGGCGTAGATTGTGCAGCAGGTACGGCTTGACTTAAGAATCCGCTAACTGCGCTCAAGAACTCCAAGCGGTTTTGCTTTTCTTGCTGCTCATCCTGATAAATCATGGAATCCGTAGTTACTTCGATACGGAAGTTTTTAGCAGGTTCATCCTTCAATAATTGCAAGGCTTGTGGGATAAGTTGTTGATCTTGCTGACTTAATTGCATTGCACCACTAATCTTTAGGATGGTGTCATCGGTAAAGTGCTGGCAAATAATCTGTGCTTTGATCTGTAACAAGGCAGTAGCAAAATTCACTACCTCATGCTGCATCGTCTTTAAACGCCCTGAAGCGTTATTTGACTTAATAATCTGTGCGCCCAGCGTTTCATTTGGATCGGTCTGACCACGCTGAATATCAGCAATACCCATAATCTCGTAGATTTGACCCTTAACTTGTTCCATAGCCTGATAAGCCATGTTTAGACCTTGAGCGATTGGGGCAATATCTACAAGGTTAATAGCACCTACAAGTCCACCCTTCTCGCTAAATGCACCGTAGTTCTTAACAGGTAACAATGTATTGTTCTCACCTTCTGTGAACAAACGCTGTAAAGATGGCTCAGAAGCGTCATATACGCCCCGAACCTTGAGTGCTTGAATAAATCCATCAATACGGTCTGCAAGCGTGTCTAGCTGCCTTGCTTGGTCTTGGTACAGCACATAGTCAGGAACAGGGATTAGGCTGTCTGTTGTCAGGGTAGAGAACATGGGTTTTGGGCAAGGCCAAAAGTTTTCCAGTTGCAACGGATCGTCACGGGTATCAAGAATCTTACCCATTGACTTAGATAGCCAAATGACTTGACCTGTGGCTTTATCCCAAATCTCATAGATTAGGGCTTCCCGTGAACCTTCGCCCATCTTTTCATTAAATGACTTAGATGTTTCAGGCTTGGTATCTAGCGGAATCTTACCGCCTAGTTCTTCGCCAAAGCGTTCAACAAGGGCTGCTCGTTCCATATAGACTTTGCGCCATACTGCGGTTACTTCTTCCCATGTACGGGCAACGGTAAGTCCAAAGTCACGCCAGTAAACATAATCTACAGGGGCGCACTCATACTCAATACGCTCTTGATCTTCACGGTAAATGCCGCCTTCGGTTTCTGCTTCGTCTGTATCTTCTGTAACTTGGAAGCCATCTTCGGGCGCACCTTCACCCATACCGCCAGCTTCACCAGTAATATGTGGCTCGTAACGAACCCATGCTGTACCACGCCCACCAAGTAAACGGTCTTGAACGCATTGCTTCATTGCGCTGGCATAGTCACCATAATGCTCAATTTCGTACTCTAATGCCCGTTCTAGCATCATTGACGCTACACGACCAATAGGGTCGTTATCA
>Ga0315903_10004034_pt1 | contig 19883 bp, 19 predicted proteins | sample LakEriMetagenome_7_FD_203524 | JGI IMG/M metagenome (GOLD analysis project Ga0315903, IMG submission 203524) | Freshwater fungal communities from buoy surface, Lake Erie, Ohio, United States - Buoy 2 MA119 | ecosystem: Environmental > Aquatic > Freshwater > Lake | place: USA: Lake Erie, Ohio... | reverse complement strand
GGAACTACTATCAAGTGTGACTACTATCACCACGAGCTTGCTGGGGGCGGGCTTACAAATGACGTCGCAAGCTTCCGACGACTCGACAGGGCCACTTTAGAAAAGAGCGAGAACAGTTCCGCTAACGTTGAAAAAATGGCCTACAAAATGGCCTACAGAAATGAAAAATGCGCCGTAAGGCGCATTCTTATTGGGGTACTGGCGGAAGCGGTGAGATTCGAACTCACGGACCCTTTCGAGCCGCCGGTTTTCAAGACCGGTGCAATCGACCACTCTGCCACACTTCCTGCGGGGGGAATTGTAACCTCGTTCTATGCCTATTTTTGGGCAGACTTGGAAGGGCGGGAAAAATTAATGTTGATCTGACCCCAATTAAATCAACATGCCTTGGGTTTCGATGTAGGTGATGACGTCGGCCAGGCCGGTTTGGGTTTTGAGATTGGTCATAACGAAGGGTTTGAGGCCTTTGGCGGTGGTGCGCATTCGGGTGGTGTCGGCGTGCATCACGTCGAGGTCGGCGCCGACGTAGGGGGCCAGGTCGGTTTTGTTGATCACGAAGAGGTCGCTTTTGGTAATGCCGGGGCCGCCTTTGCGCGGGATTTTTTCGCCGGCAGCCACGTCAATCACGTAGATGGTGAGGTCGGACAGTTCGGGGCTGAAGGTGGCGGCCAGGTTGTCGCCGCCGCTTTCGACAAACACCACATCGGCATTGGGAAACTTTTCCAACATGCGGTCGATGGCTTCGAGGTTGATGGAGGCATCTTCCCGAATGGCGGTGTGGGGGCAACCGCCGGTTTCTACGCCCATGATGCGGTCGGCTTCGAGCGCGCCACTCACGGTGAGAAGGCGTTGGTCTTCTTTGGTGTAGATGTCGTTGGTAATGGCCACCAAGTCCCATTTGTGGCGCATGCTTTTGCAAAGCATTTCAAGCAGGGTGGTTTTGCCAGAGCCCACAGGTCCGCCAATGCCCACGCGAAGGGGAGGCAGTTTTTTGGTGCGATGGGGAATGTGGTGCAGTGCGGTCATGATCTAAACAGTCTGGAGTATTGGGTTTCGTGTCTGGCAGACATGACGGCCAGCATGGGGCAAAAAGCTTGGCGTGCGTCATCGCTCAAGGCCATGGCGTGTTGCACCGCTTCGGGAATTTCTTGGGCCAGTCTGGCCAATATTTTTTGGCCAGAAACTTGGCCTAGGGGAACCGCTTTAAGGGCGGCTTGGGTCATGTTCTCGGCCCAACCAAATGCGTAGGCTTGCAGAGCCTGCTCCAGCGGAGCATGAGCCAGCGACAAAGCCAAAGACATGGTCATGGGGTAGGTGGGGCGAAGCTCGCTACAGAGTTGTAGCGCAGTTTCTGTGGCTTTGTTTTGAATGCGCAGCCAATCCAGGAGAGATCGCCCCATTTGTTCTGTTTGCAAACGCATCTCTTGGGTTTCTCGCGAGGCGTGAACCCATGCGCTCAACCGTTGAAGTCTGGCCGTGTTCAGGGTTTGCCAAGCAGGAATGGCTTGGGCCATGAGGGCCATATCGCCGCGCGCTTGCGACAAATGCAATTGATCGGCCAACCATTCAGCGCAAGAGGCTTCATCATGAACGTGTTCGTGATCGATGGCCGCTTCTAGCGCTTCAGAATAGGAGAAGCCACCCACCGGCAATGCGGGTGAGGCCAACCAAATGAGTTGCAGAAGTTCAGTGGCCATGGCCGTGGTGGTGACCGTCGTGGTTGTCATGGCTGTGATCATGGTCCTGACCGTGTTCATGATCATGACTGTGCCCAGAGCCTCCATGGTGCGAGCCATAGGCCCCGCCTTCTGGCTCAAAGGCTTCTTCCACGGTGTTCACAATCAAGTGCATTGAGCGCAGCATTTGTGCCAAAACTGAATCGGGTTCAATTTTGAGGTGATCTGGTTTGAGTTCTATGGGGACATGCCGATTGCCCAAGTGATAGGCTGCACGCGTGAGGTCAAAAGGCGAAGCGTGTTGTGAGCAGATGGAAATGCGCAACAAAGTTTGCGGCGCAGCTTCTACTTTGATCAAGCTGCCATCGTCAGCCACCAACACATCGCCACCTCGCACCACATGACCGCGCTGCAAAAACACTGACAGCACCCGGCCCGTTGAGTCTTCAACTTGGAAGCGGCTTTTTTGTCGGATGTCCCAGTCAAGTGAAACTGTGGGCGCACGTTTGATCAGTGCCTGTGCCAGGCCTTGGCCGCCAGAAATTAATTTAGAGCAAGTGAGCATTCAATCGATCAGAACAAGAAGTAGCGCTGCGTCATGGGTAAACTCACAGCGGGCTCGCAGGTGAGCAACATGCCGTCAGCACGCACCTCATAAGTTTGGGCATCAATTTCCATCTTGGGCAAATAGTCGTTCAGAATCATGTGGCGTTTGCCAACACCGCGAATGCCTTTGACCGCCGACAAGGTTTTTTGCAAACCGTACTTTTGGCCAATGCCTGCCGCCATGCCAGCTTGTGAGGTAAAGGTGAGCGAGCCGCGCGCCAATGCGCCGCCATAACTGCCAAACATGGGACGGTAGTGAACGGGTTGCGGTGTGGGAATGGAGGCGTTGGGGTCGCCCATGGCGGCCATGGCGATGAAGCCGCCTTTCATGATGATGGCGGGCTTGACGCCAAAGAAGGCTGGTTTCCAAATGACCAAGTCGGCCCATTTGCCCGCTTCAATGCTGCCTACTTCGTGGCTGATGCCGTGCGCAATGGCTGGGTTGATGGCGAGTTTGGCCATGTAGCGCTTCACGCGTGCGTTGTCGTGACGGTCTGTGTCGCCTGGTAGCTTGCCGCGTTGTACTTTCATTTTGTGAGCGGTTTGCCAGCAGCGCAAAATGACCTCACCTACCCGGCCCATGGCTTGACTGTCTGAGCTGAACATGCTGATGGCGCCCAGGTCGTGCAAGATGTCTTCCGCAGCAATGGTTTCTTTGCGAATGCGGCTTTCTGCAAATGCCAAATCTTCTGCAATAGACGGATCAAGGTGGTGACACACCATCAGCATGTCGACGTGTTCGTCAAGCGTATTGATGGTGTACGGCCGTGTGGGGTTGGTGGAGGAGGGCAGTACATTGGCCTCACCCACTACTTTCAAAATATCGGGTGCATGGCCGCCGCCAGCGCCTTCAGTGTGGAAGGTGTGAATGGTGCGGCCTTTGAAAGCTGCCACGGTGTCTTCCACAAAACCCGATTCGTTCAAGGTGTCGGTGTGGATGGCAATTTGAATATCGGTTTCTTCGGCAACGCCCAAAGAGTTGTCGATGACGGCGGGCGTGGTACCCCAGTCTTCGTGAAGTTTGAGCCCAATCACACCAGCATTGATTTGTTCGTGCAGGGCATCAGGCAAAGCTGCATTGCCTTTGCCCAAAAATCCCAGGTTCATGGGGAACGCATCGGCCGCTTGCATCATGCGCTCAATGTTGTGCGGGCCTGGCGTGCAGGTGGTGGCAAAGGTGCCTGTGGCAGGGCCTGTACCACCCCCCAGCATGGTGGTGATGCCGCTCGACAATGCTTCCTCAATTTGCTGAGGCGCAATGAAGTGAATGTGGGTGTCAATGCCGCCAGCCGTCACGATCATGCCTTCGCAACTGATGATTTCAGTGCCGGGGCCAATGATGATGTCTACGCCGGGTTGTGTGTCGGGGTTGCCGGCTTTGCCAATGGCTGCAATGCGATTGCCTTTGAGGCCGATGTCGGCTTTGACAATGCCCCAATGATCAATGATGAGGGCATTGGTGAGCACGCAATCCATGGCGCCTTGTGCGTTGGTGCGCTGCGACTGCGACATACCATCTCGAATGGTTTTGCCGCCACCGAACTTCACTTCCTCGCCGTAGCCACCCGCTTGCAAGGTGAAATCTTTTTCTACCTCAACAATCAAGTCGGTGTCGGCCAAGCGAACACGGTCACCCACAGTGGGGCCAAACATTTCTGCATACGCGCGTTTGTCGATGTGGGCCATGTTAAGAGGCTTTCTGGGTAGTGGCTGTAGTCGTGGTCATGGCCTCCAGCGGGCCGTTGGTCAGTGCTCTAAAGCCATAGATCACCCGGTCGCCAGCGTAGTCAACCAACTCTACGGTGCGCTGTTGGCCGGGCTCAAATCGAACAGCGGTACCCGATGCCAGGTTCAGGCGCATGCCGTGTGCGGCAGCCCTGTCAAAGCTTAGGCCCGCATTGGTTTCTGCAAAGTGATAGTGCGAGCCCACTTGAATGGGGCGATCGCTGGTGTTTTGAACCACCAGGGTGCAAGTGCGTCTGCCCACATTGAGCGGGTGTTGACCTTCGTCGATGAGGAGTTCGCCGGGTGTCATGGACTGACTTTCAAACTTGAGTGAACCAATATAGAAAAGCAAAGACGCAGGCTGTGCAAAGGGAGCCCAAAACCAAAGCACGCGCTTGGCTTAAATTGCCTTTGATGTATTGCGCAATACCCATGCCACCAAAGTTGACAAATGCAACGGCGGCAATGAAACCAATGGCGTAGCTCATGAAGTCGGAGGCATGCGCGCCCAGCCCGTGGGGTTCGCCATGGCCAGAATGGGCCATGGCCAAGCTTGCGCCGCCAAAGGCCAATGAGAGGGCAATCAGTTTGAGGATTTGGTTTGTTCTTGTTTGCATGAGGCACTCCTAAATTGAAAGGGCAAAAGAGAGATAGATGGCATTAAACAATGGGTTGGTGAACCGTGACCAGCTTGGTGCCGTCTGGAAAGGTGGCCTCGACTTGAATATCGGGAATCATGTCGGCAATGCCATCCATCACGTCGGCGCGGGTGAGCAGGCTGCGGCCTTCGCTCATGAGTTGGGCTACGGTTTTACCGTCGCGCGCACCTTCCATGACCGCTGCGCTGATAAAGGCAACCGCTTCGGGGTAGTTGAGCTTAAGGCCTCGGGCTTTTCTTCTCTCGGCCAAGAGCCCGGCAGTGAATATCAGAAGTTTGTCTTTTTCGCGTGGGGTGAGTTCCATGGTGCACTCTGGTGAAGTTCAGATTCAAGCTTACCTCAAGCAACATGCATGCCCCACAGCTTGGCGCAATTCTCTATGCTGCACTGCAAAAGTGCGGCGCTATTTGGGTGCTTAAGCCAACAAGATGCACAAATTTGGTTCATTTTCAAAGCGTCTGCGTGCTTGTGAGTTCAGCGGCAATTCCTATTCCAGCTCAAAGCAAAGCTGTTTCCGCTCTGTAGCTCAAGGAAAACCCGAGGGTTGGCACAGCCCTTGCAGAAGGTGTTTCAGCGTTGCAGTTCTTCGCTTGTTTACCAACCTTCCTTAATTCGATTGGAGTGCTCTTATGTTGAATCGTCGTGGCAATCTCAAAGCCTTGGCCCTTGCTTCTGCCCTGGTGGCCGGTAGCTTGTCTTTCTCAGTACAAGCCCAAACTTCTAACACCATCAAAGTAGGTATCTTGCACAGCCTGTCTGGCACCATGGCCATCTCTGAAACCGTGTTGAAAGACACCGTGCTCATGGCCATCGATGAAATCAATGCCAAGGGCGGTGTGTTGGGTAAGAAGCTCGAGCCTGTGGTGGTCGACCCCGCATCCAACTGGCCTTTGTTTGCAGAAAAAACAAAACAACTTTTAGGTCAAGACAAGGTGTCTGTGATCTTCGGTTGCTGGACTTCCGTGTCTCGCAAGTCGGTGTTGCCCGTGGTTGAAGAAATGAACGGCTTGCTGTTCTACCCCGTGCAGTACGAAGGCGAAGAGTTGTCAAAAAATGTGTTCTACACCGGTGCAGCCCCCAACCAACAAGCCATTCCAGCGGTTGACTATTTGATGAGCAAAGACGGCGGCTCTGCCAAGCGTTGGGTCTTGCTGGGTACCGACTATGTGTATCCTCGCACCACCAACAAAATTTTGCGCGCTTACCTCAAAAGCAAAGGCGTGAAAGATTCAGACATCGACGAGAAGTACACACCCTTCGGTCACTCCGATTATCAAACCATCGTGGCTGATATCAAGAAGTTCTCAACGGGCGGAAAAACAGCCGTGGTGTCCACCATCAACGGCGACTCCAATGTGCCTTTCTACAAAGAATTGGGCAATGCAGGCTTGAAGGCGAAAGACGTGCCCGTGGTGGCGTTCTCCGTGGGTGAAGAAGAACTGCGCGGCGTGGACACCAAGCCTTTGGTGGGTCACTTGGCTGCATGGAACTACTTCATGAGCATCAAGAACCCAGCCAACGACGAGTTCACCAAAAAGTGGGCTGCATACGCCAAGGCGAAGAACATTGCAGGTCACAAAGACAAACCTTTGACCAACGACCCGATGGAAGCCACTTACATTGGCATCAACATGTGGAAACAAGCCGTTGAGAAAGCCAAGACCACTGACGTGGACAAAGTGATTGCCGCCATGGCGGGTCAAACCTTCACAGCACCAAGCGGTATCACTTCCAAGATGGATGAAAAAAATCACCACTTGCACAAGTCGGTGTTCATTGGCGAGATCAAAGCTGACGGCCAGTTCAATGTGGTTTGGAAAACACCTGGCCCGGTCAAAGCCAAGCCATGGAGCCCTTACATCCCTGGCAACGACAAGAAGCCTGATGAACCTGCTAAGAAGTAATTTTCTGTAGCGCGTCCTAGGGGAAGGACAGTGTCGTCCTTCCTCTTTTTTTTGGGTCTATCGCAAAGACAAAACATGATTCGATTGAGAACTTGGCCTTTGGTTTTTTTAGGTGTTTGCTTGATGGCTTTGGCATTTTTAGCCAGCCCTGCCAAGGCGATGAGTCTTGCAGAAATGAAGGGCTTGGTGGAAGGCGATACCGACCAAAGAATTGAAACCCTGAATCGTGTGGTCGCGCAGGGCGATGAAAACACATTGGTGTTTTTGCAAGCTCTGGCCGACGATGCCGTGAAAGTTGCAGGCGACAAAATTTGGATTGTGCGGGAGAGTTTTGGCTCAGGCAAAGCGCTAGACCCCCTGACTGGACAGAAGCAGGATTTGCCAGCAAATGCTCAAGACGTGGTGAGCAACAACCGTTTTCGCAGTGAAATTGAAACAGCCTTGGCAGCTCTGAAATTGTTCAGCACAGACCGTAGAACCCGGCTTCAAGCCGCCAAAGCCTTGCTCAAAGAACCCGACGCCAGCAAGCTGCCCATCTTGAACAAAGCGCTGGCGCAAGAGCAAGACACACCAATTCAAAACCTGCTGCAATTGGGCAAGGCTGCGGCTTTGCTGGGCGATGTCGATGTAGCCGTCCGCTTAGAAGCCGCGCAGCGTTTGGCGGAAAGTCAAACCCCCGAAACACAACTTCTGTTGAATGAACGTCTTGCGCAAGAAACGGATCCGCAAGTGAAAGCCCAACTTCGTCAATCGCTCACCGCCATTGAAGCTGCTTTGAAAACTGGCGAACGCTTGGGTACCCTGTTTACGGGTGTGAGTTTGGGCTCTATTTTGCTGTTGGTGGCACTGGGCTTGGCCATTACCTATGGCTTGATGGGTGTGATCAACATGGCGCACGGCGAGCTCATGATGATTGGTGCTTATGCCACTTATGTGGTTCAGGTCTTGTTCCGTCAATACCTGCCTTCTTATTTTGATGCCTATTTGGTGTTGGCTGTCCCTTTGTCTTTCTTGGCCTCTGCATTGGTGGGTGCGGTTTTAGAAAGAACAGTGCTCAGGCACTTGTATGGCCGGCCGCTTGAATCTTTGTTGGCTACTTGGGGAATCAGCCTCATTTTGATGCAAGCTGTTCGCTCTTTGTTTGGTGCGCAAAATGTGGGCGTTGAAAACCCGGCTTGGATGAGTGGCGGTGTTCAGGTTCTCTCCAATTTAAGCTTGCCCTACAACCGCTTGGTCATCATTGGCTTTGCGGTGGCGGTGCTGTTGGCCATGACCTTGGTCATTGGCAAAACTCGATTGGGCCTCTTCGTGCGCGGCGTCACGCAAAACAGGCCCATGGCGTCGTGCATGGGTGTGAACACTGCGCGCATTGACACCTATGCGTTTGCTTTGGGCTCTGGCATTGCAGGCTTGGCTGGTTGCGCCCTGAGTCAAGTGGGCAACGTGGGGCCCGACTTAGGACAGAGCTACATTGTGGATGCGTTCATGGTGGTTGTGCTGGGCGGGGTGGGGCAGTTGGCAGGCACTGTGTATGCCGCACTCGGCCTTGGCCTGGTGAACAAATTGTTGGAAGGCGTGACCGGTGCCGTGCTTGCCAAAATTTGTGTATTGGTCTTCATCATCATCTTCATTCAAAAACGCCCACAAGGTATTTTTGCCATGAAGGGTCGGAGCGCGGAGGCTTGAGATGAATCACTTGCAACTTCCTAAAATTGAATTGCCCGGCCGTGAGCCTTTGTTTTCACGTCGTGGTTGGACGGCTTTTCTGCTTGCTCTCTTGTTGGTGTGCTGTTTGGTGCCGCTCTTGAATTTGTGGGTGCCCGAAGGCCACTGGCTGCACTTCAGCGATTACGCCGTGAGCTTGGTTGGCAAAATCATGTGCTACGCCATTTGCGCCTTGGCCATGGATTTAATTTGGGGCTACACCGGTATTTTGTCCTTGGGGCATGGTTTGTTCTTTGCCATTGGCGGTTATGCCATGGGCATGTGCCTCATGCGTCAAATTGGCACAGACGGCAATTACAAAAGCAACTTGCCCGACTTCATGGTGTTTCTCGATTGGAAAGAGCTGCCTTGGCATTGGGCCTTGTCAGACAGTTTTGTGGCCACACTGTTGTTGATTGTGCTGGTGCCGGCGGTGGTGTCGGGTGTGTTTGGCTACTTTGCCTTTCGCTCACGCATCAAGGGCGTTTATTTCTCCATCATCACGCAGGCCATGACCTTTGCGGCCATGCTGCTTTTCTTCCGAAACGAAACAGGTTTTGGCGGTAACAACGGCTTCACAGACTTCAAGCGCATTCTAGATTTGCCATTGGCTACGCCCAACATGCGCATGATTTTGTTTGTCCTCACCGGACTGAGCTTGCTCGGATTTTTCCTCATGGCTCGGTGGCTGGTTCGCAGCAAGTTTGGCCGAGTGTTGCAGGCCATTCGCGATGCAGAATCGCGCGTCATGTTCTCGGGCTATTCCCCTTTGCCTTACAAGCTCAGCATTTGGGTCATCTCCGCCGTCATGTGCGGTGTGGCAGGTGCTTTGTACGTGCCTCAAGTAGGCATCATCAACCCGGGTGAAATGAGCCCTGCCAACTCCATTGAAATTGCGGTGTGGGCGGCCGTGGGCGGCCGCGGTAGCCTCATTGGTCCTGTGGTGGGTGCCTTCTTGGTCAATGGTGCCAAAAGCTGGCTGACCGTCACAGCGCCCGAGTTTTGGTTGTACTTTTTGGGCGCCTTGTTCATTGCCGTAACCTTGTTCTTGCCCAAGGGTGTGGTGGGCTTGGTGCAGCGCTTGAAGGGGGATCGTTCATGACGCCCGATTTGTTAAAGCAAGGCGCTCAACGGGTGGCCGAGCGCCTTGAGAAGGCGAATACCGATACTGAATCTGGAGGGCGCGATGCCAGTTATGGGCGCGTCAGTACACCGGGTGAAGTGGATGTGTCGCACGGCCGTATTTTGTATTTGGAAGATGTGAGTGTGAGCTTTGATGGCTTCAAGGCCATCAACAAACTCTCGTTGGACATTGCCCCAGGCGAGTTGCGCTGCATTATTGGCCCCAATGGTGCCGGCAAAACCACCATGATGGATATCATCACGGGCAAGACACGCCCCGATGAGGGCCAAGTGTTCTTTGGCAGCACCATCGATTTGCTGCGCCACAATGAACCCGAGATTGCCCAACTGGGCATTGGCCGCAAGTTTCAAAAGCCAACCGTGTTTGAGCATCTCTCGGTGTTTGAGAACTTGGAGTTGGCTTTGAAAACACCCAAAGGTGTGAAGGCCTCCATGTTTTTCAAGCTCGATTCAGCGCAGTCCGATCGCTTGGCGGAAGTGCTTCACACCATTCACTTGGCCGACAGCGTGCTCGCTCAGGCTGGCAACTTGAGCCATGGCCAAAAGCAATGGTTAGAGATTGGCATGCTGCTGATGCAAGATCCAAAGCTCCTGCTGTTGGACGAGCCGGTGGCTGGCATGACAGACCACGAAACAGAGCGCACCGCAGAGTTGTTTTTAAGCCTGAAGGGCAAGCACTCCTTGATGGTTGTGGAGCACGACATGGGCTTTGTCAAAACCATCTCTGACATCGTCACTGTGTTGTGCGATGGCTCGGTGTTGGCGCAAGGTACCTTAGACCAAGTTCAAGCCGATGAGCGAGTGATTGAAGTTTATTTGGGCCGTTGAGAGGTATTGATATGAATTTAACAGTCCAAAATATTCAGCAATACTACGGTGGCTCGCACATCTTGCGCGATGTGAGTTTGCAAGCCAAGCAAGGCGAAGTGACGGTTTTGTTGGGTCGCAATGGCGTGGGCAAAACAACCTTGTTGAAATCATTGATGGGCGTGGTGCCCATCAAAAGTGGATCGGTTGTTCTGGGCACTCAAGATCTCACCCGCGCGACGCCCTATGAGCGTGCTCGCGCTGGTGTGGGTTATGTACCGCAAGGCCGAGAAATTTTTGCGCGCTTGACGGTAGAAGAGAATTTGCAAATGGGCTTGGCCACACAACCAGGCAGCACGCCCATACCACCGGAGTTGTTCGAGCTGTTTCCAGTGCTCAAGCAAATGCTGCACAGACGGGGCGGCGATTTGTCGGGTGGGCAGCAGCAGCAATTGGCCATTGCGCGCGCTTTGGCGGCCAAACCCAAATTGCTCATCTTGGACGAGCCCACAGAAGGTATTCAGCCCAGCATCATCAAAGACATTGGCCGAGTCATTCGGCGCTTGGCTGACGTGGGCATGCAAGGCCAGCGCATGGCCGTTTTGTTGTGTGAGCAGTACTACGACTTTGCCGAAGAACTGGCAGACATCTACATGGTGATGGAGCGCGGCGAAGTTATAGCTCAAGGGCCTGGCCACGAGATGCAGGCCAAAGGCATCAGGCAGCTGGTATCGATCTAAACGCTCCAGATTCTGGGGGGCGTGCTTGGCAAGGCCCAGAGTGTGTGACGCCATACCGCCCAAACTTGTTTGAGCAGGTCCATGCTAGGTTCGACCAAGGGTGACATGACCCTCAGCACAATGACCTGTGGGTGAGCGCAGGTGATGCCTGCCTGTAGACGAAGTGGATGCGCTTCCAGCACTTCCCGAGCGGCCTCAAGGGCTTGCGCAGCTCGTTGGGGTTCAATGTTGTTGCCCGACGCAAACACCAAGCTGGCCAAGCATTTTTGACCGGCCAGACCCAAAGGAGAATTGAGCCAGCGTGTGTCATCGCCCCGTAGATTGCCACGTTCTAACCACACGCCTGGAATTTCAAGGTGCTGGTGAAAGTGGCCTTTCGTGAAGGCCATATCGGAGGATGGCAGCCCCAGCGCCGTCACATCCCAAGCGATCAATTCTGCGGTGGGTGCTAAATTGAATATAGCGCGGTTCGTGGCTTCGCAATCGTTGTAGGCAATGGCCTCGAGTGGCAGCCATTCGAGCCGTGCACCAGGCGCTAACGTGGCTGTCACTTGCTGCAGCGCCGCTTGCCCGCCCGATTTGTAAAAGCGCGTTGCACTGGGTGTACTGACCAATGCATGCGCGCCTTCCGCCACGTTCACTTGAATATCCAGCGTGTCACCCCCAACCAAGCCGCCTGGCGGATGCACCAGCACGTTGTGACAAATTTGATCGCCTTCGGGGTAAAGGCTTTGCAGAATTCGCAAGGGGCCTTGGTGCAGATATCTGGCAACGGTGCGCTGTGACTCGAGGGTGTAATCAAGTTTGAGATCTGCGCGCCATGCCATAAATGAAGTACTTTAGGTGGGTGGCGTTTCTTGTCGATTGATCAAGCGCCAAAGTTGTTTGTCAGTTTCGGTCAGGCGGTCAGGCATGGCCATGGTTTGTTGGAGTTGGTTCTGATCGGACAAAAGGTTGAGTTGCCTAATTTGTCCAAGCAGGAATTTATAGTGCTCCACAGTATGTTCTGGATTGGACGCTATTTTATGCAATGGCAATACTGAAACATCGTCCATCAGTTCACGTTCTTTTTTGGCTTTGTCGACCAATCGACGTAAATCATCATCGGTGAGGTGCAGTCGTTTGCTCTCGGTTTTGATGAAATGAGCCTCTTCATCGTCAATGTGGCCATCGGCCAGCATTTCGTAAATGGTGTTCACCAGTGCTTCTCGGTCAGACTTCAATTGATCGGCGAATGCGGCAGAAAGCAGGGCTGCGGGAATTGCAAAAATACCAATGCCAATCAAAGCCAGCACAATGGTCATGGCCCTGCCAGCAGGCGTGATAGGTGAGATATCGCCATAACCCACCGAAGCCAAGGTAATGACCGCCCAGTAAATGGACTGGGGAATGTTTTCAAACTTTTCGGGCTGAGCCTCATGTTCAAACAAATAGCCCAAGCTGGCCGTCATGACCACCAGCAGCAGCATGATGAAAGCAGAGGCCGCCATGACAGGCCATTCACGGGCCACCACTTTAGAGAGCGATTGGGTGGCACCTGTATAGCGTGTGAGCTTGAGCAAGCGCAACAAGCGGAAGACCCGCAAGAAACGCAAGTCGAACAAGTGGTGCAAGAAAACTTCCAAGAAAAACGGTGCAATGGCCAACAAGTCAATGATGGACGATGTTGATTTGGCCATTTTGATCCTGCCAGACACCGCCTTTTGATAACCAGGCTCTTCTACACAGCAATACAGCCGCAAGCAATACTCCATCGAAAAAATGCTCACCGCGATGGCGTCCAGAATGAGAAACTCCAAATTGAGCAAGTAGTGAATGCTGTGCACAGACTCCAAGATCACGGCAAGCACCGAAATAATGACCCAAATCACAATGAAGTTGTCAAACATGTGGTGCAACTGACCACCGTACTCACTGGGGAAGACCAAGGCGTGAACTTTTTGTCGGAATGTTCGGCCATGGTTGGCTTTCACAAATTCTTTGTAAGCCGGAATCAAAACCCTGAAGAGTTTCAAAATTCGCAGCAATCTCAAGAACCGCAGGAAACGCAAATCAATCGATATGAAGGCTTGCAGGTAAAAAGGCAGGATGGCTATCAAGTCAATCAGTGCAAAGGGGCTGGTGGCGTAGCGTGCTCTTGCAAACCGATGTTTTTTGAATTCTTCATCCTCGGGTGCGAGGTAAAGCCGAGTGACATATTCAATTGAAAAGATGATGACCGACACAACATCAAAATAGTGAAACCAAATTTGATTGGGTTCATAGATGGCAGGTACGTGCTCAAACACCAAAGCAAACAAGTTGGCAACAATCAAAATGCCAATCCAGTTTTCGATGGATTTGTGATGGTTGCCCTCAATGTGAGGATCTAGCAGCCAAGCGTATAGCCACTTTCTAAAGGGCAGGTCGCTGGCGATTTCAACTTCGTGGGAAAGCAGTTGGGCTTCTATGTTTTTGTCGGACATGCTGACCCCTCTTTAAAATTCAAACTCATCGACTTTGATGGGGTATCCGCCTTTGTCGCAGACGGTCACCTTCAGGGTCAGTTTGGTGTCAATGGCATCCATCTCAACCAGTTGTGAGGCCACCGTGGCCACTGCAGAACCTGGTGGGGTGGGTACAATTTTTTCTAAGACCAAGTTGCCAATGGTGCTGCGGTCTCTGGGATCACATTTGGCTATGAAAGCAACAGGCTCACCGTTGAATGCATTCGAAAGACCCTTGAGTTCTTTCACGTTGTCCATGATCTCGGTGAAGCAATCACCCCAGCGCCGTCTTTCCATGGCGCTGCTGGTACAGCTCTCTAACGCAAAGTCTTCTTGAAGGCGGGGCTCGCTGTTGTCCTTGAGCCATTTGACCCATGCCTCCCCATTTTGTTTGGTGATTTCGTTTTTATTGCCTTCTTCATGAGACAAAACGCCAACCCAAGCTACGCAGGCTAAAACGCATGCTAAAAAAATGAGGAACAGGCTGTCCCACAGGTTGGGTTTGCCAGAATTCACTGGCGTGGGCTGAGCGGCCTCATTGGGCTTTTCGGTGTCGGTCATCGAGCTAACTCCCTGTTGCAGTCCGTCAAGATGCCGGACTGGCAAGTCGATACATGGGTGCATCGTAGAGAATCGGCTCTAAAGGTCAAGCCTTTAGAATATTTATCAAATAAATAAGCAAATTTATCTAATTTGCTAGCAGCGCACGCTGCCAAACAGGAGCTTACTCGTTGTTGGTGCCGCGATGCGCCCAAGCCGTGGTGTGCTTCTCAATGTAGCTAAAAAGCTCGTACATCACCATGGCCATGGCACCTACCACCACCAAGCCAGAAAAGGCCAAGCCCATTTGCATGGCCGATCCCGCTGAGATGAGCAGGTAGCCAATGCCTTCATTGGCCGCTGTCATTTCAGACACCGTGGTGCCTACAAATGCCAAGGTGATGGCCACCTTGAGCGAGCCATAGAAATAGGGCATGGAGCGGGGCAGGCCCACTTTGACCAAAACATCCCAACGCTTGGCACCCAAAACGCGCAGCACATCTTCCAACTCGGGCTCGAGTGTGGCCAGGCCGGTGGCAATGTTCACCATGATGGGGAAAAAGCTGATCAGGAAGGCGGTGAGGATGGCGGGGCCAATGCCAATGCCAAACCAAACCACCAAGATGGGTACAAAGGCCGCCTTGGGCAGCGCATTGAAAGCTGTCATGAGCGGGTAGACAGCCGCATAGGCCAAACGTGAACTGCCAATCACAAAACCGAGCAAAACGCCCACCACAATGGCAATGCCAAAGCCGGCCATGGTGACCCAGTAAGTGCGCCATGCATGGGCTGCAATCACGCCGCTGAATTCAACCGTTTGTTGTGCGATGCGGTAGGGGCTGGGGAAGATGAATTCTGAGACATTGAAAATGCTGCAGATGGCTTGCCAGATAACCAGCGTGAGCACCAACAAAATCCAAGGTGCGCTTGCTTCTAGAGTTTTTTTATTCACGAATCACCTGCTTATTGGTTAATGACGGCGCCTGTTTTGCGAATGGCGCCAATGTGGCCTCGCAACTCTTGAACGATTTGGGTGAATTCGGGTGTGTAGGTGACTTCCAAATCGCGAGGGCGAGGCAAGTCAATTTCTTTTTTCACAACAAAACGTCCTGGGCTTTTGCTCATGACATAGACCGTGTCGGCCAAGAAGACAGATTCACGCAAATCGTGCGTGACCAAAATGACATTGAATTTTTGCTCTGTCCAGAGGTCGCGCAAAATGCACCAGAGTTCCTCGCGGGTGAATGCATCGAGCGCACCAAAGGGCTCGTCGAGCAACAACATTTTGGGTTCGTGAATGAGCGCGCGGCAAATGCTGGCGCGCTGTTGCATGCCGCCAGAAAGTTGCCAAGGAAATTTGTTTTCGTAACCGCCCAGGCCAACTGTATTTAACAACTTGATGGCACGCTCTACAAATTCTGCTTTGCGTTGTTTGAACTGAGAGCGAAAGGGCTCGACAATTTCGAGTGGCAACAAGACGTTGTCTAGGGTGGTGCGCCAAGGCAACAGCGATGGCGCCTGAAACGCCATGCCACTGATTTTCAAGGGGCCCGTGACGGGTTGGCCGTCGACAAAAATTTGACCTTTGCTGGGGCGTTTGAGCCCCGTGGTCAGCTTCATGAAGGTGGACTTTCCGCAGCCGGAAGGGCCCACAATGGCAATGAACTCGCCCTGCTTGACTTGCAAGTTGATGTCTTCAACTGCATAGTGGTTTTGTGCCAACAACTCGTCGTTGTAAGCCAACCAAACATTTTGAAAATCAACGAAATTTGCAGAGGTCAAAACAGGCCGCCTTGTTCAATCAATTACTTTTTAGGTTTAGGAAGAATGTCGAGTTCTTTGGCGCTTGGCAAGAAGGAGCCATTCCAAATGTCATCGGCCTTCACACGTGTTTTGGTGTTGAAGGCGTCAGAGACTTGCGAAGCCATGAGTGACAAACGAGGGCCTCTGATTTGACCAAAACCTTCTTCACGCGCTGAAGCGCTGTTGATGACGGTATCGATGGCCAACTGCAAGCGGCGTGTTTCGAGTTCGACGTTGATGATGCCGTCGCGGGCTTTCACATCAGCAATCACAGCCGCAGGGTTGTTGATGACATCCTTGGCACCTTTGGTGAACGCGCTCAAGAAGGCTTTCACGGCAGCTGGATTCTCTTTGATGATTTTGGGGGAAGCAATGATGGCGTTGCCATACAACTTCACGCCAAAGTCGGGGTACTGCATCACAACCACTTCATCGGCTTTCACGCCGCGAGCTTCGATGTTGAGCAAAGAGGTGAAGGTGAAGCCGGTGATGGCATCCACATCGCCGCGAACCAGCATGGTTTCACGCAATGGGGGGTCCATGGCTGTCCATGTCACATTGCCAATGTTGTTGGCTTTTTGGAAGATGGGGAAAGCGCGGCGACCAGCGTCAAAAACGGGAGCGCCTAATTTTTTGCCTGCCAAGTCGGTAGGTGTTTTGATGCCAGATTTTTTGAGCGCCATTACCGAAGCAGGCGTGTTGTTGTAGACCATCATGATGGCCACTGGCTTGTTGGGAACGTCGGGGTTGTTGGCGTGGAATTCCATCAGTGCGGCCAAGTCGGCAAAACCAATGTCGTAGCTGCCAGAAGCAACGCGGGTGACCGCGCCGCCAGAGCCGTTGCCTGCATCGACTGTGACATCAAGCTTGGCGTCTTTGAAATAGCCTTTGGCGACTGGTGTGAGGAACAAGGCGGAGGGGCCTTCAAAACGCCAGTCGAGTTGAAATTTGATGGGCGTGTTTTGAGCTTGTGCCAAGCCAAATGCGCATGTCGCCAGCAAGGCGGCGGTGGTCTTTAGAAGGAAACGTTTTTTCATAGGGGCTCCGATTTAAAAATGACAGTAATTTTGAAAAAGAACTAAGCAATAACGATGCCATTATGAAGTGCCTTGAAAGCCACTTTGTTTTATAAAGTGTATACACTTTACCCCATTTTGACGCTCGGTAAAACCCTTGCTCGCCCCAAAATATCTCAAAATCAATTGAGAAGATCCAAAAGAGTGCGTGAAATGACTTTGGTGGCTTTTCGCAAGTCTTCCAAATTGAGACGTTCATCTGCTCGTTTGGCGTGCGATTCCAAGACGGTGCGAGGGCCTGCACCATAAATGACGCCCGGAATGCCTTTTTCGACATACAAGCGAACATCGGTGTAAAGCGGCGTGCCCATGGCCGGGATGGGTTCGCCAAAAACTTCACCGCCATGCTTTTGAATGGCTTGAACCAAGGGTGCATTGCCAGCCAGGGGCTTCATGGCGTGGGCCATGAGCAGGCGTTTGATGTCAATGCTCACCAGTGCATCAGATGGGCGGCCTTGATTGAACTCCTTGACCGCTTCGGCAATGACCTGCCGAATGTTGGCTTCAACTTGCTCGGGATTCTCTTCGGGAATCATTCGGCGATCTAATTTGAAGCTCACTGTGCCAGGCACCACGTTGGTATTGGTGCCGCCTTCAATGCGCCCCACATTCAGGTAGGGATGATTGATGCCTTCCACTTTGGAGCTGATTTGTTTGTAGAGTTTGTTTTGCGCATACAAACTGTTCAAAATGTGCACCGCGGCTTGCAGGGCATCAACGCCCGTATCGGGAATGGCAGCATGGGCCATTTTGCCGTGCACCGTGACTTCCATTTGCAAGCAACCGTTGTGCGCAGTGACCACTTGGTAACTAAAGCCAGCAGCGATCATCAGATCGGGCCGGGTATGGCCTTTGTCGAGCAACCAGCCGGGTCCTTTTTCGCCGCCAAACTCTTCGTCGTAGGTGAAATGCAATTCAACATTGCCTTTGAGGGGCAGCTTGTTTTTGGCTTGAAGTGCTTCGACCGCACGCAGCGCAAACGTGAAGGTTGAAAAATCACATTTGCTCACGGCCGTGGCACGGCCAAACATGTGGCCATTTTCAATTTCGGCGCCATAGGGGGGGTGCGTCCAACCCTCGCCAGGTGGAACCACATCGCCATGGGCATTCAAGGCAATGGTCTTGCCGCCAGCACCAAAGGGCCTGCGCACAATGAGGTTGGTGAGAGAGGTGAGGCCATACGCTTTGACTTCGGCCTCAGGCACAGGAAACTGTTCGGCTTTGTAGCCCATGGTGCTCAAGAGCTCGGTGGTTTTTGCAGCGTGCGGGGCATTGTTGCCAGGCGGGGTATCGGTGGGCACTTGCACCAAGGCTTGCAGAAACTGAACTTGAGCGTCGAAGTGGGCGTCGATCCATTGATCAAGTTCTTGGTAATTTGATTGTTGCGAAGTCATTGATTTAAGCGAGTTGGTGCAAGACATGCTCAAAAGCATCAATGCAAAGTTGCATGTCATCGCAGGTGGTAGATTCAAGCGGGTTGTGGCTGATGCCACTGTTTTCGCCGCGTACAAAAAGCATGGCTTGGGGCATCACTTCGTGCAGTTTCATGGCGTCGTGGCCAGCGCCGCTGGGCATCACAAAGCGCGGCACTCCCATGTCTTTCAAGGCATTTTCCCAGCGTTGTTGCCATTCAGGTGCGCTGGGCGCTGCTGGCGCTCGCAACGTGGCTTCGCGGTGACAGACCAGGCCGCGCCGCTTGCAAATTTCATCGAGCGCATTCAACACATCTTGTTCCAAAGCGTCTCGCTGCGGATCGGTGGGCGCGCGCATGTCCATGGAGAATGTGCACTTGCCAGGCACCACATTGATGGAGCCATTGGGCACTTGCAGTTGGCCGATGGTGGCCACGGAATCGCCGTCTGCGGCGGAACGTTTTTCCATATAAAGAGCCAACTCGGCCACCGCACAAGCGGCATCGCGCCGGCGGTCCATGGGGGTGGTGCCTGCATGGCTGGCCGTGCCAATCATTTCGCACAAATATCGCACGCTGCCATTGATGGAGCTCACAATGCCCAAAGGCAAGTTCATTTCATTGAGCACAGGGCCTTGCTCAATGTGCACTTCGACAAAGCCCACGTAGTTGTTGGGATCGCGTTGAATGCTGGGAATTTCTTGTTCATTCAAGCCTGCTTTTTTCATGGCGTCTCGCATGGCAATGCCGTCGGCATCGATTTGCGAGAGCCAAGCAGAATTGAACTGTCCGACCAAAGCACCAGAGCCTAAGAAGGTGGCTTTGTAGCGCTGGCCTTCTTCTTCTGCAAACGCCACCACCTCCAGACCGATGGGCAGGCGTTGTTGTGCTTGCGACAATTTTTGAACGCAGGCAATGGGCACAAAAATACCCAAGCGGCCATCGTATTTGCCGCCATTGCGAACAGTGTCGAAATGGCTGCCCGTCATGAGGTATTTGGCGCCCGGCACACTGGGGTGATAGCGGCCCACCACATTGCCTACAGCATCGACAAAGACTTCGTCAAAGCCTGCCTGCTTCATGGTACTTTGGATGCTTTGTGAGCAAGCCATGTGGGCCTCTGTGAGGTAAGTCACTGTAAGTTGACCGGCTTCCTTAAAGCCGGGGTCGCTGTGTTGCGCCAAGTCTTCTTGCCAATCCCATACTTGCTGACCCTGAAGGGGGTGCAAGTTGGTTTTGTCATTCAAGCGAATTTCAACAATGCGGTGAATATTGCGCAGGCACTCTTGCAGTTCAAATTCGGGATGACCGTTCAAACGTCTTTCAAAGGTGGCAATGATTTGATGCTTGTTCAGTCCAAGTCCGCGAGGTCCTCTGACGGCCAAAATGAAGGGCCAGCCAAATTTTTGGTTGTAAGCAGCATTCAGACTTTGAATCTTTTCAAATTCAGATGGCGTGCACTCGGTGAGGCCTGCTTTGCTTTGTTCATTGGTCGATTCTGCGGTCAGCTCTTTTCGCACCATGGCTTTGCCAGCCAGTTCGGGGTGGGCGCGAATCAGGCCGATTTGCGCTTCTCTGCCGGCATCTTTCAAGACCTCTGCCA
>Ga0315903_10004031_pt1 | contig 19897 bp, 11 predicted proteins | sample LakEriMetagenome_7_FD_203524 | JGI IMG/M metagenome (GOLD analysis project Ga0315903, IMG submission 203524) | Freshwater fungal communities from buoy surface, Lake Erie, Ohio, United States - Buoy 2 MA119 | ecosystem: Environmental > Aquatic > Freshwater > Lake | place: USA: Lake Erie, Ohio... | reverse complement strand
CCACTCGTCAATAGGCTTCCCTTGAAGGTGTGTAGAGCATCAGGTCCTGGATGGGATTCGTCAGCCGCATGATGTAGGCGGCCTTGTATTTGCCCCACTTCCTGCTCGTCACACCATTTCGTCTCTCCCCATCAAAGTGGTTCGGGGAGGGAACGACCCAGAACTCCACCATCTTCGTCTCGCCCACAGCCAACAGGCCTGCGTGAACCGCTGCGGTGCCAGGATCGGAGTCAAGCGTGTACAGGGAATCGCCCCAGACAGCACCCGTATCTTTACCCGTCACTGGAATCGTTACGCGGTCACCAATCGAAAGACGGTTGAGTCCCAAAACAGGCAACCGATCCACGGGCGGGCGACGCTTGGCAGCAGCGAAAGCCTCCCTGTTCCAAGTGCCGCTGATGATCCTGGCGATGGGCTGATCGATTTCGCGAGGATGGCCAATCCACTCGATCTCCCCCGTCTTCCCCACCACGAACGCCGTGGGTATCCCACGCATCCCCGAAGCCTTCATGTAGTCCGCATCGACTGAACCATCAGGGTCGGTGGTCAGCCAGTAGGAATCGGTGATCTCCCTGTATGTCTTTCCGTCCCGCTCCCGCTGCAGGAACTCATCGATGGTGTCGGGATCCTCGTCACTAACGGCGATGATGACTAAATCCTCGGGATGTCGCTCTTGGACTTCCTTCAGATGAGGCATCGAAGCAACACATGGACCACACCAGGTGGCCCAGAACTCGACCACATAGACCTTTCCCATCTCAAACTTCGGTACCCGCTCCTTGTTGAGCCAGTGCTCGATGTCGATGGGCGGGGCCTTTGAGCCCACCGCCAGCCTGCCCTCTGCGTGAACGCTCGCACACAAGAGGAGGAAAACGACGAGAGTCTTCACGGCAGTTACTCCTAGGAAACGGTTGCTGCGTCGATGCTCTTGGGGCACGAGCCCTTGAACACCACTGGAGGGTAAGGCCCCAAGGTGGCGGTGGCGGAGGGAGCAGAAAGGATGGGGTGGTAGTTCGGCGGCTACCTGTCCCATTCGCAGATAATGAACACATCAGGGTGCTGGTGCCCCCAGAAGTTGACCCAATCGCCCTTGGCAATTGACAAGGTCATGTAGTCACGATCCTTTTCTAAGCGATGCGGATGATGACCTCTCCACTTCGTGAATCCCATCGCTTCGTTCGCATCAAGCCACCTCCATTGACTCTGGCCACCGACCTGCACCTCCGTGGCTCCCATCCAGCAAGAGACGCCATCACCAAATTGATCCTTGTTCGCAGCGAACGCTCTCTGGAAGGCAGCGGTAACGAACTCGTGCTCAGCTCGCGTCTCGAGCATAAGCAGGTGCCCGCCCCTAGCCTCGCAGAACTTCTTCGCGGCGTCCCAGGTAAGCGACTGCCTAAAGAACTTATATCGATGTCCATTAAACGGACACACAATCGCGCCGGCACGATCAGCGTATGGATCTATTCCCTTTTCGGGGGCGGGTCTCTGCGGTTCGATTCCCGCTTTGGCATCAGGTTTTAATCGCACTTTCGGCGGATTCAGTCTGTTGACGGCTTCGATCGTAATCGCCTTGTACAGAACTTTTCCGACTCCGCCGCCCAGAAGTATGCCGCCTTTCAGTTCGAGGTCGGCAGCCAACATCTCCCGATGGATCTCCTCTCCATCGATAAGGACTGTCAGAGAGCGGGCTTTCGTGACCTCCAGCACTAATGTGTATTGCTTACCTGGCACAATCGGCCTGTTTTTCTTGTTCCGCAGTTGCTTGAACACGAAGAGTCTGGTCTGTGTGTTGTGAAAGTCGCCCCAACGAACCTGGATCCCTGATTCCTCAGGATCATCTTTCGTGCAAAACAAGCCTGGGAATATGTCGAATGAACGGGGGTCTAGAGCCGTTACCTTTAACTCCACGCGAATCGGAGGCGTGAAAGCGACACGGGACACCGCGGATGCTCTGGGCCTCGCCTTGCTGTCGAATAAAATGCCATCGTCAATTGGCTTGACTACGCCTGCCACATCAAAAAAATCTAAGTCTCTTGCGTCTAGCAAATACGAATACGACTTTCTTGGCGTATTGCCAGCGATGACCCGTTTTCGTTCATCATCGATCGCCGCCGCTGCCGCGATTCTTTGTTTCTGAGTGAGTCGATCGGTCAGCGTTGAATAAGCCGTTTCAAGATCTTCTGTGGCGTTGAGGTACTGATCCTGATGCTTCTGAAAAACTAATGAAAGGTTCTCCGGGAACGGGCAGAGATACTTCGCGTTCCATCGTCCCCGCTCCTCCTCGCCGTCTTGCCAGTCTAGCCTTCCAAGGGCAAAGAAGTCGTCTCGCTTTTGCCTCCACTGCTTGGCTAGTTCCAAGTCCTTTTTCGCCGTTGCCTGGTCAAACTGCTTCACTAACTCAGCGTCAATCGCGTCGGTTGTCTGCCTCACGGCGTCTCTGAACTTACTCCACTCCAAGTCATATTCTTTCTGACATTCGGCCTCCTCAAGATCCGACTGTGGGCAACAAATCAGCGGCCGCTTTACGACGACAGGGTCCGCGTGTGCTCTAGGGTCGATTGCGACGATGGTGGCGAGAAGCACAATGGAACATCGTCCCCAGCAACTCATCCGGGGTGAGCTGCACATAGCAGTTGCGAGCAGTCCCTGTATCAATGAGAGCAGCGGCATGGAGAAAGCCGAGAGAGGAGGATCAAATACTCCAAAAGAGTACCGCTTGGAGACGGGTGGGATCTAGGGTCTTTGAGCCGTCCATCCAACGCCCGCGGTGAATCGCCCATTCTCTAAAGGGTTCTTGGAGACTCTTTCTCGGGGATTCAGCGAAAAGATCCCCGCCCGAAGGAGTCGTGCATGCCCACCATTGAGGAACTGATCAGCGTCCTTCTCCCCCTCCTGCCCGAGGCCGAGGTCACCCAGGACAACGAGGGTCAGATCGTGATCTACACGGGGCTGACCATGCCCAGCGAGTCCGCCTGATGGGCTGGGGTGGCATGGAGTTGGGATGGGTGCGTTGACCACCTCACGCTGGCCAGCCGCTGCCCAGAGAAAAAGGGGCGTTCCTGAATTCGTGAATTCACGAATCCGTACTTTTTTCCGTCCCCTCCGCCACGAAACTGACGGGACTCGCGAAAGCGTCCGAGACCGTAAGTCGTGGCCGGACGGACACTTCCGCGTTGAATCGGATAATCACGCTATCTCGCGAAGTCATCCGAAACGAAACTTGGAAGGTTTGTGGTACCGAGGGTCGCGGGTTCGAGTCCCGTTAGCCACCCTGGAAAACAAGGGGTTCTTGATCACGAGTTTCGTCGGCCGGTCACGAATCCGCAAAACTCCTCGAATCGGTACCTGGCTGGGGCCGACTCGCGGGCCGGTTGCCTGATCCGCCGGGGTTGGCCGGTCGCTTAGCCTGCATGGCGATTCTGCTTGGCCACTTGACTGCTGAGTCGTCTCCCCCGATCCCAGTCTTTGACGGAAATGGCGTCGCGGAGTTGCCGCTCCAGGTCTTCGGTACCGGACGCCCGGTGTCCGAGTGCTTCGGCGACCTCCGCCGTCAGCCCCTCGCAAATGCGGCGGTACAACCGATCCGCCGTGGCCTTCATCTCCGCGTCTTCCGCTGAGACGTAATGGGCAAGCACTACGCGCTTCGTGACACTGGCAGGTCAGATTCCGAGCCAGCATTCATAGTTGTAGCGCCCGGCGGCTCAATCGCTCACTCTGGCAGAATCCATTACCTGGCGATCTCCATCCAGAAAACAGAGCCGTCAAGCTTTGAACGCGATGTGACGCCCCACGGCGTACGTGTTGTCACTGTGCTCATATCCCAGCCGCTGTCGACCACCCGATAGCCTGCGGGCATCTGCAGGCGTTCGGTCGGTGTCACAACGAACTCCCTGTGATATCGAGCTATTGGCCAAGATGATCGAAGTGTCGCTTTGCCATGCTCGTCGAGCGTTATCGCATAAACGCCACTTCGGATTCGCCGCGGCTCCTGCCCCGTGGATTGATTGATGGTCAACTCGATCCGCGTCACAAAGACCGGCATGTGGAACTCCAGATCAAAGCCCTCCTCGCGGCAACCAGCCGTGAATGCGAGGAATGCTGCGACGAAGATCATTCGTTGGAGAGATGCCATCGGGCTACCCGAATGATAGAGACTGGTTCCATTCATGGGGGCAGGTCACTACGTGGGGAGCACCGAGCCGCGCCAGACGTGCGGAGACCGGTTCTGCAACTGCCGTGCCGAACAGGATTCGAGACGGCCTCTCACGCGTCCTGCACGGCCGGAGTCTCCGCGTCGAGTTCCGCGTCGTAGTCGCGGGTCCTGACCCGGATTCCCACGTCCGTGCCCGAGGAGGGTTCACTGTCGATCGTGATTGTGCCGCCGAGCCGCTCGATCCGCTCGCGCATCCCCTGGAGGCCGAAGTGACCCTGTTCCGGTCCTGACTGACTGCCGATCCGGAAGCCAACGCCATCGTCGCGGATCGTCAGGTCGATCGCCGCCTGCGACTCGTCGAAGGCAACCGTCGTGGCGACACCGCGGCAACTCCCGTGGTGCAGGGCGTTGAGGATCGCCTCCTGGACGACGAGCAGCAGGTTCCCGGCCACGAAATTGGGAACGTGAAAGGGCCGGCCTGTCACGTCCAGCGTGAGTCGTTCCGAGCGGCCAAGTGAAAGCTGATTGAGGAGCGTCTGGAGCGAGTCGGGGAACGAGTGGCCGACCACGGGCATCGTCCGCAGGGCCCACACGGAGCCGCGCAGTTCCTTCGTCGCGTGGTCCACCATTCGTCCGGCGACCTCGAGGTGCTCTGCCGCATCCGTCCCGCCACCCTGGCTGCGGGCCCGGCAGGCGCCGAGTTGATACGCGATCCCGCCGAGGGTCTGGAGCAGCGTGTCGTGGAGGTTTGCAGCGAGACGATTCCGTTCGCGGAGGCTCGCCTCGAACTCGATCGCGGCGTCGCGACGCAACCGCATCTCGCGGGCGAGCATGCGTGCCTGAGAATCCACCTCGCGCCGCAGCAACCCCACCCACACCAGAGCCCCCGCCAGCACCGCCGCCACGCCGGCCAGAAGCGTCGCAAGCCGACGGGGCGTCCACCACGAAGGGATCGAGAGCACCTCGAGATCGGCCGCCGATCGCGGCAGCACGGTCATCTGGCGAAGTATCGGGATCATGGTGCCGCTGGCCGCGACGTCGTCGCCGAGGAGATGAATCTGCACGATGCCGCGGATTCGGACGGCCGTGCCGGCATCGAGTCGTGGGAGGCCGGCAAACGACTCGCGATCGAGCGTCGCGAGTGTCGAGACGCCGTCGCCCGTCAGCGTGATGTCGCCGCCGTCATCGCCGCGGGGCCGGGTCTCGGCGACGGTCGCCGTAAACTCGACGAGGCAGCCGTCGTAGTCGGATGGTTCGGCCATCTCATGTCGCGCCATGGCTGTGGTGTTGACCCGAAGAATCGCGGCCGGGGAAAGAAGGGTCGGTTTTGGAGCCGCGCCGCGTGAAAGCAGTTCGACGGTCGCCTCCCGGATGCCGGCGATGCGCCGCACCGTGTCGATGAAGCCCGTCACCTTCACTCGATCGCCCGGGGTGACGTTCCACGAGGTGGTTGCTGTCGGGGCCACCCGAACACCACGAACGCCCTGCTGAATGAAGATCACGTCGGGTGCGGCGTAGGTGACGATGCCTTCCGTGGCAATTCGCCGGCTGGTCACGGGGTCGAAACGGTAGCGGCCGATCTCGGCGAGCGGGATGGTCGGTACATCGGCCGGCGATGCGGGCGCCGGCTCCAGCACGGCGATATCGTCGGCCGAGTTGGCCACGAGCCGCGGCGCCAGAAACTCGCCCCGCGTATTGCGAACCGAGCCCACGACTCCCGTGATGCGCACGCGGGCGTCGACCAGCGTCTCGGGAGGCGGCAGGCCGTTGGCGTCGAGAACCTGCACCGACATGCGGCGGGCTCCACATGCCACGGCCAGGCTGGATTGGACCGCCCCCCGCTGGCATCCCTGCACGATGCCCTCGCAGTCGATGCGGAGTCCGTTGTCGGCACCGACGAAAACTCGCTCGAGATCGGCCGGCTTCGGGGTGGGCAGGTCCACTTCCTGGAGGAACTCGATGGAGTTGACGAGCAGCAACGGGGAGTAGCCACCGCGGTAGAGCGATCCTGAAACGACCACGTCCATCCCGGGCCGGATCACGCCTCGGGTCCGATCCTTGGTTGCCGGATCGCCGCATGCCATCCAGATCGCCGCCGTTGCATCCTGGATGACGCCGATGTCTTCGTCGGGTTGCCACATGGTGACCACCGCCCGGACGCGGGCCACGGCACCTCGATCACGAACATCCGTGGGCAGCGAGAGAGCATCCACGATCGTGTGGACCGCACCAGTGTCGTCCGCGGTAACCTCAGCCGGCTCTGCCGCAGCCGCGATCGCCACGAGGGCGATGGCCCATGCGTGAATCATGACGGTACGAACCAGGACGAACACAGGCACGGCCGCGGAGCCTGTGGGCGAGTCGATCAGCGGACGTCGATCTCCACCTTGAATGGCCGCGGTCCCCCTGCCGGTACCTCAATCACCGGGGGTGCGAAGCCTCCCGGAACGGCGGAACGGCCGGCACCCTCACCCTGACCCGCTCCGCCGGGCAGGGTGCATTCTACCCGGGCCTCATAGCGGCCGGGACGAAGGCCGTCGTCGGGAGCGAACGTGGTGACGCTGAACGAGCCATCCTGCATGAACAGAGCCGATCCCGACCGCGGCCGCGAATCGGCGTCCCCGTTTCCGGCCGCGCCGTCCGTCGGCACGAAGAACACGTATCCGGCGGCGGGCGGCGGCTGGCCAGCAAAACGGATCGTGCCGGCCACGGGAACGACTCCCCTGGATCCATCGCACCCGGCAGCGACCACCGCGACCAGGACTCCCGCGATCCATGGAACCTGCCTCATCGAGATCCCGCAGCGCAAGTCGCTCATCGCTCGCTCACGGTCACGACATCCCGGGCTGCCAATGCCCTGGTCCCCATGGCCCAGAGCATGGCATCGTCGATGTTGTCCTGAAGGAATCTCACGGACGCATCGCCCATGGCCACCATCGCTCCGCCGGAGTGCTGGCTCTTGATGCCATTGAGCCGGTAGTCGCTCGCGGAGCCGATGCCGGGTGCGTCGTGCTGACCGTCTGGCACACGTTCGTTCGGTAGGGCGAACGTGTTGAGCGGGATGTTGGTGAGCACCGTCATTCCGTTCATGTAGACGGAGTTGTGCACCGTGTCGCCCGGCAGTGTCTCGCCGACCATGATCGTCTTGGAGAGGCCGTCCGGCACGTCCTTGAACGTGACGCGAACGGGCTCCTGCGAGAACATCCCGATGGCGATTCCCCCGAAACCCTGGTGGCTAGCGGGACCCATCAGGTTGCAGCAGGGATTGCCGGGACCTGGCGTGGTCGACGTTCCCCAGGCCGAGTTCGAAGGACAGTAGGTGCAGGTGGGGCGATCGATGAGCACGGTCGGGCCGAACGAGGCGGCGTACCAGAGCCCGTGCTGTTCCGAGGTCAGCCGCTGATTCTGGTAGTTGCAGCGGTTTTTGAAGACCGGCGTGGCACCGGCCGGATCACTCGGGCAGATGTACATGGGGAGCACCTGCTTCACGAGCGTGGCGTTGGCCACCGGCCTCGCGAGGCTGCGCGACGTGTCGCCGACCCGCTTCGAAAAGTCGAACTGATCGAACAGCGAGGCCTGTTCGGTGAAGGGAAAGATCTCGGCGGCCCAGGTGTCGGGCGTGCCCAACTGCCAGCCCGCCTTGCCGTTGTTGGCGGTGAAGGCCGTGTTGTTCATGTTGCGATTGCCAAACGAGCGCGGCAGCCACTTCTTCGCGTTCTGATAGGTGTGGAGGGCGAGCCCCACCTGCTTGAGGTTGTTGGAGCAGGCGGTCCGCCGGGCCGCCTCCCGCGCCGTCTGGACCGCCGGCAGCAGGAGCCCGATCAGCGTCGCGATGATCGCGATCACCACGAGGAGTTCGACCAGCGTAAACCCACGGAGGGTTCGGAGGCAGGCAGGCCCGTCCCACGGTGTACAACCGATTGGACGTGCCGACGGACGGTCAGAGATCGAACGACGTGCCATCATCCCTCCCTCTCCGCGGCATGATAGTCGGCTTCCAGAGATTTCTGAAAAGCGACTGTTTCATCGGCCTCATCGGCCTCATCGGCCGGACCCGGGCTCTTCTCGATCGGGAATACCGCGTGGCCTCCGGGAAAACCCCCGGCCCGTCAGCAGGGACCCGCCGACGACGGCGATCGCGACACCGATGGCCGCGAGGGACCCCGGTTCCGGCACCACGATCAGATTGACGAACAGGCCCGACGGGAGCGGCGTCGCGACGTTTGCCCCCTGCTGCGTGGATGCGTACGCGATGCGCCAGGTGTTGCTGCCAAACGTGAACTGGTCGTTCTCGTTCAGCGACACGCCCCCATAGGAGAACAGTCCACTCATGCTCCCTCCGTAGTTGGCCAGCGAGAGGACGGTGTCGGCGGGCAGGATCGATGACGAAGCAAGATCTGAGAGGGAGAGAGCCACGGATCCCGTCAGCGTCAAGTTGCCTGCGAGCTTCAGCAGGTCGGCCGTCGTGGCGGACGTGAGCATCTGATAGTCGAAAACGGCACCGCTGGCGAACGTCGCAGCCGATCCGCCTGTGAGCGTGCCAATGCCGCTGCCCGGGGTGACGCGGCCGGTGGCGGCCACGGCGATCGTGCCGCCCAGGGTACCGGAGCCACCGAGCACCCCCGCCACGGACATCGTTCCCGTCGAGGCCAGGCTGTTCCCGTCGATGAGCAGCGTCCCGCTGGAGACGGCCGACGAACCGCTGAAGGTGGTCGTTCCGCCAAGTCGCATCACGCCAGTGCCCGCCTTGGTGAAGCCGGATCCACCGCCGATCCCGCACCGGATGTCGAGGTCGACGCCCGACGGGTCACCGGTGGCGGCGACGGTGAACGTGCGGTTGCTGTTGAACTGGATCGTGCCGGCAGCGTTCGTCCCGGTTTTGATCACCGACTGCGCTGTGCCGGAAACCGACACCGAGGAACTCGTCTGAAACACCAGCGCATTGGCAGCGTTGACCTCGACCGCGGCGGAACTGAGCGACATGGCGGCCCGGAAGTTGTTCGTCTGGTTGAGCTGGAGCGTGGTGCCCGCCTGCATCGTCAGGGGCGTGCTGTTCGATCCGTTGTCGAGGCCGTTCACGGCCGTGAAGATCAGCCGCGTGCCGGCGTTGGAGACGGTCATCGTGCCGCCGTAGTTGCGGTTGCTCTGCGTGAACGACGCCGTGCCGCCGCCCAGGATGGAGATCGGAAGGCCGCCGCCGTTCGTGGAGGTGATCGTCAGCGACGACGAGGGGTTGACGACAATCGCACGGGAGGGAGAGAGCGTGCCGTCGTTGGCCCAGGAGACCAGGCCTGAGACCGTGAAGTTGCCGGAGTTGACCGTGATGCGATTGAACTGCGGCGTGCCGCTCGTGGTCAGCGTGCCGCTGGTGCCCTGCAGGAAGGCCTGGCTCGTCGTGGCGCTGGTGAAGGTCGTGAGCGATCCCGTCGCCGACCCGGATCGCCACAGGCTACTGGTGGTGTTCCAGGTGCCCGAGCCCCCGAGGTTCGTGCCGTCGGCGGTCCAGTAGTAGTCCACGGCCAACGCCCCACGGCCAATCGCCGTGGCGAGCACGACCGCCGCGAGAATACGACTGAGACTTCCGGCCTGCCGCTGCATTTCCTGAAGCCCGTCCATTGTTGGAAACCCTCATGACCCCCACGGCGTCCAGCCCTCGGCGGCTCGACAGCACCTCCGCATCGACAGCCTAGTCCCCCTGCCATTCCGGCGATATTAGCCATCCGGCTAAGTGGCCCCCGTGCCGGACCTCCTGTAAGTTTCGCCGTGGGGAGCTTCGACCAGAGGACTCGCGATGACCCTCCTTCGCAAAATTCGCCTGCTCCTCGTGGACGACCACCCCGTCATGCGGGCGGGGCTTGCCAATCTCCTGGGCTCGGAGCCGGATTTTGCGGTGGTCGCGCAGGCCGACGACGGGGCTACTGCGTACAGCCTCTGGCAGCAGCATCAGCCCGATGTCACGCTCCTGGACCTCGCCATGCACGGAATCGACGGGATCGCCACCCTGCATCGAATCCGCCGGGCCTCCCCGGCGGCCGGCGTGTTGGTGCTCACCTCGGCCGAGTCGCAGGAGGATGCGCAGCGCTCAATCGACGCCGGCGCGAATGGTTACGTCACCAAGCACGTCGGACACCAGGAACTCTTCGATGCGATCCGGGAGGTGCATCAGGGCGGGCGGCCGGTGCGAGGCGTGGTGAAGACGCGACCCATGGCGGCCGCCGGCGGCCCCGCGGCCCTGCTCACGCCCCGCGAACTCGAGGTGGTCGGCCTCCTCCGCGAGGGATTCACCAACAACGAGATCGCGAAGTTGCTCGGCATCTCGACCCATACGGCGAAGGCCCACGTGGCGGGCGTGATCGAGAAACTCGGCGTCAGTGATCGCACGCAGGCCGTGGCACGGGCGTTCGATCTGGGGCTCCTCAAGGCCGCGGCGGGCGGCCGCCGCCTCAGCTAGGTGAGGCATGTCGTTCCCGATGGCCCGTTTTCGCGTCGGTCTTACGGGCGGGCTTGCGGCCGTGGCGGTCAGTTTCTGCCTCGGTACCCCGGCGGTCGGCCAGATCATCAATCCCAAACGCGGATTTGGCGATGTGGGGGCGAACTATGCAAACCTGCAGGCGATCAACGCCGGCTGGTACTACACGTGGGGGTCGGGCACCGGTTCGCCGGGCACCTTCGGTGCCAAGCACTACCCCATGTTCTGGAACTCCCCGAGCGACGCCACGATCAACACCGTCAAGAACCGCGCCGGCGTGGAATGGGTGCTGGGGTTCAACGAGCCGGAGCGGACCGACCAGGCCAACATGAGCGTGACCTCTGCGCTCGACGCCTGGTCGCGGATCTGCAACGCCTTCGCGGGCACCGGCGTGAAACTCGCCAGCCCGGCCGTCTCCGACAACACGGCGGGCCGGACCTGGATCGCCGACTTCATGACGCAGTTGGAGGACCGCCGCACCAACACGGCCAACGCCAAGTACAACCCCAACCTTCGCGTCGACGCCATCGCCTTCCATTGGTACGGCTACTCGAACCCCAACAACCCGACCGAGGCCGCCAACTGGTTCATCGGCAGCGTCGACTACTACCGCAACACCTACGGAGTCGGCGTGATGCCGACGGAGTTCGCGATCCACGACTGGGGCGGCGCCTACACCGACCAGCAGATCATCGACGCCAACAAGCTCTTTCTCGACAACGTGCTGCCGAGGCTCGATTCCCGCAGCTACGTGCCGGGCTACGCCTGGTATCACTGGTTCAGCGACGCGCCTCTGTACTCGGGCTCGCCCGCCACACCCACGCCGATGGCTTATCGCTACGTGGGCGCCGTCGCCAGCGGCAGCACCGCCAACCTCGGCGGCCAGAACCTCGGCGAATACGTCGCGTATCTCACCGGCGGAACGCTGACGATGACCGGAACAGCCCCCGGGACCGTCAAGTACATCAGCGCCCTGGCCAACTCCAGCAGCCTGACGGGGAGCGCGAACTGGGGTCTGACCGGCACGAGCACCTGGCTGCGGGTCGAGCCCGACGCCGTGCTGCGAAAGGCGGGCACCAACCAGTTCACGCTCGACGGGACGCGGATCACCAACGATGGCATGATCGACGTGGCGGCGGGAACGCTGCGGCTCACCGGCTCGGCGAGTGTGTCGGGGGGCGGCGGCGTGCGGGTGGCCGCCGGTGGCACGCTGCTGATCGAGCAGGCGGCCGGCACCTTCACGCTCGATGATCCGCTCGAACTCGTCGGGGGCACGATCGACGCCGTGGGCAACCTGCGGCTCACCGGCACCGCCACGGTTTCCGGCCAGAGCACGCTCGTCGGCTCGGGCACGACGACGCTGGCCGGGCCGCTTGCGAGCGGCTCGATGACCGGCGGAATCACGAAGGCGGGAAACGGGTTGCTCGTCATCTCGTCGACGGCCAACGGCTACCGAGGGCCGACGCACGTCATGGCGGGCATGCTCGCCGTTTCGGGTCGCATCTACGCGGGGGCCGTAGGAGACGAGGCGGCGATCACGGTCACCACGGGAACGCTCTACACCGCCAACTTCTCCGACCTGCCGGTCGGGTCACTCGGCAATCTGCCCGCGGCGGCGGATCGCATCTCGATCGACGGCGGCACGCTCCGGCTCGCCGGCTCGGGAACCACGGCACGAGGGTTCACCGTCGGCGCGGGGGGCGCGACGGTCGAGTTGCAGCCGGGCGTGAACGTGACCTTCGTCGAATCCGATTCGGCGGCGTGGATCAGCTCGCCCGCCGGCGGAAACCTCACCCTTCAGGCGACGACCAGTTCCGGAACGCTCGCGAAGTCCTATGTGGGCACGGGCGGGCTTCTGAAGACCGGCAGCGGCACGTGGGTGCTCGCCGGCGAGAACTCTTTTCGCGGCGCCACCCGGGTCGTTGCGGGCACCCTGCGCGTGAACGGCACCGCCAGTCTTGCCACCTCGACGCTGGATCTCAACGCCTCCGACTCCGGCGCCATCGTGTTCGCGTCGGGATCTGCGCGAACGTTCTCGCTCGGCGGACTGTCTGGCAGCCGGAACCTCTCCACGGGAAGCCACACGATTCGCGTCGGAGGCAACGGCCAGTCGACCGCGTACACGGGCTCGCTCGGCGGCACCGGGGGGCTGGTGAAGACGGGAACCGGAACGCTCGAACTCGGCGGCGTTAACAGCTTCGCAGGCGGCGTGGTCATCGAGGAGGGCATGCTGCGGTTCGGGGGCTCCGCAGCACTCCCGGAAGCCGGCACGATCCGGATCGACGCCGGCGGCGTGCTGGCGCCGGTCGCCGGTTCGCCGCTCGCCGCATGGATTGCCGCAGGCCGGATCGATCCCGCGTCGAGCGGTGCCGTCGCCATCTCGGGGACGGTCGGGTCGGACCTTGATCTCCGTCTTGTGCCCGGGCTCTCGATCGGTGGCAGCGGCACGTCGTCGTTCACCGGTTCTCTATCGGCCGGCGCGGCGGGCTATCGGCTCGGCGGTGGTGACGGCGTGCTTTTGGTGACGGCCGACCTCACCTCCGGCGCCGAACTGGTGAAGGCCGGTGGCGACACCGTGGTGCTCACGGGGGCCAACTCGTTCGCCGCTGTGACGCTGGACGGTGGCTTCGTGCAGGCCGGCTCCGCCGCCGCGCTCGGGGCGGCGGGCACGATCACGTTCTCCGGCGGCGGGCTGCAGTACTCCGCGGCCAACGCGACCGACTACTCGGCACGATTCTCCCGGGAGGCAGGACAGCGTTTCCGGATCGACACCGCCGGCCGAAGCGTGGCATTCGCCGAGGCGCTCGTGAGTGCCGGCGGGTCGCTCGAAAAACTCGGCAGCGGGACGCTCGCCTTGGCGGCGGGGAACGACCTCGACGGCACGGTGCGGATCGCCGCCGGCACGCTCCAGGTCGTGGCTCCAGCGGCGCTCGCCGGTGCGACGCTCGACCTCGCCGCGGACGACTCTGGAACGCTTTCGCTTGGTGCCGGGCAGCCGTCCACGTTCTCGTTCGCCGGCCTGGCCGGCACGCGGAGTCTCGCGAACGGCGGTCACACGCTGCGCCTCGGCGGCACCGGTCGGAGCACCTCGTACGCGGGCGCGATCAGCGGTAGCGGAGGCCTCGTGAAGGAGGGGGCAGGAACGCTGACGCTGGCCGGTAGCAACACCTTCACAGGCACGACGACGGTGGCCACCGGCGTGTTGCGAATCGGCGCGGGAGGCTCGACGGGAGGCGTCGCGGGGGCGATCGTCAACCAGTCGAGCGTGGTCTTCGATCGCTCGGGCACGGCCACGCATGCCGGGGTCATCAGCGGCACGGGCGGGGTGACCAAGGCCGGTGCCGGCACGGTCAGCCTCTCCGGCACGAACACCTTCAGCGGCGGAATGCGTGTCGACGCGGGCACGCTGCAGGTGAGCGGAGCGGTGAATCCAGCGGGACGCCTCACGCTGGCCGGTGGCACGTTCGCCCTGGCGAAGTCGGCGGGCACGCAGGCCGTGGCAGGGCTCACGCTCGCCGCCGGCGACTCGGCCGTGTCGAACACCGTCGCCACCGGCACGCTCGCGCTGGCTGCGGTCAGCCGCGAGACCGGCGGAGTGGTTCGGTTCGTGACGCGGACGGGGCCGATCACCACGTCGGCGACCGCCACCAGCGGCATCCTCGGAAACTGGGCCTTCACCGGATCCGGCACGGCCACCCGCTATGCCACGGTCACCGGTGGCACGATCGCGGCCTTCACGTCGGGCACGGTGCTGAGCGGGACGTCTTCGTTCGGCGGCATTCCCTCGGGTGACACCGGCACCGTGAACTATGACGTCACGTCATCTGGCACCTTCGCCGCGATGGGCCTGACGCGGGTGGTGAACACGATCGACTACAGCGGCTCGGGCGGCGTGCAACCGGCGGCCAATGCCGTGACGCTGACGATCAATGGCATCCTGACGACCGGTGCGGGTCCGCTCACGATCGGCGGCTCCCCCCGCATGGACCTTGTCGCCGGCGCCGCGCGGGAGTTGGTGGTCAACACGGTCACGGCCGACGTGGTGCTCAACAACGGCATCTTCAATCACGCCAGCGGCGCCAGCGGGCTCACGAAAGCGGGCACCGCGACGCTCGTGATCAATGGTTCGAGCGGCTACACCGGACGCACCACCGTGGCCGCCGGCCGGGTGCGGTTCGGCAGCGGCGGCAGCGGTCTGGCGATCCCCAGCGGTGAGTTCATCGTCCGCGGCGAGCTCGCGTTCGACCACGCCGATACGCTGACCGTTGCGGGCGGACTCTCCGGTGACGGCACCGTCCTGAAATCCGGTGGCGGCACGCTCATCCTCACCGGGACCGGTGGTTTCACCGGCAACGCGACGGTGGCTGACGGCACGCTCGCGATCGGTGGGGCGGGAGCACTCGGCCCGGGGGGCACGTTTGCGGGCGGCCTCGATCTCGCGGCGGGCACGCAGTTCATCCAGCAGAGCTCGGCCACCCAAACGCTCGCCGGGGGCGTGTCGGGGGGCGGTGCGATCACCGTGGCGTCTGGGCGACTCGTGCTCGCAGCCGCGAACGCCTTCACGACCGACGTGACGATCGGCAGCAACGCCGCGCTGGTGCTCTCCCATCCCGAGGCGCTCGGCGGCCAGGCGCATGATCGGGGTGTCGTCCTGGGGGCCTCGACCGGCACCGTGATCGAACTGGCCACCGATGGCAACGGCCCACGTCCGTTCATCCGGGCCAACACCGGCTTCAGCACCACGATCGTGGCGGGGCGGCCGCTCGGCACCACCGGCCCCGGCCTCCGCCACGAACTGGCCCCTGAAGTCATGCTGGGTGGAGGCACGATCGACGTGCGCGCCGCGGCGAACGTGACGAGTGGCGTCGCTGAACTGCTCGTGCCGGCACTGTCGCTCACGGCCGGCGCGGCCGGCGCGGTCACGCGGATCCATCCCACTACGGCCGTGGTGACGCTTGGCGGGGCGGCGGCCGCAATCAACGCGGTGCCCAAGACGCTTGAACTCTCCGGCTCCGCCTCCGGCAACGTCGTCAGCGGAGCCATCGCCGATGGCGTGTCGGTCGTGAGCCTCCTGAAGTCGGGGGCAGGCGAGTGGACGCTCGCCGATGCCACCACGTTCACGGGACCCACGACGGTGACGGCTGGCACGCTGCGCCTCGCCCATGCCGGGGCCCTCGCCGCGAGCGGTGCCGTCACGATCTCGGGCGGCAGGGTGGCGCTGCCCCGCACGGCTGCCCTGGCTGTGGGTCTCCACTCGCTGGCGATCGACGAGGCCAGCGGGGCGTTCGATGTGGGCCGCGGACGGGTGACGATCGCCGCGGGGATGACGGTTGCCGCGCTCCGGGCCGACATGGCAGCCGGTCGCAACGGCGGAGGCTGGGACGGCGCCGGCGGCATCGTCTCTTCGGCGGTGACGGCCGAACTTGCCGCCGGCGTGCCCCGCACCGTGGGCTGGCTGGACCACGGCGACGGATCGTTTTCGATCGCGTATGCGGCGGCCGGGGACTGCACCATCGACGGAGTCGTGGACGTGCTCGATGCGGCCAACTTCCTCTCCGACGGACTCTTCGATGCGGGGCTCGAGGCGGGCTGGTCGCAGGGCGACTTCACCGCCGACGGTCTCGTCGACATCCTCGATGCCGCGGACTTCATCAGCACGGGGCTGTTCGACGCGGGGGACTACGTGAGCCCGTCCGGGGCTGCAGGCATGCCGATGGCCGCGGTGCCCGAACCGTCGTCGTTCGGGTGGCTCGCGGTGGTAGTGGCGGTCGTCGCGGTTCGCCGTCGGATCAGTCGGCGGTCTTGAACGGAAGCGTCGCGGCACAGGCGCCCTCACCATCGTCGAGGGCGAGGCAGAAGAGGAAGAACGGCGCTCCCCGTTCGCGTGGGGCGACGAGCGCGGCAGATGGACAATCGGTATCGACGGGACCCACGAGGGGTTGAAAGCCACCGCTGGTCTCGTGGGCGATCCACCAGCGGTAGCGGACAGGATCGGCGTCCTGCTCGCCGCGTGCCGCTGCGACGGCGAGCATCGCCCCGGCCTCGACCACGATGTCCCGCTGCGTCAGGCCGTTGATCTCCAGTCGCTCGAGATGCGGCGCCGGTCGCCGTGGAGCGGAGCCCTTCCACGCCCGGGCGAGTTCGTCGGCCAGCGGCGTGAACCGGTGCTCCGCATCGACCGGTGCCGGCGACCACGGATCGCGGGTGAGCAGCATGCTGAAATACGAGATTCGCTCCCGGGGCCACCGGCCCCACAGGAACGCGCAGCCGCCGAGGCAACCGTCGGCTGCGGCAATCCGCTCCCACGCCTTCGCCAGATCGGCGTTCTTGGCCGAAGCCCCCTCCTCGAACCGCGGTCCCCACGAGGCTTGCGGTCCCCACCAGGGCCCGTTCGGGCCGAACTCCGAGAAGTAAAAAGGACGGCCCCAGTGTTCCTGCAGCGCTGCAATCGCGTTGCCCACCGCACCCTGGCCATAGCTGTTGACCCCCAGCACGTCGAGGTCGGGTGCATGTTCCCTGACCAGCGCGATGTCGTCGGCGGGCGCGTTCACCATCGTCAGGCTCGTCGGGATGCCGGGGCGACGCTCGTGCAGGATTCGTGAGAGTCGATCGACCTGGCGGAGGTAGCGTGGCTCGAGCCGCACCTCGTTGCCGAGACCCCACATCGCGATCGACGGGTGCCCGCCGATGCGGTCGACGATGGCGGCGAACTCGCGATCCATCCGATCGGCGGTCGCCTCGTAGGAATGTTCCCACGGCCAACCCTCCTTGCCGACGTTCGTTCCCTCGTGCGGCATCCAGTGGCCGACGATCACCCGCAGGCCGAGCGCCTGGTAGCGGTCGAGTTCGGCGATCGACGGCGCGGCGTAGGTGCGGACCGTGTTGGCCCCCCGGGCGACCGCGTCGGCAAGTCGCGGGCCGCCGCAGACACCCCTGATCGGGTCCGCGGCCAGGGCGGCGATGCGCGGGCCGGATGCCTCGCCCGGGGAGATCGAGACGCTCGCCCCGCAGCAGGCCGCGACGCACAGGATGGCAAGCCTGCGGCGCATGGGCGTATCGTGCCGAGGATGGAAGCGGGTTTGAGTCGGATTCCCTGCGGGTATTGTGCCTCCGCAGCACGGATCTCGGCAGTAGCCAGATGGCTAATTACGACCCAGTCGGGCCAGACCCTATCCTGCTCCGAGAGCGCGGACGATTCCGCAGGCTGCGGAAACCGGCGCCCAACGCGGGGAGGTGTTTCGTGGTCACTTGGAATGCGTGGAAAGTGTCTCGTCGTGTCGTTTGGGCGACGCTCTGGGTGGTCATCCTCACGGTGACGTCGGTCCGCCCGGCGGCGGCCGTCGACTACTACTGGACCGCTTCCGGCACGTCGCTCGGCGGATCGGGCACGTGGAACACGACCAGCAGCAACTGGTTCGTCGGTTCCAGCAGCGGCGCTCTGGGCCCGTACGTGAGTTCGACGACGAGCCAGGCCTACCTCCAGGGCACGAGCGGCACGTTGACCACGAGTGGCACGCCGCAGTTCTGCAGGATCAACGTGACCTCGGGCTCCTTTACGCTCTCCGGGGCCGTGGCCTGGGCGAACAACGGCACCCTCTCGCCGGCTCGAGGCATCGTCGTCAGCCCGAGTGCGGCACTGACGATCACGAGCGCCAACGGTGCCGGCCTTGGTCTGGGCATTCAGGGTGGCGGCACCGTGACGTTCACCTCGGCGAACAAGCCCTATCCCGGCGCGATCACCGTGTCGACACCCGGAACGCGTCTGGTTTTCTCAGGCATCAACGGACTCGACGGCACGAGCAACTCCGACAATAGCACGGCCCTCACCCTCGGGGCCGGCACGACGCTGCAACTCGACAGGACCAACAACTACCGTCAGAACCTGCAGCTCAACGGGGCGACGGTCGATGCGCGGTCGGGAGGGTCGTCCGGCGCGTCGCTCGTGTTCCAGAGCAACTCCGCGATCACCGTGGGTGGCACCGCCAAGTCGACGATCCTCTCGACGACCGGATCGGGTCAGATCAGCCTCAACTCCACCCGGACGTTCACGGTGAACGGGACCGGCGACGCCTCGGGCGTCGACCTGGAAATCTCGGCGCAGATCATCGGCGGCAACGGCTTCACGAAGTCGGGCACCGGCACGCTGCTGCTCACGGGCAGCAACACGTTCGGCGGGACCACGAGTGTGACGGCGGGCCGACTCGTGCTTGGCAATCAGTACGCCCTCGCCGGCACCACCTTCAACACCCAGTCGGGCACTTCACCGACGGGCACATTGACCTTCGGATCGCTCACCGAGGTGAATTTTGGAGGACTCACGGGGGCCAATGCGGTGGTGCTCACGAGCACCTCGGGCTCCGGGGTGGCCCTGAACGTCGGCACGTCGGGCACGACCTCGCTCACGGTGCCACTGTCGGGGGCGGGCTCGCTCAAGAAGGTTGGCTCCGGACTCGTCAACCTCACCGCCGCCAACACCTTCCAGGGGCCGACGACGGTCTCGGCCGGCACGCTCCTGTTCACGACGCCGGCGACGCTCGTCGGCGGAACGGCCGCAGCCTGGACGCCGGCCCGGCTCGTCACCGGCTCGGGAGCCACGGCCGCCTTCGTGGTGGGCGGGACCAGCGGGTTCGATGCAACTGCCATCTCGGCGATCATCGCGGCCGTCGATCGGAGCGTGAACGACAACGGCCTTCTTGCCGGTTCCCGGATTGGTTTCGACACGTCCGCGGCCGGCAGCTTCACGATCGCCGACTCGCTGCTCGACACCACCGGCGCCGGCGGCGGTGCGGTGGGGGTCGTGAAGCTCGGCAGCGGTACGTTGGCCCTCTCGGGCAGCAACGGCTACTCGGGCGGGACCGTCGTGGCCGCGGGGACGATTCGCTTCACGACGCCTGCGGCGCTGCCGTCGGCCGGCACGGTCGACGTTCGCTCGTCCGGGGCGCTGGTCGCGGACGGCGCCTATGCGACCCTGGGAGCCTGGCTGGGAAGTGGCCGGCTCGACTCGGCGTCGGCCGGCGCGGTTCTGATCACCACCAACGACTCCGGGGCGGTGTCATTGGCGTCGTATCCAGGGGTCTCGATCGGGGCCATTGGTTCGGCGACGCTCTCCGGGCCGGTGACGTCGGGGACGGCTGGTTACCGGTTTGGTGGGGGCGACGGCGTGCTCACCGTCACCTCGACGTTGGCCGGCGGGCTGCCGCTGACCGTGATCGGGTCGGGATCGGTGGTGCTTACGGGTGCCAATGCGATCGGGAGTGTGTCGCTCGCCGGCG
>Ga0315903_10004030_pt1 | contig 19901 bp, 16 predicted proteins | sample LakEriMetagenome_7_FD_203524 | JGI IMG/M metagenome (GOLD analysis project Ga0315903, IMG submission 203524) | Freshwater fungal communities from buoy surface, Lake Erie, Ohio, United States - Buoy 2 MA119 | ecosystem: Environmental > Aquatic > Freshwater > Lake | place: USA: Lake Erie, Ohio... | reverse complement strand
GAGAAAAGAAAGCATCCTTTAATTTCACATACGAGAGCAAAATCATGACAAATAGAAAAATACTAATTATTGGAGCTGGCGGTTCTGGTAGAGAAATCTTCTCTTTGATAGAAGATATAAACAAAGTCACCCCAGGATTATGGGATATTCAAGGTTTTGCTTCTATAGATAAGCCAAATTTAGAAGTACTAGAAAGGCTAAATGCAAAATATTTGGGCAAGCCACAAGATTTAAAGAAAAATATATCCAACTTATCTAATTGGCATTTTGTTGTCGGAATAGGAAATCCAAGTGATAGACGACAAATGGAGGCAGTTGGGAAAAGTCACGGATTGAAACTGGCAACACTTATTCATCCTAACGCGCAAATTGGATCTGATGTTGAAATTCAAGAGGGGTCTGTAATTTGTGCAAATGTGGTTTTAACAACAAACATAAGGATTGGAAAATCTGTCCAAGTCAATATTGGCTGCATCATTGCTCATGATGTAGTTATTGAGGATTATGTCACTCTAGCCCAAAGTGTAAATTTGACTGGAAATGTCACTGTTAAAAGTAACTCAGTTCTCTACACAAAATCTACGGTAATTCCAAATGTAGTAATTGGTGAAAATGCAATTGTTGGTGCTGGAAGTTTGGTAATTAACGATGTGCAAAAAAACACAAAAGTAGCAGGGGTTCCCGCTAAAGATCTGGCTTAAATTCAGGTGAAGTAGCACTTCCTAGTTTAGAGATATTCTTTCTTTGGATAATTCTTAAAAACGTGATTGATAGAATTTTTATGTCTAAGAAAAATGAGACATTATCCACATAATGAATATCAAGTTCAAATTTTCTGTTCCAGTCTAAATTATTCCTACCGTTGATTTGAGCTAAACCAGTTAGACCTGGGCGCACTTCATGTCGTCTGGATTGCTTTTCTGAATAGCGAGTTAAATACTGAGGGAGTAAGGGCCTAGGGCCAACTAAGCTCATCTCTCCGATGACCACATTCCAAAGTTCTGGTAACTCATCGATACTTGTACTTCTTAAAAACCTACCCAATTTAGTTAGGCGATCTTTGTCGGGAAGCAGAAAACCATCTTCATCTTTAAAATTCTGCATCGTGCGTAGTTTGATAATCGAAAATATTTTCTCATTACGACCAGGCCGTTTTTGAGTAAAAAACACAGGGGAACCCATCGTTAATCTGACTAAAATACTACTAACCAAAAGAATAGGAAAGGTTAGTAATAAAAAGAGTAGAGATAAAACTAAATCAACAATTCGTTTTCCAATAAGTCTATAAAAATTATTGATCATTTTGAATGATACTCAAAATTAAATTTGAAACTCTTGCTACATCTTCGTCACTCATTGTACTCCCAGAAGGTAAGCAAAGACCTTCATCATAAATCCGATCTGCATTTCCAGATAAATACCTTTGTGCATCTACATAAACAGGTTGAAGGTGAAGCGGTTTCCAAATAGGGCGAGATTCAACGTTCGAAAATTCAAGTTTTTCACGAATTATTTTTGGGGCATTTGGAAATAATTTTGAATCCAAAGTTATTGTGGTAAGCCATGCATTTGAATCACCCCATGGGGGATCAAGTTGAACACTTAAACCAGGAACAGATCCAAGAGCTTGCAAATATAAATCCCTGTTTCTCCTTCTGCGCTTAATTAATTTGGGTAGTCGTGATAATTGCGCCCTACCAAGAGTTGCAAGAATATTACTCATCCGATAGTTATATCCAATTTCGTTGTGTTCATACCACGGGAGCTGCTCACGAGATTGATTTGCCCAGTACCTAACTTTATTTGCAATTTCTAGGTCGTCGGTTAAAATCATTCCACCACCAGAAGTGGTTATTATTTTGTTGCCGTTAAATGAAAGTACATTAACTTTTCCAAAATTTCCTGAGTTACTACCTTTATATTGCGCCCCTAGCGCCTCTGCTGCATCTGCCAAAACTGGAATTTCGTACTGGTTGGCAATTTTTAGAAGTGAATCGTAATTGCAAACTTTTCCAAATAAGTCCACTGTAATTATGACCTTGGGAAGATTTCCACTTTTAGATCTTTCTTGTAAGAATTTTTCTAAGAGCTCTGGATCTAGATTCCAAGATTGATTTTCTACGTCTAGAAATATTGGTTTCGCACCAGTGTAATCAACAGCAAATGCTGTGGCACCAAAGGTTAAAGTTGGAACTACCACTTCATCTCCTGCTTTAACCCCAAGTGCCAGAAGACCTAGATGAAGGGCAGAAGTACCACTTGAAAGTGCAACCCCAAATTTAGAATGACAATACTCTGCAATTTCTTTTTCGAAAATTGCGATATTTTCCCCGCTTGGTCCTATTCCATGTTTTAGGATTGTGTTAGTTATCGCATCTACTTCTACTTGAGACGTATCGGGTGGGGAAAGGTAGATTCGACCATCTTGGGATATTTTTGTTTCTGCGGTCACATATTCCATTCGATTATTTTGAAACTTAGTCTAGCACTGGGCTTTATGGCCCGAATTGCTCAAAATTATGCATTAAATGTTAGATAAAAGGATACAAGAGTAGGAATCAACCCTTGTTTAAATGTATTATATTTATTGTGTCCTAAAATTAAAATTCGGGATAAAAGCAAGTTCATTATGTGCAATATATACTCAAATTTTTTTTGAAGAGGGTAGAAGTTATACAAAATATGAAAATAAGTTCTTAAAATGAAGAAAATATGTTTTGTGGTATCGTCCCCCACCTCGGCCAACGTATTTTTAAAAGATCATATTGAAAATCTAAGCAAATATTATGATATTGATATTATAGCTAACTTTGATAAAGAGCATAAAGAGCATAAAGAGCATAAAGAGCATAAAGAGCATAAAGAGCATATCACTAGAATTAATGCTCCAATTGATCGCAAGATTAATTTAAAAAGTGATTTAGTGGCGCTGTTTTATTTGATTCAATTATTCAAAAAAAATGAATATGTCTCTGTACATTCGGTTACACCAAAGGCAGGGTTATTGGCGATGACAGCTGCATTCATAACACAAATTCCTAATCGAATTCACTGGTTTACTGGACAAGTGTGGGTGACAAAAAAAGGAATAAATAGAAAACTACTAAAATTTGCAGACAAAATTATTAATTATCTTTCAACTAGTAATTTAGTTGATAGTCAATCCCAATATGAATTTCTTTTAAAGAGTAAAGTCATAAAAAATAAAAGTAGTGTTATCGCAAATGGTTCTATTTGTGGATTTGATAAAAATAGATTTTATCCAGATAGTCAAGTTCGTGCAACAACTAGGAGTAAACTGAACATAAATGATAATGAATTCGTCATCTTATATCTTGGTCGTATGGTAAAAGACAAGGGAATTTTTGATTTGGTAGAAAGTCTTTTAATGATTGAAAACAATTTAAATATCTGTCTGTTGCTAATAGGATCTGATGAAGAGGGTAATATTGAAATACTAAAAGACAAATTAGTGAATTCTAAAATAAAATTTATTTATATTCCTTTTATAAGCGATCCTGAGAACTATTTGAAAGCAGCTGATTTGTACAGTATGCCTAGTTACAGAGAGGGTTTTGGGTTATCAGTAATTGAAGCAGCCGCGTGTGCTATCCCGACCATTGCGTATGACATATATGGAATTAGCGATGCCATATCAGAAGAAACTGGAATATTGGTACAAGTAGGGAAAATCGCAGATCTTTCCAGAGCTATTTATTTCTTGATTACTAATCCAGAAAATAGAAAAATAATGGGACAAAAAGCATTAAATAGAGCAGGAGAATTCTTCTCCAAAGAGTTAGTTGTTAATGGATTAAAAGATTTTTACTTCCGAGAAATTGGATATACATCTAGCAAGACTAAATCAAGAATCCTAAATATCTCTGCCGCTAGTCTTACAATTAAAAGTTTTGTTGAACCCTTTGAAACAGATTTGTCCAATTGTGGATTTGATTCAATCTACGCAGTTGGAAGAGGAGAAGCTGAGAATTTTCCCGACAACTATATCAATTTGCCCCTTGAAAGGGGACCCTATTTTTTCAATTCTTGGCTAAAGTATCGTGAAATGAGAAGTATAATTTTCAAAGTTAACCCAGACATTATAATTTTTCATACACCTTTGTCTGCTTTTGCGTTTCTTCCAATTCTAAAAGCGCTTAATAGACATGGCTTTAAACTTATTTACATCGCTAGAGGAAGTTTAGATGAAAGTACATCTCGACGAGCGAGATTACTTTGGTATTTTTTTGATCCGACTATTTGGTCGGTTTGGAATAGTGTCGGAGTAATTAACGATTTCCTTTATAACAAATGTTTAGGAAAAAACATGGAAGTAAAATTATTGAGTTTGGGAGGAGCTCCTTTAAATTTAACCCACGATGAATCAGATTGGATATCGCATGAAGAATTACAAATCGGCTGGGTTGGAAGGTTAGACAAGGATAAGAGAATTACAGATTTTATTGAAGTTGTTAGAATCTTAAAAGAAAGGTACTTACTTAATGTAAAAGGGAATGTGATAGGAGCAAGTATTCCAGGTGATAAGCCTGAAATTATCTCGAATTTACCATATATAACTTTTCATGGCTGGCAGAATAATCCATGGAGAATAATAGGTAACTGTGATTTATTAATAAGTACTTCGGTAAGAGAAGGCTATGGTTTAGTTCCAGTCGAAGCTGGATATTATGGAATACATACAATTGCATATACTAATCATGGAACTTCAAAGTCTGTAAGGGAAATAGGTGGAGTCTTAGTTGATAAATTAGATATGGACAGCCTAGTAAATGAAGTTCTTAAATGGAACGCCAAGAATAAAGCGGAAAAAATCGAATTAAGAAAACAAACAAAGCAAAAAGTAAAAGATTTAATTAAGAAATCAAATCAAACTCAAGAGCTTATTGAATTAATTAATTTAGCTGGCAAATCTTGAAAGCATTGTTATTTACCGTGGACTTTCCTCCAAACAAGGGTGGGGTAAGTCGATACTACGAGGGACTGGTTGAAGTTAGTGGGGGAAGAATTGGTGTTGCAGGCATAGATCTCGGCGAAAAGCCTCCCAATGGAAACACCTTTAAAACTAGAATTGCACAGATATTTTGGACGATGAAAGTTTTAGAACAAACCCCAAATGATCTATCCATACTTATGGGACAACCTCATTTAGGTTTAGGATCAATACTTGCCCGTAGAAAATTTGCATTATTTATCCATGGTGGGGAATGGGGAAATTATCCATTTGGAACTAAATTAGTGAGGTTTGTTATGGGTAAGGCAAGAATTTTGATCGTAAATAGTGAAGCAACGGCAAATAAATATGTGCCAAAATATTTAAGAAAAAGATTGATTGAACTTAAGCCTGGGCTATCATCCTCATTTGTCGAAAGAATTTTACAAAAGAATTTTGCAAAGCAAGTTTCAAAGAATGAAATTTTAAACATTTTGTCTGTCACAAGACTAAGTCCCAGAAAAGGACTAAAACGATTAATTAATGCAGTAGATTTACTAATTGATGACGGATTTCTAGTTAATTTAAAAATTATTGGGGAAGGAAGCGAATACAAGAATTTACAAAAAGAGGTAAAAAATCATCACAGTATATCACTCATGCAATCTGTTTCTGATGAAGAATTAATTAAGAATTATCTTTCTGCTGACTTATTTGCACTCTTACCAATGCAAATTAAAGGAGGAGAGGCCTGGGAAGGCTTCGGAATTGTGTTTTTAGAAGCAGCAGTGTGTGGACTCCCGATCATTACAAGTGATTCGGGAGGAATTAAGGAATCAACGTCCCCTTTAGCAACATTTTATTTACATGAGAATTGCTCTGCAGATGAGATTTATGATGAAATTAAAAAATTCATAAGCGATAAAAAACTAGCATTACAATTGGGAGAATTAAATAAAAAGTGGGCATCAGATCAAACTTGGGAAAATCGAAAACATATTATTGATAAAATATTAATTGAAGTAAAAATATGACAATAGAACACTTGGATATCAAAGATCAAAAAGTTTTGAATGCAAGTGTCATAATTCCAACTCTGGGAAGATTAGAAAAAGTAACAAAGTTATGTCAAAATTTACTTGATTTAGCCCCACTACCACTCGAGATTTTAGTAATTTTTCAAGAGCCAGACGAATATGAAAGTTTTAAGCGCGAAGATTTCCCTCCCGTGATTAAGCCAATCATAATAAAAGAAAAGTCTGCTGTTAAGGCTCGAAATACAGGGATAAACAATGCACAAGGAAAATTTCTTGTATTTTTAGATGATGATTGTACCCCCGTTAAAGTTAATTGGCTTGAACGAATTTTACAGCCATTGGTTGACCCCAAAATCTGTTTAGTAACAGGAGCAGTTGTGGGCTGGGGTGGTATTTCAGGAAAGCTACCTTTTATCAAAAGGGCTTTTTTGTTGATTCCAATAATCTTAGAACCAATTGGGAATCCTGAAAGTAAGATATCAGGTTATTGTCACACAGTAGCTGGAGGTAATTTTGCCGCTAGAAGTATTGATTTAAAAAACATCGGAGGGTTTGATGAAAGTTTCGATTCTCCTAGTTTATATGAAGAAATCGAGTTGTCGATTAGGATAAAAAAATTGGTTAAGGGTTATGTTTGGTTTGAATCTAGCGCGTCAGTTAATCACGATCAGGACGCCATTGGAGGTATGCGCGCAACCCAACAGAATTTTTCTGAAAATTTCGTTGTTTCACAGAGAAGTAAATTAATCAAACGACTCTACCACAATAAAATTGAGCAACACTTTAGACGAGTTTCATATATTTTGTTTAGAAAAATTGTTTCAACTTTAAGAAAAATACACAAGACATTTACGGGTGAAAAAATTGAATTTAGAATATAAGTTAAGAAGAGATTATACATATATAGGATTAGTTAATTCCATATGAAAATCTTTTTGCTAATTTTATTAATCTCATTAATAATTATAACTTTTATATTAATAACAAGAAAGTATAAAACTACCCCACAAACTTTATTACTTATTTTCTCTCAAGTTGCAATTTCACAAGTTTCTTACGGGATATTTGGACTTGTGGAGGATGAAAAGACTTACCACAAAACAGGAATCTTGTTGATGGATTCGCTTAACTCAGGACTAGGTTATCAAAACTTTGGAGTTTATCCCGGAAAAGAGTCTTTCACTTACATTTTGGGCACAATCTATTACCTGGTAGGACCATTGCCAATTTCTGGAATGATTCTAAATGTCTTTTTCATGAGTTTGATCCCATCAATATTAGTTGCATCATGTAATAATTTTGGTTTACCTCATGCAGCAAAAACTACAGCCTGGGTATTCTCACTTACGCCATCGATTCTATTTTGGGCTGCCGGTTTAAGGAGAGAATCTTTAGCTTTTTTACTAATTGCTTTGATAATACTTTCACTTAGCCTTTTTTACAGAAGTAGATTGATTCTTGGTACGACTCTTACGCTTTTAACTTTTATAATGATTCAGTATACAAGACCTCAATTAGTTTTGATGTTGATACCGAGTCTTTTTTTAGTCTTATTGTTGAAAGTTAGGATTGATTTCAAGCAAAACATAAAAACAATTTCTTCTTTGATTTTTACACATGCCACATTTGTTTGGATCACATTAACGAGCCTAAGTCAAGAATATGCTGGATACGTTGAAGAAATATCAAATAGTAAGTATTCGACAAGTGTTCCGAATGTAAGTTGGGATTTTAATTCATCACTAACTGGATATACTTATAACATATATCGCGCCTTAACTGGTCCGCTAATTTGGGAGTGGAAATCAAAAAGTATGTTTATTTTTGGAGTAGAAGGTATTCTATATTTATTGGTTACCATAATTACTATAACTATGTTGATTAACAAAAAAAATCAAAGAAATCAAATTCTTATTCTTATTTTTTCTAGTTTACCATTATTGTTAGCTACTTCGTTTATTTTGGGTAACTACGGAATTAACAGCAGGGTGCGAGCTCACTATTTGATACCGCTCTTACCAATAATGTCTTTGTTCTTGATAGACGTGAAAAAAAAAGTAATTGGTTTAAAGCGAAACAGAAGAGGCGCAGATGCAACCTAGAATAGTATCAGCTGTGTGATTTAATGAATGAAAAATACGATGAAATGCATTTAAAGTTATTTACTCATGGTTAGGGCTACTGTTTTGCTTCCGGTTAGAAACGGTGGGCGTTGGCTTGAAGAAACAATTCAGTCTTTGGAAGATCAAACTTTTAAGGAATTTGAACTTTTAGTTATTGACGATGGCTCAACCGATAACAGTATTGAGATCATTAAACGATCAAATCTTCAACACATTCGAATAATCCCCGGCCCACAACAAGGACTAGCCAGGGCCCTTGCCTTAGGGGTAAACGAGGCAAAAACAGAAATAATCTTTCGCCAAGATTCAGATGACATATCCCGTCCTTCCCGTTTCCAACTCCAATACAACTTCCTCGAAAAAAACAAAGACCACGTAGCTGTTGGGTCAAATATTGTTTTGATAAATGAATATGGGAAAAAGATTAAAGTCGTCAAGAAACCATTAACTAACAATGCAATACGATTATCATTGACGGTCGAATGTCCGTTAATTCATCCTGCAGTTGCATTCAGAAAAAGTGCAGTCTTAGCTGCTGGAAATTATTGGAGCCCATCTTCTGACCCTTTCCCAGAAGATTTCCACCTGTGGAGCCGACTAATTAAAAGAGGAGAAATAGCTAATATACCTTCAATTCTTGTAATGTATCGAATACACGACAAAAGTTTAAGTCAAGAACATGCCATAACATTGTTCAAAGTTGCACTTACTATTACAGAGAAAAATATAAATGACGAACTAAGTTCAACAAAATTAAGTAAAAAACAGATTAATGCTATAAAGATCTTGGGAAATCGAAACGAAGATAAAGGGAAAATATCCCTACTTCAGGCAATCGAGATTTTGAAAATACATGTAATTCTGAAGCGTAAAGTAGGATATCGATTTTGGCAAAAAGGAATTAGCTTCAAATTCTATTTGAGACCTTTCTATTGGGTCTTAAAAAATCCAAATATGAATTACAAATAAGAAATATAGGAGAAACAACAAATGGCTAATGAAACTGAACAAGGGATAACCGTTAAAATCGTTGGTGGACTCGGAAATCAACTTTTTGGATATGCGGCAGGTTTATCACTTGCTAGGCAGTTGAATTGCCCATTATTTCTAGATACCTCGTGGTTTTCGCGACAAAAAGCTTTTTCATTTTCACTAAACAATTTTAAGATAGAAGCATCAGTAATTAACTGCAATAAACCCGTTGCTACCAAATGGACTTTTTTGCAAAAAATCTATGATAAATCTAAATTGATTTTACCAGATAGAAAATCATATAAATTTGAAGAGGAGCATTTTAGTTTTAATCCAAAAATCTATTCACAAAAAATAGGTGTACAACTTAATGGATATTTTCAATCATGGAAATACTTCAAGGGTATTGAGAGCGATCTTGAAGTAATGTTACTGAATCCTAAATATACTTCCGATTGGTTCAATGAACAAATGGTAAAAAATGATTACTATCGTTCCAGAGTTGGCGTGCATGTTAGGCTGGGCGATTACACGTCTAGGAAGGTTTCAAAGGTAATTGGAGTTCTTACCCAAGATTATTATCGAGAGGCTTTAAACTTTATTAGCAATAAAACTGGGATTAAAAAAATATTATTATTTAGTAATGAGATTGAAAAAATTGAAGTTCCATTCAACAAATGGGGCTATGATGTTGAAGTGCTAAAACCCAATAAGAGTTCAACTGATTTTGAATCTTTAAGACTATTATCAAATTGTGCTGGAATAGTTATGGCAAATAGCAGTTTTAGTTGGTGGGCAAGTTGGCTTGCTGATAGAGAAAAACCTGTCACTGCCCCTAGGCCATGGTTGCGAGATATTAGCTACTCAACAGAGGATTTATGTTTATCTAACTGGCATCTCATAGAAAGTAAATTTATTGATTAATTCAATAGCTTTATGGATTGTCGTTGAGATGTTCCTAGACAGAATATACTAATGGAAATTTTACTTGCCCATTATTTAAACTAATTGTGGTCTTAATTAAGTAGGTAGCCTGAAAGAGCTTTTATAGGGTTCGCGGGATTACACAAGGTAAAATCCCTCATTTTTCGTACATCAAGGATGGTTTTTTGCAGATCGCCTTCTCTTGGCGGAGCCCAAAGAACTTCACCTTTAAATTTATGATTATTCTCAATGAGTTGGAAGATATCTCTTAAGTTTGTTGATGTGCCCGATCCAATATTTAGAACACTACCCATGAATCTACTTGTAAGAAGTGTTGAAATAACTTTACAAAAATCCTCAATTAAAATGTAGTCCCTTGTAGAATCAGGGTAACCATTTAGATGAATTGTTTTATTCTCGGTCAATTTTTTTCTTACTTGGGCAATGACACCGTAAGGATTTGTGAAGTTTAATACATTTCCTATTCTTAGATTTAATACTTGGTCGCCATAGTTTTTCAATAATCTGTTTTCTATCTGTAACTTCGTTTCTCCGTATTCTGTTGTTGGAGTAGCTAGATCAGATTCAGATTTAGCATTATCACATTCGCCATATACACTCCCGGAACTCAAATAAAAGATTTGAAGGCTACTACTAATTTTAAAGTCTGAAAGTAAGGAAAGTGTTGATTGTTCCTCTAATTGAAGATTTCCCTGGTTAGGTCTTGAAAGACCCGATGCCAATATAATACTATCTAAATCATGGCTTATTTCCTTAAATGAAACTAAATCAGTGATATGACGCCATGGAAAATCTCTTTTTGTTCTTGACAAACTTAAGATGTCAAAATTATTATCGTGCAAAAATTGTGCGAGTGCTTGGCCTATAAATCCAGTTCCAAGAATTCCGATTTTCAAACTATCTCCAAGCCCTTAATGGGTATTGTACACGAGACTATTTCTATATTTTATGAAACTTTTGTTTAAATGAGTTTTATACTGAATTCTTGTGTTATTTCTCTTTGATGGTATCTTTTTTGACCCAATGCCAAATAGGACGTAAATACACAATACTTGAAAAGCCTAGTTCAATAACGTTATAACCATACTGCTTTTTAATTTGATAAAGATTTTTATAAATTGATAAAAGCTCAAAAAAAGTTATTTTCATATTTCGGAAGCAATATATTTTCAAAGCATTGCTATTCAATTTTGTGGGCAGATTATTACTTATCCTATTTTCTAAATTTTGCCTAGCAATAAAGTAAGCCTCTTTGGCTAATACTTCATAGAACATTCTACTAATTCCCTTGCTAGACAGTCTGTACTTCACTAATCTTTTTGATAAAACACTTATTCTTCCATTTTTGATTAGTCGACTCCACAGGTGGAAATCTTCTGGGAAAGGGTCAGAAGATGGGCTCCAATAATTTCCAGCGGCTAAAACCGCACTTTTTCGAAAAACCATTGAGGAGTGAACCAAGGGATTAGACAAATTAAAATACATTTCAATTGCCTTTGACTTATTCGGAGATTTTATAACTCCTTTTTTCTCCCCTTTTTCATCAATTTTTGTTGCATTTGATCCAACAGCTACGTGGTCTTTGTTTTCTTCGAGGAAGTTGTATTGGAGCTGGAAACGGGAGGGAAGTGATATATCATCTTGATCTTGGCGAAAAATTATTTCTGTTTTTGCCTCGTTTACCCCTAAAGCAAGAGCTTTCGCTAGTCCTTGTTGTGGTCCGGGGATTACTCGAATGTGTTGAAGATTTGATTGTTTAATGATGTCAATACTGTTATCGGTTGAACCATCATCAATAACTAAAAGCTCAAAATCCTTAAAAGTCTGATTCTCCAAAGACTGTATGGTTTCTTCAAGCCAACGCCCACCGTTTCTAACCGGAAGCAAAACAGTAGCCCTAACCATAAATAAATAACTTTATACTTCTTTAATTAAGTTGATTTTTGATCAAATCTTCTTGAATCAACAAATCTTTTAATCCTTCTTTAGTTAGCCAAGTAGGATTGTTATTACTGCTATAGGTAAAACCTTGTTCAACTTGTTTCATAGTGTTGTTGTGAAAAAATTTATTTTCAATAACTGCATTCGAGGTGTAAATTCTATAGTGATTATCAAATTCAAATGTATTTCTAGCGTCATCTTCAGTAATCATCACTTCATGAAGTTTTTCTCCAGGTCTAATTCCAATTATCTTAATTGGAAGACCGGGTGCGACTACACTGGCAACGTCCATTATCCCTAGGCTAGGAATTTTTGGGATGAAGATTTCACCACCATTCATTAATCCAATAGAGTCTAAAACAAACTCAACACCTTGTCCAAGGGTAATCCAAAACCTAGTCATTCTTTCGTCAGTTATGGGGATATATTCCCTTTGATCTAAGAAAAAAGGAACCACACTCCCCCTAGAGCCGAGTACATTTCCGTACCGAACAACAGAAAATTTAGTGCTAACACTCGACGAAATATTGTTTGCAAAAATGAATAGTTTATCCGAACAAAGTTTAGTAGCACCATATAAATTGGCAGGGTTAGCTGCCTTATCGCTGCTCAGTGCTATTACTCTTTCGACCCTTCTTTCCGTGCAAGCATTGATGACATTTTCAGCACCGTTTATATTTGTTTTGATTGCTTCTGTGGGATTAAGTTCGGAAGCGGGCACTTGTTTCATGGCTGCCGCATGAACTACGTAGTTGACATTTTCACAACAACGATAAAGCCGCTCATAATCTCGAACATCTCCTAATAAAAATTTTAATCTCGAATCATTGAAGTTTTGCTGCATCTCAAACTGTTTAAGTTCATCCCTGCTGAACACGATAACTGATTTGACTTGCTTATCTAATAAAATTCTTTTGACAAATCTTTTGCCAAAAGAGCCAGTTCCTCCGGTGATAAGAATAGTCTTATCTATTAGATCAATCATTATCTTCCTAACCGTTGTTTAGATAAGTGTAACACCTGCAAGAATTCAATGGTACTTCTTTTGATTACCACACCGAGGATTTACCTATTTTCGGAATATTTTCAAAATGTTTTAAAACTAGATCAATATTTTCAGTTAAATCTCCCGGAAAATCAGGCAAAATTGAAAGCAATTTTGAATTATCTAATCCCATATTTTTAGGTCGGGGTACACTAAAACCTAGTGACTCATAATCTAATTTATCGATAATTGGAGTTTTCAGCTTAAGTTCTTTTGCTAAGACTTGAGCAAATGAGAATTTTGAAATATTGTTATTTCCAGAAATATTTATAATTCCATTGTAATCTAAACCTATTAATTTAGAAATTGCTTCTATCAAAATAGGAAGCGAAATAGGTGTGTAGAAAATATCTGTTATTCCTGGATAAGGCAAACCACTAGTCAAATGATTATGCAGATCTTGGAAGGAGTTCTGTAAAACATCTGGGGCAAAACCAAAAAAATTTGTTCTTATAATCAAGCTTGAGGGATTGTTTTTCAAAACCTCGTCTACCCTTATTTTCGAAAATCCATACTGGTTTATAGGCACTGGGCGGACTAGTTCATTTCGTAATTCTAAATAATGACTTTCAAAATGATCAGTTGAAATTTGAATAAATTTTATCTTGTTTGAGTTGGCGATATCAAACAAGTTTAGGGCCAATTCGGTGTTAATTTTATTACATTCCGTGGGAAATTCTTGACAAAAATTTACATTTGTAATTGCAGCAGAATTGATTATCACATCTGGTTTTATATCTCTAATTAAGCCTAATACTTCATTTGAATGATTTAAATTCATTGCAATGAAAGTATTTTCATGGAAAAGATGTCTATCAGATTTACTAACAATTATATTCTCATATTTGTAATTAGAATAGCGAGTCCAATTAAAGGCAAACTTTCCGCCACCTGTGACTAAAATTTTTAGTTTTTTCATAATCTATTTGTTAACCATTTAGAAGGAATAAATCCAAAAAAATGAAGTATCTCGTAGTAAGTAAGATATGGCAATGAAAGAATATTTCCTAACAAAATGTAAAACATTTTTGGATTAAAAGAGATAAAAAACTTAAAAAAGACTAAAGTAAATGATAAAAAGAAATTTATATAAAACCAAAATTTTGATAATTCCTTATGCTGTTCGACAAAATATAATCTATTTAAATTTGAGCTCAAGGTCCGATTTAAAAAACGCTTGTTTGGTATTTGGCGTCCGCTGATTTCAATTCGAAGATCGCTGTTAGTTACTAGTTGATATTTTTTTCCAATAGGATAGGAAAAAATTAAATCTTCAGCAGCAGAATACGATCCACTCATTTCGGCGTGATGGAACTCCAGAAAGATAGAACTCTTCCATATGCTGGCTCCGTTCAGCCATTGTGTTGAAGAAAACTTATTTAGATTTTGATAGGGAATCCCAATACCACTCTTTAGTACTTTTCCTCCATTAGTGGAATAATTCTGCAACATTTTGCGCAAGACAATAAATTTAGGTGGGATAATTTGATGATTTGTTATTGTAACTCCCATACCCACTACTTTTTCATTCACTTGCGAAAAGCTTGTGCAACATTCATTTATAAATTGAGAATCTAAAATTGCATAGTCATCTAAGAATAAAACTAGCTCATGGTTCCTAAAAACTTTGTGCAAAGCTTTTTGGCGTTGAGAATATTGCCCTGGTTTATCCACATGTTCATGCAAAATGTTAAGCCTTGATTTATATTGAATTATAATATCCTCTATTAAATCTCCAGAGGAGACTATTGAAACGGTATTTGGATGTTTACTGTTCAAGCTAATACTCTTTAGAGCTGTTTGTAAACCTCCTCTGTTGTTGTAAGTAGCAATAACGATTGCTAGTTGATTGAACATTTATGCTCCAAGAAATATTGATGAATAATTTTAATTCACCTAAGGATATAGTGTACAGTATCAAGGATTTAACAATATGTCATGCTTATTTTTCTTGAAACTCATAAAAACGTTACTAAAGTTAGCAGTTTAATTCACACTTAAGTATTTATACTTCTTTATCAACGATATTATCTACAAATTAGAAAATTTGAGCTCCAGTTCTCATTCCGTAAACCATCAATAAGACTACAAGTGAAAGCTGGGTGTATCTTGAGTGACTTATACAGTACAGGTCAATTTTAGGTTTATCAAAATCTTATTTACTTACACTTAAATTTATAATTTTACTTTTTATACAACCTTAATTTAATAATTTTAATAACTATAAACTGAGTATAAGCTATACAAATATTTAATAACAGAAAAACGTGAAATTCTAGTGCTTTATCAATTCTAGTATTTTACTGTGTAGATTTTGTACTCTCTAAAGTATGAAGAAGTTTTTATCTTTATTATAATCAGAACATTTTAAGGAAACTATTTATGGAAATATGATTTACACACGTAGGTATAACAATTCACTTTATATCAACTAACTGAAAATATAGATTTTACTGCATTTAAATCTTGGTGATAGATATCATTTTAATGTCTGTATCAAGTGTGTCTATTTAGATGTCAAATGTGTTGCTGATATCGTCAAATTCAAAAGGAAGGTTATAATGAGTGACTTAGACAAAATTCTAGTTGTTGTGGCGCATCCAGATGACGAGATTTTAGGCACGGGAGGCCTATTCAGTCATTTTAAGGATTCTTGTGATGTTCGAATCGTTTTTTTGGCTGAAGGTTCAAGTGCGAGATTTTCTGACAGGAAGCGAAGCAGTAAGGAAATCACAGCAGCAATAAGAGAAAGAGAGCAATCCGCCCTGGAAGCGGCCAGTTTGTTTAACATAAAGAATATTTTTTTTAATCAATTAGTTTGTGGCAGCCTAAACTCAATTCCTTTAATTGATATTAATCATTTAGTTCAGCACCACATCGAGACGTTTAAACCTACAAAGATTTTTACTCATTATCAATTTGACAATCATGAAGATCACAGAATTGTTTTTAGAAGCGTTATGTCAGTCGCGAGACCCTTGGCAAACTCAAGTGTGAAAGATATATATAGCATAGAAATTCCATCGTCTACGAATTTTACATCGGATCCAATTTTTTCACCAAACGTATTTTTAGAAATTACAGAGAATGACTTAAGTAATAAAATAAAAGCTTTGGAATGCTATAAAAGCGAAATTAGACCCTATCCATTTCCGCGGTCACGAGAGGCATTAATAGCTACAGCTAAGTTCAGAGGTATGCAGATTGGTAAGCATTTTGCTGAGGCGTACCAGATTGTGCGAGGGGAATTAAGATAAGATTGTTGGAGTTCTTCAAGAAATTTTCTTGAGACATTGGACTCTAATTTAATTAAAGTAATTTAAAGAAATAGGTAGTTTCGCTACTTAATGGGTTCGATATGCAATTAATCAGTTTTGAACGTTCCTTAGAATTAGATAGGTAAATAAGCTGATCTTACTTTTATTTAATTGTTCTTTGTGATTATATAATTTCCTAAGGCCAATACATCTAATCCAGTACTAAAAAAACAACGCAAGGCATCAGCAGGAGAGTCAACTATTGGTTCCCCTTGAACGTTAAAAGATGTATTTATTAAAACTGGGTGTCCAGATTTCTTTCCAAAAGTTTCTAGAAGAGAGTGAAATACAGGGTTGTGCTCCTTTTCCACCGATTGAGGCCTTGCTGTGCCATCTATGTGAACTACTCCTGGAATAATTTGATGAAATTGTTGGATTACAGGGAAAGCTAAAATCATAAAAGGACTTTTAGCGGTCTTGCCAAAATACGTTTCATAACTTTCAGCAGTTAAAGATGGGCAGAAGGGTCTCCAATCCTCGCGATGTTTAACTTCTAAATTAAGCTTGTCTTTCATATTCTTGTATAAAGGATTTGCCAAAATCGACCTATTCCCAAGGGCCCTTGCACCAAATTCCGATTTACCTTGAAACCAACCTACTAATTTACCTTCAACCAGGTAGTTTGAAACAATTTCTGAGAGATCTTCGACTTTAGTATATTTGACTTTTGATTCGATTAGTAAAGTCTCTATTTCTTCATCACAGTATTCAGATCCGTAATAACAATGATTTAGTTCTTCAAAAGAATTAATACCGTTCTCAAGAGCAACCAATATTGCAGCCCCGATGGAGGTACCATTATCTGAAGAGGCTGGTTGAACAAAGATATTTTCGACTTCTGGTCTTACTGCTATTTTGCCATTCATTTTACAATTCATTGCAACACCGCCGGCTAGGCAAATATTTCTAGATTTAGTTAGAGAAATTAGCTTCAGAATTAATTCAGTCACTATTTCTTCTAATTTAAACTGTACATTAAAAGCAATATCTTTGTGATATTGAGTAATTTGATCCCTAGCTAGCCGCGGTGGACCAAATAGTGTCACTAAATCATCTGTGAAAATACTATTGTAAGTTCTCTCACCTACAAATCTCATTCTTAAATTCACTTTAATGTCTACCGTTTCAGGATCAAAAGCGATGAATTGTTGTAATTTTTTCTGCATCTCGGCTGAATATTCTCCGTAAGGAGCTAGCCCCATCAATTTTCCTTCTTCCGAATTAGACTTGAAACCCAAGAACTCTGTAAATGTCGCATAAAATCCTCCTATGGAATTTGGTAATTCAGACTTCCAAAGCAAAGATAAATTCGTATCACTTCCCATCCACATGCTTGTGGTTATTTCTTCGCCGCTTCCGTCAATGCAAAGCACACCTGATTCCTTGAAACCGGACTGAAGATATGCACTTGCTGCATGGCATTTATGGTGATTTAAGAATTTAATTTTTTTTGTATCTAACTTAATTCCCAATTTGGCTAGACCAAATTTCAAATCGTGCTTAATTCTATCTGGATTAAAATTTGACAGAAGCCTTGACTCATAATTTAGGTCATAGGTTTGATCAAAGGATTCATAGGGTGCACGCATTTTCTTGGAAAAATTTGGCCAGTTTTCTACGTACTTGACACAGTCCCAAGCAAACCCAATTTTCTCAATTTGCTCTATTTCAATACCTTCATGATCTAAACAAAACTTTATGGATTTTATTGGCAGCAGGGAAGGGGCATTTTTAATTCGCGTGAACCTCTCCTCTTCAGCCATGGCAACCATAACTCCATCTTTTAAAAGAGCAGCTGAGGGATTTGGGCCCTGTCCACCAAAAATACCCATAAAGTAGGTCATATATTTATTATATTACAGTTACTTGAAATTATAGACTTCTGAACGTAATGCGATGTTTGAATCATCATTTCATTTTTAAGACATAAACTTGACTAAATGGTGGAACCTCATGCTTGTTATAGAAGCGTCTAGATAAAGTCAAATTGGACGATGATATTAGACGTGTCACATTTTCATCTGATAGATACTTGTTATTTACACCCAAGAGAGCGACGGAACTGTTTATCATTAATCTTGGAATTTGGGATAAGAATTTTTCAACTATTGCACCCCCATCCTGACCCCCAAAGCCAGCGCTATATTCAGATGAATTTCTATCAATCCCAATTGTCATTAAGTCTTTGTGAGAAACGTATGGGGGATTCATGAAGATCAAATCAAATTTCCCATCAATGTTTTTTGAGATATCTGAAACTACAAACGAGATCAAATTACCCTTACCCTCAATTTTATACTTTGCTCCACTTTTTAAGAAGTTCTCATTTATATCAGCCGCAGTAATACAAAGATTTTTTTTGGATTTGGCTATAAATCTACTTAGCGTGGCAGAGGGTCCGGTTCCTATCTCTAGAATCTTCATTCCATCAAAACCAAATTCGATTAAGGGAGATTTTAAAGAAACAGTTGTGTTATCCCAGAAGTAATATTCCTGTAACGATTCTTTACTAAATTTGATGCCAAATATTTTCTTTGCTACCCTTGCATTTTGTCGAAACCTTCGAAGTTCATTAAATGGAGTTTTTGAATATCCCAATAATAATTTCTTATCACGTTTTTTACTATTTCGATAAAATCTCTGAATCACAGTCTTAAATGTCCTCTTTTGTCTATTATCTATTTGGAATACTACACCACAGTAATTTAAGTTATCCTAGGAAATACCAATAATCACTATATTTTGGTTACTACTAATGAATTTATAAGTAAATTACGTTGGCTTTCACTTTTGATACTATTGGTACAATTCAGTCGCTTTAACGAACAATACAATTGGCGCTACATTAACGAGTTATTGTGGACAGATTGATCCTCTGAAAATTAGAAATTTCAATAAATACTGTTAAAAATAATGAAGTCTTCAAGACCTATCTCAGGAATTCTAATGTTGATGTCATATCAATTACTGTTAAAATCTTTTCAATATTTTAGAAAAAGGTGAAGAAATATTATTGGAAAATAACTAGCGCATCTATTTCTCTATTTAAGTGGGTCTGGCTGAGAGACAATGGACCATTAAACTTGGTGCGCCCGAAGGGATTTGAACCCCTAACCTTCTGATCCGTAGTCAGATGCTCTATCCGTTGAGCTACGAGCGCAATTATTAGATATCTTAGTGCATTCGTTGTATTTTCCAAAACGGCTTAGGAGATTGATAAATTGTGCACATTAAAATATTGGTGCTCAATATCATTAGGAAAATCAACGTCTAATTCAATTCCTTATGCCTCTTAACTTTATAGAAATGTAGAATAGCTCATAAATTAAGTTAAAAAGGTTTATTACTTTGAAGTTTTGGCTTTTAATATCATTCCATTTTAGTAGTGGTTCCTCCCAAATAATGAGAGATTTATTCATTAATTGATTAAAGCGTATAAGAATCTCTAGATCAACAAACCACCTTGTTTTAAATGCAGAGTTAAAGACTTTAGAGAATTCTGAAGTGTTTAAAAAAATTTTAAATCCACATTGGGAATCATAGGGTAGATCCGGATAACTTAAGCCTAGG
>Ga0315903_10004027_pt1 | contig 19912 bp, 21 predicted proteins | sample LakEriMetagenome_7_FD_203524 | JGI IMG/M metagenome (GOLD analysis project Ga0315903, IMG submission 203524) | Freshwater fungal communities from buoy surface, Lake Erie, Ohio, United States - Buoy 2 MA119 | ecosystem: Environmental > Aquatic > Freshwater > Lake | place: USA: Lake Erie, Ohio... | reverse complement strand
AAGAGCCTGACCGTTTACGTGGTCCACAATTTCACGGCGGTTGGTTTGATGAGTTAGCCGCATTTAAACGTCCTGACGCTTGGGACCAGTACCAGTTCGGTGCGCGATTAGGTCAGCACCCACAAACTATTGTTACTACTACGCCACGACCTACGAAGTTAATTAAAGATTTAGTAGACCGTAAAGGTGTACACGTAGTACGCGGTTCTACTTTTGATAACGCTAAGAATCTTGCGCCGTCTGCGCTCGCTGAACTTAAATTACGTTACGAGAATACGCGACTTGGTAGGCAGGAACTCTATGGCGAAATCCTAGACACGGTTGAAGGCGCGTTATGGACACGTGAGATGATAGAGCGCGCGCGCGTAACGGATATTCCGCCTTTGATTCGAATTGTTGTAGCGATTGACCCTGCCGTTACTAATAACGCTAACTCAGATGAAACGGGAATTGTTGCCGCAGGAATTACTTCAGATAATCATTACTACGTTCTTAGTGATAAGTCATTAAAGGCTTCGCCTGACGCGTGGGCTAGACAAGCAGTAAATCTTTACCACGACTTAGGCGCAGATAAGATTATTGCGGAAACTAATAACGGTGGCGATATGGTTACGTTACTTATTAAGCAAGTAGACCATAGTGCGCCAGTAAAGAAAGTAACTGCGACACGTGGAAAACAATTACGCGCTGAACCTATTAGTTCTTTATATGAACAGGGTAGAGTTCACCACCACGGATATTTCGCAGAACTAGAAACGCAAATGTGTGAGTGGACGCCAGTTAGTAGCGAAAGTCCTGACCGCCTTGACGCTTTAGTTTGGGCTATTACAGAGTTAAATAGCGGTAGCAGTAGTATGATGAGCCTTGCGGCTATGGCGGACTTTTGCCCTTCGTGTCGTATGCCTCAGGCTAAAGGTCAAGCAATATGTTCTTCGTGTGGAACAAGTATAGGAGTTTAAGTGGCGGTCACATACAACACAACGATTGACCAAGGTGCTACTTGGTATATTAACTTTATTTATAAACAACCTGCGGTAATTACTAACGTAGTAGGTAACGGAACAACAGTTACTTATACTTGCGCTAACGCTTTTGCTATTGGTCAAATTGTTTCTATTGACGGCGTAAATCCAAATAGTTATAACCTTCAAAGTAAAACTATTACGGCTTCAGGTTCAACTTCTTTTGCCGTTGCTAACGCTACAACTGGTACTTATATCTCAGGCGGAATCGCTACCGTACCTATGAACTTAACGGGATATACCGCAAGACTTCAGGTGCGCTCGCTTCCTTCAAGTCCTGACGCGGTATTAACTCTTACTACCGAAAACGGCGGAATCACAATAACCGCACTCACAGGATTTGTAGCCGTGACCGCAACTGCGACACAGACAACTGCGATTGACGAAGGCACGTATGTCTATGATATAGAACTTGTAAATGGTAGTATTGTTACAAGGCTGGCACAGGGTCAGGTAGTAGTAAGTCCTGAGGTGACGCGATAATGGCAGATGACGCAGTAATCATTAAACCGATTATTCCTACCGTAGAAATTATTGGTGTTGGTCCACAAGGTCCAGCAGGTAATCCTGCTAGTATTTTCTATACACACACGCAAGCGCAAGCAAGCGCAGTATGGACGATTAACCATAACTTAGGTGGAGAACCAACCGCCGTAGTTTTGGATAGCGCAGGAACTAATTGTGAAGGCACGTTTAGTTATCCAAGCAAGAATCAAATGGTGATAACCTTCACCAGTGCCTTTACAGGTACGGCGTACGTAATTTAGGAGAACAAATGAGCCGTAAGTTTTTAGTTAGCATTGACCTTAACAAGAACGAATTACAGAACGCGGTAATTCAGAATCTTGCTACTGCGCCAGCAACACCACTCGCAGGTCAGGTGTATTACAACACCGTTGATAATCAACTTTATATTTATAATGGAACACGTTGGGAAGTCGCTGGTAACGCGGTTCAATCAGGTTTACTTTCTGCACGTCCTGCCGCAGGTTCAGTAGACACAGGAACTATTTACTACGCAACAGATAATTATCTTTTCTATTACTCAGACGGTTCAACTTGGCAACAGACTAATGCTTTTGGAAACGTAGTAACTGAAACTTCATACGGACAGGCTTCAGGAAACGGTACTGCTACTAACTACGCGCGCGCAGACCATACTCACGGTACACCTGCGCTTGGTACTGCTACACCAAACGCTATTGCTGGCGTAACTGGTAGCGCAGGAAGCGCAACTACACCTTCGAAAGAAGACCACACACACGCGTTCACTCCTGCCGCAGATTTATCTATGGCTGGATTCAAACTCACAAACGTTGGAACTCCAAGCGCAGATACAGACGCCGCAAATAAAGGATACGTAGATTCAGTAGCACAAGGACTTGATACTAAAGCGTCAGTAGTAGCGGCAACAACTACTAATGGAACTTTGGCTACTGCCTTTGCTAACGGTCAAGTAGTAGACGGCGTTACGCTCGCAACTAATGACCGTATTTTAATTAAGAACCAAACAGACGCTACTGCTAACGGTATTTATACTGTTAATGCTTCAGGCGCACCAACACGTTCAACAGATATGAACGTAGGTTCAGAATTTCCTAGCGCATACGTATTCGTAGAACAAGGAACTGTAAACGCGGATACAGGTTGGGTTTGTACTAACAACGCGCCAGTAACTCTTGGCTCAACAAATATTACTTGGACTCAGTTCTCAGGCGCAGGTACATATACCGCTTCTAACGGCGTAGTTCTTACTGGCTCTAATTTTACCTTTGCTCCACGTAGCGGATACGGATTAGCAACAGGCGCAAGTGGCGCAGAAATTAAATTGGCTACTACTTCAGGTTTGAATATCTCTTCAGACTTAGCGGTAGGCGCAGGAAACGGTATTACAGTACTAACAAATACCGTAGCGATTGACTCAGCAGTTGTCGTAAGTAAGTATGCGGCAAGCGTTGGTGACGGTGCGGCTACTTCTTATACGGTCACACATAACTTAAATACACGTGACGTAATTGTTACTGTCTACGATAACTCTGCACCATACGCAGAAGTAATCACAGACGTAGCACACACAACGGTCAATACTGTTACTATCGCATTCTCAGTAGCACCTACTTCAAACCAGTATCGCGTAGTAGTACACGCTTAATAACGGCTAATAGAAGGAGATAAATATGGGTCTGTTAGACCGTATTGCTCAGAAGGTAGCCGAAGAAATTACGAAGGCACCTAACCTACCTGTAGGCGCAGTTGCTATGTCCGAACAAGATATGAGAAATATTTCAGGACGTACGCAAACAACTTACGGCACTACTGACGCATTACCACGTAACCCTGTTACACCAAACGTACCGTTTTCTCCAGGTATGCCTATTGTGCCAGGGGCTATTAACCCACCACGTGAAGATTCAGGACGTCCTGACCCACGCCGTTATGAATACCAAGTAGCGCAAAATATAAATATAACTGCTACACGTCTAACTCCTTTTGGAACTCTTCGTGCGGCAGCCGACCAAATTGATATTCTTCGCCGTTGTATTGAAGTACTAAAGTCAAAGATTGTCGGACTTAATTGGGATATTGTTTTAGCAGAAGATTCCGCAGAAAAGATTATTAGCGAAATCGGTGGTAACCATACGCGCGCTATGACCGAAGCACGTGATAGATATACAGAAGAGATTTCGCGAGCGCGTCAATTTTGGGAACAACCTGATAAGTCAAACGGTATTGTATTTAGCGATTGGTTAAATATTGCGTTAGAAGAAATCTTAGTACTTGACGCGTGGGCAGTTTGGCCGCAATCAACTGTCGGTGGAGATTTATTAGGGCTACAAATTCTTGACGGTTCTACAATTAAGCCACTTATAGATGACCGTGGTATGCGACCAATGCCACCGTTCCCTGCTTACCAACAAATTCTTTATGGCTTCCCACGTAGCGAATTTGCCGCAGGTAGCGAAGGCGAAGAAGCAGACGGAGAATTCACGTCAGACGAACTCTCTTATATGATTCGTAATCGCCGAACAATGACGGTATATGGCTACTCACCTACAGAACGCGCACTTGCGCTCGCTGATATTTATTTACGTAGACAACAATGGATTCGTGCCGAATATACAGACGGCGTTACACCTGAGTTGCTTATGGAAACTGACGCTAACTTTGGTAACAACCCTGAACTACTTCGTGCTTATGAAAATATATTTAATAACGATTTAGCAGGACAGACCGAACAACGTAAGCGCGTACGTCTATTACCAGCAGGACTTAAAGCGGTTCAGTATGACGGATACGGCGAAAAGTTTAAAGATACTCTTGACGAATACCTTGTGAATTCTATCTGCGGTCACTTCGGAGTTATGCCTAGTGAAATCGGATTTAGTCCTAAAGGTGGACTAGGTGGCTCAGGATTCCAAATGGGTCAAGCCGAATCGTCAGAAGTTATTGGCGCAATTCCTTTGGCTACTTGGATTGGTAAGATGATTTCAAACCTTTCATATACATATCTTGGTATGCCACGCGAACTTGAATTTAAGTTTATGGAGTCAGGACGTCAAGACTTAGAGAGCGTTGCGCGCACCCGTGATATTGAAATTAAATCAGGCGGACTTACTATTAACGAAGCCCGTTCACGTTCAGGACTTCCTTTAATTGAATCTCCTGAGGCTGATATGCCTATTATCGTGGCAGGAACAGGCGCGTATTTCATTACAGAAGCAGGAATAGTTCCTTTTGATTCCGCTATGGGTGGTATAGATACACAAGGCGAACTATTAAACGGTACTGAAGGCACACCGCAAGAGAACGTTTTATCACAAGCACAGGACGCTATTCAGCAATTACAAGGTTCGGAGAAGCCCGAAGAAACCGCATTAAGTGCGGCTAATAGCGCAATAGAAGAGTTAAGCGCGTCTATAGAAGCCGATTCTGCTGATAAAGCCGTAGACGAATTAAAACAATTCTTACGTTTCTTAAAGAAATCACCTACACGTCCGTTTAACTTTAGAGAAGTACCAGTTGTATACGCGGACGTTTTAAATAAGTTCGTAGTAACAAAAGACTATGACTCAGCACGGTGGTATGCCGAACGTTATTTAGCGTAGGACGCTATGAATAGAGCGTGGAAGCAAAAGAACCTAGCAAAGAAACGCCTTGCCGCAAGACGAGCAAAGTTAATTCGTGACGCTTTAAAAGAATCGTTAAACCCTGAAACCGTAGTTGCCGCTTTCTTTGCGCAGTACGAAGGACGTACGGAAATTAAGCCCGAAGAATTACGTGAGTGGTCGAAGGTACACGTAAGAGTTAATAGCCAACCTTTAAATGAAGCGTTACGAACTCTCTACGTAGAGTCTTATGTATTAGGTCAGGATATGGCGTTAAGCGGAATCGCAAAAGCCAAAATAAATAAAGCACCTAGTACGTTACAACAATTACGTAATGCGGTAAGCGTTATAAATTGGGATACGTGGCGCGCAGGAAATAAACCTGCGGCACTTTTACTACGTCCGCCACGCGGTCTATCTGACTTACTTGATAGACGTAACGTAACGATTCAAGGCGTAGATAGAACAACACTTGACCGTCTTGGAACTCTTCTTTCACGTGCGCTCGCAAAGGGTCAAACTCCTAAAAGCGTACAGAGTGAAGTAGAAGATTTACTTGGCGATAGCGAGCGCGCACTTGGAATTGCGCAAACAGAAATGAGTAGAGCAGTTGCCGTGGCGTCACGTGAGTTATACCAAGAAAGTGGCGTTGAACTGGTAGAGTGGCTTGTTGCTGACCCTTGCGATTTATGCCAAGAGAACGCAGACGTTTCACCTATCCGTATTGACGAAACGTTTCCAAGTGGAGATACGGAACCACCTGCTCACCCAAACTGTGTATGCGATATTGCGCCATACGTAGTAGATACTCGCAATATCGGTGAAGACGCACTATCATTTATTCTTGGAGAAGAGGATTAACAATGACTTTTAGACATATTAACGCAACTACTTTTACTACACCTACGGCTATCTTTACCGTGCCAACTGGTCTTCCACGTCAAACTCCTATTAACATTCATAACGGTCATTCAGCGGCAATCTTTGTTGGTGACGAAACAATCGCTACTTCAGGCGCAACTATTGGTAGAACAATAGCCGCAAACGCAAATCAAGTTTTTTATGTTAATAGTGGAGATGTTGTATATGCGATTTCTGCGGCAGGTTCTGCGGCAGGTGCGATTGTAATTACTTACGCAGGGTAAGGAAAACTAATGGCTGACGGATTTATACCACCACAAGGCGTTCAAAGTAACGCAAGACGTGGCTTGGAATTGCGCCGTGAGTTTAATCGTGGTGGAACAGAAGTAGGAGTTGCGCGCGCAAGAAGTTTGTCTAATGGTCAAAGCATTCCGTTAGAAACTATTCGCCGTATGGTATCTTATTTTGCACGTCACGAAGTTGATAAAAAAGGCGAAGATTGGGGAAATACTTCAAACCCTTCTGCTGGCTATATTGCTTGGTTACTATGGGGCGGTGACGCTGGAAAAACTTGGGCTGACAGTATTTCTGAGAGAGAAAAGAAAAAGGATAAATCTATGAACCTTGATACAACAAGTGCGTTTGCTAAAATTATTAAGCAAGAGAAACTTGAAGACGGAACACTAATGGTGTACGGCAAAGCAACAGACGATTCTCTTGATATTGACGAGCAGATTTGTGACGCTGGTTGGCTTGCTACCGCTATGCCTGAGTGGTTTAAGACAGGCGGAAACGTTCGTGAACAACACTCAAATATTGCCGCAGGTGTAGCAAAAGAACTAGACGCTAAGGCAGACGGCTTTTATATTAACGTTCACGTAGTAGACCCTGTTAGTGTTAAGAAAACAGAGACAGGCGTATTCAAGGGATTCTCTATTGGTATTCGTTCACCGCGTGTAGTTCGTGATAACAAAGCGGCAAATGGACGAATTATTGACGGTCAAATTGTAGAAGTATCTTTAGTAGACCGACCAGCAAACCCTAACGCAAAACTAATTATGGCTAAGTCCGTAGGAACGGAGATTGTAAAAGTGGAAGAACTCGTAGAAGCAACTGAAGAAGTTGTAGAAACTCCTGCGGAAACCGTAACTGAAGAAGTTGTAGAAGCGGTAGAAGCAGTCGAAGAAAAATCAGCACACAAAGAGTATTCAAAAGAAGAAGCGTTAAAGCGTCTTCAGGAACTCACAAAAGAAATGTCTGACCTTACAATGATGTGTAAGGAACTTGGCTATATTGAAGATAAAGCCGAAGGTGACGTTGGCGAATCTGCCGAAGAAGAAACCGAAGAAGGTTCAAATGTCGGTGCTGAAACTGCTGAAGAAGAAGTAGAAGAAGCCGAAGGTAAGAAGCCACTTGATAAGTCAGGTGAAGTTACTAAGTGCCTAGAGTGCGGTTGTAACCAACCTGCGAACTCACACGGTGCTACGCAACTTCCAAACGGCGATAACGTTTCAACTGCGGTTATGGTTAGCCCTAACGAAACTGCTAAATCAACAGAAACTATTATTCCAGAAACAACAATCGAACGTCTTCCAAGTGTTACAGATGAAGACGTATTTGAAGATTCCGAAGAAGATTCGGAGAAGTCTGCTCTAAGTAATGAAGTCATTAACGACATTATTGCTAAAGCCGTAAAGAGTGCTACTGATTCAGTAACTAATGAGATTAACTCTTATAAAGAAGAGATTAGTAAGTTACAAGATGACCTAGCAACGGCGAAAACAAAAGCAGTAGGTAGTGGACCAAAGCGGTTTGCGATTAAAGAAAAGACAGTAGAAGAAATTTCTCACTTCCTTTCTATTGCCGCAGATTATCGCGCAAAGTCCGCTTCTGCTACGGACAAAGAACTTGCCCGTGGCTATAAGGAATTGGCTCAAGATTTTGAAGCCAAAGCCAAAGCAATCAAAGCCAAATAACAACTCTTTACGAAAGGAATAAAAATGGCGATTTCACAAGTTAAGGCTGCTGACCTTTTCTCTGACGCTGGTAACGCTAAAGAAGCGGCACTACGCAACGAAGAATTCAACTCAGAACTTAATAAGTCTATTGGTAACTCAGTTACTGACCCAAGCGCAATTATGGCTATCAAGTCAGGTAGCGCAACATTCGCACAAGCCGCAGGTGACCCTGTAGCAGTGCTAGAAGCGGCAGTAGCAAACAAGTCACTTACACCTGACGCACTAGGCGCGCTTAATAACGCACTTGCTTCACAACGTATGGCTATGCAAGATATTCAAAAGGAGATTTCTCTAACTTCTCCACTCTCAACATCTTTCGCTGCTTTCGATTTGGAAGCACCAGCAAAGATGCTTACACCACGTCCAACACCACTTCGTAACAAAATTGCTCGTAAAAAAGGCGTAGGCACAAGCCACCGTCAGAAGCAAATTCTTGGTTACACAGGTACAGGAACAGGTGGAGTAGGAAACACTTGGCCAGGAATTACGCAGAGTTCAACTGCTACTTTTGGTTCAATTAACTACGAGCGTGGACCAATCATTAGTTATGCCGCACAGGATTTAATCCTTCCTTACAACTCATACTCACTATCAGATAGCGTAACTTTTGACGCTAACTTCTCTGCTATGGGTTATCAGGACTTGCGCCAACTATCATCTACTTCAACTCTATACGCAACAATGCTTATGGAAGAACGTATGATGTTGATGGCTCGCGGTACTGCTTCAGGTTACTCAGGCGCGCTTTCCGCACCAGCAACAGTAACTCTAACTTCACCTGCTGCGGCAACAGGTCAGACTGCTATTGCGGCTACAACATACTACGTATACGTAACTGCTAACGCTGGTATCTCATCTTCAGGTTTTGGTGAGTCAATCGTTTCAACAGTTCAATCAACCGCGTGTGCTTCAGGTGACGTTCTAGCAATTTCTTGGACAGCAGTTACAGGCGCAATCGGTTACAACATTTACGTTGGTACTGCAACTGGTACTGCTAACTGTACTTTCCAAGGCACCGCACAAGGAACTTCTGCGGTAATTCAAGGCGCAGGAACTATCGGACTTACTGGAAATAACTTCGCACTCACCACAACAGGTGCTGCGGCTTCACGCGCTAACGCAGATACATCTGCTTACGCAACAGGTTATGACGGAATTCTTCCAACAGTTCTTGGTTCTTCTTCAGGTTACAACAACACAATCAACACAACATTTAGCACTTCTAACCCAGGTGTTGAATATCAGACTGTGTTCTATAACCTTTACAACAACGTTAAGGCTGACCCAGACGAGATTCTTATCAACGGTGCAGACCGTAAGCAACTCTCTGATTCAATCAAGAACGGTTCAACTGCTAACTACCGTCTAAACCTTACTCAAACAGAGTCAGGCGATTACGTAGGTGGAGCAACAATCGGTGGTCTGTATAACGAAATTACAGGCAAGATGGTTCCTCTTACAGTTCACCCTTGGTTGCCTCAGGGCGTTTCTCCAGTTCTTTCATATACTCTTCCAATTCCTGATACTGAGGTATCAGATGTTTGGGCGAACTATATGGTTCAGGACTATATGGGAATCCAATGGCCAGTAACACAGTTCTCATATGACTTCTCAACTTACTTCCGTGGCACATTCTTCTGCTCTGCTCCTGCTTGGAACGGCGCAGTATCAGGAATCGTAAACGCATAAGTAGATAGTTAATGTTAGAGTGGCGCGTCATATAGTGGGCGCGCCACTACTAGCAGGAAGGAATAACTATGGGCAAGATGATTCCACCGCAGGGATTAAGAGAAGTATCTATTCAAACAGAACGCGGTACAAAGGTTTACAGGGCTGACCGTTCAGGGTTAATTAACGTAGATAATCCTAAACACGCCGCACAAATGAAAGCAGAAGGTTTAGGAGTAGCGAGCGCAGGTGGCGTAGCAGACACAGAAGGCTTTCCGTGTTCTGAGTGCGGCTTCGGTAGTTATTTCAAAAAGTGTTCGCGGTGCGGACACGAAAACGAACGGATTATGAAAGACGGTGACTAAATGGCTACAGGTATTACTACACAGACGCCGTTCTTCGAACAACCTTACATAACCCTACAAGAATTTAAGAACGCACCAACTTCTATTGACTATAACAATTTAGTAGTAGGCGGTAATCAGGACGCACAAGACGCGGAATTAACAAGGCTAATTCTTCGCGCTTCTTCCTTCTTAGACGAATATTTAAATCAAAATTTAAGCGCGCAGACACGTACCGAAACGCAACGTACGCGCTTTACACCACAAGGCTTTATAGCGTTACACCCTAATAACAATCCTATTATTTCTTTACAAAGTTTCTCCTATGGTCCTACTCCTAACGAACTTATAACGATTCCTGATTGTTCTCTATCGTGGTTTGAAGACCAGCAAATAATTATTCCCGTATCACAAATGTCTTTAACTTGGTCAAGTAGCGGTCCACTTTCTTTCGGTGGTGGTGGCTCTAATTACAATCAGATTTATTGTCAATATAACTACACAAGCGGTTACGTAAATAACCCTATTGCTACGGCAGTTGCGCTCGCTTCTTCTATGACCGTATCTAATGCGGCAGGTATTCAGGCTGGCGGTCAATACCGAATTTATGACGGCGCAAAAAGCGAAACTATTACTGTTGCTTCTAACTATACGTACGGTTCTACAACCGTTCCTTTGGCTAGTGCTTTGGTTTATACGCATACCGCAGGAGTTACTTTCGGCAACTTGCCACAAGCGATTAAGCAAGCAACGATTCTTGTTACAACCGCGTTCGCAAAGGTTCGTGGCGATAGGTCAATGACTATGGGTATTACTACTACCGCGCAAAGCGTTACTGACGGCGCGCAACGTTATGGAAACGAAATCGCTATGGCGATTGAAATGGTTACCCTTTATAGAAGGGTTCGTTAATGGCAGGGCGCGTAGGCGTAAGAGATACGTTATATGCGTTTATTTCGAATCCGCCTATTCAAGATTTAAACCAAGTCTTTGTTTCTTTTCCTAAGCGTATTGACTTTCAAGTAAACGCACAGGCAGGACAGATGAGCCGTGCCGCAGTAGTAATCTTTATTCAATCAGAAACAGAAAACCGTTTGGCTATTGGTGGCGCGCATAGTGGTTGGAAGAGAGTTGATTACTCTGTAATTCTTCAAATCTTTCACCACTCGTTACACCAATTAGCCGAAACTGCTATGGCAGATTTTGATACACTTGTAGACGCAATTAAGACACGACTACGTTCTGACCATAACTTTGGAGACTCAACAGGTATCCTAGTATGGCAAGGAGCAGAGCCAGTTATTAACGGCGTATATGGTGAACCTTCGACTTCTGCTGAAGGAGCAACGGAAACGTTTGCTGAACTTCAGTTTGATGTAACTGAAATGATTCAAGCATAAGGAGAAAAAATGAAATACAAGTACGTAGGAACAGATGAGCGTGTGTTTCCTTCGCTTGGAATCGTAGTGAAACCAAACGAAGAGTTTGACGCGCCTGATAACTTTAGTGCGGCAGATGTAACTCTTGCTGGCGCGAAAGTATCTACACCAGCACCAAAACCAACAGAACCAACCAAGTCTGCCGCGTCAGACACAACAGTAGGAGAGTGAATTAATGTCCGTACAAGCGTCCGTACGTTCCTATTTAGGTATTGCTAAAGAAGCAACAAAAGGAACGATAGTAGCACCAACAGATTTTATCCCTGTAGCAAAGGATAATTTAAAGCCAGTAGATTTAGTAGACCCACTTTATGATACAGGCTTGCGTGGCTCTAACGTAGTTAATTACAACTACATTCAGGGTCGCACACGTTCAACTTTTGATTTCGGTGGTGCGGTATTTGCCGACACAATCGGTTATTCAATCGCAGGACTTCTTGGCTCAGTAGCAACAACAGGTGCTAGCGCGCCTTATACACATACTATTAGTCTTGAAAATAGTCTTACGTCAGATGTAGACGTACAACCAATTTCTTATACTCTTACCGATTTCTATGCGGTAGAAGTACGCTCATACCCAGGTTGCCAGTTTAGCGATTTCTCTTTGAAGTTTAACGCTGACGGTATGTTGGAGTATGACGCAAAGACAACAGGTTGGGCTTCTTCAACCGTAGCAGACCCAACACCTACCTTCTCAACAGTACTTCCTACTCCTGTATGGCGTGGAACTGTTTCTATCGCTGGTGCCTCTGTGGCAACCGCTATGGAAGGTAATATTGATATGACTCGTGCGGCAACGCCAATCTACGGTATTTCTAATACACAGAACCCATATCAAATCTTTCTTGGACCACTTGAAGTAACAGGCTCTATTAAGTTTGTTATGGATAATGATTCAGAACTTGTTCGTTTCCTAAACAATACACAACCAGCCATTGTCCTTAACTGGTCATACGGCACAGGCGCAAGTTTGGTTCAGATTCAAGCAACAATTACTAAAGGCGCGTACACCGCCGCAGTTATTGAACGTGGAGATGATTTCGTAAGCGTTACAATCGAACTTAACGGTCAAGGAAACACAACTGACGCTGGTTCAACTGGCGGATTCGCACCTATCAAGTGGGTGCTACAAAACGCAAAGGCTTCAGGAACTTACGCATAAGTTTCTGAAACAGTAGTGCTCAGGGGTTGGTCGAGCAGACGCCTTCCCTGCTCCCACCCCTGAGCACCTTTTTAAAGTATCATTTGGAAGGCACATTACCGATTGGAAGGAAAACAAAATGGCAGAAAAAGTAGTAACGCTTCCTAGTGGAGCAACTGTAACAATTCGTGACCCTAAGGAACTACGCGTAAAAGACCGTAAAAAGATTTACGCTAATGCGGCAAAGGCTGACGAAGGAATTATGCAAGCCCTATCTTTAACAGACGGACTTCTTGCGGTCTTAATTAAAGAGTGGTCATTTGATTTGATTATTCCGTCAATTCGAATTACTACCCTTGAAGAACTTGAAATGGCTGACTATGACTTCTTAACCGAAGAAACAAAGGACGCACAAAAGATTCTATTTCCAAATCTAAATAAGACAGACGAAACAGAAAAAGACCCTGAAAGCCCTTTCGACAACTCCAACGGTTAAAGTGGATACTTGAAGGTGGCGAGCGACACGAAGCCTTTTCTTATCCTGACGAAGAGTGGTACTACTACGTTTGTGCGGAAAGGTTTGGTTGGACACCTTCACAGGTAGATGAGCAACCTGCTCACTTACTGGATTGGTTAATTCATATTGCAGGAGTAGTGAGAGAAGTAGAAAATGATAGTCACAAACCTTAAACAGGTTCGCCAAGCCGTAGAGAAGGCTGGTAAAGGCATAGACAAAAGTGCTATGGCTTGTCGTGACGAAATGATGACTACTTTAATTCAACTCTCCAAAGAAACAATCGCAGGTAAGCGCGGTAAGACAGACGGCGTATGGGATAAGGCAACCTCAGGTCAGCCACCTATGAACCGTACTGGTAATTTACGGCGTTCTATCCGTGGTCAAAAATTTAATAAAGGTTTTGGCAAATATGAAGCAATCGTTGGACCAACAATTATCTATGGTCGCGCAGTAGAATTAGGCGGTAAGTACGCACCACCTTCTTGGAAAGGAACTTCTGCTATGGCTGGTTTCCCATATATGAATCCTGCTTTCCAAAAATTTAAAGTACAAGTTCCAATGATTATCCGTAAGCATTTGGCGGTGACTAAGTAATGGCTGGCTCTAGTTTTCTTCCACCTGCAATTTTTGAAATTAAGGCGATTGCTGACCAAGCCATAGCCAAGTTCGGAGAAGTTAATAAAGAACTTGAAAAAATGGAAAAAGACGCTGACGTTGCTAGCGGTAAAATTTCGGGCTTAGATAAGGCTTCTAAGGTGGCTACGGCTGGACTTCTTGCTATGGGTGCGGCGTTCGTAGGCTTTGCCGCTTTTGGTATCAAAGAAGCCAATGAAGCCGAACAAGCATTAAGTAAGTTAGGCACAACTCTTTCTAACTTTGGCGTTAATACTCCTAAGGTTAGAAAAGAAATAGAAGACTTAACTGGCTCTTATGTTAATTTAGGTTTTGGTGGAGAAGAAGCCGCAGCAGGTTTTGATACTTTATTCCGTTCTACTGGTGACTTAGATACGGCGCAAAAACTTCTTGCTACTTCGGCTGACTTGGCTCGCGTTAAAAATATTTCACTTGCTGACGCTTCTTCTATCGTTTCAAAAGCAAATATGGGTTCTGCTAAAGCGTTTAAAGAAATGGGTATTGAACTTGATACGTCTTTACCTAAGGCGCAAATGCTTGAAAAGGGTATGGCAGAACTTAGCGCACGTATTGGCGGACAGGCTACTGCTTATACAAAAACTTTTGCAGGTCAGTTAGCGGTTACTAAAGAAAAGTTTGCTGACGTAGCCGAAACTCTTGGTACTACTTTATTACCTTATATTCAAAAATTTATGGACCTTCTTGCAGATACAGTAACGTTTGTTAAGAAGAATTCTTCGTGGCTATCTATTCTTGCTGGCGTAGTTATTACCGTAACCGTTGCTCTTGCCGCATATAACGCAACTATAAAAATAATTGCGGCAACAACTAAGGCGTGGACAGTAATTACAACAGTTCAAAAAACAGTTATGGCTATGATGACGGGACAACAGTTAGCACTTAACGCTGCTATGACCGTTAATCCTATTGGTTTAATTATTGCTGCCGTAGTACTTCTTATTGGCGGTATGGTTTTACTTTGGAATAAGTCTGAAACTTTCCGTAAGATGATAATTGCGATTGGTAAAGTTGGCGTAAAAGCATTGGGATTTATTATTGGCGTAGTTGGCGATTTAGCAGTTGGATTACTAAAAATTGCTACTGGACCACTTAAACTATTATTAAAAGGATTAGCGTTACTTGGCGTAGGTGGCGCAAAGGAAGCATTAAAAGGATTAGAAACCGCTACCGAAGGCGTTGGTAAATTCTTTGATAGTGCGGCTAAAAAAGTTACAGGTATGGCTGATAGTTTAGATAAACTTAATAAACCTATTAAATTAACTTTTGCTACTCCAAAGATTCCTGACGTACCAAACGTAGGCGGTGCAACTGTTGGTGGGGGTAAAGGCGGTAAGGCTGACCCTAAAGTTGCTAAAGCCAACGAAGGTTATATGAAAATTGTTCAAGATTTGAATGACAAAGTTGCGTCCGCGCGTACTAAGTTTAATGAAAAAATGGCTGAGTTAGAAAAAGACTATAACGAAACTACTACAAAACTTCGTGCTGACGCCGCAAAAAGAATTGAAAGTGTTACTAAAGACCATAACGAAAGAGTTACTAAACTAAACTCTGACGCGCAAAAGAAAATTACAGAAGCGCAAACACGTTTTAACGACACTATGGCTGACCTTAACGAAAAGAAAGGTCAAGATTTAGCCAAAGCGGAATCTGATAATACTAAAAAAGTAGCCGATATTTATAAAAATCATTACGACAAACTTGCTTCTTTAGTAGAAGAATCTGCTAACCGACTTCGTGACGCGTTTCGTAAAGGTACGGAATTTAATCCTGCGGATATTTTTAAAGGATTAGTAGAAGCAGGAACGGCTAACGCAGAGAAGTTATTAGAAGCGATGAAAAATAAAATTGCTTCTTCTAAGGAACTAGCCAAGAACGCGGCACTATTACAGGCTAGAGGTTTTTCACAAACGTTTATTGAACAAGTAGTTTCTGCTGGTCCCGAAATTGGTAATCAACTTTCTAAATCTATTCTTGACGCAAGCCCTGAAACCGTTAAAGAGTTACAAGACGCGTATAAGGATATGGAAGCGACTTCTAACCACGGCGTAGACGCTCTTGCTAAGAGTATGAGTACTTTTGGAAACTTAGCAACCGAAGAACTTAATAACGCTTATACCCAAGCGCAATCCGATTTAAAGAGCGCATTAGCAGACCAAGCAAAAGAATATTTAACGGCGCAAGCGGAAATAAATACGGCTTTCAATAAGGCTATGACGGACGCAGAAGCAACTCGCGATACCGCTATTGCTAGCGCACAGGCAGACTTAGCAGAAGCGTTAGCCGAAGAGAATAAAAACTTTGCCGAAGCCGTAGCAGAAATTAACTCTGACCTTATGGAATCTTTAGCAGAAGCGGAAAAAGATTTTGTAGAAGCGTCTAATGCGGCACGTAAAGATTTAGAAGATTCTTTAACCGCTATCGAAAAAGAATTTAAAGATAAGTTAGGAAAGATTACAGACGCTACAAAGGCTACTAATAAAGAAATAACCGCACTTCTAACTAATTTTAATAATACTAAAAAGTTACTTGAAACTCCTATAGTTATTCCTGCGCCTATTTATGCCGCAGGTAGCGGTGGCGGTGGTGGCGGTGGCGGTTCGTCAAGTAGTTCTTCTTCTACAAAAACTGCTACAACAAATATTACAACTAACGTTACGGCTAATACTAACGCTTCACCAACGGCTATTGCTTCAGTTGTAACTAACGGTATAAAATATGGAACTGTAAATACAACTACGTTGGCTGGTATTACTGCGGCAAGCGCACCTAAGACAGCAACTGTAAAAACGGCGCAATCATTAAGTGCTAATTTGAGGGATAGATAATGACCGTTACATTAACGCAACCATATTCGTTTTCATTTAACGGTTTAACTTTTGGCGGTACTGATTCGCCGTACCAAATTCTTTCTGTAGACGGCTTAGAAGCATTACCTGAACTAAGAACGCAAGATGATAACCGTGGCTACGCAGACGGTATGTTTTCAGGAAGAGATTTCTATGCTGGCAGAACCGTTAGTATTATCTTTAACACCTTTGGTGCTAACGGCGTAAGCGCGCAACAAAATTACAATACTATTCAAAGTTATTTATTGCCTCAGACTTCGGGAACTACACCGCTTTATTTCCTTATGCCGCCTTCTGATACACAGTTCTTAAATGCCCGTGTACGCGCTCTGAGAACCGCCGTAGACCCTGATTACACCTATGGCAAGATAACTAGCCAAGTTGAATTCTTCTGTCCTAATCCAGCCTATTTTAGTAATAACGAACAGACCGCTTCACTTGCTTATACACCTGCTACGGGACGTACTTATAACCGTATTTATAACCTTACTTATGGTGGTGGGTCTGTAGAAATTACTACCACTATTACTAATAACGGTTGGGCTAATGCTTATCCGACTATAACGCTTAATGGTCCAATCACAGACCCTATTCTTGGTAACCAAACACAAGGTAATGCTTTAAATTTTTCAGGGACATATACTGATACTGATGACCTTGTAGTAGATTTATACAATAAACTAATCACACTTAACGGACAACCTGCCCGTAACTTGCTAATATCAGGGGAGTGGTTCTGGGCGCAACCTGGCACTAATCTTTTCTACCTTACTGGTGACGCAGGTAGTGCCGTTGTAGGAACTACGCAAGCCACGGTGACGTGGAATTCTGCTTTTATCTAGGAGAATAAATGACGCTACGCACACCGCCTTCGTGGTTACAAAACGGTTCACACCCTGCGGAAAATGACCGCTTAACTACGCAAGCACTTTGGGCTACTACAGGAATTATTAAATCTACTTCACTTGCGGTTACACAAAACTCTCCTGTTGGTATGAGCGTAATTATTGCTAGTGGTTGGGCGGCAATCGTAGGAACAACGCAAGCAAATATGGGAACTTATGTTGGTTATAATGACGCCGCAACAGTTGTAGCGATAACTACCGCTAACCCAACTAACCCACGTATAGATTTAATTTGCGCAACAGTTAATGACGCTTATTACACAGGCTCTACTAATAACATTGTATTTCAAGTAATCGCAGGAACGCCAGCAGGTTCTCCTGTAGCACCAGCACTTCCTGCTAACTCTATTTCGCTTGCTACGGTAGATGTTGCCGCAGGTGCGCTATCTATCGTAACTGGAAATATTACTGACACACGCGTATTAGTTACTACTAATATTCCTGAAACTGGCGATATAACCGCCGTTACTGCTGGTACTGGTTTATCAGGCGGTGGCACAAGTGGCTCTGTAACTCTTTCTATAAATACCGCCGTGACCGCCGATTTAACTACGGCACAAACTCTTACTAATAAAACTTTAACTACACCTACTTTAACAAGTCCTTTAATTAACTTAGGTGTAACTACTGATACTTCTACAGGATATACAACCGTTCTTTCTGATAACGGAAAACTTATAACGCTATCTAACGCAGGTGCTATCACCGCAACTATTCCGCCTAATTCAAGCGTGGCATATCCCGTAGGCGCACAACTTAACTTCGTTCAATTAGGCGCAGGGCAAGTAACGTTTACACAAGGCGCAGGAGTAACAATAGTTTCTACAGGTGCTACGGCAAGCGCGCCAAAAACAAGAGCGCAATACTCATCTGCTACCGCTATTCAAACTTCTGCTAATAACTGGTTAGTGGCTGGTGATATTTCGTGAGCCGTTTAGCCTTAACACCTACTAACGTTCCAGCAAGCGCAACGGCAATTTCTACGCCAACTCTTCGTGCTGGCGATATGTATTACAACACTTCAACTGGCTTAATGATTTATGACGGTAGCAACTGGACACAGGTAAGCGGTAACGTGACGCCTAGCGAACTAGACGCTGGTGTTGCTGATAGCATTGCGCCATATCAAGGTGGTTTTCCAGATACAACCGCAACACAAACTTTTAATGGGGGTACGCCATAATGCCAGTAGTAACGCAAATTCAAGTACGCCGTGGAACGGCTTCACAATGGACTTCAACAAACCCTACGCTTGCCGCAGGTGAATTCGGATTTGAAACCGATACTAATAAAATTAAATGCGGTACTGGTGCTACTGCTTGGACTTCTCTACCGTATCTAAATAATGACGGAGATATTACAGGCGTAACCGCAAGTACGGGATTAAGCGGTGGCGGTACTTCGGGAACAGTAACGGTTTCTATAGATACGGCAGTAACGGCTGACCTTACAACCGCACAAACTTTAACTAATAAAACTCTTACTGACCCTAAAATAAATCTTGCTTTCACGGCAGATACAGGTTCAAGTTACACGGCAGTTTTAACCGATAATGGCAAAGTTGTAACAATGAATAATGGTTCAGCCAATACATTTAGAATTCCTACAAACGCTTCTGTGGCTTTTCCAATCGGTACTCAACTAAACGTACTTTCTATTGGCGCGGGACAAACAACAATTAACGCGGTAACAAGCGGCACAACAACTATTCAATCAACTGGTGCCGCACCTGCCGCACCTTTGCTTAGAGTTCGTTATAGCGCGGCAACTTGCCTTAAAGCAGGAACTGACCTTTGGTATGTGTTTGGAGATATTGCCTAATGCCTATTCTTGGAGTAATTGCTTCTTCTAAATTAACTGCGGCAGCAACATCTTATGAGTCTATTGCTACTGTAACTGTTGGTGGCGGTGGTAGTTCTGTTATTACTTTTAGTTCTATTTCTAGTACATATAAGCACTTACAATTGCGTATGCTTTTGCGTGGAGATAGAGCAGCCAATACTGATGATATTAAAATTCAGTTTAATAATGATACAGGAAGTAACTATGCAGACCATATTCTTTTTGGTGACGGAACTGTTGGTGTATATAATCAGTCACCATTTGATATGATTTATTCTTACCAAGGTATGCCATCGGCAAATTCTACAGCGAGTACTTTTTACGCAGGGATTATGGATATTCTTGATTACTCATCAACTGTGAAATATAAAACAACAAGGTGGTTTCAAGGCTGGGATTGGAATAGTAATAGTACTGGAGCAGTTGAATTAACAAGCGGTTTATGGAGAAGCACAACCGCAATAAGTACAATTACTGTTGCTCCTAGATACGGAAGCAATTTTGTACAGTATTCACAAATTGCTTTATACGGAATTAAGGGATAACAAA
>Ga0315903_10004018_pt1 | contig 19950 bp, 19 predicted proteins | sample LakEriMetagenome_7_FD_203524 | JGI IMG/M metagenome (GOLD analysis project Ga0315903, IMG submission 203524) | Freshwater fungal communities from buoy surface, Lake Erie, Ohio, United States - Buoy 2 MA119 | ecosystem: Environmental > Aquatic > Freshwater > Lake | place: USA: Lake Erie, Ohio... | reverse complement strand
TGCCTGAAAGTAGCCTGCAAAGTAGTACACCACTTGGGCTAACAAACGTGCCCAGTTGATCGAGTTGACCGTGCCGATTTTGTAGCGTCGTTTGAACGCCAGATCGTTGGAGACGGCCTTGACGATATCTTGGCAATCGTCAAAAACACCGTCAAGGGCGATGTTGTGGATGTTTTCATCCAACAAACTGAACATCTGGGCTTGCTGAAAAGGGCTCATTCGCCCATGCGGGCTGGTCATGAACACGCGAACGCCCTTTTTGCCGCGCATGGCGTATTCGGCTGCACTGCCGGTATCGCCCGATGTGGCGCCAAGAATATTGAGCTCTTCACCACGGCGCGCCAACTCGTATTCAAACAAGTTGCCCAACAACTGCATGGCCATGTCCTTGAAGGCCAAGGTCGGGCCGTTGGACAAGGCCTCTAAATAAAAGTCTGGCTGATTCTGGCCTGCAGTTTGCAGAGGTTTGAGGGGCACGATTTCTTTCGTGCCAAAAACCTCTGATGTATAGGTCTTGAGACACAGAGCCCGCAAATCAGCGGCAGGGATGTCATCGATGTAAAGCGACAAAATCTCGAAGGCCAAGGCGGCATAGCCTTGGCTTTGCCAAATTTCCCGCAAGCGCGTCAAGGCAAGGTCGTCTAGTTGGGGATAACTTTCGGGCAAATACAAGCCTCCATCCGGGGCCAAGCCTTCCAGCAGGATTTCACAAAATTGCTTGCGGTCAGCGTGACCACGGGTAGAGAGGTAACGCATCAGTTCAACTCTTCCTTGCGGATTCGCACAATCGGGGCCATCACAGTCGGTAACGCCTGCATTTGTACCAAGACTTCGTTAAGGGTGCCTTCCCGCGTGTCGTGCGTGAGGATGATGACATCGGTCTGGTTCTCGCCTGCCAAGCTGACTTGGTCAGCTTCGCGCTGCAAGACCGCGTCGATGTTGATGTTGGCCTCGGCCAACAAACCCGTCAGCTTGGCGAGCACGCCCGCTTGATCGGCCACCCGCAAGCGCAGGTAATAACTCGTCACCACGTCGGTCATGGGCAGCACCGACAAGTTGCTCATCGAGCCTGGCTGGAATGCCAAATGCGGCACCCGGTTCAGCGGATCGGCTGTGTGCAAACGAGTAATGTCCACCAAATCGGCAATCACCGCGCTGGCGGTCGGCTCGGAACCGGCCCCTTTACCGTAATAAAGTGTGGTGCCCACAGCATCGCCTTGAACCATCACGGCATTCATGGCCCCCTCGACGTTGGCGATCAGACGCTGGGTTGGGACCAAGCTCGGGTGAACGCGCAATTCAATGCCCTGGGGTGTGCGCTTGGTGATGCCCAAAAGCTTGATTCGGTAACCCAGTTGTTCGGCGTATTTGATGTCGGCTGCGCCCAGCTTGGTGATGCCTTCCACATAGGCTTTGTCAAATTGAACTGGAATACCGAAGGCAATGGCACTCATCAAAGTCACCTTGTGTGCGGCATCCACACCTTCGATGTCAAAGGTCGGGTCGGCCTCGGCATAACCCAAGCGCTGGGCTTCTTTGAGCACATCCCCAAAGTCCAAGCCCTTGTCGCGCATTTCAGAAAGGATGAAGTTGGTGGTGCCGTTGATAATGCCCGCAACCCACTGAATGCTGTTGGCGGTCAAACCTTCCCGCAGGGCTTTGATGATGGGGATACCACCCGCCACGGCGGCCTCAAAGGCCACCATCACCCCTTTGGCTTGTGCCGCTGCAAAAATTTCGGTTCCATGAACAGCCAACAAAGCTTTATTCGCCGTCACCACATGCTTGCCGGCCGCAATGGCCTCAAGCACCAAAGCCTTGGCAATGCCGTAACCGCCGATCAGCTCAATGACAATGTCGATCTCGGGGTTCGCAATCACTTCACGGGCGTCAGACACCACCTGAACGTTGGCATCTACCAGCTGTTTGGCGCGCTCTACGTTCAAGTCGGCCACCATGGTGATTTCAATGCCTCGGCCTGCACGGCGTTCAATTTCTCCTTGATTGCGCTTCAGCACATTGAAAGTGCCACTGCCTACAGTACCAATGCCCAACAGGCCCACTTTGATCGATTTCATTTTTGATTTCTTTACTACGTTACTTCGTTACAACTTAAGCAGAGCTCACCCGAGGGGTTCGGGTCTTATCCATTTATCAGGCAGCGACCAGATTTTCGGTTCCAAAACGCTTGCGGGCACCTTCCAGAAAACGCGCGACACGGGCAATTGCTTCGCGCAAATCGTCTTCATGCGGCAAAAACACGATCCTGAAGTGATCGGTGTCAGGCCAATTGAAACCCGTGCCCTGGACCAACATGACCTTGGTCTCCTCAAGCAGTTGCAAAAAGAACTCTTGATCGTCCTGAACCGGGTAAATCTTGGCGTCCAGTTTTGGAAACATATACAACGCGGCCTTGGGCTTGACACAACTCACACCTGGAATGGCCGTGATCAATTGGTAGGCCATGTCGCGCTGCTTACGCAGTCGCCCGCCCTCGCAGACGAGATCGTTGATGCTTTGATACCCGCCCAAAGCCGTTTGTATGGCCCATTGCCCGGGCACATTGGCACACAAGCGCATATTCGACAGCATGTTCAAGCCCTCGATGTAGTCACGGGCTCTTTTTTTGTCCCCGGAGATGACCATCCAACCAGCCCGATACCCGCAGGAACGGTAGCTTTTGGACAATGAATTGAATGTCAAGGTCAAAACATCTTGCGACAAGCTGCCCAAAGGGGTGTGTTTGACCCCGTCGTACAAGACTTTGTCGTACACCTCATCGGCAAAAATAACCAAGCCATGCTCCCGGGCAATGGCCACAATGCCCTTGAGCAAATCGTCGGCATAAAGTGCGCCCGTCGGATTGTTGGGGTTGATCACCACAATACCCTTGGTTCGGGGGGTGACTTTGGTCCGAATATCGGCCAAATCTGGCATCCAACCATTGGCTTCATCACAGCGGTAATGCACGGGTTTACCGCCAGACAAACTGGCAGCGGCGGTCCACAGGGGGTAATCCGGGGAAGGCAACAGCAACTCGTCACCGTTGTCCAGCAAACCATTGGTGGCCATGACAATCAATTCACTGGCCCCATTGCCCAAATAAATATCGTCCAGCGTGACCCCTTGGATACCCTGCTTTTGGGTTTCGTGCATCACGGCTTTGCGTGCTGCAAAAATGCCTTTGCTGTCAGAGTAACCCGCCGAATTAGGCAAGTTACGAATCATGTCTTGCTGAATTTCTTCAGGTGCATCAAAGCCGAAAACTGCCAAGTTTCCGATGTTCAATTTGATGATTTTTTGCCCATCTTCTTCCATCTGTCGTGCGCGGTCCATGATGGGACCGCGAATGTCATAACAAACGTTGGCGAGCTTGGCAGATTTTCGAATGGGCTTCAAAGTGCCTCCAAAGGCAGTTGTGAGAGGAGAAAACCTATAATTTGACCACATTTCAGGGCGCTACGACCCCGTGATACAAGAGCAACGCCTCTAATCTTGAAATGAACTCTTCTCACACAGCCCTCATCCCACATGAAATTACAACCTGACAAATCCAGCAGTTTGACCATTAACGCTTATGGAGAAGCTTGGATCGAGGTCAATGGTCAGAGATTTACCAACTCACTTTTGGTCAGCAGCCTTTCAGGCGCAAGTCCCGAAGTGTGGAATGTGGGCCCATTTACAGCCTTGGGTTCCAGCGATTTTGATGTTTTAACCACAATGGGTGCCGAATTGGTTATTTTTGGCAGTGGCAAGCGCCTGCGCTTCCCGCCCCCTCATTGGCTGAAATCCCTGATTGAACGGGGTATCGGTGTAGAAACCATGGACACCCCTGCCGCATGTCGCACCTACAACATTTTGGCCAGCGAAGGCCGAAAAGTCGTGACCGCCCTGCTTATTGAAGCCTAAAGAAATCATTTATAGAGAATTGCACTTGTCCTGAAGCAAACAGATGGGGCGGTCTTAAACAGAGTAAAATCGAAGGTTGCCAAGGCTCAAAGCCTTTAGCGGATTTGCCGACATCCCAATGCGGTAAACGCTCAACCTGTCAAGCGAGATCAAAGTTTTATGGCGATCGTTCTTAACAAACCCCTTCCCGAATTTGAAGCGAACGCCACCAGCGGCCTTAAAGTTTCCAATGTGTCCCACCTCGGACAGCCGGTCATCTTATTTTTTTACCCCAAAGACAACACCCCTGGCTGTACCACTGAGGCCATGCAATTCCGCGACAAATACAAAGAATTTGTCAAAGCTGGGGCCATGGTTTTGGGGGTCTCCCGCGACAACATGAAATCCCACGACGATTTCAAAGCCAAACTCGAATTGCCATTCGAGCTGATTGCCGATACCGAAGAGAAAATGTGCCACATGTTTGGTGTGGTCAAAAATAAAATCATGTACGGCAAAAAGGTCAAAGGCATCGAGCGCAGCACTTTCCTGATCGGTGCCGATGGCACACTCAAGTATGAGTGGCGCGGCCTGAAAGTCCCAGGTCATGTAGAAGAAGTTCTGGTCGCCGTCAAAGAATTGAAAAAAGCGGGCTGATCCTTTTAGCCCCCTCCGGCGGGATTGGTCTTTTTGCTCGTGCATAATGATTTCATGACGCTGAAACCCAGCCCCTGCCCCACCCATTTAAAAAGCCGCCTAGGCCTCCAGGCGGCTTTTTCTTTTTCAGATCCAGAAACCTTCCTTTTCCAAGAGGCCTTAGTTCATGCCACTGCCACCCGCTCCCACCCAACGCGCCAGTCGCCTAACCCATAAATCATTTGCAGAACAACCCACCGAAGATCCAGCGCCTAAAGCAGTCAGTCCCGTGGTCGTGAGCAACCAGACCCCTCTCGCCAAAAACACCGTCACAGAGTTCAAGAAATCGACGCCCAACAAAAAAGTCTCTGCTGACGTCTCAACAAAACCCGTTGTCCAGGCTATTGTTCTGAACAAAACAACGGTTGCAGCTTCAGCTCGCCCCAAGCGCCGGACAGGTCCCAAAAAATTGTTTGTTTTGGATACCAACGTGCTGATGCACGACCCGATGAGCCTTTTCCGCTTTGAAGAGCACGATGTTTTCTTGCCCATGATCGTGCTCGAAGAGTTGGATGGTCACAAAAAGGGCATGACTGAAGTGGCTCGAAATGCGCGTCAGGCCAGTCGCTCTCTGGACGCACTGGCCTCCGCACAAGGTGCTGACCTTGGTAAAGGCTCTCCTTTGAGCGTCACCGGTTACACCGATGCAACGGGTCAATTGTTTTTCCAGACCCAGGCACTCGATTTGAGTTTGCCTTTGGCCCTGCCGCAGGGCAAAGCCGATAACCAAATTTTGGGCGTAGTCAAAGCACTCGGGCAGTTACACGCCCCTAGAGAAGTGGTTTTGGTTTCCAAAGACATCAACATGCGGGTCAAAGCCCGGGCTTTGGGTTTGCAAGCCGAGGACTACCAAAACGACAAAACCCTCGAGGATGGTGATTTGCTTTATCCAGGTTCTTTGGCCTTACCGCCAGACTTCTGGATCAAAAATGGCAAAACAGTGGAAAGCTGGCAACAAGGGACCCACACCTATTACAGAATTTCGGGGCCAATCGTCCCCAGCCTGTTCATTAACCAGTTTGTCTACTTCGAAGCCCCGGGCGAGCCCAGTCTTTATGCTCGGGTGACTGAAATTCGCGGCAAAACTGCCGTTTTTCGGACTTTGAAAGACTTCAACCACCAGAAAAATGCCATCTGGGGCGTCACCACACGCAACCGCGAACAAAATTTCGCCATGAATTTGCTGACCGACCCGGACATCGACTTTGTCACTCTGGCCGGAACGGCAGGAACAGGCAAGACGCTCATGGCCTTGGCAGCAGGTTTGACCCAAGTGCTGGATGACCGTCGGTACACAGAAATTATCATGACACGCGCCACCGTGAGCGTGGGTGAAGATATCGGTTTTTTACCAGGCACCGAAGAAGAAAAAATGGGGCCCTGGATGGGCGCTTTGGACGACAACTTGGAGTTTCTGGCCAAGGGCGACGGCGGCAATGCTGGCGAATGGGGCCGTGCAGCCACGAATGAACTCATCAAGAGCCGCATCAAAATCAAAAGTATGAATTTCATGCGTGGCCGAACCTTCATGAACAAATACGTGATCATTGACGAGGCTCAGAACTTAACCCCCAAGCAAATGAAAACCTTGATCACGCGGGCAGGCCCGGGTACCAAAATCATCTGCATGGGCAACCTGGCCCAAATTGACACGCCTTACCTGACCGAGGGGTCTTCTGGCCTGACCTTTGCGGTAGACCGATTTAAGGGTTGGGCGCATGGTGGTCACATCACGCTGGCGCGTGGTGAGCGCTCCAGACTGGCCGACTTTGCCAGCGAGGCGCTTTAACAGGCCCCCAACTGGCCCCACCCCAGAGGGTGGGCCTCAGTAATCGTCGCTCAGGCCCGAAGCCAGACTTTCAAAACGCGTCAGGTTCTTCAGGAAGGTCAAGCGGGTCGTTCCTGTCGGGCCGTTACGCTGTTTACCAATGATGATTTCTGCAACCCCTGGATCCTTCGAATCCTTGTTGTAGTAGTCATCCCGGTAAATGAACATGATGATGTCAGCATCCTGCTCAATGGCTCCTGACTCGCGCAAGTCGCTCATCATGGGGCGTTTGTCGGTGCGTTGTTCTACGCTTCGGTTCAACTGGGACAGCGCAATCACTGGGCACTGCAGTTCTTTGGCCAGCATTTTCAAACCGCGAGAAATTTCACCCAATTCAGTCGCACGGTTATCTCCTCCCGAGCCCCCCGAACCGCTCATGAGCTGTAAATAGTCCACCACAATCAAGCCGAGCTTGCCGCACTGCCGAGCCAAGCGCCGGGCATTGGCTCTTAATTCTGATGGCGTGAGACCGGGCGTTTCATCTATATGAAGCGATACGGTCCGTAATTTTTCAATCGCCTCGGTCAGTCGGGGCCACTCGTCGTCGGTCAGCTTGCCAGTTCTTAAATGACCCTGGTCAATGCGCCCAATCGAACCCACCACACGCACGGCCAATTGAGAGGCGCCCATTTCCATGGAAAAAACAGCGACAGGCAAACCTTCATTCAGCGCCACATGCTCGGCGATGTTGATGGCAAAAGCTGTTTTGCTCATGGAAGGACGCGCGGCCAATACAACCAGATCACCGGGCTGCAAGCCTGACGTCATGCGGTCCAGATCGTAAAACCCTGTCGGCACGCCCGTGATGTCATTCGGGTTATCGGCCATTTCCTGCACGCGGTCGAGCAACTCGACCACCAAGGTGTCCATCGACTGGAAGCCCTGCTTCATGCGAGAGCCTTCTTCACCGATGTTGAAGATTTTTTGCTCAGCCTCGTCCAGAATGCGGTCAATCGCCTTGCCTTGTGGATTGAAAGCGTTGGTGGCTATTTCGTCGCTGGCCGAGACCAATTTACGCAAAATAGACCGCTCTCGGACGATTTCGGCATAGCGCCTGATATTGCTGGCGCTGGGCACGTATTGGGCCAATGAATTAAGGTAACCCAAACCGCCCATTTCTGCGGCATTACCCTGATTTTGTAAATATTCGCTGACCGTGATGACATCGGCAGGTTTGGAGCCATTGATCAAGGCGCCAATAGCGGCATAGATCAACTTGTGTTCGTGCCGATAAAAATCAGCGTCAACCAAAAGGTCGCCAACTCGGTCCCAAGCACCGTTGTCCAGCAAAAGCCCCCCCAGCACGCTGGATTCGGCCTCGATGGAATGCGGTGGCACGCGCAACTTGGCAATTTGACTGTCAGAAGTCAAATCAATGGGAAATTCGCTCAGATGGGAAGATAGAACAGCAGACATTTAGCACCGGAAAATCAAACGAGCATCTTAGCCCTCCACGGCCAGCAACGTCATCGGATAACCCTGTGGATAAACGGGGGGTATTCAGTGGTCAACTCAGGACAACTCAACTTTGCAAACAAAGTGACGCAGATAAAAAGTCAATATTGAAAAGGATGGGTTTTAAATCATCAAACGCTGGTCATCTATTTCTGATTTGAAATTCGCATTTTCTAAATGACACTATTTCTAAATGGCACCATGGTTGCTGCGTTGAATTTGATTTAGACCGACTCACTCACATCAGCGGATTTACCGCACGGATGTGCGAAGGGACTGAATAGGAACTTTGGTCCTATAGGGGGAAAACACTGATTTTCATGATGTCATTTTCGGCAAAAATGAAAAAATGCCTCAAAGGCACGTTTTTAATTGGTCTAACTAGGAGTCGCCATGTCTTTTCCGTTTGTTAAAAGTATTTTCACCCTGACCGCTGCGGCAAGTTTGTCCTTGCAGCCCCTCATGGCGGCAGATAAAGTGAAAGTGGGCTTCGTCAGCACCTTGTCCGGCCCTTCTGCGGCTTTGGGGGTGGACATTCGCGATGCCTTCATGCTGGCAGTGAAACTAAACGGTGGAAAACTGGGCGGATTACCTGCCGATGTGTCCATTTCAGACGACCAATTCAAACCCGATGTGGGCAAACAATTGTTCGAGCGTTATGTCAAACGGGACAAAGTTGATTTCTTAACGGGCGTAGTCTTCTCCAACATCATGTTGGCCGGACTTCCTGAAGCAGTTGATGGCAAAACCATTTACCTCAGTCCCAATGCCGCACCTTCGCCCATTGCCGGCGCCCAGTGCACCCCCTACTTCTTTGCGGTGTCTTGGCCCAACGATGCCTACCATGAGGCCGCAGGTCAATATGCCACCAACCTCAAAGTGAAGTCTGCTTATTTGTTGGCCCCCAACTATCAAGCTGGCAAAGATTCCTTGTCCGGTTTCAAGCGTTTCTATAAAGGCGATGTCTCCGGTGAGGTTTACACCAAGTTGGGGCAACTCGACTACTCAGCAGAACTCGCTGAAATTAGGGCGGCCAAACCCGAGGTGGTCTACACCTTTTTACCGGGCGGCATGGGCATTAACTTCATCAAACAGTTCATGGCTGCTGGCTTGAACAAAAGCATCCGTCTGATTCAGCCTGGCTTTGGTGCCGACCAAGACGTGATTCGTGCTGTGGGCAACGACATGCTCGGCATTTTTGATACGGCGCATTGGGGTATTGATCTGCCCAACGAAGCCAACAAGAAATTCGTGGCCGAGTTCGAAAAAGAATACAAACGCCTGCCAACCGTCTATGCATCGCAAGGCTATGACACGGCACTTTTGATCGATGCTGCTGTAAAGGCTGCAAACGGCAAGGTTGAGGACAAAGATCTGATGATCAAAACACTCAAAACGGTCAAGTTCAATTCCGTGCGTGGTGATTTCCGATTCAACACCAACCACTATCCTATCCAAAACTACTACCTGCGTGAGATTCAGAAAGACGCGACAGGTCGATTGGTCAATCGCGTTATTGGCCAACCCATTATGACCAACCATGGTGACGCTTACGTCAAAGACTGCCCGATGAAATGAAGGGATATAAGATCTCCTCATGAGCAGTATTTTGATATTGGAGCAGGCCTTAAATGGCCTGCAGTTTGGTTTGATGTTGTTTTTGCTAGCGTCTGGTCTGACTTTGGTGTTTGGCATCATGGACATGATCAACTTGGCCCATGGTGCACTTTACATGGTGGGGGCCTTTCTCGCCGCTTGGCTGGTTCAATTGACCCAGTCTTTTGTGCTGGGGGTGATTTTGGCCGTGCTACTCACCGCTGTAGTGGGTATGGTGCTTGAAGCCACGTTGCTGCGAACGCTCTATGCCAGAGACCACCTGTCTCAAGTATTGGCTACTTTTGCCCTGATTCTCATCATCAATGAATCAGTGCGCATGATTTGGGGATCTGATCTGCCCCTGTCAGCACCCCAAGCCTTGTCGGGCCCCGTGGAGTTGTTACCAGGCTTGTTGTATCCCAGTTATCGCTTGGTCATCATTGGCATTGGCTTGGCCATTGCGTTGCTGTTGTTTTTGTTGGTCACTCAAACACGCGTGGGGGCTTGGGTTCGTGCTGGCGCCTCAAATCGCGAGATGGCGATGGCCATGGGCATCAATATCAGGGCATTGTTCACTGGCGTTTTTGGCATTGGCGCCGCCCTCTGCGCTGTTGCCGGTGCCATGCTGGGACCGTTGCTGGCGGTTCAAGTAGGCATGGGTGAAAACATTCTCATTTTGGCCTTTGTTGTCATTGTGATCGGCGGCATTGGTTCGGTCTGGGGCGCATTTGTTGGCGCCATCTTGGTGGGTTTTGTCGACACGCTGGGCCGAACCCTTTTGCCGCATCTGTTTCGAGAGCTATTTTCGCCACAATTTGCCAGTGCTGCTGGCCCTGCCGTCGCCTCCATATCTGTTTATCTCTTGATGGCACTGGTCCTTTTTATACGCCCCCAAGGCTTGTTTTCAGGTCGCTCTTAAGACCCCTTAACAGATGAAACGTGAAACACCTTCCTGGCTTTGGGCTTTGCTGCTCATCCTGTCCATTGCCTTGCCCTTAACGTTAAATGCCTTCGGGCAAGATTTTTACATCAGCATGCTCAGCCGCATGATGATCTACGGCATTGCCGCTTGCAGCCTTAACCTTATTTTGGGTTTTGGCGGTTTAGTCTCTTTTGGGCACGCCGCGTTTGTGGGCATTGGCGCTTACAGCGTAGGAATCATGATCACTGAGGGTGTGACCAACGGTTGGGTGAACTTTGCTGTGGCCATGATCGTCAGCGCTTTGGTAGCCGCTGTCATTGGCGCTATTTCCTTGAGAACGCGCGGTGTTTACTTCATCATGATCACCTTGGCTTTTGCCCAAATGATTTACTACTTGGTCAACTCCATCAAGGCATACGGGGGAGATGAAGGCTTGAACATCAAGTTCAGATCTGATTTTGGCCTGGGACTCAATCTCAAAAATGATCTGACTTTTTACTTTGTCGTTCTGTTGGCCTTGGTCAGCACATTGGTCTTAATTTCCCGCATCATGAAGTCCCGTTTTGGCCGAGTGATTTTGGCCATCCGTGACGATGACACTCGCGTTGAAGCCATAGGATTTCCGGCCTACACCTACAAGTGGGTTTTGTTCATCATCGCCGGTACATTGGGGGGCTTGGCGGGGGCCTTGATGGTCAATCACCAAAACTACGTCAGCCCAAATTTGATGCATTGGACACAATCGGGCATTTTGATGGTGATGGTTATTTTGGGTGGCGTTGGCACCCTCTCTGGTGGCTTGTGGGGCGCCTTGGTGTTGCTCATTTTGGAAGATTTGATTGCAGAGCACACCGTGTATTGGCAGTTCTACATTGGATGGTTCTTGTTGGCGGTTGTATTGTTGGCACCGAAGGGCCTCTCTAGCTTCTTCAATCGACAACCCAAAGTCGAAGTCAAGGGGCATTCATGAGCCAAGCGCCTATGCTCGACGTGCAAAATTTGGTTAAAAAGTTTGGTGCAGTTTTAGCCACCGATCGTGTCAGCCTTCAAGTTCAACAAAATGAAATTCACGCTTTGATTGGCCCGAATGGGGCTGGCAAAACCAGCCTGGTGGCACAGTTGTCTGGTTTACTGCAGAGCGACAGCGGGCACATTTTCTTCAAGGGTTTGGACATTACAGCCATGTCAACACATGAGCGCGTGCGCTTGGGTCTGGCCCGTTCATTTCAAATCACTCGTCTCTTCAAATCCTTCACAACACTAGAAAATGTGGCTTTGTCTATCCAAGCACGCTCTGGGAACAGTTTTTCATTTTGGAAACCTGTCAGCAAAGAATCTGCTCTTGTCGAACAAGCCACGGCCTTGCTCACCGACTTGGGTCTGGCGGATCGTGCAAACAACCATGCCAGCGAACTTTCACATGGGGAGCAACGCATCTTAGAGTTGGGTCTGGCGGTGGCCACGCAACCCAAACTGCTGTTATTGGATGAGCCCATGGCAGGCGCGGGCCCGGTTGAGTCTGAGCGGATCTTGAATCTCATACTCAAATTACGCGAAAAATCGGCGATCTTGCTCATAGAGCACGACATGGACGCAGTCTTCAGATTGGCAGACAGAATATCTGTGCTTGTTAATGGCGCGCTCATTGCCACGGGTACACCCACCGAGATCAGACACCATCCGCAAGTCATTGCGGCTTACTTGGGTGAGGAAAACGCATGAGCTTGCTGCAAGTTCAAAATGTGCAATCGGCTTACCAAGAAAGTCAGGTGTTGTTTGGCATTGACTTCACACTGAAAACGGGTGAGTCAATGGGCTTGCTTGGTCGCAATGGCATGGGTAAAACCACGCTCATCAGAAGCATTCTGGGCCTTAAATCTGTTCAGGGCGGCCAGGTTATTTTTGATGGTCAGGACATCACCAACCAACCTACTGACAAAATTGCAAGACTTGGTATTGCCGTGGTGCCTGAGGGTAGACAAGTGTTCCCGAACTTAACGGTGGACGAACACCTCACCGCCTTTGTCAACAACCGACACCAAAGCCGAACACTTTGGACCCCCCATCGGGTGTATGAATTATTTCCCCGTTTGGCCGAGCGCAAGTCCAACTTGGGCTCGCAACTTTCAGGGGGTGAGCAGCAAATGCTGGCTATAGGTCGTGCCTTGGTCACCAACCCGCGCTTGATCATTTTGGATGAAGCCACTGAAGGCTTGGCGCCGCTCATTCGCGAAGAAATCTGGAAGTGCTTACGCCTGCTCAGCGAGGAAGGTCAGACCTTGATCGTGGTCGACAAATACGTCAATCGTTTGGTGGACATTGCATCGCACCACTTGATCTTAGAGCGCGGTCAAGTGGCTTGGGCAGGTCACTCGCAGGCACTGCGAGATGATCGCAAGTTGTGGACTCGCTACCTAGGCGTCTGAGCTTAAAACGATTTCGCAACCGATTTCACTGCTTGCATGAGCAGCATGCTGGCAGGACTTAAAGTGCCTTTCCGTCGCCGTGTGATGCCCACCCTTCTCTCCCATTGGTGCCCCGTAGCATCCAGCGCTTTAAGTTGGCCTGCGCGCACTTCCCAATAAATCAATTCTTTTGGGATGAAGGTCAAGGCATCGCTTTGCATCACCATAGATTTCATTAAAACAGTCGAAGTTGTTTCAACTTGGGCTACAGGTGGCTCCAGATCATGGCTGACAAAATAATCGTCAAACGCCAGTCGCTCTAACTCGAGCCTTCTGGGCAAAATCCACGGGTATTTCACCAACATTTGTGGAGTAACCCCCTTGTATTTTGAAAGAGGGTGGTCTGCGCGGGCCACGACAGTGGCGTGTTCAGTCAACAAGGCGTCGTGAATCAACTCTGCATCGGCCGCCCTTACCGGCACTGACGACAGCGCAAAATCCACCTCACCTTGCTTGACCCAAGGCATCAGAGCCTCGTTCAGTCCATAGAGCACCGTGACATGGACCTCAGGATTTTGATCCGCCAACAGACTAAGCGCCAATGGCAAAAGTCGGGTAGCTTCTGTTGGGCCGCAACCGACCATCACATGTCCACGCTGGGCCCCTCGCATGGACTGAATTTCACCGACTGCGTTGCGCATTTCGGCCTCAATGACACGCCCGTGCGCCATGAGAGCCTGCCCAAATGGCGTAAGGCTGACTCCAAAACGCCCTCTTTCGAGCAGTTGCACCCCCAAGGTTTTCTCAAGCGCCTTGATGCTCTTGGACAGCGCAGGTTGTGAGATTTCCATCGACGCTGCAGCCTCAGTGAGATTGCCGTATCGAGCCGCTGCAAGAAAAAGTTGAACTTTTCTGTAATCCATAACCAATGGTAATGGAAAAAGCATGAATTGTTGTAGATCAATTTCCCGACCTGCGTTAACTTACACCCACATGCTCATCTCAAACCCTGGAAGGGAGTTTTCATGCCACCGATAGATTTGGATCATCTGGTTCAACCAGACCGCGTTCACAAAAGTGTCTACACAGATCAAAGACTTTTTGATTTGGAAATGGAACACATTTTTGAAAAAGCTTGGGTTTATTGCGGCCACGAGTCACAAGTTAAAGAGGTCGGCGACTACTTCACCATGGACATCGGTCGTCAACCCATGGTCATGGTGCGGGACGTAGACCACAGCGTCAAAGTGCTTTACAACCGCTGCCCTCACCGGGGTGTGGAACTGTGTGGCAACCAAAGTGGCAACACTGGCAAAGGCTTCGTCTGCTCGTACCATGCATGGAGCTTTCATTTGAACGGTAAAGTCAAAGCCATCCCTTTGGTGAAAGGCTACGACGGCACCCGCATGAGCACAAACGATGCAGATTGCAGCATGGTGCCGGCCGCACGCGTCGACAGTTACCGTGGTTTCGTGTTTGCCAGTTTGGTCAAAGAAGGCCCTGGTTTGGTCGAGTTCTTGGGTGACGCCAAAGTGGCCTTTGATGACATGTGCGACCGTTCACCCGTGGGAGAAGTTGAAGCCGTTCCCGTTTGCCACCGCGTGATTCAACGGTCTAATTGGAAATTCTTCATGGAAAACCAACTGGATGCCTTGCACCCCTCCGTCACACACCAATCGACGGGCGTGTCGGCGCGCAAAGTAGAACAACGCCTGAAAAAGGAAAAAGGCGATGCGCCTTTGTTTTTCCATTACTTGTCCACCTTTGCGTCCAGTTTCGACCAGTGGGACTCTGTGCAAACAGTGAACTTCAAATACGGTCATGGCATCTTGAAGGCCTACATGGGCTTGCGACCTACCGATCCTGACACCGTGGAATACGAAGCATTGATCAAGAAAGCGTATGGCGAAGAAAAGGGTGAAGAATATCTGGCACGCAGCATTCACCACGTCCTCATTTATCCTTATTTGTCGGTGCAGTCGCCTTTGCAACAACTGCGTTGCTTACGTCCCATAGCTCCGAATAAAACATTGTCTGAAATTTGGCACTTCCGGCTGAAAGGTGTTCCTGAAGCTATTTATGAACGCTCGCTGTGGTATTTCAACTTGGTGAACTCGCCCGCGACCATGATCAATGCCGATGATCTGGAAAACTGGACCAAGGGCCAATTGGGCTTGGAATCCAAAGGCGGAGAATGGGTCAGCTTTCATCGTAACTACGGCGGAGACACCGAAAAAGACGGCGTTTTGTATTCCAACAATGGCACCAGCGAGGTCGTCATGCGCAATCAATTTAAAGCCTGGCAATCGTATATCCGTGCCGCCATACAAACCGTGAACGTCGCCTGAACAGGAGCCAATCCAAATGAAAACCAATCAGGTCAAAGAAGCACTGGGAACAGGCGTTGTGATTGAAGGCATTCAATCGATGTCGGGCGCGGATTCCATCGAACCCGATCACATGGGCCGTGGCAGACAGCCAAGCCAAGGGTACATTCCCAAAGCTATCAAGGTCGATCCAGGTCTGCAACGACAAGTTGAAGAACTGCTTTTCCACCAAGCTGCCTTGCTCGACAACAAAGCTTGGGGGGATTGGATCAAGCTTTTCAGTAAAGATGGTGTTTACTGGATGCCCTCTACACCTGCGCAAACCGACTGGCGACGCGAAGCCTCCATCTTTGCTGAGGATCAGTTGCTGATGGAGGTACGAATGAGCCGTCTGCAACATCCAAATGCATGGTCACAAGCTGCACACTGGGGCACCAATCACATGGTGGGGAACATCGTGATTGAAGCCCTCAGCGCCGACATGGTAGAGGTTTATTCACGCTTCCAGATGATGGAGTTGCGTCGCGATGACATCCGTCATTTTGGCGGAAGCTACCGACACTCTTTGGTCAGACAAGGCGATGACTTGAAAATTAAATTGCAACGTGTGGACATGACCAACGGACAAGCCGCCTACGATTACGTGCTGCAAGCTTGGGTTTAAGCGAGGGTGTACAGAGTTTTGCGTAAACGGTCAAAAGGCAGGACGCCCACGTACTGATCACCCCTCCGTTTGCATAAAACGTCAAGCAAGTTGGCCGACCAGTCAAATCAGCAGGGGATTTTAAAATCTGGATAAGTACTTGATGCGCACATACACAGCATCAGTCAGGGCTAAGGTCAACGGATCCGACACAAAGGAAAGCGATCTTGACATCCTTGTGGACACCACGGAGGACACAACTCTGTTTGACTTGGGCGCTATTCGCTACAAGCTTCGCCACTTGTTGGGCGTTCAAGTAGATGTCCTGACGCCCGGAGCGCTCCCAGAAAAATTTCGTCAACCAGTTATCGCAGAGGCTCGCCCAATATGAGTCGCGATCCTCTGAGAGTACCGGACTATTTGGACCATATTCTTGAAGCCATTCGGCGAATCCAACAATACTGCGAAGGAATTGATCAAACTGCGTTTCTGAAAAATCACTTGGTTCAAGACGCTGTTATTCGTAATTTCGAAATAATTGGCGAAGCAAGTCGAAATATTGAGCGGATTGACCCACAATTTTTAGTTTCACATCTAGAGCTTCCTCTCATTTGCTTACGACATGCGCAATGGACTGACTCATGGCTATCGGCTGATTTCAAACCTGCGAAATGGGCAAGTTAAGCGGGGCGACAAGCCTTACATCTGGCGGCACTATTTCTTTCTCTTCCTGGCCTGACTGGGTTTTTCGGCATTGGCATAAGCATCAAGCCCCGCTTCTCGGTCCAGTGGCACCGTGGTGGCCATAGTGGTCTCTGCACGCGGTTGCAGATGTGGTGGGAAAAATGCCAACTTTTGAGTTTTAGCGAGTTTATTTGTTCGATCCAAATCCAAATCACGCTCGTTCACACCGCTGGGTGAAACGCACACGCCGTTGACGATTTCCAAGTCAAACCACCATCTCTTGACCGAATTGCGCATGCCTGCGCCGATTTGATCGTCATAGTCAATGAGTGCTCTTCGCGCACTGGGCACCTTAATTGAAAGCTCCAGGAGTCGAGACGATTCAACAAGGTCTTCTCTGTTGTAGGGACAGGTTTTCATGCAACGCCCACAGGCTGAACCCTTCATATTCGTCAAGCGGTACTTGCCACATTTCTCAACATCGGGCTTCCATATTTCGTAGCCGTTGAACATCACCTTGGGGCCAAAAGGGATGGCATTGCATGGGCACTCGCGTGCGCATTTCAGGCACATGTTGCAAACAGATTGCAATCCAAAATCAATGGGCTGATCAAACGCCAAGGGCAAGTCCGTGGTCAATAAAACGCTTTTTGAGCGCGGTCCGATGAATGGATTTAAAACCAACTCTCCAATGCGAGACAGTTCGCCGAGACCGGCCAACAAGGTGGCTGGAATGTGCAGTACATCCGATTCTGCGTTGGTGTGCGCTCGAGACGAATAACCCAGGCGGCGTAAATGTGCGCCCATGACACCCGCTATAAAAGCGCCGCGCATATAGCTGCGCATGGACTGCGCACCAGAAATCCAATCGTCCCCAGATGCGCCCTCCATGGTCTCAAATCCTTGGTCAAGCAACATGACAACGCAGTGCTTGTGGCTAGGTTCAATGGGTTTTCCTTGCTGTGCTTCATGCGAATAAAACATCCAGGGCTCTGCCTCACAAATGCCCACCAAATCCGCTCCTAAAAAATACGCCAAGGCCTTGATGGACTCTGCATTTTTTTGGGCGTCCGACAACGCCCCATTGGTATCTGCAGGCACAAGCCGCTCGTACGTTCCCTGCATTGGCACCATGTTGCGTATCAAAGGTGTCATCGCAAACGCCAGGGGATGTTTGGTCGCAAATCGCGTTCGCTGCACTTTGGCTTTTTCACCTAAATCACCTGCTAGTGCTCGCGTGAATAAATCGGCCCGTTTGCTGTTGCGAATGATCTCGTCGCGAAGAATCAGCGTTGTGGGTTCTGGCACCCGTTTCAATGATTCCATGGGGTAGCGGCCCAAATGCAATGGGCGCATTTCAGCTTCTGATTCGGCCCAACCCGGGCGAGTTCCCTGCTTGCCCATGTAAGCGTCGGAGTCCGGCCAATCCAAGGAGGCATAAGTCGCTATGGGGAGATCAACCTCTAAAGGCAAATCGGTGCTGACAGCGGCTATTGCAAAGCCACTCTGCAAAAACGGCATTTTGAGAACGCCGTTTTCACAACGAGCAATGCCAGCGCGTTGCGCCAATGCTTCAAGGTTTAAATGCGTGTTGCCTGTGACATGACCGCGGGCGTTATACCCCAAGGCTCGAACATATCCGGCCAGCACAACAGCCACTTCCGTGGCGCGTGCATCGGTTCTGGCTTTGTTGCTGCCATGAATCCATGCCGCACCTGGCTCATTTGATTTTGGTTCACGGCTGAATTCAACGAGAAAAATCAAAGCATGGGTGTGTTTCTGGGGCGATTCAAGCGACCTATCCGAGGCATCAATGGCGCACACACCGGCCAGGGTTGCGTCTAAAAAGTAGGCGCACGCTTTGAGGTTTTTACTTCGAAGACTCAAATCATCTGGCAGCGGTGCACGGGCAATGGCTGTCTCGCCGTCCAGATACTTTTCAAATAAGGCTTGATAAGCTGACAAGGCCTCGTTGATCGAATTCGGACCCGCAGGATTTTTTTCCTCTGGTGATACGGCTTGGTATTCTGGCGCATGGGCATCACGCGCAAGCAATTCTGTGGGCAAATCGCCCATGTCAAAGTGCCGAAACCGATTTGAAAATAAACGTGTCATGAATCACCGCTCTATCGAATGATCCATGCAGTTTTACACAGTCCCGGTGTATTCACTACGCGCCGGATAATTTTTAGCCAAAGCAACATCGATCGCGCCTAACAGATCCGCGAAATTGGGGCGTGCAAACGGCATGGTTTGAACGGCGCCGTAATAAAGCGTGGTATCTGGTCTCACAATGAAGACCGCTGGCTCCGAAAATAAGGCGGGCTCTTCAATGCCAATCGAAGTTAAGCCCCGTGAAGTGCTGATGTACAAACCCCATTGCCGTGCGACATCCGGCTCCACCTTGGCTTTGAACTCCGGCGGATGCACTCTGCGTTTTTTTGATTCAGTCATTGTTAACCCGTTTCTTTGGATAGTGTCCCACTTAAACACCTGTCCCAAATTCGGGGTCCACTTCAATCCAAGCGACCAGCGCTCACGCGGGTATCAAAAAAGCCCTACAGCACGTTTTTTCTTGGGTTCGCTGGGCTGAGTAGCAGGTGTCGCTTCAAAACAAACGTAGCGTTTTTTCAAACTGAAGACAGCGCCAGCAGTGTCAACGCAGAGGCAAAAAGCAGGGTTTCTCAGACACCATGCGGGCGAGACTGAAATAAGATTGAATTTGGGTTGTTGCGCTGTTCAGAAATCTATGAAAAGACATCGAAAAATCTATGACAAGTAGTAAACCCGGACCATACTACTTTAAACTAAAAAAAAGCACTAGAGTCGCCTCTAACTGCTTGATTTGATTGGGAATTTTTGGTGGGCAGTACAAGTTTCGAACTTGTGACCCCTGCAGTGTGAAAACGCCAACATTTCACCTTTTTCCCCTTTAAAAACAACAACTTAGCTATTTTCGACAGGATCAAAGTAGTATACTTGTAGTATATCCATGTAATTATAAAGTGATATTTTAAATACACTTCTGCGGCGTCAAATTTAAACCAGTGTCATTTCTTTTTACGGTGCTGCTTTTTTTAAGCACGTCTCACAGTGTCATTGTGGCTCAGAAACGGCTCAATGTATATGGAGTTTTTGTTCGAACAGGGTCAATGTGTATAAAGTTTCGCTCGAGCTGGCTGGATGTATATAGAGTTTCAAGACCCAGACTGGCAATGTATATAAAGTTTTGATGGCAACCATTGAGCACCCTCCTCCTATGAGTTGGGCGCCGCAAGATGGCAATAGCTTTGTGCGCACCCGATCCAAAGTCAACGTGCCGAATTTGATCTCACTTAAATCGCCGGAACAATTACACAGATGTGATCAAGTGTCATTTTTTTACGCTGAGAAATTTTCGAGCCACAACTTTCAACCGAGTCACTGGTAAGGCCGTCGCTCAATGTATATAAATTTTTCGTCTGAAGTGGCCAATGTGAATGAAGTTTACGATTTGTACTTCGCCC
>Ga0315903_10004017_pt1 | contig 19953 bp, 7 predicted proteins | sample LakEriMetagenome_7_FD_203524 | JGI IMG/M metagenome (GOLD analysis project Ga0315903, IMG submission 203524) | Freshwater fungal communities from buoy surface, Lake Erie, Ohio, United States - Buoy 2 MA119 | ecosystem: Environmental > Aquatic > Freshwater > Lake | place: USA: Lake Erie, Ohio... | reverse complement strand
AAACTTAAATTTGAAACATATGAAGTCCAATACCCTTGATTATTCAAATAAGTCTTACATTGACCACCCGTTGTAAATGTTTGATTAAAAACTCCGTTCACTAAATTAACAAAAGATTGTTCTGTTTTAAGTTTTGACCGTAAAAATCTTACGTATGCAGGCACACCATCAGGATTAGGTTGATTACCAAAAAAATTAGGTCTACAAATAACATAACCCAAATCCTCATCAGGACCATTCCACCATCTTGGTAATCCTGTAAATCCTGTGGTAGGGAAACCTACCGCCAAGTCACCAATCTGTAATGTTCCTGAAATTGTTGATCCTGTGTTAAAAGCAAAAGGTCTTGTTGTTGACATTATTGTGATTTAACAATAAATATCATTAACTACACTATTTCCAACACTTTATTATAAACCGCAAATATTGTTGGGTGACACTCGAATGTTTCTTTTCTTTCTAAACAATTAACAAGAGATGGAATACCTTGTATTGAGCCCCATTCTCTAACGCCATATTTCATGTTAGAAGCACAATTAAGTTTACAATCACCAACAACATAATGGTATTTGTATTCTTGTGATCCTCGTCTGAATGGTGATCTGAACTCAGGATTTATAGAACTACCTAGTTGGATTATTTCGGCATCTGTTGTTCCTGCTAAATGTAATAATCCAGAATCCATGGTTATAAAACACATACTATTTTGAATTAAATGCCAAGCTTGATCCATGTCAGTGTTGTTCATTAAATTTAAACCTAAGTCGATTGGAAAATTAAAAACAGGTTTATCAACATTAGACCCCCCAAGTTCTGAAGAATCTTTACCTATTGATACAACCGCAATCCCTTTTTGATTCAAAAGCTTAGTTAACAACTGCCAATTTTTTGCATCCCAAGTTCTTGAATTCCAATTTTGAACGGGGTGGATTAAAACATATTTTTCAGGTAAACCTTCAATTTTTTCAATTGGTTTTGGTATGTAATCCATCCCCATCTCATCTTTGGTTAACATAAACCCAAGATTGATTGCATGAAATTGTCTAATGTCCATGGCATTATGTTTATAACAAACTCCATTTGGGTGGTATCCAACATTAAATGAAACAAAGACTTCATGTGATTCTTTTAGTTCATCTGTGACTTCAGTAAAGATTTGATCAACACAAGGATTGTTTGAAAATAAATATGGGTGGTGAGTTGCGACAGATATTTTTTTACCGTAAGTATAGTATAGTTTTCTTAAAGTTGGTGTTACGGCTAAAGTATCACCTAACGCTCTACAACCTAATACATCAATACAAACATCTTTCATACCTTAAAATATAAAATATGTTCAAATAAAATACATAATAACTAAAACTGAAGTAGGTATAATTTGTGTTATATAAATCTCGATACCTGTGCGTTATAATTTTGTAAAATTTCAGAGGCAGTCAAAGATCTATTATAAATTTTCACATTAGATAATTTACCATCAACAAAGTTACTTGCGGTTAAAGAATCATCCCATCTTCTCATTATTCTGATATTTCCTCCTGATGTTGATGTCCCAACATAATTCAAAGTTCCACCAGAAGCAATTCCATTGACATATTGTCTAATTGTTGACCCATCATAAGTTCCTACAACTTGATACCAAACATTTGTAGATGGTACAAACCCTACTGTTGATCTCCAAGAACCGTTAAAAAAACCAACAGCTAAGTTGGCATTCGATGGTTGGTTATTAGTTCCGACACTAAAATTTAAGACGGAACCATTGTACTCATTAGATACTAATGATGTAACTTTTCCTGTTAAAGTACTTGTTAAATTAAACCAAACCTCTATAGTCCAATTAGTTAAGTTGCCAATATTAGGTATGGTGCCGTATTGAAGTGAAGATGAACTAAATGTTAATAAACCTCCATTACTTGATGAGTAAGTTGGTGTATTTAGTAAAGTCCCATTATTTCCACTAAAAGATAAGTCAGTCCAAGAGGTTCCTGATAATGGGTATGATGGTGTGAATCCAGCATCCAATAGTATTGTCAACCCGCTCGTCACTATATTTTCATAATCTCGGTTAACTGCAATAATAGTATTTTGAGAGTTAATCCATTTCAAAGAATCGTATATAGTTGAGGCCGTTATATTCCCCAAAGAATATGTTAAATTGACCATCTGAGTATTTCCTGTTGGGGCAAAGACTGACGGTCCCAACGTTGATTTGTTTTGATAAACAACGTAACCACCTGTTGGTACGTTATAACCATTATAGAATGATGTTGTTGATGTTGGAGCATAAGTTGCACCTGTAACAACTCCCAAAACAAAATTACCCACCTTGATTGTGTTTGTAGTTGGTGTGGTTGTATATTTTATTCTATTTGGCATTATCCTTTATACCATAAATACTTTAACTTTTAATCTTGAGTGTTATTTTTATGGTATATGAAAAAGATTAAATTATTGTATCTAACACCTCACCTTTCAACAGGAGGGATGCCACAGTTTGTTTTGAAACGAATTCAAGAACTTCAAAAATTTAAAGATCAAATTGAAATTTTTTTAGTCGAGTACTCACAATTTAGTTCAACTTATGTTGTTCAAAGAAATGAGATTATTAAATTATTAGGTGATAATCACTTTTTTAGTTTAGGGGATACCACTGATGTAGATAAAAAATATGAATTATTAGATATCATTAAAAATAATAATATTGATATTTTACATTCAGAAGAAATGATGGATGGGTTTGAAAGTTTTAATAAAATACCGTTACCATTACTTAATCAAATTTATTCTAATGATAGAACTTGGAGAATTGTTGAAACTTGTCATAATATTTGGTTCAATCCACAAACACATAAGAAATTTAATCCTGATGCTTATTGTTTTGTAACACCATATCATCTTGAGGAAACATTTTCAAATGAAACTCCGATGAAATTTTTATCAAAGTACCCGATAGAAAATAAGGTTTCTGAAATTTTGAAAGAGTGTGAAATTTATGGGAACTTCAATCAAGTACCTTTAATAAAAAAAATACAAGTAAGGGATGAACTTGGTTTGGATATGTTTAAAACTCACGTATTAAATGTGGGATTATGGACAAGTGGTAAAAATCAAGGTGAAGGGGTTGAGATTGCGAAAACTTTAGTTGAATCTAATCCTGATATTGAATTTCATTTTATTGGAAACCAAGCTCCAAACTTTGAAGACTATTGGGGTCCGATCATGAATGACTTACCATCAAATGTTAAAGTTTGGGGTGAAAGAAATGATGTGGATAAATTCATGCAAGCATGTGATGTATTGATGTTTAACTCAACTTGGGAATGTAATCCATTAGTTATTCGACAATCGATCGGATACGGGATGAAAATTCTAACAAGAAATCTTCCACAATACATGGGTATGTTTGACGGATACATCATTCCAATTGAGGGTGATGTTAAAAACATATCAAATCAGTTAGTTAATCTCATCAATAGTAATAGTGTTTATGAAATACCATCAGATGAAACTTTTGGTGAAGATTTATTATCTATGTACAAAATTGTGATAAACGAGAATATCACAGAAAACAAAGAACTAAATTCTGATTACACTTTTATTCGACACTATGTGACACAACCTTACTTTGAGGTTCAAGGAACCACAAAATATAAATTAAACATTAAATATTTTGATGAAAACAATAATGTGGTTTATCAAAATGAATTACCTATCAATAGTTGGGTAAAACTAAATAAAGAATATTTTATTAAGTGGAGAACTACGGTTGAAGAAAACGGTCAAGTTATATATGATGAAACCTTAAACTTAAAAGATAAAAGAGTTTATATTTCATTTGGATCTAAGTCTTTGGGTGATACAATGGCTTGGGTTCCTTATTGTGAAGAGTTTAGAAAAAAACATAAGTGTAAACTAATCGTTTCTACATTCCTTAATGGATTATTTAAAGATCAATATCCTGAAATAGAATTTATCGAACCAGGTGAGGTTGTACCAAACATTCACGCACAATACAGATTAGGTTGGTATTATGATGATAAAGGTGAATTTGATAGAAACAAACACCCACACGATTTTAGAAAAATGCCGTTACAAAAAACAGCATCTGACATTTTAGGATTAGAATATACTGAAATCAGACCAAAGTTAAAATTACCTAACACACCAAAAAAGAAAAAAGTTGGTATCGGTATTCACTCAACAGCACAAGCAAAATATTGGAACAACCCAACGGGGTGGCAAGATGTTATTGATTATTTAAAATCCTTTGGGTATGAATGTATGATTTACTCAAAAGAAGGGGACGGATATATGGGTAATCATCACCCAAATGGTGTAACCAAATTTATAGGTGGGTCATTACAAGATGTAATTGATGATCTATCAACTTGTGAATTTTTTATTGGTTTAGGATCAGGTTTATCTTGGTTGGCTTGGGCTTGTGAACTACCTGTTGTTTTAATTTCAGGGTTTAGTGAAAAATGGGCCGAGACTACGTTAGATACTTATAGAGTTATAAATGAAAATGTTTGCCACGGATGTTTTAATAAAGAAAGATTAGATGCGGGAGATTGGAATTGGTGTCCTTTACATAAAGGAACCAACAGACAATTTGAATGTACAAAACAAATAACATCAGAAATGGTGATCAAAGAAATAAATAAAATTATGAACGAAGAACAAATTATAGAAAGAAAAAATAAATTAGAAGGATTTGACTGGGGTGGAAAAAATAATTGGTATGTTGATGCAACAATCGAAGAAATGGGTTATGGTAATATGTACGATAGATTTTTTACGGTGGAGGAAGGAGATGTTGTTGTAGATTTAGGAGCATCATTAGGTCCATTCACATATTCAATTCTTCCTAATAATCCAAAACAGTGCTATGTAGTTGAACCTTTGTCATATCAAATTGATGTGTTACACAAAAATGTTGGAAAAGATAATGTAAAAATTATTCAGGGGGCGATCACCGATAAAAAGAAAATTGAAATTACTTGGGACTATGTTTCTGAAAGTGTTCCGACATTTACATTCAGAGAGTTTTTAGATGAAAATGGAATTGATAAAATTGATTTTTTAAAGTGTGATTGCGAGGGTGGAGAATACGACGTGTTTCAACCAAGTAATATTGAATTTCTTAAAACAATACCAAAAATTGTTACTGAGTTTCATTTGAGAGATGATGAAAATTTTCACAAATGTAAATTCAGATGGTTCAGAGATAATATTTTACCTAAATTTGATAACTATCAAGTATTTTCAGTTGATGGTGTTGATATAAAGTGGGATTTATGGAACGAACACTTTTTAGATTGGTACTGTGAAGTAATGATTTATATGGATAACAGAAAATAATTTTTGACCCTCACCTTAAAAGTGAGGGTTTTTTTGTATTTAAGGACAAGATGAGTCGAATGTCAGAACACCTGAGAACCAAGAGTAACAACTTACACCATCTGACCAATAACCTTCTTGTGCTGGCACCGTACATAAGTCGTCATCAAATATACCTGTTGCTGCTGCTAAAGTACAAGGATCGTTTTTACAAGGTCTTGAAAGGTATACAGGTCTTACGGAATTACAACTACATGCCTCATTACAATCGTTACCGACACATAACTCAACATAACAACAACCTGGATCACAAGGTACTGATTGAGTAGGTGTTGGTGTAGGTGTTATAGTTGGTGTAATTGTAGGTGTAACAGTTATAGTTGGTGTTATTGTGGGTGTTGGAGTTGGGCTACCTCCAGGTGATTGAGTGGGTGTGGGTGTAGGTGTTGGTGATGAAGGACAAAAAGTGTTATCATCCCACTTTGAGATACTTGCTTTTAATATATCATCTACTTTTGAGATATTAACACATAAAACATCATTAAGTTTTGATATTGTTCCCATATTACACTAATTCAATCCAATCTTGTGACGGATTAAAAAATATTGTTGAATCGTCAACACAATAACCAACAACTCTTACTATATCACCAGTCCCTGTTGGTTGAGTGTTTGTTATATTACCTGTAACCGCCGCTGATAAATATAAAGTATCACCAACGGTAAATGTAGAGAAGTTACTTGAGTAATAATATCCTCTGATTAACATACCTCTAAAGAATTGATTTGATACTGCAATCGCCAATAAACCTTTAGAACCTGCGGCAGTGTTTGCATCCGTTATAGTCCATCCAGTATTTTTATAGTTATAAACTTTCGATGCGGTACTTGCCCCTGTACCACCAAAAGTAACTTCTTCTCCATAATATCCGTTATCCGCAGTAAGTTTGGTTGTTGGATTTGTAGACAAAAGGTAATCTGTTGTTACACTAATTCCGTTTGAAATGGTTACTCTACCTGTAACTGTTAATGTAGAACCATTAAAAGTTAAATTTGGTTCTGAATTTGCAGTGTTTGCAGTTCCATTTGCGGTTAATACATTGTTATCTGTTGTTGGTGAAATTGAGCTAAATCCAGTTCCTGAAGTACCATTAGTCCCTGAAGTTCCATTTGCTCCGCTCGTACCATTAGTTCCGCTAGTACCATTGGTTCCGTTAGTTCCTGAAGTTCCATTCGCACCACTTGTACCATTGGTTCCGTTAGTACCTGATGTACCATTTGTACCATTAGTCCCTGAGGTTCCATTTGCACCTGATGTACCATTCGTACCATTAGTTCCTGAAGTACCATTAGTACCATTTGTACCTGAAGTTCCATTTGCTCCGCTAGTCCCATTCGTACCATTAGTACCTGACGTTCCGTTCGCTCCGCTAGTTCCATTCGTACCATTAGTTCCTGAAGTTCCATTCGCACCACTTGTACCATTGGTTCCGTTAGTACCTGATGTACCATTTGTACCATTAGTACCTGACGTTCCGTTCGCTCCGCTAGTTCCATTCGTACCATTAGTTCCTGATGTACCATTCGCACCACTTGTTCCATTTGTACCATTAGTTCCTGAAGTACCATTAGTACCATTTGTACCTGAAGTTCCATTTGCTCCGCTAGTCCCATTCGTACCATTAGTTCCTGATGTACCATTCGCACCACTTGTTCCATTTGTACCATTTGTACCATTAGTTCCTGACGTTCCATTCGTACCATTAGTACCTGAAGTTCCGTTTACACCTGATGTTCCATTAGTTCCTGATGTCCCATTAGTACCGTTGGTTCCTGAGGTACCATTCGTCCCGTTTGTTCCGTTAGTACCCGATGTTCCACGAGTTCCTGATGTACCATTTGTTCCATTGGTGCCCGAAGTTCCATTCGCACCACTTGTACCATTGGTTCCGTTAGTACCTGAAGTTCCATTAGTACCATTTGTTCCTGATGTTCCGTTGGCACCTGAAGTTCCATTAGTACCATTCGTTCCGCTAGTTCCATTTGCTCCGCTTGTTCCATTAGTACCATTCGTTCCGCTAGTTCCATTAGTACCATTTGTTCCTGATGTTCCGTTGGCACCTGAAGTTCCATTAGTACCATTCGTTCCGCTTGTTCCATTTGTACCGTTTGTACCTGAAGTACCATTTGCTCCGCTAGTTCCATTAGTACCATTCGTTCCTGATGTACCATTAGTACCATTTGTTCCGCTTGTTCCGTTAGTACCATTCGTCCCTGAAGTTCCATTTACCCCACTTGTTCCATTTGTACCGTTTGTACCTGAAGTTCCATTAGCCCCACTTGTTCCATTTGTACCATTTGTCCCTGAAGTTCCATTAGCCCCACTTGTTCCATTTGTACCGTTTGTACCTGAAGTACCATTTGCTCCGCTAGTTCCGTTTGTACCATTTGTCCCTGAAGTTCCATTAGCCCCACTTGTTCCATTTGTACCGTTTGTACCTGATGTACCATTAGCCCCACTTGTTCCGTTAGTACCATTCGTCCCTGAAGTTCCATTCGCACCACTTGTACCATTGGTTCCGTTAGTTCCTGAAGTTCCATTCGCACCACTTGTACCATTGGTTCCGTTAGTACCTGATGTACCGTTGGTACCATTAGTTCCTGAAGTTCCATTTGCGCCGCTAGTACCGTTAGTTCCGTTAGTTCCTGAAGTACCATTTGCTCCGCTAGTTCCATTAGTACCATTCGTTCCTGATGTACCATTAGTACCATTTGTTCCGCTTGTTCCATTTGTCCCGTTAGTACCTGAAGTACCATTTGCTCCGCTAGTTCCATTAGTACCATTAGTCCCTGATGTACCATTAGCCCCACTTGTTCCGTTAGTACCATTCGTCCCTGAAGTTCCATTTACCCCACTTGTTCCGTTAGTACCATTTGTTCCTGACGTACCATTTGTTCCATTTGTACCTGAAGTTCCGTTTGTACCATTTGTCCCGCTTGTACCATTGACACCCGAAGTTCCGTTTGTCCCATTAGTTCCTGATGTACCATTTGTTCCATTAGTCCCTGATGTGCCATTAGCCCCACTTGTTCCGTTAGTACCATTTGTTCCTGATGTACCATTTGTTCCATTAGTTCCTGAAGTTCCGTTCGCTCCGCTTGTTCCGTTAGTACCATTAGTACCAGATGTCCCATTTACTCCTGAAGTACCGTTGGTTCCATTAGTACCCGAAGTTCCGTTAGTACCATTAGTACCAGATGTTCCGTTCGCACCTGAAGTACCATTAGTACCGGATGTTCCGTTCGCACCTGAAGTACCATTAGTACCTGAAGTCCCATTTGTTCCGTTGGTTCCTGATGTTCCGTTCGCACCTGAAGTACCATTAGTACCCGAAGTACCATTAGTTCCGTTAGTTCCTGATGTTCCATTAGTACCCGAAGTGCCATTAGTACCATTAGTTCCTGAGGTTCCGTTTGCTCCGCTCGTACCATTGGTTCCTGATGATCCGTTAGTACCATTAGTACCTGATGACCCGTTAGTACCATTAGTTCCTGAAGTGCCATTTATACCACTAGTTCCGTTTGTACCAGAAGTCCCATTTGTTCCATTAGTACCATTAGTACCATTAGTACCTGATGTTCCATTGGTTCCGTTTGTACCTGAAGTACCATTAGTTCCATTTGTACCACTTGTTCCATTCGTTCCTGAAGTTCCGTTGGTTCCGCTCGTACCATTAGTACCATTAGTTCCTGAGGTTCCATTCGTTCCGTTAGTACCTGAAGTTCCGTTGGTTCCATTGGTTCCTGATGTACCGTTAGTACCACTTGAACCATTTGTTCCGTTAGTACCCGATGTACCATTTGTACCACTCGTTCCATTGGTACCGTTAGTTCCCGAAGTTCCATTAGTACCATTAGTACCATTCGTTCCACTTGTACCATTCGTTCCATTAGTACCACTTGAACCATTTGTACCATTTGTTCCACTAGTTCCGTTAGTACCTGAAGTTCCGTTAGTTCCGTTTGTCCCTGATGTACCATTAGTTCCACTAGTTCCATTTGTACCGCTAGTACCATTTGTACCATTAGTTCCACTAGTTCCACTTGTACCATTCGTACCGTTTGTTCCGTTTGTACCTGATGTTCCATTAGTACCGCTAGTACCGTTAGTTCCTGATGATCCGTTTGTACCATTGGTCCCGTTTGTCCCACTAGTACCATTGGTCCCCGATGTTCCGTTTGTTCCATTAGTACCCGAAGTTCCATTAGTCCCTGAAGTTCCGTTGGTACCATTTGTTCCGCTTGTACCGTTTGTTCCACTAGTACCATTTGTTCCGTTAGTACCTGACGTTCCATTAGTACCTGACGTTCCGCTAGTACCATTTGTCCCTGATGTTCCATTCGTTCCGTTTGTACCTGACGTTCCGTTAGTACCTGAAGTCCCATTAGTACCGTTGGTACCACTTGAACCATTTGTTCCATTTGTCCCTGATGTTCCATTAGTTCCATTGGTACCGCTTGAACCATTTGTTCCATTTGTCCCGCTAGTACCATTAGTTCCATTGGTACCTGAAGTACCTGAGGTTCCGTTAGTTCCGTTAGTTCCATTAGTTCCTGAAGTTCCGTTTGTTCCTGAAGTTCCATTAGTTCCATTGGTACCGCTTGAACCATTTGTTCCATTTGTCCCGCTAGTACCATTAGTTCCATTGGTACCTGAAGTACCATTCGTTCCCGACGTTCCATTCGTACCATTTGTCCCACTAGTTCCATTCGTACCGTTAGTTCCATTAGTCCCGTTAGTTCCACTTGTACCATTCGTACCGTTTGTTCCGTTTGTACCTGATGTTCCATTAGTACCGCTAGTACCGTTAGTTCCTGATGATCCGTTAGTTCCGTTTGTTCCTGACGTACCATTGGTTCCGTTGGTTCCATTAGTCCCGTTTGTACCTGAAGTTCCGTTTGTTCCGCTAGTACCATTCGTACCGTTAGTTCCATTTGTACCATTAGTACCTGAAGTCCCATTAGTACCGTTGGTACCACTTGAACCATTTGTTCCGTTTGTTCCACTAGTTCCGTTAGTCCCTGAAGTCCCGTTTGTTCCATTCGTTCCATTAGTACCGTTTGTTCCTGAGGTTCCATTTGTTCCTGATGTACCATTAGTACCGCTAGTTCCATTTGTCCCATTTGTTCCCGAAGTACCATTAGTACCCGATGTTCCATTCGTACCGTTTGTTCCGCTAGTTCCATTAGTTCCTGATGTTCCATTTGTACCGTTGGTACCTGAAGTACCATTAGTGCCCGATGTACCATTAGTACCGTTGGTACCACTTGAACCATTTGTACCATTTGTTCCGCTAGTTCCATTAGTACCTGAAGTCCCATTTGTTCCGTTAGTACCGTTTGTTCCATTCGTTCCGCTAGTTCCGTTCGTACCTGAAGTTCCATTTGTTCCATTTGTACCACTAGTACCATTAGTTCCATTTGTACCTGAAGTTCCATTCGTTCCTGAAGTTCCGTTAGTACCATTTGTTCCTGATGTACCATTGGTTCCATTTGTACCATTAGTTCCTGAAGTACCGTTGGTTCCGTTAGTTCCCGAAGTTCCATTTGTACCGTTCGTTCCATTTGTTCCTGATGTACCGTTAGTTCCTGACGTTCCGTTAGTACCGTTCGTACCATTTGTTCCGTTAGTACCGTTTGTTCCACTAGTACCATTTGTTCCGTTAGTACCTGACGTTCCATTAGTACCCGATGTTCCATTCGTACCGTTTGTTCCGCTAGTGCCATTAGTTCCCGATGTTCCATTAGTTCCGTTTGTTCCACTAGTTCCGTTTGTCCCACTTGTGCCGTTAGTACCGTTGGTACCATTCGTACCCGAAGTTCCATTAGTTCCCGATGTGCCATTAGTCCCTGACGTTCCATTCGTACCATTTGTTCCGCTAGTTCCATTCGTTCCCGATGTGCCGTTTGTACCATTAGTTCCGTTAGTTCCAGATGTTCCGTTCGTACCTGAAGTCCCGTTAGTTCCATTTGTTCCGTTAGTACCATTCGTTCCTGATGTCCCATTAGTACCCGAAGTACCGTTTGTGCCGTTAGTTCCACTTGAACCGTTTGTACCGTTAGTACCATTGGTCCCGTTTGTCCCGCTCGTTCCATTAGTTCCGTTTGTCCCATTAGTACCTGATGTTCCATTGGTCCCGCTAGTACCATTAGTTCCATTAGTTCCGTTTGTTCCATTCGTTCCCGATGTACCATTTGTACCATTAGTTCCTGAAGTTCCGTTCGTTCCCGATGTGCCGTTCGTACCATTTGTTCCTGAGGTTCCATTAGTACCTGACGTTCCGTTTGTACCATTTGTCCCTGATGTTCCATTCGTTCCGTTTGTACCGTTGGTTCCATTCGTTCCGCTAGTACCATTTGTCCCTGAAGTTCCGTTAGTTCCATTAGTTCCTGATGTACCATTAGTTCCATTAGTACCTGAAGTTCCATTCGTTCCCGATGTTCCATTAGTACCGTTGGTTCCTGATGATCCGTTCGTACCATTTGTCCCACTAGTACCATTCGTACCTGAAGTTCCATTAGTACCATTTGTTCCTGACGTTCCGTTCGTACCTGAAGTACCGTTGGTACCATTTGTCCCACTAGTACCATTTGTTCCATTCGTTCCGTTAGTACCGTTTGTTCCTGAAGTACCGTTGGTACCACTTGAACCATTTGTTCCGTTTGTCCCTGATGTTCCATTCGTACCATTTGTTCCTGATGTCCCATTAGTTCCGTTCGTACCATTTGTACCTGAGGTTCCATTTGTTCCGTTCGTACCGCTAGTACCGTTTGTTCCATTCGTTCCGTTGGTTCCATTTGTACCTGATGTTCCATTCGTACCGTTAGTACCATTTGTTCCTGATGTTCCGTTGGTACCACTTGTACCATTCGTTCCGTTTGTTCCATTGGTCCCGCTCGTTCCGTTTGTACCATTTGTACCATTTGTTCCATTCGTACCTGAAGTTCCGTTTGTACCATTTGTTCCACTTGTACCGTTTGTTCCGTTGGTTCCATTAGTACCGTTTGTTCCTGAAGTCCCATTTGTTCCGTTGGTTCCATTAGTACCGTTAGTCCCTGAAGTTCCATTAGTACCGTTCGTACCATTTGTTCCGTTAGTACCTGAAGTCCCGTTGGTTCCATTAGTACCGTTCGTACCATTTGTTCCGTTAGTACCTGAAGTCCCGTTGGTTCCATTAGTACCGTTAGTCCCTGAAGTTCCATTAGTACCGTTCGTACCATTTGTTCCGTTAGTACCTGAAGTCCCGTTAGTTCCATTTGTACCGCTTGAACCATTTGTACCATTTGTTCCATTAGTACCATTTGTGCCTGAAGTACCGTTAGTTCCACTTGAGCCATTTGTCCCATTTGTTCCTGATGTTCCGTTAGTACCTGAAGTACCGTTCGTACCATTTGTCCCTGAAGTTCCATTAGTACCGTTAGTTCCGTTAGTACCTGAAGTACCATTTGTCCCGCTAGTTCCATTTGTACCGTTAGTTCCGTTTGTTCCATTAGTACCTGATGTTCCATTAGTTCCGCTTGAACCATTTGTCCCATTTGTTCCTGAAGTACCGTTAGTACCATTTGTCCCACTTGTTCCATTAGTACCACTAGTTCCATTTGTACCTGAAGTTCCATTCGTTCCGCTAGTACCATTAGTTCCATTTGTACCTGAAGTTCCATTCGTTCCATTAGTACCTGATGTTCCGTTTGTTCCCGATGTGCCGTTTGTTCCGCTAGTACCATTAGTTCCATTCGTACCTGATGTGCCGTTTGTTCCGCTAGTTCCGTTTGTCCCATTAGTACCATTCGTACCTGAAGTTCCATTAGTACCATTTGTTCCTGACGTTCCGTTCGTACCTGAAGTACCGTTTGTACCATTTGTCCCATTTGTCCCACTAGTACCATTTGTTCCATTCGTTCCGTTAGTCCCGTTTGTTCCTGAAGTACCGTTGGTACCGCTTGTGCCATTCGTTCCATTTGTTCCGCTAGTTCCGTTCGTACCATTAGTTCCACTAGTACCATTTGTACCTGAAGTTCCATTGGTCCCGTTAGTTCCGTTGGTACCATTCGTACCTGAGGTTCCATTAGTTCCACTTGAACCATTTGTTCCATTTGTACCTGATGTTCCATTAGTACCATTTGTGCCTGACGTTCCGTTAGTTCCGTTGGTCCCATTTGTTCCATTAGTTCCTGAAGTTCCATTCGTACCATTTGTCCCTGACGTTCCATTTGTACCATTGGTTCCTGAAGTTCCATTAGTACCGTTAGTACCATTTGTCCCTGAAGTCCCACTAGTTCCAGTTGCACCGTCTAAACCACTAGTACCATTTGTACCTGAAGTTCCATTAGTTCCATTAGTTCCATTCGTACCGTTAGTTCCTGAAGTTCCATTGGTACCATTTGTCCCACTAGTACCATTTGTCCCTGAAGTTCCGTTTGTACCATTGGTTCCTGAAGTTCCGTTTGTACCATTGGTTCCTGATGTTCCGTTGGTTCCATTAGTTCCATTGGTACCATTTGTTCCGCTAGTACCATTTGTTCCGTTCGTACCATTGGTTCCATTTGTGCCGCTCGTCCCATTTGTACCGCTCGTCCCATTAGTTCCGCTAGTACCATTCGTTCCGTTAGTACCATTTGTTCCGCTAGTTCCATTTGTACCTGACGTACCATTAGTACCATTCGTTCCGCTAGTTCCATTTGTACCATTTGTACCTGAAGTACCGTTGGTACCACTCGAGCCATTTGTTCCGTTAGTCCCATTTGTTCCGTTCGTACCGCTAGTACCGTTTGTTCCGTTAGTCCCATTCGTACCATTTGTACCTGAAGTACCATTTGTTCCGTTAGTACCTGAAGTACCATTAGTACCATTTGTACCGTTAGTTCCTGAGGTTCCGTTAGTTCCATTTGTTCCGCTAGTACCATTAGTACCCGAAGTTCCGTTTGTACCGTTAGTGCCAGATGTTCCGTTAGTACCGCTTGTACCATTCGTTCCTGATGTTCCGTTTGTGCCTGAAGTACCGTTAGTTCCATTCGTACCTGATGTACCATCATTTCCTGCAATATCCCAATTAGCACCATCACTTTGTACTGTAATAGAACCGTATTGTATTAAAGTTTTTGTTGAAGATCCGTCAATTGTTTGTCCTCCTGTTGTTGCAAGAGTAATTGTTCCTGATCCACTATTTTTGATTATGAAAATTTGACCAGGAATTGTTACCGCAGTAGGTAGAGTCACTGTAAATGTACCACTCGTACAATCTACAAGATAATTGTTGGTGTTGATAGTATACGTTGCACTTACCGCAGTATATGGTAATATAACACCTCCTAAAGATTTAAACCCATTACGGGCTATAAATTCGTTTGCCATGTAATTTCTCTTTTTTCCCTATCCAAAAGAAAATTTATGTTTTATCAATAAATACTATTGAGTTGTTGTTTGAGAAAGTAATTTGAAAAAAATAAATCAAATTAAGATTAGAATATGATTCTAGTTGCCACTAAGATATCCCAAGTACCAGATGAAATTTGCGCTTCTAAATTTACTGACCCTCCTGCAACCCCAACTTTCCAAACAAGACCTGCAGTTGACCCATTTAAATCAGGTGAAGAAACGTCAGTAAATGTCGCACTTGAAGTATCCCAAGTTGAATAAACTTGACCCATTCTTTTTGCTCCTCCTGATTCTGTTATACAATATTCAAAGAGAGCAGCACATCCAAAATCAGGTGTAAAAGAATCAATTGTTTGGGTAGCTGAAACGGCTGTTTCAGTTACTGTATTAACTTTGTCGTAACTCGCAGTTAATGTTAAAATTCTATCAGTACCATTATAAGTAAAATTAGCTTCGGCAACAATCCCACCTGAACCATCTGATGTTAATATTTCATTATCAGCACCTGGTACTACAGGTGAAGATCCACTTGTTCCGTTTGTTCCATTTGTTCCTGAAGTTCCATTTGTTCCTGAAGTTCCATTTGTTCCTGATGTTCCATTTGTTCCTGAAGTTCCATTTGTTCCTGATGTTCCATTCGTTCCGTTAGTTCCCGATGTACCATTAGTACCGTTTGTTCCGTTAGTACCATTTGTCCCCGATGTTCCATTAGTTCCATTAGTTCCATTCGTACCATTTGTTCCTGAAGTCCCGTTTGTTCCACTAGTTCCGTTAGTTCCGTTAGTCCCCGATGTACCATTTGTACCATTAGTACCATTGGTTCCATTAGTACCTGAAGTACCGTTTGTACCGTTAGTTCCTGATGTCCCATTAGTCCCATTCGTTCCGCTAGTACCATTTGTACCATTCGTTCCGCTAGTACCATTAGTACCGTTAGTTCCTGAGGTTCCGTTTGTTCCATTTGTTCCGCTAGTTCCGTCAGTACCATTTGTACCACTAGTTCCATTTGTACCATTAGTTCCGTTTGTTCCTGAAGTACCATTTGTTCCACTAGTACCATTTGTACCGTTTGTACCTGATGTACCATTTGTCCCATTAGTTCCAGAAGTTCCGTTGGTTCCTGATGTTCCATTAGTTCCATCGGTCCCGCTCGTACCGTTAGTTCCTGAAGTTCCGTTGGTCCCATTAGTACCGTTTGTACCTGATGTACCATTAGTACCGCTCGTACCGTTCGTTCCATTTGTCCCGTTAGTACCGTTAGTTCCTGATGTGCCATTGGTTCCTGAAGTTCCGTTAGTACCGTTCGTACCATTAGTTCCACTAGTACCATTTGTACCTGAAGTTCCATTGGTCCCGTTAGTTCCGTTGGTACCATTTGTTCCTGACGTACCATTAGTTCCATTAGTACCCGATGTGCCATTTGTTCCGCTAGTTCCATTTGTACCGTTCGTTCCACTTGAACCATCTGTACCATTTGTTCCTGAAGTTCCGTTGGTCCCGCTCGTACCATTAGTACCATTTGTACCCGATGTTCCATTGGTACCGTTAGTTCCATTAGTTCCTGAAGTTCCGTTAGTTCCATTAGTACCGTTAGTACCCGATGTACCATTCGTTCCGTTTGTTCCTGATGTACCATTAGTACCACTTGAACCATTTGTTCCATTAGTACCTGAGGTTCCGTTAGTACCATTTGTGCCGCTAGTTCCGTTAGTACCATCGGTTCCATTTGTACCGTTTGTTCCTGAAGTACCATTTGTACCACTTGTTCCATTAGTTCCCGAAGTTCCATTCGTACCACTAGTTCCATTTGTACCATTAGTTCCCGAAGTTCCATTCGTACCATTTGTACCTGACGTTCCGTTTGTACCAGCAATATTTGCTGCTAATGTTGTTACAATATTTGAAAGAGTCGAATTCCTCATTTCAATTGTAAATGATGTATTGGTACCTGTCGTGTTTGCGTATATACTCACTCTAATTCTAGAGTTAACTGATGCTAATACATATGAAGAAACAAATTGACTATAAATGTAGTTATTTTGAGTATTTCCAATTACAGTACCTGATGCCGCAGTTCCTGTCGCAATATTTGCAATCAAAGTTGTACCATCGGACTGCATCTCATCAATAACAATCCAGTACACCAAGGTACCCGTTCCAGCCGTCCTTTGTGCAAATAAGTTACTCACCCAAATACCTGGAATTATTGTTACGGTATCTAAAGCAATTGCGGGAGTAACATATTGTACTATTTTAGTATCTCCATCGCCAGGATCAAAACTTGATGTTACAATAGTTGTTTGAGTTCCTATATTTGGAAATAACAATAAATCATCAGTAATTAAAGACCCAATAGGTACTGTTTGTGATGCACTTGGTCCATCATAATAATAAACCAATCCGCTCGATATACCATTTACACCCGAAGTACCGTTTGTTCCGTTGGTACCATTAGTACCTGAGGTCCCATTTGTCCCGTTAGTACCTGATGTACCATTGGTACCGTTGGTTCCATTAGTTCCTGACGTTCCGTTAGTACCTGAAGTACCATTTGTTCCATTCGTTCCTGATGTTCCGTCAGTACCATTTGTACCGTTAGTCCCTGAAGTACCATTTGTCCCGTTCGTACCATTTGTCCCTGAAGTACCATTTGTCCCGTTCGTACCATTTGTCCCTGATGTTCCGTTTGTACCATTCGTACCTGAAGTTCCGTTGGTCCCATTAGTACCTGATGTTCCATCTGTTCCGTTAGTCCCATTCGTACCATTAGTTCCTGAAGTACCGTTTGTTCCGTTAGTACCCGATGTCCCATCCGTACCTGAAGTTCCGTTAGTTCCATTTGTTCCTGACGTACCATTTGTACCACTAGTACCATTGGTCCCATTAGTTCCGCTAGTACCATCAGTTCCATTAGTACCATTCGTTCCATTAGTACCATTCGTTCCTGAGGTTCCATCCGTACCATTTGTACCGTTTGTTCCTGATGTCCCATTAGTTCCATTTGTACCATTAGTACCTGAAGTACCATCAGTTCCATTTGTACCGCTAGATCCATCTGTTCCATTGGTCCCACTTGTACCATTAGTACCTGAGGTACCATTTACACCTGATATCCCACTAGTCCCATTTGTACCTGAAGTGCCGTTAGTCCCACTAGTGCCGTCTGTGCCTGAAGTGCCGTTAGTTCCATCGGTTCCTGAAGTTCCATTTGTTCCATCGGTTCCTGAAGTTCCATTTGTTCCATCGGTTCCCGAAGTCCCATCTGTTCCGTCAACACCTGAAATACCACTTGTCCCATCTGTACCTGAAGTACCGTCTGTTCCATTAGTCCCATCTGTACCTGAAGTACCGTCTGTTCCATTAGTCCCATCTGTACCTGAAGTACCGTCTGTTCCATTTGTTCCTGAAGTCCCATTTGTTCCATTAGTACCTGATGTTCCATCTGTTCCATTAGTTCCGCTTGTACCATTAGTACCATTAGTACCGTTAGTTCCATTTGTACCCGATGTTCCATTAGTTCCACTTGAACCATTCGTCCCGTTAGTACCATTTGTTCCTGAAGTCCCATCCGTACCATTTGTTCCATTAGTACCATTAGTTCCGCTAGTTCCATCAGTACCATTTGTTCCATTAGTACCACTAGTACCATTTGTTCCATTAGTCCCGTTTGTTCCATTAGTACCGTTTGTTCCTGAAGTCCCATCCGTACCATTTGTACCGTTGGTACCACTTGTTCCGTTTGTACCGTTGGTACCCGAAGTGCCGTTAGTACCATCAGTTCCGTTTGTTCCGTTAGTACCCGATGTTCCATTAGTACCGTTGGTTCCATTTGTACCTGATGTTCCATTAGTTCCGTTTGTACCTGAAGTACCGTTAGTACCACTTGAACCATCTGTCCCATTTGTGCCCGAAGTTCCATTAGTCCCTGAAGTACCGTTTGTACCATTAGTACCTGAAGTTCCGTTTGTACCATTGGTCCCGCTTGTACCGTTAGTACCAGAGGTTCCATCCGTACCATTTGTTCCACTAGTCCCATTTGTACCGTTCGTACCTGAAGTTCCGCTTGTACCATCCGTTCCATTAGTACCTGAAGTTCCATCCGTTCCATTAGTACCTGAAGTACCATCAGTTCCACTAGTCCCATCCGTACCACTTGTACCGTCAGTTCCATTAGTTCCGCTCGTACCATCAGTTCCATTAGTTCCGCTTGATCCGTCAGTACCATTAGTTCCTGAAGACCCATCTGTTCCGCTTGATCCATCTGTACCATTAGTTCCACTAGTTCCATCCGTTCCACTAGTTCCATCTGTACCATTAGTTCCACTAGTTCCATCTGTACCATTAGTTCCCGAAGTTCCATCTGTTCCGTTAGTACCTGAACTTCCGTCCGTACCGTTAGTACCTGAACTTCCGTCCGTACCGTTAGTACCTGACGTTCCATCCGTACCGTCTACACCAGAAATACCGCTAGTACCATCTGTTCCACTTGTCCCATCTGTCCCATCCGTACCGTTAGTCCCTGAAGTTCCATCCGTCCCACTACTTCCGTCCGTACCATTTGTACCGCTTGAGCCATCAGTTCCATTTGTACCGCTTGATCCATCTGTACCATTAGTTCCTGAAGATCCATCTGTACCATTAGTTCCTGAAGATCCATCCGTACCGTTAGTTCCTGAAGTTCCATCGGTACCTGAAGTTCCATCGGTACCTGAAGTTCCATCAGTACCATTAGTTCCACTTGTCCCATCTGTACCTGAGGTCCCATTAGTTCCGTTTGTTCCCGATGATCCATCAGTTCCGTTTGTTCCCGATGATCCGTCTGTTCCATTTGTACCTGATGATCCGTCTGTTCCATTTGTACCACTACTACCTGAAGTACCGTCTGTTCCGCTAGTACCGTCTGTTCCGCTAGTACCGTCTGTTCCATTAGTTCCCGACGAACCATCCGTGCCATTTGTTCCGCTGGTCCCATTTGTTCCGCTAGTCCCATTGGTTCCTGAAGTTCCGTCAGTTCCGTTAGTCCCTGAAGTTCCGTCAGTTCCGTTTGTACCACTACTTCCATCGGTACCATTTGTACCTGAAGTTCCATTTACTCCTGATAATCCGCTTGTTCCATCGGTTCCGCTTGTTCCATCCGTTCCACTACTACCATCCGTTCCACTACTACCATCTGT
>Ga0315903_10004015_pt1 | contig 19958 bp, 32 predicted proteins | sample LakEriMetagenome_7_FD_203524 | JGI IMG/M metagenome (GOLD analysis project Ga0315903, IMG submission 203524) | Freshwater fungal communities from buoy surface, Lake Erie, Ohio, United States - Buoy 2 MA119 | ecosystem: Environmental > Aquatic > Freshwater > Lake | place: USA: Lake Erie, Ohio... | reverse complement strand
AATTCGAAGATTATAGTTCCTTTACCTTCAAAAGTGCTTTGGATTGATTCAGCAATTAGGGCTAGTTTTTCTAAATCCCCAGGAGTATCTTGATTCTCTGCCATAAATTTATTTTTTTTGGTTGTGGAATTAAGTCTTCTTTCTTCAAGTCCTTAAGTTCCTTTAATATTTTCTGTTTGTAAGCCTCAATTTCTTTAGTATCCTTTTGTTGCTCACTCTTCAGCCAATTCAAGAGTTGTTGGTTCTCCATCGTCTAAATCTTCAGTTAAATCGTTATCAGGTAAATCAAAATCAAAATATAGATTTTGTAGTTTGTCCAAATCAGTTTTCTCAAATGTTTGTTTCAACTGTTCTATAGTTTGTTTGAATAACTTTTCCTTAAGTTCCTTCTCTTTGTTTAATCTAATTATTTTGGCTATTTTAGTCAGGGTAACATTCACAGATGTTTCTGTAATTTCAGTGACAAAAGAAATACCTTTGAAGTTTGCATCATCTGATTCAAACCCTACAACTTGACCTTCCTCAACTATACTTTTTGGGATGGACCATTTAGTTGGGAACTTCAAATCTATACTTAGATAGTTCTTTAATTTTCTTATTGAATGGATGTATTCAATAAAAGGTTCTAATTCTTTGTAAAAACTCATTTAAAAAAAATATATGTTATTATGTAGCTTATTGATAACCCAAGGAATATGAGTTCCCTGTTACTATAATCCAATGGTTTTGGTTCTCTTTGTAACAGGGCACCCATAAATTTTAGGACATTTTTCAATGACACTAATATTGTGAATACTAATATAAAAAAATATACAGATTCAATATTATGCATTTGGTTCAGTCTTTTTGTGGTCAAGAATTTCTCCTCTTAATTTTTGAAGAAGAGCTTTGATTTCCTGAGCTGTCTTTCTTGCTCTTGTACCAGCACTTTTGTTTCCTTTGAAAAACTTTGTGGTATCTACAGAAAGAAGTTCAGTCATTTCTTTGATTTGTTCTAAAGTGTCCATTTTAAAAATGAATTTAAATGTTTATTGATAAGGCAAATATAATTTTTTCTTCTCTGGTGTAAATAGAATCAAGCTTTTTCTGTTTCTATATTTTTTTCTAATAACTTATACAACTCAGTTAAGATGTCCAAATCTGACTTACTAAAAGGTTTATCAACATCAAACACATCATCCAAAAATCTCGGGATGGCATCTTTAAGATTTTTTTCTTTTTGATTATAAAAACTATCAAAAAAGAAACTCTTGAAATAATCTTTGTGTTGACCCCCGTGTTTGATTACAATGTTTTCTTTGGAGAACCCATCAATGACTTTACCCCAACACCACTCGAAGTGTGAGTTGTTGTCGTCATCTGAAATGTTGATTCGGGTTTCTGATTCGTCACTACCGAGATAGGTATCCACAATAGTCTGATTGAGTGATTTAAAAACATCACCATATAGCTCAATCTTCTCAAAATTCATGTTATGAACATTGAACCATATTGTAACTTCGTCTTTGGGTACTGGCTTGGTCATCCATTTAAAAAAATTCTCCATAGAAATATCTATGGAGAATATAATAAAGTTGATTGAAATGTGAATTTTATTGAGTCTTTCTATTGTATGTAATAAGATTTTTCATCTTCTCCATATCCTCATTAATCTTAACCTTTTTCTTTTCTTCTTGTTTTGATTCGAGTTGGTTTACAATCTTTTGTGCCTTAGCTGTCGAACCTTTTCTGATACTTTTTAATGAACCATCCATTTTTTCACTACCACCAACATCTACTGGTTGAGGTTGTCTCTTATAAGATACATTCATTTGTTCAGCACCATATAAGTTTTCGTCATAGTTCTTCTTGAATTTGTCACCAAGGTCACTTGGAGCAACATTTCCTAATGGTTTACCATCTTTATCTCTCACAGCATTTCCTGTTGTTGAGTCACCTTTAAGGTATTTGTCGATTTTTTTATCGTCAGGTTTGATTTCATCGTAAACTAAGTTAGTCATACCAGGATGAGCAAAAGCATCGATATATTCATCAACCGCTTGAGAAGGATGATACTTCATTGTTTTTTCCTTCATCTTATCCATAGTGTAATTACTTTGAGGGAAAGTCTCAGGTGATTCAGTGTATTCACCTTTAGAACCAGCCTTAACATAATCCTTCATTTTCTTCACAACCTCTTTAGCATAATCTTCATTCTCTTTCTTACTAGCGGATAAAACTTTCTCTGTTTTCTTCAATCCTGAAGCTTCTTTTTTACTTATATTACTTTTTTCTGCTTTGTCCTTAACCTTTTGTTCTACAACGATTTTTTCAATCATATCAATTAACTCATCCTCAGTTAATGTTAATTTGTTAACACTCTCTTTGATATCTTTTAGAGTTAATGCAAGATTAACTTGTTTTAATAATTTAGAATCTGCTGCAGATAATTTTTTATCTCCTTCACCTTTCTTCATCAATTCTTTCTTCAGTGCTTTCAATTTAGCTTGAGGGATTTTATCTCCTTCAGCAACTCCTAATTTCTTGTGTAATGCACCTTTCTTCATATCTGTCTTCTGAATCCATTTTTTTTCATCTTTTGACTCTTTTCTTACTTTGTATTCTTTACCGTCAACCTCGAAAGAATCTTTACCTTCTTCTCTAGCATCAGCTAAAGCACCTGAGAAAGCATTTCCTTCTTCAGTTTCAGCCTCTTCCTCTAATCCCTTGGCAACTCTAATTTTCATAGGTCCATATTTTTTCTTATACATATCAAACAATCTTTGACCTCTCTCACCTGGTGAGAACCATCTTGTTTTGTCACCAAATTTGTCATACATAGATGTGAAATCGTCGAACTCTTCTTCATCGTAGTCAAAATCAAATTCACCTTCAAAGTCTTCGTCATCTTGGTTATACCATCCATGTTCGTCACTGAAAGAGCCAAAGATTTTTCCTGGTTTGTTATCTTGTAAACCTCTACCTACATACGTAGGTTCTTGAGCTGATAATTCTTCAGCCTCATCTTCCGCTTCCTCATCTCCTTCGTAATCACCTGGAGTTGATTCATTTTCTTCTTCGTCATCGAAGAAAAACCACTCGTCCATTTCTTCAGACTCTTTTGTTTCTTTTTTCTTGCTTCTAAGTTTTTTGAAGTCAGCAGCATCAAGTTTACCTTTAGGCTCAGCAACATCTAATTTCTTTTGACCACCTTTTAAGGCTTCTTCAAGTTCATCAGACTTTTCTTTTGATTTATTCTCGATTTCTTCACTAAGAATTCTTGTGATAAGGTTATCAATACTAATATTAGAATTTTTCATTTGTATTTTTTTTATATAAATATCTTTATTTCTTTCTTTTTTGGGCTTTTTCGTATTCATGTTCCAAAATTGTCTTGATGACATTTTCACTGACACCCATGTTTTTTGCAACATTTTTTATAGCCTCCTTGACAGATTCGTTCTTTGTAATTTTTAAAGCATTGATATCTCCTTGATTACAATAAGGAAATTTTGTGCATTTCTTTTTTACTTTAACAAATCCTCCGCCAGGTATTTGAGTCTTTCTACTTGGACCCCAATCCTTTTTCTTTGTTGATTTAGCCCACATCGCAGGAGATGAATATCCTCCTACCGAACCTGAACCTGTTGCTTCAGTTGCCTCAACCTTTTCAACTTGTTCTTCAATTTTCTTTTCCTTTTTCAATCCACACATATCTAAAAACTTATCGTAATCAAACTTAATGTTTTCTCTTTTGAACTTTTGAATCATGTCGTTTGCAATTGATTGTCTGTTACGCATGTCCTTAACTTGTTTAACGATATCTACAATACCATTAACCATATCTCTTTCATTCTGAGTCAATTTCAGTCCTTCACTTTCTTTTGTTTCCAATCTAGGGGTTTCAGAATCACTTTTTTTAGCAAATTCAGTTTCTCCACCAAATAGTGGACCTTCGTATGCACCAGCAGAACCAGAACCTGTCGCTTCGTTATTCTCCTGTCTTTCAATTTTTTTCAGTTTAGTGTAGTAGTTAGGGTCTTCATCCAAATGGTCCATAACAATCTCTTTAGCCTTTGACTCATCCTTGGTGTGTTCTTTCTCAACCTTAAGACCTTGTTCAAATTGTTTTTTCAAATGAACTAACATCTTATTGATTTTGTCTGACGAAGTCGAGTCTTTAGAATCATTATAAGCATGTTTCTTAGCCAAATCTTTTAAAGTTTTGTTATCAGCATTTCCTCCCTTGAGTTTATTTGTTTCTTTCATCTCTGATGAATATTTTACCATATCAGTCATCATCCCACCAGGTGATGCACTTTTGGCGATATTACCTGAATATGCTTTATCTAATTCTTGTTTAAATTGTTGTGCAGAACTTTTCATGATTAAGCATTTTTAAGTTTCGGTTCCCAGAACCCTCTGTTAGACCACATAAACGAATAAAACTCACGGAACATTCTGACCGTAAGTTCTTTAATTTCACCTTCTAACTTTCCTTTTTTTATTTCTTTTTGAATTCTATCCATAAGTTTATCCTCGAATTGTTTTATGGTATTGTTGTTCATAAAACTTCTGATTTCCTTACGGACAATAACTTCAATCTCTTTTACTTCTGAACTCGTTAGTGGCATTTATTTAGTGATTAAGAAAAACGTTAATACTGCTATAACTCCAGTTCCTAAAATTGATTTGAATTTACCTTTAACCTTTTCTTTCTTCAAATCCCACTCTAGTTTTTTTGAATAGTTTTCAACGATAGTGAATTTTTGTTTTTCAGCATCGATGATTGTTAGATAGTTCACCTCTTTAAGTCTCAAAGTAGTGATAACACTATCTTTCAATACGACTTTCTTTTCAGTCTCATCTAATTGAGCCTCAGTAAGTTTCAACTGTGCTTTTGCTGAGTCACCACTTAACAAGTCTTTCATGATTTGTTTCACAACAGGTATTGGGAAACATTTAACATTACTACTTGTATCTGTCTGTGAAAAAGCTATCGAGCTCACGAACAGTAAGCTTATCAACACTGCTAATTTTTTCATGGTATACTTCTTTTACTATGGTCTTTTGACCTTTAATTTTATCGATGTGGTTATCAACCTCATCAATTTTTTGATTATATTCATCAATCTCTTTTTCTAACTCAACATTGTCCTCATGTAGTTGTTTAACCAACACATTCAAAGAATCAAGTTGTTGTTTCTCTTGAACAGACATATTAACTCTCGGAGTTAAGAAAAAGATAAGATAATAAAGAACGAATAAACCAAACAATACTTTAAGTATTGTCATGTAGTTCTGCTTTAAAAAATTAATTACTTTATGCATTTGTTTCACTTGTTTTCTTTCTACTTGCGATTATTTTGGACCACTTAGATTTAAACTTCTGATAAAACTGTTGAAGTTTGTGAATCAAATTGTCAAATTCCTCATCAACCTTAATCATGGTTCCTTCTATATAAATTCCACTATCTTCTCCGATTGTGAATGTGAAATTGATGTCATCGTCAATTAAATGTCCTGACCACTCAACGTTGTTTGGATAAACATTAAGAGTATTGAAGTCAACCAAATCAGATACCTCATCAACAAATTCATCCATAGTTTCTTGGAATGCAAGTTTATCGTCTGTTGTGATATCTAAGTCAATCTTGTTTTTACCGTGTAAAGCTAAAATACCTCCTGAGATTCTATATTTCTTTACCTTGTCATCAGGTGAAGACTTTTCATCAGAATCCTGAGCTGTTTCGTATTCTTGATTATCTTGAGAAACTCTTCTCTCAATATCCTTGGCAAGATTTATTTGTGTATCAGGTTCTGACTCTGTATCAGAGGTCATTGGTGATTGCTCAAATATAAATCTCGACTTCTTCAGTAAAGATTTAATTTCATCGTATCTTTCGTTATGCAAATTGCTCATTTTCTATATATTTTGTGAAGACTTCGAAGTTGAATGAGGGACTCAGGTCAGTATATCTACTATTCAAATTACTTCGGGAGATGATACCATCAAATGATTCCGCTCCTTCAATTTTTGTATTATGACCCAAACATCTCTTTTCAATTGATAACTCTTCAGACAACTTAATACAAAGTTTCGCAGCTGATTCAATCTGAGAATTTGTATATGGTTGCCAAAAAAAGAAATCTCTCCATTTCTTTTCGAAAATCTGTCCTTTATAAATACTCCCTTTCCAGTTAATGTAATCGTTTGATAGTGGTTTCTTTTCCAACCATCCCAAGTTCTCAAATGCAATGATTACCGAATTCCTATTGATGTTTTCCTCCTCAAAGAAATTGGTATAACAAGTGTCACTCATAAGTTGTAATATCTTACCTCTTTGAGTAATCACATAGTTAGGAACACGGTCAAACTTACCATTATATCTAAACTCAAGGGAGGCTAAGTATTCGTTAGCCTCCCTTGATGTATGACACAATATGATTTGTCTCTTCTTTTTTTGTTTCCCTACTTGCTTAAAGTTTCCATATTTTTCAATGTTAAGCATCTCTTTTAGAATAACTTAGTCTTTTAATCTTTTCTTCTCGAGGTTCTTCGGAGACTTGGTCAAACTTTTGAAGTTGTCTCTTTAACTCTTCTAAATCCTCTTCTGTTGGTTTATATCTTTGTTCCTCAACCTGAGCTTCTTCTTTACCAATCACGGTGCTAAGTTCATCGAGGGGGATATCTAAGTTAGGTGTTACCTTTTTCTTTTCTTCCTCTTCAAATTTTACTAACATATGTAGGAAAGATAAAGATATAATTGGAAGCATTCCTCCAGAAAATAATGCTAAAAATCTTTTATGACCAACAGGGTCACCTGACTCTACACCCAAATAACTTACAATAGGGTCAACCATATCCACCCAATCCTTGAAGGATTGAGATGCAACATCAATATACTGATAAGCAAAGAATATGTTTCCTATAAATTGGATGAGTGTTACTATCGCAAATGGGAAGTATACTTTCTTACCCATCTGAGCCGATATTGCCGCAAGAGCGGATAATGCTGCGATTTCAATACCAACAGATAGATATATCGCCCAACTTAATGGGTTAGATAAACCATACCATTTTGTAACGTGTGATATTGATACAATCGCAACAGTTATAATTGGAACTAAAAAAGCAACATAAATTATTGTTTTAAAGTTTTTTTGAAACCAATTCATTTATTTATTGTTTTAATTTATTTATCTCCTCTTCAATCTCTGTTTGTCTTCTTACATCAAGTAATTTTCTGTCGGTAGCTTGAATCATTCTTTTCTCAGCTTCCAACCCAGAAATCTTAAGTTCTTTCTTCAACTCTTGTTTTGTATAAGTCGAATCTTTAATTGCCTGAATTTCTTTTTTGATTTTACCCAAATCTCTTGAATCTCCACAGGACTTGAAAAGACTCAATAGTGCAATCACCAACACAATTACGGTAAAATTTGTTTGTATAAACTTTTTCATATGTATTTTTTTAGATTATTTTTATTTATTTATCCAACCATCTACAATACCACTCTTAATGTCTGGGTAGTATTTAAGAATTAAAAGTAATCCCAACACAATCAGTATTGGTTTCCAATGTTTTTTACCAAATGTTTCTAAATCTTTAATAAAATCTTTCATAAGTATGTTTTTAGTTTTATCACCCAAAAATAAAAAAGGTGTATAATAAATACACCCTTTTGATTGTTTTATAGATAATCGAACAGTGTTCCCGTTTCATTTCTCAATTTTCGGAGAGCCTTTTCCTTAATCTGTCTCACCCTTTCTTTTGTTAAATCGAAGTCATTACCGATATCTTCAAGGGTTCTTGTTGAACCAGATAACCCAAAATAATCTTCGACAATAACTCTTTCCCTTTCGTCAAGAACATCCAACATACCAAGTAATTTGTCCTTCAATGTTTGTTCGGTTGACAATCCTGCGTCAGCGCTTTCAGCATTTGGGTTATTCAACACGTCCATTAAAGTATCACCCTCTTCATTCAAAGGACTATCCAAATTAACAGTATAAGGTAGGTTAACAAACTTCTCAGGTAATTCCACACCAGCACTATCCAACTCTTTCTTAGCTCTTTGAAGTTCTTGAACAACATTCACTGGGAGTCGAATGGTTCTTGCATTCTCATTCAATGATTGCAATATGGATTGTCGAACCCACCATACCGCATAAGATATAAATCTCAACCTTTTGGACCAATCAAAGTTTTCAATCGCTTTGAGCAATCCATAGTTTCCTTCGGCAACCAAGTCAGCAAAGTCCAATCCTTGATTCTGATACTGCTTACTAACAGTGATAACGAATCTTAGATTACCTTCCAATAACTCTTTTTTGATTTCTTCTTTTTCTCTAATTGTGGTTTTTGATGATAACATCTTTTCCGCCAACTCCCTCTCTCTTTCAGGAGTCATTACCGTCAACTTTCTAATGTCTTTTAAATAACTTGCAATCTCGTCTTGATTAATAGGAATTACTGATTTTTCTTTCATATATTTTTTTATTTACTATAAGATTCTAAAGTGTCTTTCTCGAACTGTGACAATGATTCAAAACCATTTGACGCAATTTTATCAAGAATATAATCCAATGTTGGTTTTTTAACATTCTTCTTCAATCCCTCCAAAAGTAATGCCACAAAATCATCATCCTCTTCCTCTTCGTTCATAGAACGAACATTAGGGGTCATATTAATATGTATATCGTCACTTGTATTTTCTAAATCCAAAAGATGTTCCTTCAATCCATCAGGTAAATGTAATGACACTTTGTCAGAATATTCAGTTAATACAAATGAACTACAGATGTCAAACAAACTACCAAGGATATAATCATCAATTTCTTCCTGACTGATTTCACTTGCGAAGTGAAACATCAAACTACCATCTGACTTTTGAAATTTAAGATGTGGAGAATCAACAAGAGGTGTAATCGTAAGTGCAATTTCTTGAGTAATTTCATCTGATTGAAAGTTACCAAAAATTATCAACAGGTATTTCTTCATAAATTTTATATGGTTTTTACAAATATAGGTGAAAGTTTTTACACTCTTTTGGAATATCCAACAATTTGATAAAAATCTTTTCTCCCTTCACAATACTCTTTAACGAGCAAAAGTAACCCACGGAACATGAATGCATCTGTAGATTGTTTTTCACACTTTGAAAACAATTCAATAAACGATGTTAATGTTTTAATAGAATAATATCCATGATTTTGTAGTTGAGGATATTTCAAAGCCATCAATACAGGATATCTCAAATCATAACCATTTCTTTCCTCAACAGATTGAAATGGAGTTGTCTCATCATACATTTGAATCATATCATTAATATAATTCAATAGAATTGGTTTATTAACCTCGGCTTTCACCAACAAATCCACAATCCAATGGGTGTGTGAAGGAGTCCTTAACCTCTTACCTTCTTCTTTATACTTGACAATAAAATCAAGGTCAGGTCTTTCTCCTCTCTCACCTTGATATATTGCAACTTCTGTGACATCATCTACCCTCCAATGTTTGATTGGTTGATGATTAACTCCACTTTTATTAAATTCCAAATGTTTCATAATATACTCTTCCTTTTTTTCCTGAATGTTGTTCATACCATTTTCCTTCCTTATCCATCCAAACATATGGGTCTTCGGGATTCTCAGTCCAACCATATTGATTATAGAAATCAGGTTCTTTTTTTAATAGATTCGCTCTGTGAGATGAATGGAATCTTTCATTTCCAATAAAAGGGGGAATCACTACTTGGTCCTCAATGTATTGTTCAATGTTCATGGTGTTTTTGAATCCACGAGAAATCCACTCAGCAATTGAATAATTCATATACAATTTCAGAGCCGGAACATAATCCTTCCACATAACTGTGCAGGGATGGTTTAACCAACCCTTGTAAGGCGTTCCATCCAACTTTGGTCTATGAGTGATTGCAGATATAATCTGATATGTTTCAACTCGTTGTTTACCCAATCTCTTGTTATCCAATACTTGTAAGGATTTTCTGAAATCCGAATATGGGAGGAATATTTGCATTCCACAAAATTAAGTAGTTTAGATTAAACGGCAAAATAAAACCCCACACATTGGTGGGGTAAGTAAAAAATTTTTTATTATGATACTGAAACTCTAATTAGTGTTTTGATTTCTAATTTATCCCCATATAAATAATCAACACCAAATAAAATAGGTATCCCAAATTCATAAGGTAATCTTAATTGCATTTTTCCTTCTAAATTGATAGTATACTCTTTGCAAAACTCCAACATTTCCTTTAACGTTTTTCCCACATTTTCGAACACATATTCAAAATCTGGGTCAATCTCCCGTGAGATATCTAATTCAATTTGTATATCATAAGAATCAAAACTATTTTTGTTTTCGTTTGAATAATCGGGATGTATTTCTAATGTAAGTAACTTATATTTTTTTCTAAAAGAATTGAAGAATAAATAAGTAATTTTTTCTTGGGTGACTTTAATATTTTCTTCTATTGAGCTCATAACTATAAATATCAGGATAGGTTTTCAAAAGTTATTCGCTATCGATTATCACATTTTCTAATATTTTTTTTTGTAATGAATACCACCCATTAGCAATAGATTTTGATATTTTTCTTAGTGAGTCAAGAAATATCTCGGATTCAAAAATTTTTGGATAATTTTCGCATAATATATAATAACCAGAATATACTACAACATTGTCCTGAATATAGGTAAATGGTGTATTTAAATATAATGGAGATATTATGATTTTTTTTCCATCAGCATTATTAATTCCTTGAGTCCTACCCCACAAAAACCACTTACTTTCTTCTATCTTTCCTTTATCTCTTTCGAGTAATTTTTCCTTATATTCACTTAAATAGTTATAAGCGTTGTTATAATTTTGAATTAGTTCTTCTTCGGTTATTGGTATATTTTTACCGTTTAATTTTTTATAAGGAAAAATGATTCTGTGATAGTTTCCATCGAACTTTGACGCCTTAGCACATTTCTTAGTTATTGACTCTTCAACTACATATCTTTTACCCCCCTTAGTAAAAGATATTAATCCTTCGTTTATTTCATATTTATCAATAATAAAAACTTTATCTGCGAGAGTCGCAATTCCAGTTTTAATTTTAAACATCTCGGAAAACTTCTTACCAAATTTATTTCCTTGTATTTCAGACAAAAAATTTAAACTCAACTTTCCATAGTCTATTATAATTTCGTCGTATAATACAAAATCTTTAGTTATTTTACTGTATTTGAAATTTTCTGAATTTTTTATAAGTGTTGTGATACAAGTATAAGTTGACGCATTTTTAAACATTTTTTCAGATTTAAAATCCAAAATTGAATGCACCATTTTTTCAGAATAAAGTTTCTGAACCATGTTATCCGCAGAATTATTATAAAGAAAACTACTTGGAGTAATATAACACAGAACACCTTCGTCCTTCAAACATTTTTGGTATAGTTCAAAAAACCCATAATAAAGGTCAACCATACCACTCCTTAAAAATTCATACTCTTTTTTTAAAAGTTCTTTATACTCGTCCTTCAAATTATGAATACGAATGTATGGAGGATTTCCAATTATGTATGAAAACTTAATAGATTTTATAACATCATTTAATAATGCGTCGCAATTTAATATCTTGGGTCTCTCAGTGATTTTCTCGTAATTTTTAAGAAAATTTTCAACATTTGTTTTGGAAGTATTGAAGTTATTCGCATCCAACTCCAATCCATAAATTTTTGAAACTTTTAAATTTATTGTTTCATAATCTTCCTTGTAAAAGTCTATCAATTTTTCTAATAAAGATATAATAAATCTCCCATCTCCACATCCAGGTTCAAGAACATAGTCCATCGTTGCAGGTTTATATGTTGTATTTAGCATATAATCAATTATGTTTTGTGGTGTGAAAACTTCACCATTGTTTTTTTTCTTACTCATAAATAACCTTTGGTTTTTTATAACTATTTTCAAGAATAGTAATATTTTTTATTGGATTCGAAGATGAAAATATTTGTTCGATATCTTCTTTGTTTTTACAATTTTTTATACCATCAATATCAAATGTAACATAAATTTCATCAAAGTCACGAGGAAATATGACCCCTTTCCACTTTGAGATATATTCTGGTAAATTTGTTTCAAAATGTTTAATAAATCCTTTTTGATTAAAGAATGGAGTATCATTAGGTAGAAATGTTACAAAAATTATTTTTGTGTTTTCAGTAACTCTCAAAATTTCGCCAGCCCTATTCAAAATTGAATTTATTTCATTTTGTGCAACATTACTCGCTGGCGCTTTACCTAAAACCAAAACTTTGATTTGGTTATCTACATCATAACCAACTACGTCAATTGAGAACTTTTTTTTCTTACCACAGTGACTTTCAACTTTTATTTCTCTTTTAAAAAAACAATTTCTAAATTCTTCTTTCGATTTGAGTAAATCAATTATTGCGTCGTTTATTTTCAACTGTCTGAGTTTACCACGTGATGTTGAGACTTTATATGAAAGTTTGTAAATTTCATTGATATTTTCGGTCATAATATTGATTGTTTTATGAATACAAAAATATGGAACTTATTTTAATTTGCCAAATAAAAAAGTCCCACTATTGTGAGACTTTTGAAACATTTTCTGTTTTTGTAATTTTGACCACATTGTTTGCCCAGTTGTTAACAAGTGGGTTGTGGGTAATCACAAAAATCTTCTCGAAATATTCTTTCATTTTGGTAAAGAACTCCCCAACCATTTCCAAGTTTTCATTAGAAATCTTTCCGAAGACCTCATCCCAAACAATGATGTTTGGTTTTGGTAATGAACAGACCTTACTTAAAACAGCTCGTAGAGCCATTGCTGCTATCGTTCTTTCATATCCTGAACCTGAAACCATAAGTTTCTCAACTCCTGTTGAGTTGTCAACCATGATGAATTCAACTTCGTTCTTCTCATTGATACGAATCTCCAAATTGAAGTAACATGAGTCTTGAAGTAATCTCTGAAGTTCAGAGTTAATCAATGGCATCATTGTCTTCATGATTGCTTTTGTAATTCCGTTCTTTCCGAATACTTCAAGATATATTTTGTAAATCTTTTCTCTTTCGAACTCTTCGGCAATTTTAAGGATGGTCTCGTTATTCTTTTCGATTCGAGCCTGAAGATTTTCAATCTGAGTTGCGTTGGTTGTTTGAATTCTCTCATACCCTCTCTTCTCTGAAATCAATTCATCTATTCTCATTTCGGCTTTAACCAACTGAGCTTCAATCTCATTGTTCTTCTTAATCTTATCTTGAACTTCTTCGTATCTCCTTAACTTATCTTCAGATTGTTCCAACTTTAAATTATTGGCTTCAAGAGTTGCCTCATATTTTTCCTTAACAAGTTTCGCTCTTTCATATTCATCAAAGTCTTTCTTGAGTTGAGTGAAAGATTCTTCTTTTTTCTCGAGACCTTCGATTTCCTTTTTGAATTCTTTAACAAGTTTTTTATATCCTTCAAGTTGGTCAATCTTTTTCTTGGTCAACTCAGCTTCCATCAATTTGATTCCACAGTGTTCACACTGAATTCCATCACCATATTTTTCAATGAGGTCCTCGATTTCCTCGACTTTATTCTCACAAGTTACTTGTTCCGCAAAACGGGATTTGATTACTTCTTTAACCGCGTCATGTCTATCTTCATGATAAAACTCTTTTGGTTCAGATATTTTAACATCATTAATCTGTCCTTGAATTCTTCTTCCTACAGTTTTGTATTCATCAATTTGACCTTTGAGTCTTTCAGGGTTTAAAATAACCAATTCTTGGTCTAAGTCTGTGAATTTGGATTTCAATAGGTCATCTTTGTAAGTTTGACCCTTTTGTAATCTCTTATCAACATCTTTGATTTTAGCAGTAGCATCTGTGATTTCACCCTCAAGTCTTTCAATTTCCTCTTTGGATGTGCTGATGTCTTGTTTTAACGACTCTGTATTATATACGTTGGATAACATCCCCTTCGAGAACTCAGAGTAGATTTCCTTCCCTGTCTCTTCTTTCTTCTTCAAGAACTCGAGACCCAAGAACCTACTTAACACCTGACCACGAGCGGTTGGCTTTGCTTCCAACAAATCCTCAAGGTTTGATGCCGTAGTAACAATTGTCATTAGGAAGTCATCCATTTCACCAATTGATGTCTTGATGAAGTTCTCTGTCTCACGTCTTTGTTCCCCTGTAAAGTTCTGTAATTGACCATCAGCTAACTTCTTAAAGAAGTCCAACTCGGTCTTAACATTCCATTCACCAGCTTTAGATTTCTTTCTTTCAATCTTACGAGCAATGATATACTCCTCCCCATCAATGATGATGTCTCCCTTAACTGATACCACATTCTTATCTGTGAACCTGTTAAAGATTTCCTCAGCCTTCTGAGTCTTAGTTGTGGTATTGAAGAATAAGAACAATAACAAGTCCACGGTCAATACCGTTTTACCACCGAAGTTTGGTGGGTCTGATTCAACCACAGTGATTCCATTACATTTATCAAAATCAATAACTTGATTCTCACCATATGATAAGAAGTTACTGAATTCAATCTTTTTGATATACCATCTTTTGAATGGTGACACCTCAACTTCATTAGCCGCCATTCTGTTTTCAACAGCAAGGTCAATGTTCATGACTTGGTCATAATACTGGTCTTGTTGTTTTGATTCAAGAAGAGATTTGATAAGTTCTTTTTGGTAGTTCTTATCCATAATGTTTACCGCAACATCAATCGTTTGTTGAGTTTCCTCAGTGGTCTTAGCCTTGGTGATAACATTAATGTTTGTGGAACTATACTTTTTCATGAAGTATTGTTTCACAGATTTGATTCTTTCTTGTGTGAAATTCTCTGGAGCATCCTCCCATATTACTTGTATGTTAGGATTCTCCAAAGTAGATATATCTAATTTTGTTGACATATGATTGTAGTTATACTCTGGATATGGATTGAATAAATCCCATTTCATTATTGTGCATTTGCCGTAAGACCTGAAGCCTCAAGCGCATCTTTTTGTTTCAACGCTTCAATTTGAGCCTTCATTGACTCGTTAAACAATTTCTGCATCGCTGATTGTTCTGCCTTAAGAGTGTTATTTCTTTTCTGAAGTCTTTTTCTGTGGGCTTTTTCGCCACCTCTTTTTTTAGATTTTGCCATTTTTATTGTTTTAGTGTGTATTATTATTTGGTCTATTTTCTTCGAACCACTCAATTATAGCGTTGATTGCCCATACTGAACCTGATGATAACATACCATCAAAGAACCAAGATACCCATGAACTAATACCAAGTATTTCGTGAACTGGTGAATATAAGAAAATTCCGAAGAAGAATCCAATCCATGTTGATGCACACATCATACATTTAATCATGTCAGAAACGAAAACCCAAAATCCATTCAGTGCAGTGAATTCATCTGCCGCCAATTCATTAATTGCGTTTCTTGGTTTATTGAATATACTTCCGTATACGATAATGTTAGTCATTCCATATGACATAATCATCCATAAAATTAATTGTGTTATCATAGTTTGTGTTTAAATTCGTTAGTTAATTCTATTTTCCTAATACCTGGGTCTTTGGCTTCACACTTATTACAGTGCCATACAATTTCGAAGTGTTGTTTACCATTACAACACTTACAATCGACATCGTATTCGAAATACGTTCTACCCAAACCTCCTTCATTTCCACAGAACTCACAGGTTCCCAATTCCATTTCTCCCATCATAATGTTTTATTTAAATTTGAACCACTCAAATAAACAGCCTTCTTGTCTTCTTGAAACTTTTGAATATCTTGAATGGTTTGTTCGTATTCTCTTAATTTTTTATCTTTCTCTAATGTCTCTTGTCTAAGTTTCATCACCGTTGATTGAAGAGCATCTAATTTAGATTTATCCCCACCTTCAATAATTACTTCTTTAACAACTTCTACAATCTTCTCCACAGGAACCTCAATAGTTTTCTCTTGGATTACTACTCTGTCAACAGGGACTTCTTTAATTACCTCAACTATCTTTGGAGGAGCTTCTTCCAACTGTTGTATTTTCAACAATAGTTCATTAACCTGCGTGTCATCACTAACATATTCTGTTTTTGTAATAACCTTTTCAACAGGTATCTCTTTGATTACTTCTTGGACTACCACCTTCTCAACGGGAACTTCCTTAATAACTTCAACAATTTTCTCAACCACTCTTTCAACTGGAACTTCTTTGATAACCTCAACAATCTTATCTACCGTAACCTCTTTGACTACTTCGACAATCTTCTCAACAGGAACCTCGACATATTCAACTTGGACAATCTCTTTGATGACCTCAACAGGTATTTCCACCCGTTTTTCAACAACCACTTCTTTTTCCATCACCTTTTCTTGATTTCCACCCGGATTTAACAGACCATACCTTTCAATATTAAATCCAGTTGTAAAGGATTTCTTGACAACTTCACTGATAAGCAAGTCATTAAGATTGCAATAGGATAGCAAATCTTTATGTTCAGTATTCGAAAGTTTAATCTTTATCTCCATATTAGAAGTTCACCAACTTTTCTGTTCCTTCAGATAAACAATCAATTGAATTGATGTAAAACGATAGGAATGGTTTAGGGTTCGGTAGGTCTACAAATGTATATTCATCCTTTTCGATTTCATATACTCCGTATCCATGTTTTCTTACTGTTTCTCCAAAGTTTTGTTGAATGGTTGAACCAATCATATATGCTTTTTTTCCACCAGGAATGTCAAACACTTGTCTTTTGTGGATGTCTCCACATAACACTAAGTCACATCCCTTGAACTTACTTACATCAAATCCATCTTCGAACTTGAAACCAATGTCTGTATATAATCCTTGGATAGGTCCGTGGAATAACCCAATGTTCTTGTTCTTCGATTTTTGGATATCAGGAGGGATGTTATGGTCCATCAAGGAGTAAACACACCAATTAACATTATCGTCCTCATATACACCTCTATTCTTCAAATAAACGATGTTATCATTCTTCAATGAATCAATGATTGGTGTCAATGCATCCAACCTTGAGTTATTATTCTCAAGGAAGTCGTGGTTTCCAATAATGACTATTGTCTTAGTAATACTGGCACATTCTGTCAATACCCAAGCAACGAACTCCACAAGTTCTGGTGTCATTTGATTCTTACTATGAACCAAATCTCCTGTGAATACGATTCTATCAGGCGCAAGTGTCTTCCACTCCTTCAATGCAGATTCAAGGATGCCACGATATACGTCGTGGTCCTTGAATAACCTGATGTGTAAATCTGAGAAATGTATAAGTCTGTTAATCATTTTCTTTTTTTAACATTATTCCGAGAAGTATGAATATAGAACCTACAGCCCAATTCTCGAATATTATAAATTGTGTAATACCAGTTCCAAATAAAATAAATGGACCGTATTTTTTCCAAAATTTTATGAACTTATCATCCATAGTTTTATTTTTTTATTCATTAATAAGTGTCGCAGTTTCAGTTTCAAAAGGATTGAATCCTTTGTTAACATGACCACAACTATCACATTTGTATACTGGGAAAGGAACTGTTGTGTCCTCTTCAGCACCTTGTAGTTTAGATACAAATTTTAAGTATAACACTTCTCTGAAGTATATACTTTCACATTTTTCACATTTAATGGTAGGACACTCCCTAACATTAATTCTTGGCCTTGGTATATCCATATTCATATTTTTTTAAGTTTAAAATATAAGAAACTTTATTTATTTTACCAAATACTTCTTGATGTCCATATCTAAAACTGTATCAACTACATCTTTCGGAACTCGATATTCATCATAGAAAGTATCATCTTTGAGATGTGATATAATACAACCATAAAGTTTGATGTTTTCATATTTGGTCCCCTCCAACATCTTTATCAATAATTTACCGTAAAGTGGTAATTGGAGATAGTAGTGACCTAAAGCAGTGTTAGGATATTTCTCGAAAGGCTTATACATTCTTTCAGTATAGTTTGTTTCTTGAAAATTCTTCGGTTTGTTTGTTTTCCAATCAGTAATTAGAAGTCCGAATTCATCACCAGTTTTATTTAGTGTTAACCATACCTTATCGGGTTGTCCCACATAACCTAAGTCAGGGTCACCCAAAATCATCTCCGTATCGAGTAACACAACTTTTCTTGATTCCATCAACTCGAGGTATCTTCTACCTGCAGAAATCATGTTGTCACTCTTCATTAGTTGAGTAAGGTCACAGTCAAATACAGGTTGTCTTACTTCTTTATAGTTGCCATATTTTTCAATGAGAACTTTTTCTAAAACATAGTGAACTCTACTACCTAAATTGGTAGAATAATCACCAGCGGCAGCCCACTCCTCAATCAATTGTTGTTGTTTTTCAGGGTCACCTCCCGCTTTATTATATGCCGCCTCTTCGGTTGGGAACGGTCTGTAGAAACTTTTTAATACTTTGGAAACTGAAGGATAATCTTTCCTTCCATTCATTGTGTAGACGTGTTTATCTTCTTCGAATGTCAACCCAAGTTCTTGTTGTCTATTTGTAACCAAGTCTCTGATTTCTTGTGCAATCTCATTTAATTTCATAATAATACTCGTCTATTTGACCTCTTAAATCACAGACATCTTTGTCCGCAGGTAATTTAATCAGTTTAATCTTGTTATATAATTTCCCACCGTTAAGTTCGTGATATAATTTGAGACCATCTGTGAACGCATCTCCATCGGTGCAAATTATAATGTTTCCTTCGGCTTTGAGGTATAAGGTTTCAAAAAGAAGTCTGCTCATTTTCTTACCCAACATTACAATTGGGTTGGGTAAAAAGAACGAATCGAATACCCCTTCACACAAATATACATCTTTTTTCCAATCTACAGCACCTTCGTTGAAAATAATTTCATCTTTCGGAACTGGTGGGTTCTTGTATTTCATCTTCTTAGGGACCCAGGCTCTCGCAACAAAGTAATTCAAGATGTTTTCTGTATCGTAGGATGGAACAACTATACGATAGGCATAATCACCTGTCGCAGTATATCCTATCTTAAATCTTTCAATAATTTCATCTGTAATCCCTCTTGACTTGAGATAATTGTAAGCCTCGATGTGAGGAATAAATCTTGGGTTTGAATCTTTGAATGTGGTAAATCCTTGAGGTAGTCTTAGTCGGACCTTTTTCTTTTCCTCCTGTTTGAGTTCTTCGGGTTTGATTAATTCATAAACCTTCTTTTGTTTCTTGGTCGCAAACTTGTCGAAAAGTTTTCCTAAAGGTCCCTGTGTTCCGAGTGTTTCCCCACAAGCCCAACATTTGTATACGTGACGTGAGTAGTTAATTTCAAGGTTACCTTTACCATCACCGTTTTCTAATCCCTTCTCGGCAGCACAAACAGGACAATCAAAAGATATCTGTGCTTTTGACTCATAGTGTTGGTGTGGAGCACCTAAGACATCTGACAACAACTCAACCAATACTTCAACTTCATCTACCATACTACAAATATAGTAAATTATTCTTGAATGTCATCTACCTGTTGTTTGTATTTTGAATCTTCAGGGTCGGGAGCAATTACGTTTCTTCTCCACCATTTTTTGATAGGATGAGTTTCATCAAAGTTTTTTTCTACGATACCAGCCGTCACAAGAAACAGTGCAGTCAGTATCATCATCCCAACCCATACGTATGCTAATATTATCATTTTAAATCCATTTTAATTTTTTAATAAATGTATAATCATTGATTTTTACACCAAAATAATTCATTTGTCTTTTAATTTCAGCTAAGGAACCCTTTTTTATGAATCGATTAACTTTAATTTTTGAGATTTTTTTACTCTTGTCAGTAATGATTGATGAGTTCATCCACTCGAGTTTTCCCCAAGTGACTCTGGCCTTTATTTTACCGGAAAATTCTACATCAATTTCTTCATAAAGTAGATATTTTCTATACCCAAC